>Ga0164243_10006448_pt1 | contig 17764 bp, 17 predicted proteins | sample OricompcompostOP_FD_108781 | JGI IMG/M metagenome (GOLD analysis project Ga0164243, IMG submission 108781) | Organic Plus compost microbial communities from Emeryville, California, USA - Original compost - Organic plus compost (OP) | ecosystem: Engineered > Solid waste > Mixed feedstock >... | reverse complement strand
TTGCCGACGAGGTCGGCGCCGACGTCCGCGCCCTTCGTGAAGATGCCGCCGCCCAGGCGCGCGAAGATGGAAATCAGCGAGCCGCCGAAGGCGAGGCCGACGAGCGCATGCAGCGCCTGGCGATCCGCGCCGAGCACCGCGAAGTAGCCCGCGACGCCGATCAGGCCCAGACCGACGACCAGCATGCCGGTGATCGCGCCGCCGCGAAATGCAACCTGGAGCGCGGGATTCAAGCCGACGCTCGCGGCTTGCGCGGTGCGCACGTTCGCGCGCACGGAAACGTTCATGCCGATGAAGCCTGCGAGCCCCGAGAGGATGGCGCCCACCGCGAAGCCGCCAGCCGTTTGCCAATCGAGCGCGAAGCCGAGCACGACGAACAAGACGGCGCCGACGATCGCGATCGTGGAGTACTGACGGTTGAGATAGGCCTTCGCGCCCGCCTGAATCGCTGCGGCGATTTCCTGCATGCGGGCATTGCCCGCGGGCTGCTTGTTGATCCACCCGAATGAGAACACGCCATACAGCACCGCGAGCACACCGGCGCCGATCGCGAACCAAAGCGCAAGATCACTGGACATGAAATCTCCCCCCTGCGGGAACGTCGTTTTTTGGAAAGTCTGGTCTACATACGTAACAGCGTGAAAAACCTGCAAAAATTCCCTATCGAAAAGCGCCGGCGACTATAACACAAAGGTGCTGCGCAGCTTTTTGGTCACGGGCGTGTTCTTGAGCGTCGTGTATTGCGGCAGGCCGTCGCGGTACGGCGGATAGTCCTCGCCCCGGATCAGCGGGCTCAGGTAGCGCCGCGCCTTCGCGGTGATGTGAAAGCCGTCGGCCGTGATGTAGTCGCGCGGCAGCATCTTTTCCTGATTCGCGACCGCCTCGAGCTTGGCGATGCCGATCTTCCATTTGTAGGGTTTGTCCGCGACCCGAACGATCGTCGGCATCACCGAATTGTGGCCCTTGAGCGCGAGCTCGACGGCCGCCTTGCCGACCGCATAGGCCTGCTCGACGTCGACCTTCGAGGCGATGTGGCGTGCGGCGCGCTGCAGATAGTCGGCGACCGCCCAGTGATACTTGTAGTTGAGCTTGGATTTGACGAGCTGCGCGATGACGGGCGCGACGCCGCCGAGCTGGGCATGGCCGAACGCATCGCGAATGCCGGCATCCGAGAGGAACTTGCCCTCGCTGTTCTTCACGCCTTCGGAGACGACGATCGCGCAATAGCCGTACTTCTCGACGCATTCCTTGACGCGCGCACAGAATTTTTCTTCGTCGAACGTGATCTCCGGGAACAGCACGATGTGCGGTGCATCGCCTTCCTTCTCGGCCGCGAGCCCGCCCGCGGCGGCGATCCAGCCGGCATGGCGGCCCATCACTTCCATGACGAAGACTTTCGTCGAGGTCTTCGCCATCGAGGCAACGTCGAAGCCCGCTTCCCGAATCGACACCGCGACGTACTTGGCGACCGAGCCGAAGCCGGGGCAGGTGTCCGTGATCGGCAGGTCGTTGTCGACCGTCTTGGGAACGTGGATCGCCTGAATCGGAAAGCCGAGCTTTTCGGCCAGCTGCGACACCTTGAGGCAGGTGTCCGCCGAGTCGCCGCCGCCGTTATAGAAGAAATAGCCGATGTCGTGCGCCTTGAAGACCTCGATCAGCCGCTCGTATTGCGCCGGGTTGTCCTCGAACTTTTTCAGCTTGTAACGGGCCGAGCCGAATGCGCCGGCCGGGGTGAAGCGCAGGCCCCGGATCGCGGCGGCGGACTCTTTCGAGGTGTCGATGAGGTCTTCCGTCAAGGCACCGACGATGCCATGCCGGCCCGCAAACACCTTGCCGATCTTGTTCTTGTGCTTCCGGCACGTTTCGATGACGCCGCACGCGGAGGCGTTGATGACGGCGGTCACTCCTCCCGATTGGGCATAGAAAGCATTCCGTGGCTTCGTCGCAGGCATTCGCGTACCCCTGGTTGTTGGCGGCAAGGCGGCGAAGGATAGCGCAAGACCTGTCGTTCGCTCCGGTCCAGCCGGTGCCTGCGGACTGCCCTGTGAAGTCGCCGCACTTTTCTGTAGGGTAGCGGCTCTTTTTGGGGCGAGGTTTGGGTTCGAATGATGCGTATCGTATTGCTGGGAGCACCGGGTTCGGGCAAGGGCACGCAGGCGCAGCGCCTGCAAGCCAAATACGGCGTGCCGCAGGTGTCCTCCGGAGATTTGCTGCGGGATGCAGTCGCGCGGGGAACGGAGTTGGGGCGCCAAGCAAAAGCGGTCATGGACGCCGGCCGGCTCGTCTCGGATGACATCGTCCTTGGCCTCATTCGCGACCGGCTCAGCCGGCCCGATGCGGCGAACGGCTTCATCCTCGACGGATTTCCCCGCAACATCGATCAGGCCAACGCGCTCAATTCGCTCCTGAGCGAGCTGGGGCAGCCGCTCGATGCGGTACTGCTGCTGGATGTGCGCAAAGAAACGCTGATGCAGCGTCTCGCGGGCCGCCGCATTTGTCCCAAGTGCGGGGCCGTCTACAACGTTCATACGATGCCGGCGGGCACGACGACCTGCGCGAACGACGGCACCGAGCTCTATCAACGGCCGGACGACAAGGAAGAGGTCATCGCCAAGCGTCTCGAAGTGTACGAGCAGCAGACGCGTCCGCTCGTCGAGCACTATTCCCGCCTGGGACTGTTGCGCGCGATCGCAGGCGAAGGCGATCTCGACGACGTGTTCGAGCGCATGGAAGCCGCGGCGCTCGCGAAGCCCGTATCGCCGGAGAAGGTGAAGGTCGAGCGCACGAGTGGCACCGCTGCAAAAAAAAAGAGCACGCCGAAGAGCCGTAAGCAGGCCGAGAGCGCGGCAAAGGCGGCATCGAAGCCAGCCAGCAAGAAGGCTGCACCGAAAGCCGGTGGCAAGAAGCCGGCTGGCAAGAAGACCGCGGCCAAGCCTGCCGCCAAAAAAGCCAAAGCGACGGCGAGCCGCAAAGGCAAAGCGGCGCAGCGCGGTGCTGCGAGCAAAGCAGCAAAGGCGCGCGTAAAGACGAAGACGAAATCCGGCGTGAAGAAGAGCGCGAAGCGCAAGTCGGCGCCGCGCGCGAAGAAGTAACGGCGAGGAAACCTCAGCGGCGCTCGAGCGCGAGCTCGAGCAGCTGCTCACCGATCGCAACGCGCCGCCATCCAGTGCTGATGGCCTGCGCGCGCCCTGAAAACACGAGCTGCTCGACATCGCGCCGCGTCGCGAGCAGCTCCGGCGCGATCTTCATCTGCTCCGCCTGCGATCTCACGAACGACATGAGCTTCGTCACGCGCGCAACCTGATCGGGATCCGGCCGGCCGGGCAGCTCGTATGACGGCTCGTGCTGCGCATCGCGTTGCGCCTGGGCGATCACCTCCAGCAATTCGTCGGCGTTCTTGCGCAAAACGCCTGCCGGCACCAAACGCAGCTCCTCGAGCTGAGCGGCCGAGCTCGGCATGCGCTCGGCAAGCTCGCGCAAGCCGTCATCGGGCAGGATCCAGCCGCGCGGCCGGTCATGCTTCATCGCCTTCGTTTCGCGCCAGGCCGCGAGCAATTTCGCCGCGAGACGCTGGGCGGGCTTCAGCCGCTCGAGGCCTTTCAGGCGCCGCCATGCTTCCTGCGGCTCGGTGCGAAACAGCGCGGGATCTTCCAGCTTCGATGCTTCCTCCATCTCCCATTCCAGACGGCCGGCGCTCGTCAGCGCAGCGGCGAGATCGACATACAGGGGCACGAGATAGCGGACGTCGTCGGCGGCGTAGCTCAGCTGTTCGTCGCTCAACGGACGTCGCGTCCAGTCGGTACGCGCATGCCCTTTGGCGAGCGTGTGCCCGAGCCGCTCCGCAACGAGATTGCCGTAGCCGATCTGTGCGGGATAACCGAGAAACGCGGCGGCGAGCTGGGTATCGAAGATCGGCCCGGGAATTTTGCCGCCCTCGGGTAAGGCGATGCCTGCGACGGACGAGCGCGGCGCCTGCGACATCACTTCGAGGTCCTGACGCGCGGCATGCAGGACCTTCACGCGCCCGCGGTCATCGAGCAGATCCCAGAGCGGCTGTAAGTCTTTCAGTGCGAGCGGATCGATGATGACGCAGCCGTCGGGGGTGGCTGCCTGGACCAGGCAGAGAATCGGATAGTAGGTGCTCTCACGCATGAACTCGGTATCGAGGACGATGAAGCTCGAACGCGCGAGTAAAGCGACGGCACGCTGCAAATCCTCGGAGCTCGACACATAAAGCACATCGGACATGGAGTGTAGAATCCCGGCTACTGCGATTTCACACCCGATTCTATCCGCTATCCGCCATCGGCCATCGCTTCCAATCTATGCATCTTCACATCCTCGGCATCTGCGGCACGTTCATGGGCGGCATCGCGGCGCTCGCGCGCGCCGCCGGACATCGCGTCACGGGCTCGGATCAGAACGTGTATCCGCCGATGTCGGATCAGCTCGCGGCGCTCGGCATCGAGCTGATCGAAGGCTACGACCCCGAGCAGCTGAAGCTGAATCCTGACGTCATCGTCGTCGGCAACGTGATGAGCCGCGGCAATCCGCTCATCGAAGCGGTGCTCGACAGCGGCAAGCCGTACACGTCCGGTCCGGAGTGGCTCGCGCGGCACGTGCTGGCGGGCCGTTGGACCCTCGCCGTCGCGGGCACACACGGGAAGACGACGACCTCGAGCATCCTCGCGTGGATTCTCGAGCACGCGGGCCTCGCGCCGGGGTTTCTGATCGGCGGCGTGCCCGGCAATTTCAACGTCACGGCGCGCCTCGGTGAGGGCACGCATTTCGTCGTCGAAGCCGACGAATACGACACCGCCTTTTTCGACAAGCGCGCGAAGTTCGTTCACTACCGGCCGCGCACCGCGATCCTGAACAATCTCGAGCACGATCACGCGGACATCTATCCCGACGTCGCGGCGATCCAATGGCAGTTCCATCAGCTGTTGCGCATGGTCCCGCGCAACGGGATGGTCGTTGCGAATGCAGCGGCGAGCCACGTGATGGAAGTCATCGACATGGGCTGCTGGACGCCGGTCGAGCGCTTCGCTGCGAGCGCGAGCGGCGATACTGCGTGGTACGCAGCCGCGAGCCCAGGCAGCGATTACTCGCGCTTCGTCATCATGGAAGGCAACAGTGAAATCGGCGAGGTGGAGTGGTCGATGGTCGGACGCCACAACGCGGAGAACGCGCTCGCCGCGATCCTCGCTGCGCGTCATGCGGGTGTCGAGGTCGCTGCCTCGATCGCGGCGCTCAAAGCATTCGCCGGCGTGCGCCGGCGCATGGAAGTGCGCGGCGTCGTGCGCGACATCACGGTGTACGACGACTTTGCACACCATCCGACTGCGGTCGAAACGACGATCGATGGTTTGCGACGTCGCATCGGTAAAGCGCGGCTGATCGCGGTGCTCGAGCCGCGCTCGAACACGATGAAGCTCGGCACGCATCGCGATGCGCTCGCGAAATCGTTGGGTCAGGCCGACGAGGTGTGGATGTATCAAGGGCCAGGCGTGAAGTGGGATGTCGCAGGCTCGGTCGCAGCACTCGGTGCGCGCGCGCACGTCGCGACCGACATCGACGCGCTCGTCGAGAGTCTCAATCGCGTATTGCAGCCGGGGGATCATGTGCTGATGATGTCGAACGGCGGCTTCGGCGGCATTCATGCGAAGCTGCTGGCGCGCCTCGCTCGTTCTTGAGGGCGGCGCGAAGCGGCGGATTCGCGGCACGCCGCGCCGCAGCCGCAGTGCACGTGTGGGCGAGACTTGAGGTCCCATGGATACGATTCCGCTCTTTCCGCTGAATGCGGTCCTGTTTCCCGGCGGCCCGCTGAAGCTGCGGATTTTCGAGCCGCGTTATGTCGACATGATCGGGCGCTGCATGCGCGAGGGCGCGCCGTTCGGTGTCGCGATGATCATCGAAGGGTCCGAAGCGGGCGGTCCGGCGACGACCGCGACGATCGGCACCTCGGCGCGGATCGTCGATTTCGAGAAGCTGCCCGATGGATTGCTCGGCATCACCGCGCTCGGCGAGCGTTCGTTCCGCGTGCAGAAGGTGACGCGCCAGCCCGACGGGCTCAATGTCGCGGATATCGAGTGGCTCGAAGCCGAGCCTTCGGTGCCGGTGCCGTCGAATTGCGAGCCGTTCGTCTTGTTGCTGCAGCACGCGTTGCCGGAGCTGGCGCCGCTCTACGACTTCTCGCCCGTGTCGTACGACGATGCGTCGTGGGTCGGCGCGCGGCTCGTCGAGCTGCTCCCGTTGTCTGCGGCAGAGAAGCAGCTGTGCCTCGAAATGCAGGACCCGCTGCTGCGGCTGGACCACCTGCGTTCGCGCGTGCACATACAGCGCGACGAGGCGAACTGAGGTTAGTGCACTACGGGGCTTGCACCGAACCGTCATTCCTCCTGCTCAGCCACCAATACGCGAGCAGCATGACCGCAATCCAGCCGAGCGCGGCCCAACCGATCACGCCGTCGTACGATCCGACGAGCCAACCCGCCGGAGCGTCCTGCTGAACGTACGATGCGCGGCGCACCGTCTGAATCGTGCACACCCACGCCGCGTGCAAGCCGATGCAGGCCGCGATCGCCTTCGTGCGGACACGCACGATCGCGAGCAGCACGCCGACGGCGAACAACGCACAGAACGAATCCAAGAGCTCGAGCGGCGCGGCATAGTTCTCGAGCAGCTTGCCCAACACCGCGAAGCCGGTGCTCCATTCCACTTGATCGCGCGGCAGTCGCAGCCGCCCGCCGAGAAAATGCACCGAGGCGTACAGCAGGCTCGGCAGCACGATCGCGAGCACGGTGCCTGATTCGCGCCTCACCGCCGTGAACAACGCGCCGCGAAAGAACGTCTCCTCGATCAGCGCGACGACGAGGCCGCTCAGGAGATTGCTCGCGATGAGCCCTGCGAGCGCGCCCGCGTGCCAGCTGAATTCGGGTTTCGCGACGCGCACGTCGAGGATGAACAGCGTCGCCATCAACGGCACCATGATCGCGGCGCCGACGACGAGGCCGATCGCGAGCTGGCGCATGAACTCCGGCTTCGGCAGCGCGTAACCGAGCGCGTCCTTGTTGGCGACTTGCCAGCGCTTGAAGATGAAGATCAGGCCGATGAACGCGACCAGCATCGCGATGCGATGCATGACGCGATGAATCGGCTGGTCCGATATGAATCCCACGAGCCACCACGCGGGATAGGCAAGCGCGGCGGCGACAACGAGCGCGGCGGCGAGAAAGGCGAGCAGGGCGAGGAAGGAGCGCATCGGAGATCGTGATCGAGAGTTCTTGTGGACGAATGTTGCGTCATTACTCGACGAAACACTCGATAAATCGCGCCTGCAGGGTGGCGTAGTGCGGGTCTAATCGAAGCTCGTTCCCGCATACGTCATGGAGGCACTCATGGACGAAACCAAAGCCGTCGCAATCCTGTCGGCGCTCGCGAACGGCGTCAATCCAAGCACCGGCGAAATATTTCCGCCCGAGAGCCCGTATCAGCAGGTCGATGTCGTGCGAGCGCTGTTCGCGGCACTGGAGCGTTTCCGGGTGCGCCCCAGGTCGAAGTCCCGCGCCAACGCACCGAGCAATGCCGGCAAACCCTGGGGCGACGAAGAAGATCGGCGGCTGCTTGCCGCATTCGATCTCGGTCGAGCGCCGCTCGAGATCGCCCGGGAGCTCGGAAGAACCGTCGCGGGCATCGAGGCGCGGTTGGAACGTCACGGTCGATTGACGGCGCATGAGCGCACGACGATGAATCGCTTTTCCAGGGAACAGTCGCCGGCAACGCAGTCCGTGCAGCGAGTGCCGCCTGACTAGCCGACCAGCTCTGTGCATCTATCAGTCGCGAAAAGAGCCGCAGTCGGAGATCGACACTTGGCATGTCCATGCGTCGGCATGCGTTTCCCTCGAACGTTCGTCGCTCCCTGGCGACGTTTCGCCGGCAGGGATCCGGAGCACGGGCTTTGCGGACGCCGCTCGTTCTCACCCCCTATAATCGCCCGCCACGCCGGGGCATCGGCTGCCAGGACGATTACTCACGTTCGAGTCCGCGGCGAATCCGAGCACCGCTCAGCGTCGGAGCCTGCGCCGATCGCTGAGGAGCAGCGCAAGATTGGGAGTCGAGTTGAAGTTAGCGCAAACCATCGCTTTAGGTACCGCCGTCGCATTCCTGTCGCCTGTTGCTTCAGCCCGGGGCGTATCGCCTTACCTGCCGCTGAGCCTCTCGCCGGCGATCGAACGGCAGATCGAGCGCGTGCTCATCCTTGCGGGCAAGCCGGTGATGCGAAGGCCGATCGCTGCTGCAGTCGTGCTCGACGCATTGCCTGTGGCGTGCGAAAAGGATCGCGTCGCTTGCGCACAAGTCCGGCGCTACCTCGAGGGCTACATGAAGACATGGGGCCTGACGAGCTTCGATGTGCAGCTTGCGACAGCAACGGGAGATTCCGGGCTCGTTCTTCCGAATCAGCACGGCGAATCGGTCGACTCTTCCTGGCGGGCGAGTGCGAGCGCTTATTACCAGCCCAACGATCACATCATCGTCAATGCAGGCGGCATCGCTTACGAGGGCAATGCAACGCCGACAGGATCGTATCTAAGCCTCGGCTTCGACTGGGCTCAGCTCGACATTGGTTTTCGCGACCACTGGTTCTCGCCTCTGACCGACAGCAGCTCGCTCATCAGCACCGAAGCGCCGACGATGCCGTCGGTGACACTGTCGAACTATGAGCCGATCAGTCCGCTCGGCATCTCGTATGAGGTTTTTCTCGCCGAGATGTCGCACCAGGACGGCATCCTGTTTCTGGATTCGACCACTTCCGGACGGCCGCGGCTCGCGGGCCAGCAGCTCAGCTTCGAGCCGGCGATGGGATATGCCCTTTCGGTGAGTCGCATCACGCAGTACGGCGGCGGGGCACGCAACGGCGGCCTGTTCTCGCAGTTCTTCGATGCGCTGTTCAAGTCGAACCAGGACTGGTTCGTGGAGGGCCAGCCGAACGAGTTGGGCAATCGTGAGGCTTCGCTTGCGAGCAGCCTGCTGTTCCCGGGCAAGATTCCCTTCGCCGTGCGTATCGAATACGCGGGCGAGGACAACGGGTTCGACAGTTCACTGCGCTTCGGCGCGACGAACACCTCCGTGGGTCTGGATTTCCCTTCCTTGGGCCGTGCTTTCGACCTGACATACGAAATTTCGGAGTGGCAGGACGTCTGGTACATCCACCATCTGTATCCGAAGGGCATGACGAACGAAGGCCGTGTTCTCGGACACTGGTTCGGAGACAACCGCGTGTTCGGTGATGCCTTGGGGGGACGCAGCCACATGTTGCGAGCGGGCTGGCGACTGCCCACGGGCAATTACTTGCAGGCGCGCTATCGAAACCTCCGACTGGACGAGCGCTGGGCTTTTACCGATCCGCATCGTCCCTACGAAACGCTGCACATGTTCGAGCTGGATTACACCCACATCTGGCAGGGGCACGCGATCGACCTTGCGCTGCTCGTCGGCCAGGACGTCTTCGGTGATTCGTTCGCGCGCATCGCGGCCGGGTTCGATTTCGCCCGCCGCGGCTCCATGGGCGGAGCGGCGGATCTGGAACCCGAGCCGGGCTCGAGTACCGAGATATTCATCGATGCCGGCAGCCAATATTCGAAGGCGAGCGAGCGCGTGTATCTCGAGAACCAGCGCAACCTGACGAGCGAGCGCGAAGCGAACTATCACGTCGGCTTGGGTGTGCGGCGGCGCGTTGCGGAGCGCCACGACATCGGCGCGCGTGTGGAGCTCGACGACGTTGCCGGTCATCAGCTCATGTCCCTGCGTGCCGTCGATTATCGCTATCGTCTCAATCGCAAGCTCGCCCTCGGCGGATTCATCGGCGTGGGACGCTACGATTTGAAGCTTCCGGCCTACGGTTACTACTTCGGCGTCGGCCTGCAGTACCTTGACGTATTGCCTCGGTGGGACATCGGGCTCGATTACCGGACCTATGACAAGCTCACGCGCTTCAAGGGGCTGCCCTCCGATCCCGAGTCGAATCCGGGTTTGAATCGTCGCGTGATCGACATCGATGGTGTCAGCCTCTACGTGAGTAAACGTTGGTGAGCGCGCCGCAAGCACCGCAGATGCCGCTTCCAGGCACGCCGAAAATCCTGGCGTTCGTGCTGCCGCAGTTTCATGCCATTCCGGAGAACGACAAATGGTGGGGCCAGGGCTTCACCGAGTGGACGAACGTTCGTAAGGCGCGCCCGCTCTATCCGGGGCATCTTCAGCCGCGTGTGCCGGCCGACGGCTATTACGACCTGCTCGATCCGCGTACGCAGGAGCGGCAGGCCGCGCTCGCGCGTGGACACGGTATTCACGGCTTCTGCTACTACCACTATTGGTTCCGGGGCAAGCGGCTGCTCGAAAAGCCGGTCGAGATGCTGCTCGAATCAGGCAAGCCGGACTTCCCGTTCTGTCTCGCGTGGGCGAACGAGCCCTGGACGCGCGCCTGGGACGGCAGCGAGCGCGAAGTGCTCATGCCGCAGGAATATGGCGATGAGCGCGACTGGCAGCAGCACTTCGAATACCTGCTGCAGGCCTTTCGTGATCCACGCTACATCCGGGTCCAAGACAAGCCCATGCTGCTCCTGTATCGCTCGGCGAACATCGACGTTTGCGAGCCGATGCTGCGGCTATGGCGGCAGCTTGCGTCACGTGCGGGACTGCCGGGCTTGCACATCGTGAGCATGATGACGGTTTTCCCGGTCGACCCTCGGTCGGCGTTGTTCGATGCCTATCTCGAATTCGAGCCCATGCACACGTTGTCGCGCGGCCTCCCATACTGGTTGCGCAGACGCGAGAAGCTGATCAAGCGAATCACGAAAGTGAGTGCGCTGTTCGGCTTTCGGGCCCGGGTGCCGAACAGCTACGACTACGGTTCGGTCTGGCAGGCCATCGCTGCACGCGAGCTGCCGCCGAAGACGTACCCCGGAGCCTTCCCAGACTGGGACAACAGCCCGCGGCGCTCGCTCGAGCGCAGCATCGTCATGCGCAATTTCAACGGCGAGGCATTCGAGGCCGGCATTCGCGCGCAATTGCGCAAGGCGCAACAGTCGAATGCGGAATTCGTGTTCATCAACGCATGGAACGAATGGGGCGAGGGCGCGTATCTCGAGCCCGACGAGCAGCGCGGCACCTTCTTTCTGGATGCCATTCGCAATGCCGTCGCGGAGATCGAGCGTCCAGGCACGGTCGTGCCCGTCACCGACTCGACGGCAGGGTCGCGCAACTCGCAAGCCGCGCTTCGAGCCGAATCAACTTAGCCTTCATCCAGCGCTTCGCCAGATCGTCCGGCAGTCGCTCGAGCGCCGCTCGCGCACCATCCACTTGCTCCGCGGCGCGCTGCTGAAAGCGTGCCTTCAATGATTTCGAAGCACGACGCAAGTGCAGGTGAGCGAGTCGGCGATACGCCCGCTGGCGCAGGCGATCGCGTTGCGCGCTCGGCAGATACGACGAGAACATCTCGACGGCATTCATCAAATCCAGATTGATGTGGCCCGCGGCTTCCAGACGCGCGGTTTCTGCACCACTATGGCGGCGATAATGTGCAAGCACGGCAGGCTCGTACCAGACGTCGTATCGAGTCGCGATCCGCACCCACATCTCCCAATCGAGGGCATAGCGCAACCCGGTCGTGAATCCGCCGAGGCGTTCATACGCTTCGCGCTTCACGATGACTGCCGGGCATTGGACGAGTTGGCGTTCGCTGATGCGTTCGAGCCAATGTGGCAGGATGCCCGCGCGCCAGCGCTCACGGTGGGAAATTCGGTCGATGCTGTCGTGTTCGTCGATGTAGGCATGACGGCAAAACGCCATCCCGACGCGCGCCGAGCTCGTGAGACCCTCGATCATCCGCGCATAGAAGCCTGGACACACGACGTCGTCCTGGTGCAGCAGGTGGATGAATTCGCCGCGCGCCAATGAGATCGCGCGATTCCAGTTCCGTGCGAGCCCCACATTCTCGTCGTGCTCGTGGATCTCCACTCTGCCCAACCCGGACGCAGATTCGACGAGTGCCGCCGGCCGCGCGTTCCTGGAGCCATCGTCAACGATGGCGATTTGCATCTGGTCGGCACCAGGATCCTGAGCAAGCACGCTCTTCAGGGCGTCGACCAGGAATTTCCTGGGCTCGTACGTGGGGATGACGACCGAGATGCGCGGCCGGGCGGTCCCGGCGGGAAGCGGCTTGATTTCAATCGGCGTCGGCATTGCGATCGGTTGCGCCGAATCGTGCGGCGTCGCCATGCATGTGTGAGAGGTCGATGTCACCACCGCGGGCATTCTACGCGGCCCGGCGGAAAGTCCGCTGGTTCGCGTGCCGCACGCAGCGTCTCAACATGACGACATGCGCCGTATGGCAGTATTGAATGAATGTCGACGCCCTCGAAAACAAGCGATGCTGATGAACGCGCCGTCTGAATCGAAAGAAGCTCCTGCGGCCGGCCCGCTGAGCCGCTTGCTGGCGAGCGTCTGGCCGAGCGCGGTCGTGAGAGACGATCCGCTTGCGGGCAGCCTGGTCGATGGCCGCTATACGCCGATCCCGCTTGCCGGATGGAAGCTCATTCCCTCGGTCCAGCGCAGACTGTTGGCGCAGCGGCAGGCGCCGCAATTCACGTTGAGTGCGACGGCAAAACTGGCGGTCATCATTCCCGTTCGCGATCGTGAGCATCAGGTCGCGCAGCTGGTGCCTCGGCTGAGATCCAAGCTGGATGCACAAGGGCTCAACTACCGGATTCTCGTTTCCGAACAGTCGCAGGGCCGTTTTTTCAACAAGGGCGCGATCATCAATGCCGGTTTTCGCGCGGTTGCGGATCGCTGCGACTACGTCTGTATCCACGACGTCGATGCACTGCCGATCGAAGCGGACTATCGCTGCCCGTCCGAGCCGCTGCGCCTGGTCACGAACCTGGTCGGCTCGCGCCACGGGCCGCGGCGTGACCCGCGCTACTTCGGCGGAGCGATCTCATTGCGCTGCGAGCACTTCATCGCGGCGAACGGCTATTCGAACGAATACTGGGGCTGGGGCAAGGAAGACGACGATTTTCTGTTTCGCCTGTTGTTCTCGCGCCGCATCTGCTTTTCGGACCTGCGCGGCACGTTCGAAGACCTGCCGAATCCCGCGGATCAGCAGATCAGGTTCACGAAGCTGAAGAAGCCGCGCACGCTGCGCGCGAACCGCAAGCGGCGCAGCCTGTTGATGCGCGGGCTGAGCGATTTTCGCGCCGAAGGGCTCAACTCATTGCGTTACCCGCAATCCGAACCGATCGAGCAGGACGGCTACAGCCGCATCGTCGTGACGATCTGAGCGGCCGCTCGCGCGCCGAAGCTCAGAGACGCTGCAGCGTCCTGCGCGCAGCAGCGATCGTGGCTTCGATGTCCTCGACCGTGTGAGCGCTCGATATGAATCCCGCCTCGAACGCCGAGGGCGCAAGGTAAATGCCTTCGGCGAGCATCCCATGGAAGAACCGCTTGAAGCGCTCGACATCGCACGCCATCACTTCGCGGAAATATCTCACCGGCGACTTGTCCGTGAAGAACAACCCGAACATGCCGCATACGTGATTCGTCGAGAACGGGATGTTGGCCGTGCGCGCCGCCGTGTTGAGCCCCTCGACGAGCTGCGTCGTGCGCTCGGCGAGACGCTGATGAAATCCAGGCTCGGAAATGCCTTGGAGCGTCGCAAGCCCCGCCGCCATCGCGATCGGATTGCCCGATAGCGTGCCTGCCTGATACACCGGCCCGAGCGGTGCGATCTGTTCCATGATCTCGCGTCGGCCGCCGAATGCGCCTACGGGCATCCCGCCGCCGACGATCTTGCCGAGCGTCGTGAGATCGGGCTTGATGCCGTAGAGCGCCTGCGCCCCGCCGAGCGCAACCCTGAAGCCGGTCATCACTTCGTCGAAGATCAGCACGGCGCCGTGCTGATCGCACACCGAGCGCAGCGCCTCGAGGAATCCCGGCACCGGCGGCACGCAATTCATGTTGCCTGCGACCGGCTCGACGATCACGCATGCGATCTCGCGCCCCATGTCGTTGAACGTCTGTTGCACCTGCGCGATGTCGTTGTACGCAAGCGTGATCGTGTGCGCCGCGAGCTCGGGCGGCACGCCCGGCGACGTCGGCACGCCGAGCGTCAAGGCACCGGAGCCGGCCTTCACGAGCAGCGAATCCGAATGGCCGTGATAGCAGCCCTCGAATTTCACGATCTTGCTGCGTCCGGTGAAGCCGCGCGCGAGCCGCAACGCGCTCATCGTCGCCTCCGTGCCGGAGCTCACCATGCGCACGAGCTCGATCGAGGGCATGAGCTCGCAGATTTTCGCCGCGAGCTCGGTTTCGATCGCGGTCGGCGCGCCGAAGGACAGGCCGAGCGGCACGCGCTCCTGCACTGCCTTGATCACTTGCGGATGTGCGTGGCCCAGGATCATGGGACCCCAGGAGCCTACGTAATCGATCAGCTCGCGGCCGTCGGCCGCGACGATGCGCGCGCCCGCGGCGCGCTCGATGAATACAGGCTCGCCGCCGACGCCGCGAAAGGCGCGGACGGGCGAATTCACGCCGCCAGGAATGAAGCGGGAGGCATCGGAAAATAAGGACACGGTCTTTGGCTCCAGGTGTGCAGGCGCGCAGTGTAAGGGCTTTCGATTTTATTCGGGTGATCGCGCTGCCGAGCGCTTGGGCAGCGGGCTTGCCGCCCCAACATCTTTCCCGGTTTAATCGCGCCTCTTTTCGAAACGGCGATCCCCAGGCGATGAAAGCTTACATGTGTGTGATTTGCGGCTACGTGTACGAAGAAGAAAAGGGGGATCCCGTCGCCGGCATTGCGCCCGGCACGCGTTGGGAAGACGTGCCGCTGTCATGGCGCTGCCCGGATTGCGGCGCCGGCAAGGAAGATTTCGAGATGGTCGAGGTGTGATCGAGGTCCATCGGTAGCTACGGCGCCGCATCGAGCCTGCCGAACTCGACAGGCATTCGCACGAAGAACATGTCGGCCTGCTTTGCGCGCACCGTGTCCAGGAGCGCGCGAGCGTCGGCGTCGGTCGCGATGAACTCGACCTCGACCGCCTGCGTACCGGCGAGCTCGAAGAAATGGTTCGCACGCAGCACGTGATGGCGCCCGAATCCTGCCATCGCTCGAAAAGCCGAACCGCCCGCGAGATTCAGCTGATTCGCTTCCTGGAGCAGCCATTCCCACGCCGGCCGGCCGTCGATTCGATCCTTCTCATGCACGTAGAAGCGCAACAACGAACCTTGCATGACGAGCTCCGCGAATTGAAGGTCAACGCTTGAGCCATACGATGCTCGCGAGCCCCAACAGCGTCATCAGTATCGAACCGAACAAGTGCGTCGCGATCGTCGTGCACGCCCACAGCAGCTGACGCTGCTGCAGCAGCGTCACGACCTCGGCCGAGAACGTCGAGAACGTCGTCAGCCCGCCGCAAAAGCCCGTGATCACGAGCAGGCGCCATTCGGGCGACAGCGCCGAATAGAGCCCGAAGAAGGCGATCGCAAGGCCCATGATGTAGCCGCCGATCAGGTTCGCCGCGAGCGTGCCGAGCGGCAGCGTCGGAAAAATCGCATTGAGCTGCAGGCCGAGCCACCAGCGCAACACCGCACCGAGGCTTGCGCCGACACCGATGGCGATGATCGATTTCCACATGGTCAGTGCCGCGTCACCTTGTGCCCGCGTTTCTCGAGCAACTCGACGACGCTGTCGTGGCCGACCAGATGCAAGGCGCCGACGATCACGAGATAGTCGTCGCGGTCGTCGAGCAGGTCTTCGATCGATGCGATCCAGCGGCGATTGCGCTCGATCGTCAGCGGTCGATACAGATCGGGATATTCCTCGAAGCCCTCCGCCATGAGCTTCGAGAGCTGCGCGATGTCGCCGATGCGCCACGCGGCGATGAGCTCGTCGATCTCGCGCGTCGCGCGCTCGGTGTCTTCGACGCTGTACAGCAGGAATTCGCGCTGCTGCGCGGCCGGCAGGTTCGCCATCATCGCGAGCTGCTCGCGCAAGGTTTCCAGGCCGCGGATTTCCTTCTTGTCCTGCGTGGCGCGCGCGACGAAGCGCTGCTCGATGCCGGCGTTCGGATCCAGCCCGAGCTTCACGAGCTGCACCTGGACCAGCGTGAGCGCCGCGAGCCATGGCTTGAAACGATTCAGCAGCATCGGCTCGACGCCGATCGAGCGCGCGTAATCGCTCACTTTGGCGTAAGCAGCGGCGCCCAGTTGCGATTCCAGCGTCTCGCCTTCGGGCAGCATGCCGAGCTCGAGCGTGAGCTGCTGCGTCTGCAAGGGATCCAGATCGTCCATGTCGATCTCCATCAGCAATTGCTCGGCATCGCGATACGCGGCGTCGACCGTGTCCGGCAGCTGTTCGGAGGGGCGCAGGAAATGAACCGAGCCCAGGAGATAGACCGTGTTCGTCTTGCCTTTCAGCGACCAGAGCACGCCGCGCGGCTGGGCGTCCGCGGCAAGCGTCGAGGCGGTGGGCGCAAGGCCGATCGCGAGGACGAGCAGGGAATGAAACAGGGTGCGCAGCGACATGGGCTTCCTCGGCGAACGGCCGTGGAAGGCATGTTACGCCACGATGCGCTCCGCGTAGCTTTCGAGCCACACGACTTCGGTGGCGATCGAGCCGTCGTGCATCAGCTCGAGCACGCGATACCCGGGCGGGCGGCTGTCGATCGCGAAGTCCTCGCTGCCCGGCAGGAATTGCGCGCAGGTCGCGGGCGAGGCCATGAAGCGCACGCCCTGCACGAAGCTGTCGAGCGATTGATGCACATGGCCCCACAGGACGCCGCGGACGTTCGGATGCTGCCGCACGATCGCGAGCAGCTCGTTCGCGTCTTCGAGCCCGACTTGATCGAGCCAGGCGCTGCGCATCGCGATCGGATGATGATGCAGGCACACCAGGACGTGCTTGTTGCGATGCTTCGCCAGCACCTCGCGCAGATGTTGAAGCGCGGCCGCGCCGATGCGACCTGCCGCCGAGTTCGCCATCCAGGTATCGAGCAAAACGACGAGCCAGCGTCCGAACTCGACCTCGCCGCCGACCTGAAACGGCGGCCGCGCCAATTCGGCGCGCATGTGGTCGGGCAAATCATGATTCCCGGCAAGGCACATCACCGGGACTTTCGATGCGCCGAACAGGTGACGAATCCAGCGATAGCCCTCGGGATCGTCCTGCACCAGATCGCCGGTGAGCAGCAGGCCGTCGGGATTGTGGCAGCGGCGAGCCGCATCGGCGATCGCTGCCTGCAATGCGGGGAGGGAAGCGATGCCGCGGAGGCGTGCGGCGGCATCACCGAACAGGTGCATGTCGCTGAATTGGATGAAGCGGAAAGACTGCATGGGGACCGTCGCGGCGGAGCTTCCGGGCCGTGCGCACACGACGTCGGACATAATCATCCTAGTGTTCAGTTGTAGGCATCTTAACTAGCCGAACTCCCGGAAAAGGGTGACAGAGGTCTAAACGTTCCGGGGGTGCGCTCGTCAGCTCCTCAATGTTTGCGCTCCGTCTCACTGACGGCCACCCGTCCGCGGATGCCGACAGTGCGCCGTGGGCGCGAGGCCTGCCGCAACCCGAGACGATCGAGGAGGTGGAATTCTGCTCGCGATCGCGGTGGCGTCATCCGGAACTGCCGCAGTGGGTGATGCGCTCCAAAGCGAGCGGTGCGCCGCGACGATCGACTTAAGGGACCGGTGAGCCGCCCTTGGCTCTTGGTTCGCA
>Ga0164243_10006447_pt1 | contig 17765 bp, 15 predicted proteins | sample OricompcompostOP_FD_108781 | JGI IMG/M metagenome (GOLD analysis project Ga0164243, IMG submission 108781) | Organic Plus compost microbial communities from Emeryville, California, USA - Original compost - Organic plus compost (OP) | ecosystem: Engineered > Solid waste > Mixed feedstock >... | reverse complement strand
GCCGCATGACAGCGCGCGCAATCTTCGTGACGGACAGCTTCCCGGGATCTTTCCCGGCCGCTTCCGCGCGCCCGCTTTCCGGTCTTCTCCTTCTTAGCTGCCCCTGAGGGCCGGCCGGGCTTTGCCTGGGCGCTCAGGGGATTGTCAGCCGAAGCGAAATCACCAAGGCCGGTCGACCCCGATGTCCCGGCCTGACCAGAAAGCAAGAGCCAAATGACCACCACCAATGACGCCAACCGCGTTCTGATCTTCGACACCACGCTGCGCGACGGCGAGCAGTGCCCCGGCGCCTCGATGACCTTCGAGGAGAAGCTGGAGGTCGCCGAACTGCTCGAGGAGATGGGCGTCGACATCATCGAGGCCGGTTTCCCCATCGCCAGCGTCGGCGATTTCGAAAGCGTGCAGGAGATCGCCCGCCGCGCAAAGAAATCGGTCATCGCCGGCCTGGCGCGCGCCATCCCCGCCGACATCGCCCGTGCCGGCGAGGCGGTGCGCGTGGCCGAGCGCGGCCGCATCCACACCTTCGTCTCGACCTCGCCGATCCATCTGGAACACCAGATGCGCAAGACGCAGGAGCAGGTGCTCGAGATCATCAGCGCCACGGTGACCCAGGCCCGCAACCTGGTCGAGGACGTCGAGTGGTCGGGCATGGATTCGACCCGCACCCCGATCGACTATCTGTGCCGCTGCATCGAGACCGCGATCCGCGCCGGCGCCACCACCATCAACCTGCCCGATACGGTCGGTTACGCGACGCCGGAGGAATACGGCGCCATGTTCCGTGCCGTCATCGAGCGCGTGCCCAATTCCGACCAGGCGGTGTTCTCGACGCACTGCCACGACGACCTGGGCCTGGCGGTGGCCAATTCGCTGGCAGGCGTCGCCGCCGGCGCCCGGCAGATCGAATGCACCATCAACGGCCTGGGCGAGCGCGCCGGCAATGCCGCGCTGGAAGAGGTCGTCATGGCGCTGAAGACGCGCCAGGACGTGCTGCCGTTCTCGACGGGCATCGAGGCCACCATGCTGACCCGCGCCTCCAAGCTGGTCTCGGCGGTGACCTCGTTCCCGGTGCAGTACAACAAGGCCATCGTGGGCCGGAACGCCTTCGCGCATGAGAGCGGCATCCATCAGGACGGCATGCTGAAGAACGCCACCACCTACGAGATCATGACGCCGGCCTCGGTCGGCGTGACCAAGACCTCGCTGGTGATGGGCAAGCATTCCGGCCGCGCCGCCTTCCGCACCAAGCTGAAGGAGCTGGGCTACCAGCTGGGCGAGAACGCGTTTGAAGATGCCTTCGAGCAGTTCAAGGCGCTGGCCGACCGCAAGAAGCATGTCTACGACGAGGACATCGAGGCGCTGGTCGACCAGGAGATCGCTTTGGCGGACGACCGCATCAAGGTCGAGGCCATGACCGTGATCGCCGGCACCGCAGGTCCGCAGACCGCGACCCTGACGCTGACCATCGACGGTGAGTCCAAAACGGTGCAGCAGAGCGGCAACGGCCCGGTGGACGCGGTGTTCAACGCGGTCAAGGCGCTGGTCGACCATTCCGCCGAACTGGAGCTGTACCAGGTCCATGCCGTGACGGAAGGCACCGACGCGCAGGCCGAGGTGTCGGTGCGTCTCACCGAGAACGGCAAGACGGTGACGGCCCGCGCCGCCGACCCGGACACCCTGGTCGCCTCTGCCCGCGCCTATGTGGCGGCGCTGAACAAGCTGATGGTCAAGCGCAACTCCGTGAACGCCCAGGTGATGAGCGCCTGACGCCACCGCCGCATTTCGCATCCACAATGGCAAAGGGCCGCCTTCCGGCGGCCCTTCAACACGCTGACCCGCGGAATGGCGCCGAAGAAGGGCAAGCCGCACATCCTCTACGGCGCGCAGGGCGCCGACGGGCAGCCGCAGCCGCTCTCCGTGCTCCTGACGCGCATGATCGACTAGGGCTACGATCCGCTGAAGGCGCTCTCCGTCCCGCGCTTGGCGTGTGAGGGCAGGAGCCGTTCGCGCCAGCCCCCCGGCGCAAGGCGAGGCCGCTCCTCCGGGAGCGGCCTTTTCGTTTTCGTGTTGAAGCATTGCACGGAAGAACTTGCCCTTCCGCGTTTCAGCGGGAAGGATGCGGCGGAAGGACGCAACGCGCACCGATAAGCGTCCACGGGAGGAAGGCTGATGCGAAAGAGTTTCGTTGCTGCGTTCACTGCCCTCATCGGCGCCCTGTCTCTTTCGGCGGGATCGGCCCTGGCCGAATACCCCGAGCGCGCCATCACCGTCATCGTGCCGTTCTCGGCCGGCGGCCCCACCGACACCGTGACCCGCATTGTCACCGAGGTGATGAGCAAGGATCTCGGCCAGCAGATCGTGGTCGACAATGTCGGCGGCGCCGGCGGCACGCTTGGCGCCGCGCGCGTGGCCAAGGCCGATCCCGACGGCTACACGCTGCTGCTGCACCACATCGGCATCTCGACCGCCGCCACGCTCTACCGGCGGCTGCCCTATGACACGCTGAAGGCCTTCGAGCCGGTCGGCCTCGTCACCGAGGTTCCCATGGTGCTGGTGGCGCGGCCGGACTTTCCGCCCAAGGACCTCAAGGAGCTGATCGCCTACGTCAAGGAGAACAAGGACAAGGTGAACTATGCCAATGCCGGCATCGGCGCGGCCTCGCATCTCTGCGGCATGCTGTTCATGAGCAAGATCGAGACGCCGCTGACCACGGTTCCCTACAAGGGCACCGGCCCGGCGCTGACGGACCTGATGGGCGGCCAGGTCGACTTCATGTGCGACCAGACCACCAACACCACCAACCAGATCAAGGAAGGCAAGATCAAGGCCTACGCGACGACCACTGCGCAGCGCCTCGATGCCCTGCCGGATGTGCCCACCGCCAGGGAACAGGGCCTCGATCTGGAAGTGTCGATCTGGCACGGCCTCTATGCGCCGGCCGGCACGCCCAAGGAGATCGTCGGCCGCCTCTCCAAGGCGCTGCAGACGGCGCTGGCCGACGACAACGTCAAGAAGCGCTTCGCCCAGCTCGGCACCGCGCCCTCCAGCCAGGAGGATGCCACGCCCGAGGCGCTGAAGAAGAAGCTCGTCTCGGAGGTGGCGCTGTGGAAGCCCATCATCGAGGCAAACGGGCAATACGCCGACTGACGGCGGACCTGCAACGCCGGCGCGGTCACCGCGCCGGCGTTATCCGTTTTGCGGACCTTGCGCGGATGATTCCATGACCTTGAACATCAAGGACGCCGCGGCCGGCGTCGTCTTCATCGTGCTTGGGCTGGCCTTCGGGGCGGGTGCGCTGATGCTGCCGCTGGGCAGCGCCTGGCGCATGGGCCCGGGCTATTTCCCGCTCATTCTCTGCGGCCTCATGGTGCTGCTCGGCCTCATCATCGCCGTGCGCGCCGTGGGCGTGCCTTCCGAGGCGTTTGGCGACGTGCCCTGGCGCGGCTTCCTGCTGGTTCTGCCCGGCGCGGCGATCTTCGGCTGGTGCGTGCGCGGGCTCGGCCTGATGCCCTCGATCTTCATCATCTCCGTGCTCGCGGCCTTCGGCAGCCGGCGCACCACCTGGCCGTTTGCGCTGGTGCTCGGCATCATCCTCACCGTGTTCTGCACGGCAGTGTTCTATTACGGGCTTGGCCTGCCGGTGCGGCTGTTCGGCCCCTGGCTCGGCTTTTAGAGCGGAGAGCGGACAATGGATCTTCTCTCGAACCTCGCGCTTGGCCTGCAGACCGCGCTGTCGCCGGAAAACGTGCTCTACTGTTTCATCGGCGTGCTGCTCGGCACGCTCGTCGGCGTCCTGCCCGGCATCGGCCCCACGGCGACCACGGCCATGCTGCTGCCGATCACCTTCGCGCTCGACCCGACTGCGGCGCTGATCATGCTGGCCGGCATCTATTACGGCGCGCAGTACGGCGGCTCGACCACGGCCATCCTGATCAACCTGCCGGGCGAATCCTCATCCGCCGTGACCTCGATCGACGGCTACCAGATGGCGCGGCAGGGGAGGGCCGGGCCGGCATTGGCCGCGGCCGCCATCGGCTCCTTCTTCGCCGGCACGGTGGCCACGGTGCTGATCGCGCTGTTCGCCCCGCCGCTGACGACTTTGGCGCTGAAATTCGGCCCGCCGGACTATTTCTCGCTGGTTGTGCTCGGCCTCGTCTCCTCGGTGGCGCTGGCGCACGGCTCGGTTCTCAAGGCGCTGGCCATGATCGTGCTTGGCCTGCTGCTCGGCCTGGTCGGCACCGACATCTACACCGGCACGCCGCGCTTCACGCTCGGCCAGCTGGAACTGGCGGACGGCATCAGCTTCGTCTCGGTGGCGGCCGGCGTCTTCGGCATTGCCGAGATCTTGCGCAATCTCGAGGACGAGCACACCCGCTCCACCGTCATCGCCAAGGTCACGGGCCTGCTGCCCTCGCGCGAGGACCTGCGCCGCATGGTAGGGCCGGTGCTGCGCGGCACTTTCTTCGGCTCCATGCTCGGCATCCTGCCGGGCGGCGGCGCCATCCTGTCGTCTTTCGCCGCCTACACCATCGAGAAGAAGCTCTCCCGCACGCCAGAGCGCTTCGGCCACGGCGCCATCGAGGGCGTGGCGGCGCCGGAAAGCGCCAACAATGCCGGCGCGCAGACAAGCTTCATCCCCATGCTCACCCTCGGCATCCCGGCCAATCCGGTGATGGCGCTGATGATCGGCGCCATGATCATCCAGGGCATCGTGCCCGGGCCCAACGTGGCGCGCGAGCAGCCGGCCCTGTTCTGGGGAATCATCGCCTCGATGTGGATCGGCAATCTGATGCTGGTGGTGCTCAACCTGCCGCTGATCGGGCTGTGGGTGCGGCTTCTGACGATTCCCTACCGCGCGCTGTTTCCGGCGATCATCGCCTTCGCCTCGATCGGCGTCTGGAGCATCAATTCCAACCCCTTCGACCTCTACGCCATCACCGTCTTCGGCGCGCTCGGCTACCTGCTCGTCAAGCTTGGCTGCGAACCGGCGCCGCTTCTGCTCGGCTTCGTCCTCGGCCCGCTGCTGGAAGAACACCTCCGCCGCGCCATGATCCTCTCCCGCGGCAACCCCATGATCTTCCTGGAACGCCCGATCAGCGCCACGCTGCTGGTGCTCTCCGCAATCGCGCTCGTGGTGGTGCTGATGCCCGCCGTGGCGAAGAAGCGCGAGGAGGTGTTCGTGGAGGAGGGGTGAGGAGAAGCGGCGGTTCCCCAAGGCTTTGGGCAAAAATGTGAAAGCAGGAACAAAAACACCGCCCAAGAGGCTGGACACCACCACCGGGGTTTGCTACCCGGATGGCCCGCACGGTTCGCCGGTGCAGGGCGCATAGCTCAGTTGGTAGAGCAGCTGACTCTTAATCAGCGGGTCCAAGGTTCGAGTCCTTGTGCGCCCACCATTTCCAAGATTTCCTATGTCTGGAAAGCGGTGACCCTTCCGCCACTACGGAATGTTGCGACGCCAGTAGCGAAAGTCGTCGACCTCCAACGTGTATGCTAGCGTGTTCCCTTAAGACGGGGGAAATATGCTGGCCGATTCTGCAATTGAGCGGGGTGTTACCCGGTGGGCTGCCTTTAGCCGTTCTGCCACAAAGCTCAACAAGAATGCCCTTCAAGCCCGAGTTCTGGACGTCGGCTGTGGACGTGGCGAGTTTGTCTTGGCCGGGCTTAATGATGGTGTAGATGTCTACGGCATCGATGTGCATAGCGGCGGCATCGAAAAATTCCGTGCCTCCGGGTTAGCGCCAAATGGCGGGATCTCATGCGTGGCTTATGACGGCGAGGTATTCCCGTTTCCGTCGCAACATTTTCGTGCCGTGCACTCTTGGTTCGTTTTTGAGCACATTCCTAGGCCACATCACATCTTGGCTGAGATCAACCGCGTAGCTGCCGCGGGATGTGTCCTGGTCCTCAACGCCCAGGATGGACGCACGCTGTTCGAGGGACACGCCAAGATTCCCTGGCTGCCCCATCTTCCCCGACCGCTCAAGCAGGCATGGCTGGAAGAAACAACAACGCAGGAGCGCAGGGACTACATCCTCAGTTCCGTGTTCGAAACCACGGGAGAAGAAGTTCGAGCGGTTCTCCAGATGTTTGGGTGGAAGATAGAGACCTTCGATGTTGATGGGTATCCGAATGCTCTTCCTCTGCTCTATCCCTGCGATCTCGAAGAGACACGGAAAACGGCACGTGAGGCGATGCGCCTGTTCGAGGCCGGGAAATGGCCGCAGCAGCCAACCAATTATCGCGTTCGAGCCAAGAAGAAATGATCCTTTCCGGCGACTGAGCGACGTCGGGATCGTCAGTTCTTCGAATCTACCACTCTCCTGAGATGGCCAACCGCTGTGAATGCGCTCTCTCTTTGCTTGAGAGTGGCATCCACGAGATGCGGCCGTAACTCGTCCAACTGGCCAATATACCGGTCAACAAGTGCCACAGCATCTGCCGGCGACATGGCAGAGATATTCTGAACCCAATCTCCCAGGTTCATTCCGGAGAAGAGCTCTTCGGTCTTGAACTCATAGGCAATGGGAAGAACGGGCGTTCCCGCACACAGGGCAAGAATGGCCATGTGCATGCGGGTGGAGATAACGAGGTCCATATCGGCGAGGAAATCGATGATCTCATTCGGTTTCCGAAAGCTTCTGTCCACCGTGACCCTTGAAGCCACGTCCGGAGGCAGACCCTCGGCAATCAACGTCGCTTCGGCGGAATCGTCGGTCCAATATTCCGGAGCACCCTGGCAGGTCGATGCAAATGTGATCGTGGCATGGTATTTCCGGACGAGGTGTTCCGTCACAGCTCTCATGCACTCGCGATAAGCTGCCAAGGCATCGCGCGGCGAGGAGTGTCCCGGGAATCTCCAGTTGCGAACCGAGATAACGATCTTTGGCGAGGTGCCCGGAAAATGGCGTTTCCTGGCTTGCTCCAGCCTGTCGAGGTCGGAAAGGGCAAAAGCCGCATCCGATAGCACCACCGTATTGTTGCTGTCCGTAACCTCCCGCAGGTGCCGTTGCGAACGCTCATCGCGCAGCAATACGAGGCGTGCGCGGGGAATTATCCGCTTCAGCCATTCAATATTGCGCGCCGAGTTGAACGGGCCCAGCGATTGGGTGAAGAGACAGACGGGCTTTCCGGAATTGATCGCCAGCCAGAGGTTCAGGAAGGAAGAGTCGAGATTGTAATGTTCGACGAGGTAGGTCCCACCAGTCGCCACAACAAGATCCGCATCCCGAAAGATAGAAACATTCCTGCGGGCCGCCGCGGGCATGATCGGCAGACGAAGACGCGTTCGCAGTATTTCGAATCTCTTCCAGAGCTTCGTGAATCTCCCATCACGCCGGTCCTCGAAGGGGGTTATGTAGAACTGATCGAAATTCAGGTCAGTGAAATATTTCCCGGGGGCTTTCCCATACCTGTCGAGAAGTAAGAACTGGGCATCGTCTCCGATCGCCTGCCTAATGAGCTTCATCGCACCGAACAGGATGGCGGCATCGCCAGCGTTGAATGCAACAGTGTTGGTGATTACGACCTTCATGTCTTCTATATCTTCTCGGACAAAAAAATCTTTTCACCGCGTTTGAGCCCGTATTCCTGGATATCCGGCTCAACCGCGGTGAACTCCGATAGTTTAAAACCCATGTTGCTTATGCGGTCCCTTACGTCTCTCCCGAAGAAGCGCACGTGGTCCTCCTGTCCGAAAAAGCGAAGGCGCTCCTCTGGAGCAACGATGCTCGGATCCTCGAATGTCGTTTCCCAACCTTCAATAAGGGGAAAGAGAAGCAGCGCGGTGCCTCCCGGGCGAAGGATACGAAAAATCTCTTTCAGGGCCGCGTGATCATCGACATGCTCGAGTATATGGCTGCAGATAACCGTGTCGACTGAGTTGTCGGGAAGATCTATCGCTTCGATATTCAGGCGAAGGTCGCCATCAGCAGGATTAAGGTCGCCCGCTGTATAGCGTCCCGCTCTTCCAGCGACATATTTGCGGACGGTGTCCTCGGCTGCAAAGTGCAGCACGTCGCGAGACGTGAGGAGATGAGGGTTTTTCTGCAGGTAGAGAATGACGAGTCGATGGCGCTCCAGAGACCCACATCGAGGGCAGCGGGCATTCAGACGTGGCGGGAATCCATAGATCCTAAAGCTGGATACGGTCTGGCAGCACGAGCAGAGGGAAGGCGGCGGTTCAAATTCCACGAGGCGGTCAACGAGCTTTTGTTCCCAAGTCTCTCGCTGCTTCTTGGGGTTGAACATTTTTCCTCCCAGATTTTTGTGATCCACCGCACGCAGTGGAGCATTTGTCTTGGCAGTCACCTATGGCAAAAAGGTAAGGGTTGTTTCCGGGCTGGTGTCGCGTCCCCCAGTTCCGCTCTAGAATCCTTAATCAGGAAAGACAATGGGAAAGCTTGTTTCGAGATGGAAGAACTCTCTGCTGGCCAGATTTCGTGCGGCATATATCGGCCGCACAGCAAGGAAGGTAAAGCAAGATGGTCTTTCTTATCTGACTGAAGACAAGATAAGACGACTGGAGCGCTGTGCGTCGCAGTGTCTGAGACTGAAAGACGGTGGCGCCGTCGAATACGGTGTCGCCTTGGGCGGATCGGCCATCATTCTCGCAGAAAAGGCTGTCCAGGCGGGCAGGACCTTTCATGGATATGATGTGTTCGGGATGATTCCGGCGCCGTCATCTCCAAACGACGATGAAACATCCTGGGCCCGTTACGAGGTGATCGCTTCAGGCGCGTCGAAGGGAATAAAGGGCGCCACTTACTACGGTTACGTCGACGACCTCTATGGTGAGGTCTGCAAATCCTTCCAGAGATATGGATTTCCGGTTGGTGCCGCCGGCATCCATCTTCACAAGGGACTGTTCGAGGACACCGCTGACGCATATACGGGTCCCATCTCAGTCGCTCACATCGATTGCGATTGGTACGACCCGGTCCGCTTTTCTCTGAATGCTGTGCATTCGCGCCTTTTAGCTGGCGGCGCTATTATTCTGGACGATTATTACGCTTATGGCGGATGTAAATTAGCTGTCGATGAATTCTTGAAAGAGAATCTGGAATACGTGCTTGATGATGGGCCCAACGTGATTCTTTGGCGTAGAGCCTAAATTAGGGGTAGGGGATGCTTAAGGTTCTTTCGAAAGCCCGCTTGCAGGAAAAAATCAGAACCTATCATCAGGATCGACAAGACGCGGACATCACTCGTCGGCGCAAATACAAGAGTTTAATGTATTCCCCCGAACTGCAGTCGGTGCACACCGAAGGCTGCACCCTTCTTCCGAGCAGAACCGATTTGCTCAACCGCCTTCCGATGAGTGGAGTGGCCGCGGAGATCGGGGTTGCCTTTGGGAACTACACTGCCGAGATCGTTTCCATCAACAAGCCTTCGCGCCTGCATCTCGTGGATGCCTGGGACAGCGAGCGCTACCAAGCCGGCTTACAGAGCATCAAGAAAAAGTTCGCTTCAGAGATTACGGCCGGGGCCGTGGTGATCGACCAAGGGTATTCGACAGATGTGCTCGAGAAATTCCCGGACGGGTATTTTGATTGGGTCTATATCGATACCGACCACAGCTACGAGACCACCTACAAGGAACTGATCCTGTCTTCGCGAAAAGTGAAGCGCGGTGGCCAGATCGCGGGACACGATTTCTGCACGGGGAATGTCGTCAAGCCCGTTCCTTACGGCGTTATCGAGGCGTGCAATCGGTTCTGTGTGGAAGAGGGCTGGCGTTATCAATACCTCGCCATGGCATCGGGTGGACACATGTCCTTCTCCCTGATCTCTCTGGACGCCTGATGCGAGTTGCAGTTGCCTTCAGGGACATCGCAGCGCGAAGTGGCGGTGCCGAGCGCGTGGCTGTCGAGTTGATCAACGAGCTTGTCGCACGCGGCTTCGAGGTCGATCTGGTTTCCTGCGAGGAAGACCCGTCCGAGCCCTTCTACCCTCTGGCTCCCGAGGTGCGTAGGTTCAATCTGCACGGCGCCGATGGTTTCGGCATGCGTGTGCTCCGGGGCAAGTTCCTGCGTAAGCGGGGCAAGAAAAGCAATGTTCTCAAATGGATCAGCCGCCATGGCGGCTATGTCTCTGCGTTGCGTTCGTATTTGCGCCGGAACCGCCCGGATGTGCTGCTTCCGTTTATGCCTTCCTCGATGACTGTGGCCGCATTGGCGGCAACCGGGACCGGGATTCCGGTCGTCGCCTCAACGCACAACGAGCCGAGCCAAGATTTCGAGAATCCGAAGCGCTGGGATGCCAATCCGGTAGATGTGTTTCTCCGGACAAAATTGCTTCGCCGGTTCCGGACAATACTCGTTCTGCTACCTACCTATAGGGATTGGTACCCGAAGAAGTTGCACGACCGGATCGAGGTCATTCCTAATCCAGTTATTCCCATTGATCAGCGCCTTCGCGCTTCGGCAAAACGCAAGAACAGAATCCTGGCCGTGGGCCGTTTGACCACGGTGAAACGATTAGATGCCCTCATAGAGGCTTGGGGCCTGCTTCACAAAGATTTCCCTGAGTGGTCGGTTCATATCTATGGCGAGGGTCCCGAGAAAAGTCGCCTGTGCGAACTCCGCGACAGCTTCAATTTCGGGGAGGGGAGTCTGGTTCTCGAGGGGACCACAACAGAAATTATGGATGCCTATTTAGGCAGCAGGCTTTTCTGCCATCCTGCCCGGTTTGAGGGGTTCCCACTTTGCGTTTGTGAAGCCCTTGCGGCAGGTTTGCCTGTAATCGGATTCGAGGACTGTTCCGGTCTCAACAGTTTGGTCGTTGATGGACAGAACGGCCTGCTCGTGCAGGCAGATTCCGATCGTGCGGAGGCCTTGGCCCGAAGCCTGAAGAGAGTCCTCCAGGATGAAAAACTGCGGGACGAATTGAGCCAGAACGCGCCCCCTTCTGTAGAAGTGTTCGCACCCAAAGCCATCTATGATCTGTGGGAACGTGCGATCCGGAATGCTGTTTCTGCGGGTAGTTCAGCGCACACAAAATTCTCTCGCTAGACCAGCTTTAAGTAGGCTTGGCATCCCGCTGAACTCCGTCGAATGTGAGCATATAAAGTTTATATCGGGGTTCTTATTAAGGATATTTGTGTAATGCTGATAGTGAACGGATTTCCCAAAATATTGGCCACTTTGTGCCGCTTCGGCTGATTTTTCCTGGAAATCCTGCAAATATTTGAAGTGCAGCACTGTGCCCCAAGCGCTTGCCAAAGTGACATCCTTAGCCAGCAAATGTTGCCCAACATCCATATCCATGCCCCTATCCCATTTCAACAGCGGGATCTTTGACATCGTTGGCCGTCGAGTGGGCAGGATATACTTGAGCCGCTGCCATAGGCGGCGCTTGACCTTTCTCTTGAATGGGCCGGTCGGCCCTTGTTTCAATCCAAAATAGTGCCTCAAAGCCATGCGCCAGAAGAGCGATATGTGAGGATCGGCTTCTGAGCGAAAGACCCGCTCGCGTGGGCCTCCCTGCACGACATGCTTAGGAAGAGGAAAATCCAAGAGGTCCGTCCCTTTCCGTTCAGCTAAGCGGTACCCATCGGAGTCAAAATAAGGGCAAACTTCAATCAGCGAGTTTCCAGCCTGATAGTCCAAATCCGATAGAGGGCGGTTGCTGTACATGTCCACCATGGGAGCAAATACAGCCGCAGCTCCTTCTCGTTTGCATTCCTCGATGAATCTGGGAAGCGTCTTTTCAGGCCATCCGGGGTAGACAAAGAGTTCGTCGATATCGAGGGCGAGAATCCACCTGTCATCCAGGTAGCGATCGCAGACGGCCTTTCGCCACACGACCTTATTTTCCCGGAAAGGCGCGGATGACGGAAAGTATACGACATCCGGTTGTGCCTTGAGTATCTCGGCGGTTCCATCCGTCGAGTTGTTATCGACAATAAAAAACCGGGATACGCCGATGGCTCGGTGATGCCGCAGGAAATCGGCAAGACGAAGCTCTTCGTTTTTTGCGATTGCGACGACGCTGACCTCGGTTGGCTCTATGCAGAGATCATGTCGAACCCAGTTTGGATCGTCGAAGTTCACTGGAAGCCATCCCTCAAGATAGAAGCAACCCCGCCCGCACCATCTCTTCCGGGCCGCTGTAGCGGCGGCTTTCGGGATAGAGGAATGAACCGTTCTCGATGCGGTCGAGGAATTGCAGATAGCTTTTGTAGTGCGCCGAATTGTTGGCGTACTGGCCGCGCTCGGCGGCTGTGCGGGCCTTTTCGGGGAAGTCCTGCAGGTATTTGAAGTGGAGCAGGGCGCCCCGCTGACGCGAGAGTTCCAGCTTCCGCCCGATGATGTGCTGGCCCGGGCAGGCAGTCATTCCGCGCTGCCATTTCACCAGAGGCACCTTGGACATGACCGCGCTCGGCTCGGTGCGTCCGTTCCGCAGGCTGCGTGCGGCGCGCTTCGCGAGGAAGCGGCCGGCGGGCCCGAGCGGCCTGGTGCGGCGCGCGTTGAAGAGCGTACGCAGTGCGAGGCGATCGAGCAGGGTGGAGTGGCGTTCGCTCGAGAACATGCGTTCCCTAGGGCCGCCATAGAGATAGGCGAAGGGCGTTGGATAAGTGTCGAGATCGCAGCGGCGATCCATCAGGCGGTAGCCCGTGCCGTCGAAATAGGGGCACGTCTCGACAAGGTGGCCGCCCGGTTTGTAGTCCAGTTCCGCCATCGGTTTGTCGCTGTACATGTCGACCAGGCTGCAGAACAGTCCTTCCGACCCCTCGCGATCCAGCTCGCGCAGCAGCGTGGGGATGCCGGCCTCGGGCCTGCCGGCGAAGATGAAGAGCTCGTCGATATCGAGGGCCAGGACCCATTTGCCGGCCAGATAGCGGTCGCAGATCGCCTGGCGCCAAAGGACCTTGTGGTCCTTGAACGGCTTCGATGCCGGTATGCGGATGACGTCCGCCTGGGCGTTCAGGATCTCCGCGGTGCCGTCGGTCGACCCGTTGTCGACGATGAAGAAGCGGGTGATGCCCAATTCTCGGTGATGGCGCAGGAAATCGGCGAGGCGCAGCTCTTCGTTATAGGCAACAGCCACCACGGCCACCTCATCCTTGCCGAGACGGATGTCCGGCATGGGGGCGTCGAACAGCATGTCAACCTGGCTGCTGGTCACTGTGATCGCTTGCTCCCGGAAAGTGCTATTTATTACCTCGGAATCGGCCTGAGCACTACGTGATCATGCCGTGTTTCCACCAAACACGGCTTCGAACAGTGCTTCAGAACTCGGGCAGCACCGTGGTAGCAGACGCTTGTCGTGGCCAGGATTCTTCGTCAGAAGACGCCAAGCGATTTAACAGGGGCTTTTCGGGGATGATGTCTAGCCCGCACAGCGGTCTGCGGCATGGCTGAACGTCATATCGCCATCTTCATGTATGGGCTGGCCGGGGGCGGGGTGCCGCGGCGCAATATCAGTCTGGCCAATGCGCTGTCGGCGGCCGGCAATGGCGTTGCGCTGGTGGTGATCGATGTGCAGGGCGAGCTGCGCCGGCTTGTGGCGCCCGGTGTCGAGGTCGTCGATGTCAGCTCCTGGAAGGGACGGCTGCCTTTCGTGCGGCGCAAACGGCGGCACCAGTTCGCGCTGGCCCAGAAGCCGCTCGCCGCCTATATGCGCCGCGCCAGGCCGGACGTGCTGCTGTCGGCGGACAACTACGCCAATCTCGCCGCCGTGCGTGCGCGCGAGATTTCCGGCTGGAGCGGGACGCTCCTGCTCAGCCAGCGCAATCATACCTCCACTTATGCCGCGCAGAGGCCGGCCCTGATTTCTGCCATACAATGCGAATATCCCAAGGCTGACGCGGTCGTGGCCGTGTCGGAAGGGGTAGCCGAGGACCTGCGCCATCTCGGGCTGCCGGCCGGTCTGGTCCACACGATCTACAACCCGATTGTGGAGCCTGGCTTCTTCGAAGCGGCGGCGCAGCCAGTCGATCACAAATGGTTCAATGGCGACCTGCCGGTGGTGCTGGGCGCCGGCCGTATCGGCCCGCAGAAGGATTTTCCGACGCTTTTGAAGGCGTTTGCGAAGATGCGGGGCATGGGCGTGGAAGCCCGCCTGGTCATCCTGGGGGAGGGAAAGACACCGCAGGCGCGAGCTGATCTGCAGGCGCTTGCAGGGGAACTCGGCGTTTCGGAATGGGTGGATATCCCCGGTTTCGTGCCGACGGCCTTGCCCTACATATCGCGCGCCGCTCTTTTTGTTTTAAGCTCCCGTTGGGAGGGACTGCCGGGCGTGCTGATCGAGGCTCTGGCCTGTGGCACGCCGGTGGTCAGCACGGATTGTCCGAGCGGGCCGGAGGAAATCCTGCAAGGGGGGAAATATGGACCTCTCGTGCCGATTGGCGATCCGGAGGCGTTGGCAGCTGCCATGGCGGAAGTCCTGCGCTCTCCGCCAGATAAGGAAAATCTGAAGAATAGAGGAAATGCCTTCACGTCGGAGGCGGCAGTAAACAACTATATGGAACTGATCGCAGCCAAGAGCCGTGGCACCGAACCTGGCAAATAGAGTCCGCGTTCTCTTCGTTCTCTACAAAATAGGGGACATCGAGATCCTCGGGCCCATCATCCGCAAGGCCGTCGCCGAGCCGCGCCTGAAGGTGACCATTTGCGTCCGGCGGAAGCTGTGGCCTGCCGCCGAGTCGATCTGCTCCCATGCCAAGGCGCATGGCGCTGCCGTCACCAGGCCGGGCCGGACCGGTTTCGCCCTCCTGCGCGCCTGGGACCTGCGCAACCATGATGTTCTTCTCACCGGAACCGAATCCTCCATTCCGTCGCATGCGCTGGGCCATCGCCTGACACAGCGCGCCAATCTTCTCGGTCTGGAGACTGCAACGATCCAGCAGGGGCTGGAGAATGTCGGGTTGACCTATTTCGACGAGCGCCACGACACCAATGTGCGGTTTGCGTCGAAGACGGTCTTCATCTGGGGCAAGAAGGAGTTTCTCCCGAAAGAGACGCCACTGGAGACACGAAAGAAATGCCTGCCGGTCGGCTTCCCGAAAACGCCCTGTGAGCTGGGCGAGCCATCGGAGAATGTGGTCTCCATCTTCGAAAACCTTCACTGGCATCGATATGACGGCCGCTATCGCAGGGGGTTTTTCGCGGACCTGGCGAAGCTTGCGGAGCATTTCCCGGATATGAGCTTTGTCCTCAAACCCCATCCCAAGGGGTTGTGGGCCGTGAAAAATCCCTGTCCCTGCACGGTTCCTTCAAATCTCCTGATTGCCGGGCGCCCCGAGAGCAACGAGCCGCTTGCCCGGCTTTCGAGCCGGGAGCTCCTGTGCAGGTCACAAAAAGTCATCTCCACGCCCTCGACGGTAGCGTTGGATGCGGCGCTGCTGGACAAGGATGTGGCTGTTTATGGCGGTGCAATAGATGTTGGGTATTATCAGGGGCTGGAGATTCTGCGCACCGCCGACGACTGGATCCGGTTCGTGTCGGGCGGGAGCTTCACCGAGCAGTCCCGCCGCTTCCGTGAGCGCGTGACCATCTCGGGCGATGCCGCAGAAAGGGTCGTGAGCCGGCTTCTGCAGGGCAGGGAAATCCAGGCGCATGAAGCGCCGGTTCCAGCCCCCATGCCGGCGGAGCCCGCTTCCATCCGCTAATCCACTCGGCAAATCAGGGCCGTTAGAACGGGGCCATGTTCCGGCGCCGGCGCAGACCACATCACGAAGGGCGATTGCGTGCTGACCAGGACCGACCGCAAGGCGCCGAAAGTGGCGTTGTTCATCCGCTCGCTCGCAGGAAGCGGGGCGGAGCGCGTGGTCGTCAATCTTGCGAACGGGCTCGCCGGGCAGGGCTACCGAGTGCAGCTCGTGCTGGGGGAGGCAGCCGGCCCCTTTCTCGATCTCGTTTCGCCTGGAATCGAGATCTTTGATCTCGCCGTTCGGCGCAGGGCAGCCGTTTTTGATTTCGTTCGCGCCCCTAGGCGCTTTCTGGAACTGCGGGCGACCGCGAGGGCGTCGCGGGCCGGGCGCATCATGCTGGGCGTCCCACGCCTTGCCCGCTACATCGACGCCGAACAGCCCGATGTCCTGATCTCTGCGCTCGATCACGGCAATGTCGCCGCCGTTATCGCCGCGAAGCTGTCCGGCCACAAGCCGGACGTGGTGGTGACGCAACACTGCAACCTGACATCCGACGTCATCACCTCGCGCAAGAAGCCGGGTGAAATCTATGCGCTGGTGAAGCGGTATTATCCGGAAGCCGCAGCGATCGTGGGTGTTTCGGAGGGGGTTTCAGCCGACTTGAAGGCGCATATTCCCTCTGCCGGAGAGAGGATCAGTACGATCTACAATCCCGTGGTCGACGAGGATCTTGCCGAGCGAGCCAGGGAAAAGTCCGATCACCCCTGGTTTGCGACGCCTTCCGGCGAGCCGCTGATCGTTACGGTCGGCAAACTCAAGAAGCAGAAGGACCATGCCACCCTGTTTCGCGCCCTCGCACGTCTGCGGCAGGATGTGCCGGCCAAGCTCGTCATTTTCGGGGAAGGACCCGAGCGCGCGGCGCTGGAGCAACTGGCGGGGCAGCTCGGGATCGCCGATGCGGTCTCGCTGCCGGGCTTCACCGCCAATCCCTTTGCCGCCATGGCGCGCGCGGACCTTTTCGTTCTGTCATCGACTTATGAAGGGTTGCCGACGGTGCTGATCGAGGCGCTTGCCTGCGGCTGCCCCGTCGTCTCGACCGACTGCCCGAGCGGTCCTGAAGAAATTCTGGAGGGCGGGCGCTACGGATCGCTTGTTCCGGTGGCCGACGAGGAGGCTCTTGCCGAGGCGATGCATACAGTGTTGCAGAACAGTCCCTGCCGCGAAGTTTTGAAGGCGCGCGGGCACCTTTTTACTACGAAGAGGGCCGTGGACTGCTACGGCCAGTTGGTTGAACGCCTAGGGGTCGTGTAATCCTCTCGCCTGGGTAGCAGGATGCATTATGCCCGCAGTCAGTGTCGTGATGCCGGTCTTCAACGGCGAGCGCTTTGTTGCCGAGGCGCTGGAAAGCCTGCTCGGCCAGTCGCTGCGGGACATCGAGATCATCGCCGTCGATGACGGCTCGACAGATGCGACGGGGGCGATCCTGGCCGGCTATGCCGCGCGCGATGCCCGCCTGCGCGTCATCACGAACCCCACCAATCTGCGGCAGTCCTTTTCCCGCAATGCCGGCATCGAGGCGTCGAACAGCCCGCTGGTGGCGATGATGGATGCCGACGATCTCGCGCTTCCCGACAGGCTGGCGGTGCAGAAGGGCTTCATGGAGGCCAACCCGCAGGTTGCGCTGTCGGGCTGCTTCAGCCGGCGGATGGACGAGAACGGCATCCAGTCGCACCGCATCATCCGTCATCCAACCAATGCCGAGGAGGTCAAGGCGCGCCTCCTGTTCCGCTCCTGCATCAGCCATCGCTCGATCATCGCGCGGCGCGAAGTCCTGGACCGCCACCGCTACAGCCAGGACTTTCCCGTCTCGCAGGATTTCGACCTGTTTTCCCGCATCACCCGCGAACATGCGGTCGCAAACCTGCCGCGTGTCCTGATGGCGGCGCGCACGCACCCCGAGCAGATCAGCCGCAGCAAACGCGACCTGATCAAGGAAATGAACATCGTCATCACGCGGCGCACCCTCGCGCAGCTCGGCATCCAGGCGAGCCAGCCGGAGATGGAGCTGCATTTCGAGATCCCGCGCGTCGGGCAGGCGGGCACGCATGTGAACGATGCCTATCTCGAGCGGGTGGACCGCTGGCTGACGCGCATCCGCAGCGCCAACCAG
>Ga0164243_10006446_pt1 | contig 17765 bp, 12 predicted proteins | sample OricompcompostOP_FD_108781 | JGI IMG/M metagenome (GOLD analysis project Ga0164243, IMG submission 108781) | Organic Plus compost microbial communities from Emeryville, California, USA - Original compost - Organic plus compost (OP) | ecosystem: Engineered > Solid waste > Mixed feedstock >... | reverse complement strand
TGCACCGGGTCGTGCGCGGAGCCGAGGAACCCGGCACGCTGACCGGGGAGCATCACGACGTTGTACATGACGTGCGGCAACGCCACGAACGCGGGGACGCCGCCGGCCCCGCCCTCGGCCAGCCGTAGCCCCAGCGTCGAGCCGATGCACGGCGGGTCGTTGCGGTCGTCGGCGAGGAGTTCCAGGTCCCCCTTCTGGGGGTCGCGGCCGCAGAGCGTGGCGAAGGCGGCGGCGTTGTGGTTCGTCATCGGGTGGTGGAGCGACCGGACGACCGCCAGGCGGTCGGCGATCCGGGCGCAGCGGGGCAGGTGTTCGCCCAGCCGCAGCCCCGGCACCCGCGTCGCCACCGTCCCGAACTCCCCGCGCACCTCGCGCGGGGCCCCCGGCTTCACGTCCCAGGTGTCGAGGTGGCTCGGCCCCCCGTAGTAGAAGACGACGACGCACGCCCGGATCGGCCGTTTTTCCGCGGCGACGACCCCGCCCCGGGCCGCCGCGCCCAGTCTGTCGGCGAGCCAGGGCGCTAGCAGTCCGAGCCCCCCGGCCCCGATCAACGTGCGCCGATTTAAATTGCCCAGACCCCCATTTCGTCCGTCCATCGCGCTGCCCTCCCCGCACCCGTCCGGCGTTGAGCGCCCCGGGGCGATCGGTTTAACACGTAACGGGGTCGATCGTTTCGTCTCGATCGAAGGCGCGGCCGAATGAGTTCGTGAAATTTTTCACACCAACCCTGTGGCAATTGCGACCGGCTGCCGATACAATCCACCTGTCCTCAACGGATGAAAAAGACGAGGACTCGATCGGCGAGGCGGTTCCTCAAGGGGCCCCGGGTTCGCGGGCCGTCGAGGTAACGTTTCGCGCAGCCCGGCGGCGGGGACGCCCACGCCCCGGGGCGACGGATGTTTGCGGGCGTCTGAGAACGGTTCGACCTCCCTCCATCCCGGGTCTCGCGGCTCGTCCGCGTCCCCGGGATTACGTCCTGAAGGACCGCCTCCGGGTTGCTGGTTTCAACCCGGGGTCATGTTTAACAGGCGTCAAACAGGGTACCATACCGTCCCGACCTCCTGCGACGCAAGGGGGCCGGGGCGGCGAGGGGGCGGCGTCCCCGTGGGGGGCGTCCGGCGGTCGTTGGTTCGGGGGATCAACCGGGTCGCGGGAAGGGCCGGCGATGGCGCAAGTTTTTCATCCGAGTATGAACACGTTCGCGCGCGTCACGATATTCGGCGCCGTGTTCTTCGCGGTCGGTCTTTTAGGGGTGGTGTACGCGGTCTTCCGCTCCCCTTATATGACGGGCCAGTACGTGGCGGTGGATCAGCCGATCCAGTTCAGCCACGAGCACCACGTCAACGCCCTGGGGCTCGACTGCCGATACTGCCACACGTCGGTCGAGACGTCGTCGTTCGCGGGCATCCCGCCGACCGAGACGTGCATGACCTGCCACTCGCAGATCTGGCGCGACAGCGCGATGCTCGCCCCGGTCCGCGAGAGCCTGGCCAAGAACGAGCCGATCCGGTGGAACCGGGTCCACGACGTCCCCGACTACGCCTACTTCAACCACTCGATCCACGTCGCCAAGGGCGTGGGGTGCGCCAGCTGCCACGGCCGGGTCGACCAGATGCCTTTGATCTGGAAGGACCAGCCGCTGACCATGGAGTGGTGCCTCGGCTGTCACCGCGAGCCGGAGAAGCATCTGCGGCCGCGTGAAGAGATCTTCAATATGAAGTGGGCCGCCGCCAGTGAGCGCGAGCAGCTCGAACTCGGCCGTAAGCTGGTCGAGAAGAACCACGTTCCCGTCCACCGGCTTTCGGACTGTTCCACGTGCCACCGATGAGCAGTAAGCCCATGCGCAAGACGAGCGGGCCCGACTTCTCGGCGTTACGCGCCGGCCTCGACGGCCAGACCGGGCCGCGGTTCTGGCGGAGCCTGGAAGAGCTGGCGGAAACCGACGAGTTTACCCACTACCTCCACCGGGAGTTCCCCGAGGCCGCCTCGGAGTGGGCCGACCCGACCGGCCGCCGCAACTTCCTGCGCCTCATGGGCGCGTCGCTCGCCCTGGCCGGCGTCGGCGTGACCGCCCCGGGGTGCGACGTCTACAACGACCCCCCCGAGAAGATCCTCCCCTACGTCCGCCAGCCCGAGAACATCGTCCTGGGTAAGGCCCTGCACTACGCCACGGCCGTCTCCCTCGGCGGGGTCGGCACCGGCGTCGTCGCCGAGACCCACGAGGGTCGCCCGACGATGCTGGAGGGGAACCCGAAGCACCCCGACAGCCTCGGCGCGATCGACGCGCTGACCCAGGCCTCGCTGCTCGGCCTCTACGACCCCGACCGCTCCCAGGTCGTCGCCAAGGCGCGGGCGATCAGCACCTACGACAGCTTTCTGGGCGCCACCCTCGGCGTCATGGACGCCCAGCGGGCCAAGAAGGGGGCCGGCCTCCGGCTTCTGACCCCGTCGATCACGTCCCCCACCCTCGCCCGGCAGATCCGCGCCCTCCTGGCCGAATTCCCCGACGCGAAGTGGCACCAGTACGAGCCCGCCGCCCCCCACGCGGCCAGGGCCGGCCTGAAGCTCGCCTTCGGGCGCGACGTGTCGGTCCGCCACCGGGTCCGGAACGCGAACGTCATCCTCGCCCTTGACGCCGACTTCCTGGCCAACGGCGTCGGCCGCCTCGCCGACGCCCGCGGCTACGGCATCCGGCGCGACCCGGGGCCGGATAAGAACGGCATGAACCGGCTCTACGCCGTCGAGCCGACCTTGACCGTCACCGGCTCGTCGGCCGACCACCGCCTCCCGCTCAAGGCGGCCGACGTCCTGCCGTTCGCCCTGACCCTGGCCCGGAAGCTCGGCGTCTCCGGGCTCCCCGAGCCCCCGGCCTCGACCGCCGTCGCCGCCCAGGCCCGGTTCATCGAGGCGCTGGCCAAGGACCTTCAGGCCCACAAGGGCAAGTCGCTCGTCCTCGTCGGCGCGAACCAGCCCCCTTACGTTCACGCCCTGGGGGCCGCGATCAACCACGCCCTCGGCAACGACGGCCCGGACGGGACCGTCGAATACGCCGAGCCGATCGAAGCCGAGCCGGTCGACCACTTCGCCTCCCTGGCCGACCTCTGCAAGGCGATGGCCGCCGGTAAGGTGGACGTCCTGTTCGTCCTCGGCGGCAACCCCGCCTACACGGCGCCCGCGGACGTCGCGTTCGCCGAGAGCGTTAAGAAGGTCCCCTTCAAGGTCCACCTCGGCCTCTACGAGGACGAGACCGCGGCCCTCTGCGACTGGCACGTCGCCGAGGCCCACGAGTTGGAAGCCTGGGGCGACGTCCGCGGCCGCGACGGCACGGTGACGATCCAACAGCCCTTGATCGCCCCGCTCTACGGCGGCGTTTCGGCCATCGAGTTGATCTCCGGGGTTCTCGGCCACCCCGGCCGCGAAGGGTACGAGACCGTCCGCGAAACCTGGCGCGACAAGACGCCGAAGGGTCAGGACTTCGAAACCTTCTGGCGGACCTCGATCCACGACGGCGTCGTGGCCGGCACCGCCGCGGCGGTCGTGAAGGTCGAGCCGAAGGCCGACCTCGGCCCCGTCCCCGCGGTCGAGACCGGCGAGGGCTTCGAACTGGTCTTCCGGCCCGACCCGACCGTCTGGGACGGCCGGTACACCAACAACGGCTGGCTCCAGGAACTCCCCAAGCCGGTCACCAAGCTCACCTGGGACAACGCCGCCTTCATGAGCCTGGCGACCGCCGAACGCCTTGGCGCGGTCGACGGCGACGTGTTCGAGGTGGCGTACAAGGGGCGGAAGGTCGAAGCCCCCGTGATGGTCTTGCCCGGCCACGCGGAAGGGTCGATCACGGTCCACTTCGGCTACGGCCGGTCGCGCACCGGCCGGGTCGGCTCGGGGACCGGGTTCAACGCCTTCGCCCTTTGGACGTCCGACGCCCCCGGGTTCGGCCCGGGCGCCTCGGTCCGGAAGACCGGCGCGACCGTCCGGCTGGCGTCGACCCAGGAACACCGGAACGTCGACTGGAACCTCCCGGGTAACACGGCCAAGGAACGCGGCATCGTCCGGGTCGCCACCCAGGCCGAGTACCGCGAGCACCCCGACTTCGCCCACCACGGCGAGCACGGCCACGAGCCGAAGAAGGGGGACACCCTCTACAACGCCGACTTCCCCCCGCCGACCCCCGGGTCCGAGCCCGACTACCAGTGGGGGATGGTGATCAACCTCAGCGCCTGCACCGGGTGCGAGGCCTGCGTGCTCGCCTGCCAGGCCGAGAACAACATCCCGGTCGTCGGCAAGGCGCAGGTGCTCAACAGCCGCGAAATGCACTGGTTGGAGATCGACCGGTACTACGAGGGCGACCCCGCCAACCCGTCGGTCCACCACCAGCCCCGGCTCTGTATGCATTGCGAGAAGGCCCCCTGCGAGGTCGTCTGCCCGGTGGCCGCCACCGCGCACGACCACGAGGGGCTCAACGTGATGATCTACAACCGCTGCGTCGGCACGCGGTACTGCTCGAACAACTGCCCGTACAAGGTCCGGCACTTCAACTTCCTCCAGTTCGCCGACCTGCGGACGCCGAGCCTCGCCCTGGTGAACAACCCGGACGTCACGGTGCGGACCCGCGGCGTCATGGAGAAGTGCACCTACTGCACCCAGCGGATCAGCCAGGCCCGCTACGCGGCCGAGATCAAGGGCGGGCGGATCGCCGACGGCGACCTCGTGACCGCCTGCCAGTCCGCCTGCCCGACCCGAGCCATCGTCTTCGGCGACATCGCCGACGAGTCGACCGCCGTCGCCAAGCTCAAGGCGGACGAGCGGAATTACGGGATGCTCGCCGAGTTGAACACCCGACCGCGGACGTCCTACCTGGCGAAGCTGCGGAACCCGAATCCCGAGATCGAGACGCAAACGGAGCCGACCCATCATGGCGTCTGAGTCCCTGCCCCGGCCGGGCGGCCGCGGCGACGGCGAAGGTCACGGCGACGGCCGGCACGTGCTGGCGCCGGGGCACACGTTCGCCACGGTCACCGACAAGATCAGCGCCCTGGTCCTGACCCGCCCGTTCAACTGGCGGTGGTTCGCCGGGTTCTCCGCGTCGATCGCGCTGGTGATGCTGTTGTCGATGACCGTCGTCAACCTGCTCACCTTCGGCCCGGGCGTCTGGGGGCTCGACTCCCCGGTCATGTGGGCCTGGGACATCACCAACTTCGTCTGGTGGATCGGCATCGGCCACGCCGGGACCCTGATCTCGGCGATCTTGCTCCTGTTGAAGCAGGAGTGGCGGACCTCGATCAACCGGTTCGCCGAGGCGATGACCCTCTTCGCCGTCGCCTGCGCCGGCCTGTTCCCTCTGCTCCACATGGGGCGCCCCTGGTTCTTCTACTGGCTGACCCCGTACCCGAACACGATGGCCATGTGGCCCCAGTGGCGCAGCCCGCTGGTCTGGGACGTGTTCGCCGTGTCGACCTACGGCACCGTCTCGCTCCTGTTCTGGTACGTCGGCCTGATCCCCGACTTGGCGACCCTCCGCGACCGGGCGCAGAACAAGCTCGCGCGGATCATCTACGCCGTCCTCGCCCTCGGCTGGCGCGGGTCGGCGATCCACTGGCACCGCTACCGCACGGCCTACCTGCTGTTGGCCGGCCTGGCGACCCCGCTGGTCGTCTCGGTGCACACGGTCGTCAGCCTCGACTTCTCCGGCGGGATCGAGCCGGGCTGGCACTCGACGATCTTCCCCCCGTACTTCGTCGCCGGTGCGATCTACTCGGGCTTCGCCATGGTCATGACGCTCGCCATCCCGCTCCGGAAGGCGTTCGAGCTGCAAGACATGATCACGATGAAGCACCTCGACAACATGGCCAAGGTCATGCTCACGACCGGCCTGCTCGTCACCTACGGCTACGGGATGGAGGCCTTCTTCTCCTATTACAGCGCGAACACCTACGAAGGCTTCCTCCAGCACAACCGGATGACCGGCCCGTACTGGCACACCTACTACCTCCTGATCCTCTGCAACTGCATCACGATCCAGTTCCTCTGGCTCCCGGCGGTCCGCCGGAACGTCTACATGCTGTTCGCCATCTCGATCGTGGTGAACATCGGCATGTGGCTCGAGCGGTACGTGATCATCGTCACCAGCCTCCACCGCGACTTCGTCCCGGCGGCCTGGGGCATGTTCCGCGCCACGTTCTGGGACTACGGGATGTACTGGGGGTCGATCGGCCTCTTCTTCTTCCTGCTGTTCATCTTCATCCGGGTCCTGCCGGTGATCTCGATCGCCGAAATGCGGGAACTCGTCCACGAGACGGCGGGCCGCAACGGCGGCCACGGCCACGGCCACGTCGCCGGGCCCGAAGGGGCGTCGTCTTCGGTGACGACCGGCGCCTGACGGCCGACACGGCCCGAGTCCTTGGTCCTCGGCCTTATTGGAACCCTAAACGAGCGAGCCACCGGCGATGGACGACACGGCCCCGATCTACGGTCTGATGGCCGAGTATACGACCCCAGAGGCGCTGGTCGACGCGGCGCAGCGGGCCTACGCCGAGGGGTATCGGAAGATGGACGCCTACTCGCCGCTCCCGGTCGAGGGACTGGCCGAGGCGATGGGGTTCAGCCACAACCGGTTGCCCCTGCTGGTGCTCATCGGCGGCCTGGCCGGGGCGGCCACGGCGGTCGCGATGATGTACTTCTCGGCGGTGATCAACTACCCGCTGAACATCGGCGGCCGGCCGCTGGCGAGCTGGCCCGCGTTCGTGCCGATCACGTTCGAGCTGACGATCCTGTTCGCGTCGTTCGCGGCGGTCTTCGGGATGCTCGGGCTGAACGGCCTGCCGATGCCTTACCACCCCGTGTTCAACGCGCCGGGGTTCGCCATGGCGTCGCGGAACCGGTTCTTCCTCTGCATCGCTGCCCGCGCCCGGAAGTTCGACCCCGCCGCGACCCGCCAGTTCCTCGAAGGCCTGGCGCCCAAGGCGGTGGTGGAGGTGGCGCCGTGACCACCCCGGAACAAACCCGCCCGGGCGGGGCGGCTCGGTGGGCCCCTCCCAGACTACGACGACTCACGAAAGGACCGCGGATGCGTTCGGGGTCGGTTTCCCGTCGGCTCGCCCCGGGCCTGGGCGCCCTGGCCCTCGCCCTGGGCCTGGCCGGGTGTAGCGAGCAGGACATGGTCACTCAGCCGAAGCTCAAGCCGCTTCAGGCGAGCACCTTCTTCGCCGACGGCCGGGCGTCGCGCCCGGTCGAGCCGGGGACGGTCGCCGTCGGCCAGCTCGCCGTCCGGCCCGAGTTCGACGCCGGCGAGGTCGACGGCAAGCTCGTCGCCTACATCCCGCTGAAGGGGTTCGACCCGAACGAGGCGCTCGACGCCGCCGCGGCCAAGGAGGCCCGCCGGGCCACCCTCGAGCGGGGCCGAGAACGGTACAACATCTACTGCTCCCCCTGCCACGGCCAGACCGGCGAGGGGAACGGCATGATCGTCCAGCGCGGGTTTTCGAAGCCGCCGTCGTTCCACGAGTCGCGGCTCCGCGAAGCCCCCCCGGGCCACTACTTCCGCGCGATCACCCACGGCTTCGGCGCCATGTACTCCTACGCCGCACGGGTCGCCCCGGCCGACCGCTGGGCGATCACCGCGTATATCCGCGCCCTCCAGTTGAGCCAGAACGCACAGCCCGCCGACGTGGCGCAGGCCGGGCCGTCGGAGAACCGAGGGGAGGGCGCCGGCCGATGACCGCGAGCACGACCGCCGTGTTGACCGAACAGGCCCTGCCGGGCCGGACCGAATCCCTCCGCCGCAAGGCCCTGACCGCCGGGGCCGCCGGCCTCGGCGTCTGGCTGCTCCTCGCCCTGATCCCCGGGACCCGGGCCGCCGCCCTCCCGGCCTACCTGGCCGCGTACGTCTTCTTCGTCGGCATCTCGGTGGGGAGCCTCGGCTTCCTGATGCTCCACCACCTCGTCGGCGGCAAGTGGGGGTTCGTCGTCCGCCGCCCGATGGAGGCGGCCACGATGGTCCTCCCCCTCATGGCGGCCCTTTTCCTCCCGCTCCTGCTCGGCGTCGGCACGCTCTACGAGTGGGCGAACCCCGAGGCGGTCAAGGCGTCGACCATCCTCCAGCACAAGACGGGCTACCTCAACGTCCCCTTCTGGCTCGGGCGGACGGTGTTTTACTTCGCCGTCTGGATCGGCCTCGCCTTCGCGATCCGGCGCGGCTCCGTCGCCCAGGACGCCACCGAGGACCCGTCGCCGACCTACCGGAACCGGACGATCAGCGCCCCGGGCCTGCTGGTGACCTTTTTGACCGTCACCTTCGCCTCGATCGACTGGATGATGTCGATCGAGCCCGAGTGGTATTCGACGATCTACGGCGTCATGGTGATGATCGGCTGGATGCTGAGCACCCTGGCGTTCACGATCCTCGTCTCCTCGCGGCTGTCCGACGTCCGCCCCCTCGCCGACGTCGTCGACCCGGTCGGGCTCAACGAGCTGGGCAACCTGCTGCTGGCGTTCACCATGCTCTGGGCCTACATGTCGTTCTCCCAGTACCTCATCATCTGGATGGGCGACCTGGCCGAGGAAATCCCCTGGTACCTGAAGCGGTCGTACGGCGGCTGGCGCTGGGTCTGCGGCGCCCTGATCGTCTTCCACTTCTTCGTCCCGTTCTTCTGCCTCTTGCTCCGCTCGAACAAGGGGAAGGCGTCCCGCCTTTGGAAGGTCGCCGCCTGGCTGCTGGTGATCCACCAGGTCAACGACGCCTGGTTGATCATCCCGGCCTTCCCGACCCAGTGGCTGCAACTGCTCGCCCTGATCCCCGCCGTCGCCGGCGTGGGGGGGCTCTGGGTCGCCTTCTTCACCCGGAACCTGACGTCGCGGACGCTCGTCCCGCACCACGACCCGCTGCTGGCCGAGGCCCTCAGCCACCACGGGGGAGGCCACTGAGTTATGTCTAACGAGAGCCACCTCCACGCCGGACAGGCGGCGGACACCCACCCGACCGACGCCGCCCGCGGACCCGGCTACGAAGTCCGCGACACCAACGTCTGGGCGGTGCTCAAGTTCATCATCGCGCTGGGCCTCTTCATCGTCGTCTGCCAGGTCGCCCTTTGGGGGCTCCTCAAGTCGATCCGCGGCGACCGGACCGAGGCGTTCGACCCGAAGACGACCCTCGCCGTTGAAGACGACCGCCGCGCGGTCAAGCTCGACCTCACCGCGCAGCGCCACGAGCTCCGGGCGTTCGAGGAGAACGTCCTGGCGGGCAAGCAGCCGGCCGGCCGCAACTCCGGTAAGACGGTGATCCCGATCGACCGGGCGATCGAACTCCTGGCCGAACGCGGCGTGCCCCCGATCCCGGGTCCCGCCAAGACCCAGGCCGAAGTCAACGCCCATGCCGGCTCCCCCGCTCCCGACGCCCAGAAGAAGGGCGCGGCGGCCGAGAAGGGCCAAGGGGGCTCAAAGTGAAGACGCGCCGCCTCTCCCGAACCGTCCTTTTGGCGCTCGCCGCCCTGGCGGCCTTCGCCGCCGCGCCGGCGCGGGCCCAGAACCGGGAGGTCCGGGGCGAGGTCAAGAGCCCCGAGGTCGGCCTCCTCCGCCAGGTCTCGTTCGCCCAGAACCTCGACGCCCAACTCCCGCTCGACACGGTCCTCCGCGACGAGTCGGGGCGCGAGGTGAAGATCGGCGAGTACTTCGGCAAGAGGCCGGTCATCCTGCTCTTCGCTTACTACGAATGCCCGATGCTCTGCACCCTGGAGCTGAACGGCCTGGTGCGGAACCTGCGGGTGCTGTCGATGTCGGCCGGCAAGGAGTTCGAGATCGTCACCGTCTCGATCGACCCGACCGAGACCCCCGCCCTCGCGCGGGTGAAGAAGGCCGGGTACGTCAAGAAGTACGGCCGCCCCGGGGCCGAGGAGGGCTGGCACTTCCTCACCGGCGACGAGGCGTCGATCCGCCGGCTGGCCGACACCGTGGGGTTCAAGTACGTCTACGACCCCAAGAGCAGGCAGTACGCCCACCCGGCCGGCCTGGTGGTGACGACCCCCCAGGGGCGGCTCGCGCGTTACATCTACGGCGTCGACTTCCCGGCGAACAACCTCCGCTGGTCCCTGGTCGACGCCTCGGCGGGCAAGATCGGCTCGCCGGTCGACAAGGTCCTGTTGATGTGCTTCCACTACGACCCGTCGACCGGGCGCTATAACTTCGCGGTGATGAGCGCCGTCCGCCTCCTCGGGGTCGCGACCCTCGCCGCCCTCGCGACGTTCGTCTCCGCCTCGTTCATCCGCGACCGGCGCGGCCGGCGCCGCGGACCGGCCCCGACGACCGACGTCCGGGACGACCGGGCCGGGTCTACCGACCCGGGCCCGTCCGCACCGGCTGATTGATTCGAACCGAACTGACCCGAACTGAATTCCGCTTCGGCCCGGCCGGCGCTCCGCCAGGCGGCCGCGGCCCTGGGCCCTTGGGCGACTCGACCACCATGTGGGACTTCCCGCTATTCCCCGAACAGGCCTCGACCCTCGCCGGCTGGGTGGACGGGGTGTTCTTCTACGGGCTGGGGATCTCCGTCTTTTTCACGACGCTGATCTGCTTCCTCGTCATCTTCTTCGCGGTCAAGTACCGCCGCGGGTCGCGCGCCGACCGGTCCAACCCGGTGACCCACAACACGACGATCGAGGTGCTCTGGATCGGGATCCCGCTGATGCTGGCCCTGGTCCTGTTCTTCGCCTCGACGTTCGTGTACTACCACCTCATCCAGTACCCGGCCGACTCGTCGGAGATCTACGTGCTGGGCAAGCAGTGGATGTGGGAGATCCAGCACCCCGAGGGGCGGCGCGAGATCAACACGCTGCACGTCGCGGTCGGCCGGCCGGTCCGCCTGACGATGACCTCGCAGGACGTGATCCACAGCTTCTACATCCCGGCCTTCCGCGTGAAGCAGGACGTCGTCCCCGGCCGGTACACGTCGATGTGGTTCCAGCCGACGAAGCCGGGCACGTACCACCTCTTCTGCGCCGAGTACTGCGGCACCCTCCACTCCGGCATGATCGGCAAGATCGTCGTGATGGAGCCGGCGGAGTACGAGGCCTGGCTCCAGTCGGGCACGGAGCGGGAGTCGATGGCCGCCGAAGGGGAGCGGCTCTTCCGCCAGTACGGCTGTAGCGGCTGCCACGGCCGGAACGCGAGCGTCCGCGCCCCGCTCCTCGACGGCGTCTACGGGCACTCCGTCGCCCTCTCCGACGGCCGGGTGGTGAAGGCCGACGAGCGGTACATCCGCGACTCGATCCTCCTCCCCGGTTCGCAGGTGGTCGCCGGCTACGACCCGGTCATGCCCACCTTCGAGGGCCACATCAACGAGGGCGACTTGCTCAAGATCATCGCGTACATCAAGTCGATCGGGAACACGGAAAGGGCGGGGCGATGAGCGCGACGGTTGAGGAACCCCGCGGCGGCGGGGGCGACGGCGAGTACCGCGGCGAGCGCAAGAACTACCTGACCGACGGCTACGGCATCCTGTCGTGGCTGTTGACGACCGACCATAAGCGCATCGGCCTGCTGTACATGGTCTCGATCACGATCTTCTTCTTCGTCGGGGGGGCCGCGGCCACCCTGATCCGCTTGGAGCTGATGACCCCCAGCGGGGACATCGTCCAGGCCGAGACCTACAACAAGCTGTTCACCCTTCACGGGGTGGCCATGACGTTCTTCTTCCTGATCCCGTCGATCCCGGCGGTCTTCGGGAACTTCCTGGTCCCGCTGATGATCGGCGCGAAGGACCTGGCCTTCCCCAAGCTCAACCTGTTGAGCTGGTACCTGTACACGATCGGCGGCGTCCTCGCCGTCGTCTCGCTCCTGCTCGGCGGGGTCGACACGGGGTGGACGTTCTACGTCCCCTACAGCACGATGTTCTCCAACTCGGCGGTCATCCCCGCCGCGATGGGGGCGTTCGTCGTCGGCTTCTCGTCGATCCTGACCGGCCTGAACTTCATCGTCACGATCCACAAGATGCGGGCCCCGGGCATGACCTGGTTCCGCATGCCGCTGTTCATCTGGGCCCACTACGCCACCAGCCTGATCATGATCCTCGGCACGCCGGTGGTGTCGATCACGCTGCTGCTGCTGGCCCTGGAGCGGGTCTTCCGCGTCGGCATCTTCGACCCGGCCCTCGGCGGCGACCCGATCCTCTTCCAGCACCTGTTCTGGTTCTACTCGCACCCGGCCGTCTACATCATGATCCTCCCCGGCATGGGGGTGATCAGCGAGATCGTGACCTGCTTCTCCCGGCGCCCCGTCTTCGGCTACCGCTTCATGGCGGGGGCCGTGCTCGCGATCGCCATCTTCGGCTTCGTCGTCTGGGGACACCACATGTTCGTCTCCGGGCAGTCGATGTACGGGGGCATGGTCTTCTCGTTCCTCAGCTTCGTCGTCGCCATCCCCTCGGCGGTCAAGGTGTTCAACTGGACGGCCACCCTGTACAAGGGCTCGTTCTCGTTCGACACCCCGATGCTCTACGCCCTGGGGTTCATCGGCCTGTTCACGATCGGCGGCCTGACCGGGCTCTTCCTCGCCTCGCTGGCGACCGACGTGCACATGCACGACACGTACTTCGTCGTCGCCCACTTCCACTACATCATGGTGGGCGCGACCGTCATGGCCTACCTCGGCGCGGTCCACTTCTGGTGGCCGAAGATGACCGGCAAGATGTACCCCGAGCTTTGGGGCAAGCTGTCGGCCCTGCTCGTCTTCGTCGGGTTCAACCTGACCTTCTTCCCGCAGTTCGTCCTCGGCTACCTCGGGATGCCCCGCCGCTACTACCAGTACCCGCCCGAGTTCCAGGTGCTCAACGTCATGTCGACCGCCGGCGCGTCGATCCTCGCCGTCGGCTACCTCCTGCCGCTGATCTACCTGACCATCTCCCTCTGGTTCGAGCGCGACGCCGGCCCGAACCCGTGGGACGCCTCGGGCCTGGAGTGGGAGACCACCTCCCCGCCCCCCAAGTTCAACTTCGACGAGACCCCCGTCGTCACGGGCGGGCCCTACGTCTACCCGCTCGGCGAGCCCGAGGGGCAGGACGAACGCCTCCCCGTTGAGCCGCAGCCCCTGCCCGCCGGAAGGAGTTGACGACCGTGGCTGAGACCGCACACGCCACCGCCACCGCACACGCCCACGGGGGCGGCCACGGCCACGCCCACGACCCGAACCTGGCCCACCACTTCGAGGACATGGGCCAGCAGCGCACCAGCGCCACCCTCGGGATGTGGGCCTTCCTGGGCACCGAGGTCATGTTCTTCGGCGGGCTGATCGGCAGCTACATCGTCTACCGCTTCACCTCGCCCGACGTCTTCGGCGCGGCGAGCAAGTACGGCCTGAACGTTTGGCTCGGCACGATCAACACCGTCATCCTGCTGACCAGCAGCCTCTTCATGGCCTTCGCCGTCCACGCGGGCGAGACCGGCGACCGCAAGGCCCAGGTGCGCTACCTGCTGCTGACGATGGCGCTCGGCACGCTGTTCATGGTGATCAAGGGGTTCGAGTACCGCGAGGAGTACCACGAGCACCTCATCCCCGGGCCGCACTTCAGCACCGAGGCGCTCCACCTGCCCGAAGAGCCCGCGCCGCCGACCGCCTCCGCCGAGCACGCGCACGAGTCGGCCGAGACGCTCAAGACCGCCTCGTTCTTGACCGTCACGCCGGTCCAGTTCGTCCGCCAGCGGGCGCAGATGTTCTTCGTCTTCTACTTCTTCATGACCGGGCTCCACCTGCTGCACATGGTGATCGGGCTCGGTCTCGTCACCTGGGTCTTGATCCTGGCCCGCCGCGGCCGGTTCACGCCGAGTTACTACACCCCGCTGGAGATGACCGGCCTCTACTGGCACTTCATCGACATCGTCTGGGTGTTCCTCTACCCGTTGCTCTACCTGGTGGCCCTCCACAAATGAGCCAGACCGTCACCCCGACCGCCCGACACGACCACGCCGAGGGGCACATCGGCCCGCGCACCTACCTGGTGATCTTCGGCGCGCTCCTCGGCCTGATGGCGCTGACCATCGTCGCCGCCCTGTTCGACCTCGGGGCGGCCAACTTCATCGTCGCGATGGGCATCGCCTCGGTGAAGATGGTCCTGATCATCCTGTACTTCATGCACGTGCGGTACAGCGATAAGCTCACCTGGGTCTTCTCGGTCGCCGCCTTCCTCTGGCTCCTGATCCTGGTCGGCGGCTTCCTCAACGATTACTTTACCCGCGGCCTCGTCGCCGGCCGCTAATCCTTCAACACCGACAACGCCGAAGGCCCCCGCCCGACTTCCGGGCGGGGGCCTTTCTATTTCGGCTTCGGCGGAGTGTCGTTCACGCCCGGCAGTCGTCGTCGCGGTCGACCGAATGAGGGCGTTGTCAGAAGGCCGACACGGCCGCCTTCCGGCCGAGTTGCAGCACCTTGGCGTCCGGGTCGATCACGAGCCGCGCGGGCTCGAAGTCGCCGCGGAGCATGACCTCTTTCGATTCGCCCGCGCCCAGGGTGACGGTCGTTCGCGCCTCGCGGTAGTCCGGGTCAGGCGAGCCGTCCTTTCGGAACCGTTCCCCTTTGACGGCGGCGACCTCGACCGGCATCGTCCCGGTGCCGACGTTGCGAACTTGCGCCGTGGCCTTCCAGCCGTCGCCGTCCCGGGCGCGTTTCGGGGCCTCGATCCGGTACTCGGGGACGACGACCTCGTAGAACCACTGGCGCGTGAAGGCGTCGAACGCCTTGGGGTCGGCGGCGTAGGGGCGCATGGCGGCGAGGAAGTCTTGGAGTACGGGGTGGTCGGGGTTGGCGTGGTAGGCGTCGAAGAACGCCCGGACGCCCTTCAGGCAGCGGTCGCGGCCCATCTCGTTGAGGAGCATCCAGAAGACGAAGCCCGCCTTGTCGTAGGTCACCGTCTGGTCGCCCGCGCGGCCGCCGTCGGTCTTGACGAGCGGTCGTTCGGAGTCGGCCTGGCGGGTCTTGGCGTAGGTGTCTTCGATCTTCTTGGCGAACTCGATCCGGGCGCGGAGCCCCTTGACCTGCTCGAACAGCAGCAGGGTGGAGAAGTGGGCCGTCCCCTCGCTCAGCAGGTTGCCGCCGGGGCCTTTGCCCGGGGCGATCATGTTGCCCCACCACTGGTGCGCCGCCTCGTGCGCGGTGACCATGAACGCGACGTCCGCCCCCGGCTCGCTCCGGGTGAGGAACCCGACCGACTCGCTGAACGTGATGTCGGTCGCGAACCCCTGCGCGTAGTTCGCCAGGGCCGGGAACTCGCTCAGCTTCAACTCGCGCCAGGGGTACGGCCGGAACCAGTCCGAGTAGTACTTGCGGGCGGCGTCGAGCGCCTCCATCATCTCGGTGACGTTATAGGGGTGACCCGGGTGATAGAACACCGCCGTCCCCTGCCCCCGACGCACCGCCCAGCGGCCGGCCACGATGTTCATGAAGTTGACCGGGTGGTCGCTCTCCCAGACCGTCGTCCGGCGGCCCCCTTCCACCACGTCGCGGGTGACCGTCCCGACCGAGTTCAGCGTGAAGTCGGCCGGCCCGCTGACCTTCACCCGCGTCTTGAACGGCATCCGGCTGCCGAATGCCGATTCGGTCTGCCCCACGTAGAAGTCGTCCGGGTATTCCTTCGTGTCGAACTTGTTCTCGTCGTCGACCCCGACGCCCCCGTCGAACCCGAGCGTCGGCGCGAAGGACGTGCTGAAGCCGCTGAGGACCACGCCGGACGGCAGGATGAACTGCATGTTGCCGCCGCCGTTCTTGCTCACCCCGTACGGAAACGCCCCGTCGAAGGCGAACCCGAGCCGGGCACGCCCCCCCGGCTTGAGCGGCTCCGCCGGGGTGAAGACGTAAAGCCCCGCGCGGTCGTTCGGCGTGGCGTCCTTGCCGTCGAACGTCCAGCGGACGTTCCGCCAGTGCAGCCCCCCCGTCACGGGGATTTGCCGTAACGGTTTGTCGCCGTTGTTCACCAGGTCGAACGTCCCCGAGACGTTCAGCCCCGATCGCGCCGGGTCGAGTGACACGTCCAGGTCGACCGCCGTGATGTCGGGCAGCGGCCAGTCGTGGTACGTCGCCAGGTTCTTGCGCCAGTAGTCTTTCTGGACCTTCTTGGCCACGTCCCCCTCGGGCCCGCGGTCGACCAGCACGTAGAGCGCGGCCCCCGCCGCCAGCGGGACTACGGCGAACGGCAGCAGTCGCAGCGCGGCGGCGAACGAGGCGCCCGGCCGGAGCCGGTGGACGGTCCGGGCCGCGTCCCGCTCCCGGCGCCCGAAGAACCGGGCGGTCAGCGCCGTCAGGAAGACCGCCAGGCCGACCGCCGCGACCCGGTTGAGGATCAGGGCCGTGCGGTCGTACTCCAGCACGCTGATGTCGCTCCACTTCAGGGCGTTCAGGAGCGGCCAGTTGCCCACCCAGGTCGTTTTCCCGGTCGCGTTGCGGTAGCCGGTGAAGATCAGCACGCCGAGCGCGGTCGCGTACGTCGCGTACCGGTTTTTCGTCGCCACCAGCGTCGCCATGACGAACGCCGTCCAGAGCCAGACGGTCGGGATCAGCAGCGCCCCCCAGACCAGGGCGAACGGCCAGACCCGGATGGCGACCGTCCCCTGGTAGGCCAGATACGCCACCCCCGTCGCGAATACCAGGACCGCCACGACCGCCGCGACGATACCTAGCGCGACCGCCTTGCCCAGCAGCAGCGAGCCGGTCCGAACCGGCGTGGCCAGGCTGATCGCCGCCAGCCGCGTCTGACGCTCCCGCCAGAGCGACTCGACCGTGTAGAACATCAGGAGCAGGCAGAGCATCACCGTCAGCGGCCCGAACGTCCGCACCGCGAGGGTCCCCGGCGTGAGCAAGAGCGGCGTGTCGAACGCCCCGACCGCGACGAGGTTCGGTACGAACGCTTCGAGCACCAGGAGCGGCACGAACAGGTAAAGCCCCGGGCTCGACCGCAACTCGCTCACCTCGACCCGCGCGACCGCCCAGGCCCCCGCGAGCAGTCCCGGCGGGCGCGACGTCATCCCCAGCGCCGCCAACGGCCTGGCCGCCGCTTCGACGGCCGTCCCGACCGCCGATTCATCCCCCCTGCTCTGCCGCGACCACGCCCGTTCCGCCCGCGGCGAACTGCCGCGTAGCGTCTTCGCGAAGTGCCGCCGGCTCCAGGCCACCGCCCCGAGGCCGAGACCGGCCATGAGGAGGCGGTTCGCCACGATCACGGCGTCGAGCGGCACCGGCTCGGTGTTGTAGAACCGGACCCCGCGGTCCACCTTCAGCCAGGTCTCGTTCAGCCAGCGGAACCCCCCCGGGTCGATCAGCATCAGCGCCTTGTCGACCCGGGGGTCGAGCCAACTCGGCGCCCACTCCCAGAGGAAAAAGCCGCACCCCAGGAACACCGCTACCGGCAGGAAAAACACCAGCACCGGCCGCCGCGTCCATTCGCCCACCGCGAACGAGAGTCCCGCCAGGAAGATGACCGTCGGCACGTTGAACAGCAGCGCCGGCCGCACGTAGTTCGCCAGGTGGAAAGGCCCGCGGAAGTCTTGCGCCCCGCCGCCGGGGAGGACGTGGTTGCAGACGACCATCGCCGTCAGGTGGATCGCCAGCACCGCCATCGCCGTCGCGAGCGCCGCCAGGAACTTGCCCCAGATGTATTCCCCGGGCCGCAGCGGCGTCGCGTGCAGCAACTCGCCGACTCGGTTCTCCTCGTCGCGGATCACCGCCATCCCCGAAAGGACCGAGGCGAAGAACCCGTACACCAGCGCCGTGATGAGCGCGACCTGCATCGCCAC
>Ga0164243_10006445_pt1 | contig 17765 bp, 14 predicted proteins | sample OricompcompostOP_FD_108781 | JGI IMG/M metagenome (GOLD analysis project Ga0164243, IMG submission 108781) | Organic Plus compost microbial communities from Emeryville, California, USA - Original compost - Organic plus compost (OP) | ecosystem: Engineered > Solid waste > Mixed feedstock >... | reverse complement strand
GGTGAATAGTGAAAGGTGAATGGTGAAAGGTGAATAGTGAATGGGCGGGAAATGGACGATAATGCCATTATTCCCATTCACTGTTCACCTTTCACGATAGTTAGCGGGCTACGTTCACCGCGCGTTTTTCCCGTATCACGGTTACTTTGATCTGGCCCGGGTACTGCATTTCCGTTTGTATCTTGTTGGCGATCTCGAAGGAGAGGCGGTCTGCATCATTGTCTGTTACCTTGTCGCTTTCCACGATCACGCGCAGCTCGCGGCCGGCCTGTATGGCATAGGCTTTTTCCACGCCTTCATGGGCCAGGGCCAGGTTTTCCAGGTCCTTGATACGTTGCAGGTAGCTCTGCATGATTTCGCGGCGGGCGCCGGGACGGGCGCCGCTGATGGCGTCACAGGCCTGAACAATGGGGGAGATTACGTACAGCATCTCCATTTCATCGTGGTGAGCGCCTACGGCGTTCACCACGGCGGCATGCTCGCCGTATTTTTCGCAGAGCTTGGCACCCAGCAGGGCATGGCTCAGCTCGGTCTCCTCATCAGGCACCTTGCCTATATCGTGCAGCAGGCCGGCGCGTTTGGCCAGCTTGGGGTTCAGCCCCAGTTCTGCGGCCATTACGCCGCACAGGTTGGCAGTTTCCTTGGAGTGCATCAGCAGGTTCTGCCCGTAAGAAGAACGGAAGCGCATTTTACCCACCAGGCGTATCAGTTCTTTATGCAGGCCGTGGATGCCCAGTTCTATCACGGTCCTTTCCCCGATATCCATCACCTGCTCTTCCAGCATTTTTTTGGTCTTTTCCACCACTTCCTCGATACGGGCGGGGTGGATGCGGCCATCCTGCACCAGGCGCTGCAGGGAGAGGCGGGCAATTTCGCGGCGCAGGGGATCGAAGGAGGACAATACAATGGCCTCGGGGGTGTCGTCCACGATCAGGTCCACGCCGGTAGCGGCCTCGATAGCGCGTATGTTACGGCCTTCGCGGCCAATGATCTGGCCTTTGATCTCGTCGCTTTCCAGGTTGAACACGGTAATGGCGTTCTCAATGGTCTGCTCGGCGGCAGTACGCTGGATGGACTGTATAATGATTTTTTTGGCTTCTTTGTTGGCTTTGGTCTTGGCGTCCTCGATGATCTCCTGTATGTGGGCCAGGGCCTGTGAGCGGGCTTCTTCCTTCAGGCTTTCCACCAGCTGGTGTTTGGCCTCTTCGGCGGTAAGGCCGGCTACTTTTTCCAGGCGGCGGATGTGCTCTTCCTGGTGTTTTTCCAGGTCGTTGCGTTTGATGGCCACCAGCTCCATCTGCCGGCTCAGGTTCTCCTTGATGGCTTCGTTCTCCTGTACCTGTTTCTGGAGGTGCTCATGCTTCTGGTTGAGGCTCAGCTCTTTTTGCTTGATACGGTTCTCTGCGTCGGCCAGCTTCTGGTTGCGCTGTAGCACTTCCTTTTCGTGCTCGCTCTTCATCTGCAGGTATTTCTCCTTGGCTTCCAGCAGCTTATCCTTTTTGAGGTTCTCTGCGCTTACCTGTGCGTCTGATATGATCTTCTGTGCCTGCTGCTCTGCTTCCTGTATTTTGTGCTGCGTGTTCTTGGCAAAAATCACCTTACCTAACACAATACCAATGATCAATGCCACCACAGCGGCTATTGTCATCATAAAAGTAATATCCATATAAAAAATTTAAAATTGAATATATATTGCATTCTTCGCCGGTTCCCATCCGGGAAGGCGGTAGAACTTGACGCGCGAAAATAACAAAAATAATGTGCAGAAGTGCGGATATACGGATGTACAGATGAGGCGGCAGTACGTGTGTACGCAAGACTCCAGGAAGGGTTAGTAAGTAAACTGTTTTATTTCAGTGTATTATGTATTAATGAAATAAATTTATATTACTACCTGTTATTCTGTTTTTCCAACCGTTTCTGTCACTGTCTGTTTGCACATCATTTCAACTGTTCGTCTAACAACTCTTCCAGCCGTTGCAACTTTTCCTGTAAAAAAGGGGCCATTTCAGCCTGGGCCTTACCGCCGCTGGTCACCGGGTGGGTAGCGTACATGATAAGGGCCATGGCAATATAGTCCTGCAGGTCTTTACCGGCATAGGCCGTTTTGAATTCGATGATCTTTTCGTTCACCTCTTTCATGATACGGCGCACGGCCTCCTCCTCTTCCGGTTTTATCTTGATCCGGTAAGAGCGGTCTGCCACTACTATATTTACAGGGATCAGTTGTTCCATGTTTCTGGGTGGAAGGTGAAAAGTGAAAAGTCAATGTGAATGGTGAATGGGATTGCACTATGTTGCAGTTTTCACCCTTCACTTTCACTTCTCACTCATCTCATTTATCCGTTATCCGTTCAGCATTGCAATGCACCTGTCTATTTCCCTTATATAATCGTTGATCCGGTTGCGCATTTCCTTCTTAAACTCTTCGTCTTCTTCCGGGGTGGCAGGTTTACCACCTGCAACGCCCGCTATTTTTGCAAGATGCAACTTTTCTTCCAGCATAGCAATAGTTTGCTGCTGCCGGCTGGCCTCCTGCTGTTGCCACTGCAGCTGCTCTTTCAACAAAGCATTTTCCGCCTGCTCCTGCTGCAGCTTTTTTAGCAGCAGGAGCAGCTTTTCCTCAATGCGTTGTATGTGTTGCTCCAGTCCCATAATCGAATATGCGGATATGCAGATTTGCAGATGTGCAGATGAATTTGCACATCCGCATATCCGCACATTTGCACATTATTTTCTTATCTCCGCCTGCAGCTGCGTTTCAAAAGCCTTTACCAGTTTGTCCATTACGGCGTCTATCTCCTTGTCTGTCAGTGTTTTGCGGGTGTCCTGGAAGGTAAAGCTTACCGCGTAGGATTGCTTGTTGGCACCCAGCTTCTCACTTTCAAAAACGTCGAAAAGGTTGATATGTTGCAGCAGGGGCGATTTCACGGCCCTTGCCGTGGCTTCCACATCGGCAAAGCGCACTTTTTTGTCCAGCACCAGGGCCAGGTCCCTGCGCACGGCCGGGAATTTTGGTATTTCGCTGTAAAAATTGTCCTTTTTAGGCAAGGCGGCCAGCACGGCCTGCCAGTTAATGTCCGCAAACCATACGGGCTGCCTGATGTCGAACTGCTTCAGCTTTTGCGGGGCTGCGGCGCCCAATGCTGCCAGCTCCTGCCCGCGGGCTTTTATCTGCCAGGCATGCTGCAGGCCGGCTGTTTCTATCTCCGCCCATTGCAGGGCGGTAATGCCCAGCTGTGCCAGTATGTTGCCCACGTATCCTTTCAGGTAATAAAAATCTACCGGGGCGGCCTGGTACAGCCAGCTTTCCGGTCTTTTGCGGCCGGTGAGGTACAGGCTCAGGTGCTCGGTTTCCTCGTATTTGCTGTTGCCGGTAACGGCATAGGTCTTGCCGAATTCAAAGAACAGCAGGTCCTCGTTGCGGCGGTTCAGGTTATAGGCAATGCTTTCAAGGCCGGTTTCCAGCATGGAGGGGCGCATTACATCCAGGTCCGCGCTGAGGTTGTTGATCATTTTCACGGTACGCTCCAGCACTTCCGGTGGGAAATACTTGCTGTTGGTGATGGAGTTGGTGAATATCTCGTTAAAGCCGTTGGCTGCCAGGTAGCCGGCTATTTTCTCCCGTACGGCTTCCCGGCCGGGGTGAGCGGTAATGGCCGGCGTGATCAATACCTGCGCGGGGATCCCGATATTGTCCAGGCCGTCTATCCGCATGATCTCCTCCACGATATCGGCCGGGATGGATATATCCGGCTTGCTGTAAGGCACGCTTACGCGCAGTAGTTCGGGGGTAGCTTCCAGTATCTCGAATCCCAGGCTGCGGAGAATGTGCTGTACCTTCTCCATGTCGTAGTCCTTGCCGCTCAGCTTTTTAATATAGGCCCAGGTAACACTTACTTCCGTTCTGGGTTTGGGCTGGGGATATACATCCGTAACAGCGGAAGCCACCCGGCCTCTGGCCAGCTCGCAGATGAGCGCAGCGGCTCTTTGCAGGGCAAAGAGGGTACCGGAAATGTCCACTCCTTTTTCAAAACGGGTAGCTGCGTCTGTGCGCAGGCCGTGCCGGAAAGAGGTAGGCCGTATGCTGGCCGGGCTGAAGCAGGCGCTTTCCAGGAAAATATTGCGCGTGCGCTCCGTAACGCCGGAATGCAGACCGCCGAACACGCCGGCAATGCACATGCCCTCCCCGTTGCCGTCGCAGATCATGAGGTCCGCTGCGTCCAGCTTGCGTTCCTTTTCATCCAGCGTTACAAAGGGGGTACCGGCAGGCAGGTTCTTTACGATCACCTCCCGTTTGGCGATGGCGTCTGCATCAAAAGCATGCAGGGGCTGCCCGGTTTCGTGCAGTATGAAGTTGGTAATGTCTACTATATTATTAATAGGCCGTACCCCAATGGCCAGCAGCTTGTTGCGCAGCCAGTCCGGGGAGGGCGCCGTTTGCACCCCGGTAATGGATATGCCGCTGTAGCGGGGGCAGGCAACGGTATTTTCCACCACTACGGCAATGGTGAAGGGCTCGGAGGCTTTAGGCAGCTCCGGTACGGCCGGCAGCTTTACCTGGTATCGGGAGGTGTGCTCCCGGTTGTTGAAATAGGCGCATACGTCGCGGGCCACGCCTATATGGCTCATGGCATCCATGCGGTTGGGGGTAAGCCCTATTTCGTATACCCAGTCCTGTACGGGGTTGAACACGTCCCGGGCTGGCGTGCCGGGCTGCAGGGCGGTGTCCAGCACCATAATGCCGGCATGGCTGCCGCCCAGGCCGATCTCGTCTTCGGCGCATATCATGCCTTCGCTTTCCTCGCCGCGTATTTTCGCCTTTTTCATGGTGAGCGGCTCCCCGGTTACCGGATAAATGGTGGCGCCTACGGGGGCTACCACCACTTTCTGGCCGGCAGCTACATTGGGGGCGCCGCATACAATGCGCAGGGGTACGCCGTTGCCGGTATTTACAGTGGTAAGCTTCAGCTTGTCGGCATTGGGATGCTTGTCTACGGTCAGCACTTCGCCTATCACCAGCCCTTCCAGGCTGCCTTTGATGGATTCAAACTTCTCCAGGCTTTCCACTTCCAGGCCAATGGCGGTTAAAATAACAGACAGGTCCTCCGGCGACGGCTGCACCGGCAAATATTCACAGAGCCAATTGTAAGAAATAGTCATTTGATCAGTTAATAAAGTGGTGTAAAGATAATATTAATGTGCGGATGTGCAGAGGTGCGGATATGCAGATGGATAATGTGCGGATGTGGTGAGCGGGTGGTCCCGGCCAGGGAAAATGTGAATTACCGGGCAAGAAAATTGTGGAAAATCTTTTTGCACAAAGTGTGTGAATAATCGGAGATTTGCATGGTATTTTTATACCTATTGGTGGAAAACCGGATACCAGTCAGTGGATAACTGTCATTTTGCGTGTGCATAACCTGTGAATGCAGTTTGATAAAAATAGTCCGGCCGTCGTAGGGCTTTAATGGAAAAATGCCGTTACCTTAGTTTTTACGGCTCAAAAAAGTTTACAATTTCATAAAGAAGACTTACGCACTGGAATGCGAAAAAAATTGTAAAACCTTGGGGGTATAAAAGCCATAACAGTAATCGATTTCATTCATTTTTTTTAATTCATTGAACATAAATGGATCTCAATCTAAAGAAAGACCGTAATAACGTACGCCGAAAGCCGTCCATTGATGTGTCCTCCATGGTATACGGGAAGATCCCCCCTCAGTCCAGGGATATGGAAGAAGCGGTACTGGGCGCCATTATGCTGGAAAAGGGCGCTTTTGACACGGTAGTAGAGATCCTGAAGCCGGAATGCTTTTACGTGGAAGCCCATCAGCGGATATTCGCAGCCATGCAGCGTTTAGCCGCCAAATCCATGCCGGTGGACATCCTCACCGTGGTGGAGGAGCTGAAATCCTCCGCAGAGCTGGACATGATCGGAGGCCCCTTTTATGTGACCCGTCTTACCAACACCGTTGTTTCTTCCGCCAACATTGAAGCGCATGCCCGTATCATCCTGCAAAAGTTCATCCAGCGGGAACTGATCCGTATCTCGGGAGAGATACTGAGCGAGGCCTACGAGGATACGGCCGATGTATTTGACCTGCTGGACGGGGCGGAATCCAAGCTGTTCGAGATCACCAACAACCACCTGCGGAAGAACTATGATTCTATAGACCGCGTGCTGGTGAACACCATGAAACGTATTGAGGACCTGCGCAACAAGGGCGATGACATTACCGGGGTGCCCTCCGGCTTCCCCTCGCTGGACAAGGTCACCTATGGCTGGCAGCCTACAGACCTTATCATCCTGGCTGCCCGTCCATCTGTGGGTAAAACGGCCTTTGCGCTGAACCTGGCACGGAATGCGGCACTGCACCCCCGCTTCCCCAAGGGCGCGGCCATCTTCTCCCTGGAAATGTCGTCCGGGCAGATCGTTCAGCGTATCCTGTCCGCCGAATCGGAGATAAAGCTGGAAAAGATCGCCCGCGGCAAGCTGGAAGAGTACGAAATGAAGAAGCTGATGACGCACGGTATAGAGCGCCTGGCCAAAGCGCCCATCTTTATAGACGATACCCCGGCGCTCAACATCTTTGAGCTGCGCGCCAAGTGCCGCCGCCTGGTGCATAACCACGGCGTAGGCATTATCATTATAGATTACCTGCAGCTGATGAGCGGCAGCGGCGACGGCCGTAACACCAACCGCGAGCAGGAGATCAGCAAGATATCCCGCGATCTGAAGGGCCTGGCCAAGGAACTGCACGTACCGGTGATCGCCCTTTCCCAGTTGAGCCGCGACGTGGAAAAGCGGAAGGACGGGAACAAGATGCCGCAGCTGAGCGACCTGCGTGAATCCGGCGCTATTGAGCAGGATGCGGACATGGTATGCTTCCTCTACCGCCCGGAGTACTACGAGATCACCACCAACGAAATGGGCGAATCCAACAAAGGGGAAACCCATGTGCGTATAGCCAAGCACCGTAACGGCCAGCTGGATACCATCAAGCTGCGTGCCGTGCTGGAGTTCCAGCGTTTTGAGGACGACGGCAGCCTGGAAGGCGGCGGCGGCTTCAGCGGCAGCCCCAGTCCCTTTGCCGGCATGCGGCCCCAGGGCGGTGACGAGGCCAAGCTGTACATCCAGAAAGGGTCCAAGATGAACGATATGGACTTTGAGGATGAAGGGTTGGAAGACGCTCCTTTTTAAGAAATTAAAGTAAAAAGTAAAAGTTAAAAAAGGCGCGCATCATCTTCGCGTCTTTTTTAATTCCTGCTTTTTTACATCTTACTTTTTGCACTCCATGTTACAACGATATAAACCGTATTATAAGGATAATTTCCGTTTAGCTTATCCCGTAGTGATCTCCCAGCTGGGGCATACCCTGGTGGGACTGTCAGACAGTATTGTGATCGGCCATACCGGGGAGGTGCCGCTGGCAGCCGTATCCCTGGGCAACAGCATATTCACCGTGTTCATGGTGACGGGCATCGGCATGTCCTACGGGCTTACGCCGCTGATAGCGCAGGAGAACGGGCGAGGCAACCGGGCCTATTGCGGGTGCCTGCTGAGCCAGAGCCTGCTCATCAATATGGTAACGGGCCTGCTGCTATGCGCGGTGATCATTACCGGCAGCCATTACATTCACCTGCTGGACCAGCCGCCTGCCGTGGCGGCGCAGGCGCGGCCTTTCCTGCAGTTCCTGGGCGTTTCCTTTCTGCCGCTGATGGTATACCTTTCCTTCAAGCAGTTCGCCGAAGGGCTGGGATTTACCCGGCAGGCCATGAACATCAGCATTATCGGCAACGTCATCAATGTGCTGCTGGGCATTACCCTGGTGTACGGCCTGTTTGGCCTGCCGCGCCTGGGCGTGATTGGGGTGGGTATTGCTACTCTTACGGACCGGCTGCTGATGGGGATCAGCATGGCGCTGTACGTGCTGCGGGCGCGCCGTTTCAAGCCCTACCTGCAGCAGTTCCATTTCAGGGAGGTATCCCGGGCTACCATCCTTAAAATACTGGGCATTGGCGCGCCGGTGGCCCTGCAGTATATTTTTGAGGTCAGCGCCTTCAGCGGCGCAGTGGTAATGGTGGGCTGGATAGGCGCACGGGAGCTGGCTGCCCACCAGATCGCCATCAGCCTGGCTACCATGACGTATATGATGGCCAGCGGCGTATCGGCTGCAGCGGGCATCAAAAGCGGCAACCACCTGGGCGCGGGCCAGTTCCGGGAGCTGCGCCTGTCCGCCATTGCCAGCTATCACATGGTGCTGGTGCTGATGGGCGCGGCCGCGCTGGTGTTCATGCTGGGCAATACGCTGCTGCCGCGCCTGTATATACAGGAGCCCGCGGTGATCGCCATTGCCAGCCACCTGTTGATCATTGCCGCTTTTTTCCAGCTGTTTGACGGTACCCAGGTAGTAGGGCTGGGCATTTTGCGGGGTTTGGGCGATGTAAAGGTGCCCACCATCATTACCTTGCTGGCCTACTGGGGCCTGGGACTGCCTGTTGGTTACCTGCTGGGCATTTACCTGGGCTTCGGCATACAGGGCATCTGGTGGGGGCTGTTGCTGGGGCTGCTGGTGGCATCGGTGCTGCTGTTTGCCCGGTTCCAGGCAAAAACAAAGGCGCGGGTAACGGTGATGTAATCAGCCGGGATACATTTTGTTTGCAATATGATCAATAACTTCGCGGCATCATGGAATTACCTGTTTTCTACGCCGGGACATTATCCCCCGGGGAAGCTACCTACACGATGGATGAAGCCACCTCCAAATACTGCATACAGGTGCTGCGCCGGGAAAAGGGCCAGCCTGTGCTGCTGACGAACGGCCGGGGCCAGCAGTTCACGGCAACGATCATGGATGATAACCGGAAAAAGTGCGTGGTGCAGATAACGGGGCATACCAGCATTCCGGCGCCAGCGCCAGCGCTGCGTATAGCCGTTGCCTTTACCAAGAACGCCTCGCGCATAGAATGGTTTCTGGAAAAAGCTACGGAAATAGGCGTGCAATCCATTATACCCCTGCTCACCCGGCGCACGGAGAAGGAAAAGTTCAGAAAAGAAAGGCTGGAGAATATACTGGTGGCTGCTATGCTGCAGTCGCAACAGTGCTGGCTGCCGGAACTGGCTGCGCCTGCTACGTTTGAAGCGCTGGTACAGCATAACAATGCGCCCCAGCAATTCATTGCCCATTGCCTGCCGGAGCAGAAAGCGCCTTTGCAGCAGGTAATGCAGCCGGGCAAGGATACGCTGATACTGATCGGTCCCGAGGGGGATTTTACACCGGAAGAAATAAGCCTGGCGCTGGACCGGGGTTTTAAGCCGGTGTCCCTGGGCAATACCAGGTTGCGTACGGAAACAGCCGGCGTGGTGGCCTGTGCGCTGATGAATGCGGTGAATGAAAGGGACATTTCATAACAGTGCCTGCTCTTTTGACATTTACAGGAACGCTCTAATCATGATGATCAACTTTTGCAAATGTCAGGTAAACTTTTTGATCTTTTACCAAAGTAATAGTTTCTGTGACGTTAAATGCCTCCACCATATCATCCGTCCAGTGCCATTGGCCACTGATTTTTTCAGCGGAACATGGCTTATAGCTAAATGAAAAGCTGCCTTTCTTGCCTAAAGTCAAACTTAATGAGTCAAACCTTGTACCATCACAAAGGATGTTTATATACTCCTGTTGTGTTACCCGGTATGTGCCCGCTCGTAATTTCATTTCCTTGCTCACGCACTAAGCTGTCCAATAATGAAAGATACCGGAAAGAACAGCAGCGCAAAGCCAATAAGCATACATGCTTTGGCCTATTGTCGCTTTGACAGCTTAGGAACAAGGCTAACAAACAGGAACAATCCTGCCGGAACAAGCGTCAGATAAAGTGCTGCCCAAAGATTGCCGTGTATGTCATTCTTCCGGTTTCGGCTCCCTCAATTCTACCGGCGGAGCGCTTTTTTTACGTATGGCCATGTTCAGCAGCTCCACGCCAAAGGAGAACGCCATGGCAAAATAGGCGTAGTTCTTCAGGTGCAGGTCATGCGCCTTTTCTGCATTCCAGCCTTCTATGATCAGTATGCCGCCCACCATTACCAGGAATGAAAGGGCCAGCATTTTCAGGGTAGGGTGTTTATGAATAAAATTGCTGATCCGGGGGGCGAACATGAACATCACGATCATGGCAATGATCACGGCAATGATCATGATTGGCACGTGCTTGGCCAGCCCCACCGCCGTAATAATGCTGTCAAACGAGAACACCAGGTCGATCAGGATGATCTGGCCCACCACATTGAGCAGGGTAGCGCCAGCCTTGCCCTTGCCTTTTATGTTCACGTCTTCCTCGCCTTCCAGCTTGTGATGAATCTCCATGGTGGTTTTTACCAGCAGGAACAGCCCTCCTCCCAGCATGATAAGGTCGCGTAGGCTGAAACCGTGGCTGCCAATGTGGAAGAGCGGATGAACGGCTCTCACAATATAACCGATAAACAACAGCAGGGTAACGCGCACGGCTATACCGGTAAACATCCATATGCGGCGGGCCTTTAGCCGCTTGTGCTCCGGCAGCCGGTTCATGACAATAGAAACGAAAATAACATTGTCTATGCCAAGCACTACTTCCAGTACTATCAGCGTAAGCAGGCTGATGAGTGATTCCGTTGTTAGCAAGTGTTCCATAATAATTTATTTATCAGCTAAACCTGTGCAGATCTTTTTTACAATAGCCGGCCCCTCATATATGAAGCCGGTATATACCTGTACCAATACCGCGCCTGCGGCCAGCTTCTCCCTGGCGTCTGCCGCGGTAAAAATGCCGCCCGCCGCAATGATAGGAATTTTTTTCCCCGAACGTTCATATATATACCGGATCACGGCAGTGGCCCTGTCTTTTACCGGCAACCCGCTTAGCCCGCCGGCTCCCATGGCTGTTACCTCCTCCGCCGGCGTTTGCAGCTCCTCGCGGCTGACGGTGGTATTGGTAGCCACAATGCCGGCCAGGCCGGTTTCCTGCACAATTTCTATGATATCGTCCAGCTGCTCGTGGGTAAGGTCCGGCGCTATTTTCAGCAGGATGGGCTTGGGTTTGCTTTTCTGTGCATTCAGCAGCTGCAGGTGGTGCAGCAATTGCTTGAGCGGTTCTTTTTCCTGCAATGCCCGCAGGTGGGGGGTATTAGGCGAGCTTACATTTACCACGAAATAGTCCACTACGTCAAACAGGGCATGAAAGCATTTTTCATAATCGCTCACCGCTTCTTCATTCGGGGTTTGTTTGTTCTTGCCGATATTGCCGCCAATAATAATATCAGACCGGCGTTTTTGCAATCTTTTGGCTGCGGCTTTGGCCCCTTCGTTATTGAAGCCCATGCGGTTGATCAGCGCTTTGTCCGCCGGCAGGCGGAACAGGCGGGGCGGTTCGTTGCCCGGCTGCGGCTGGGGCGTCACTGTGCCGATCTCTACGAAGCCGAATCCCAGGGCCGCCAGTTCATCAGTGTACTTTGCATCTTTATCAAAGCCAGCCGCCAGCCCTACGGGATTGCGAAAGCTAAGCCCCCACAGCTCCCTTTCCAGGCCCTGGCCTTTAGGGGCGCACCAGGCGCGGATCATTTTCCTGCCCAGGGGCAGCCCGTGCAGCAGCTTCAACCCACGCATAACGGCGTGGTGAATATTTTCCGGCGGGAAGCAGAATAGTAATTTCTTGATAAGATTGTACATGTGTGATGCAAATATAATAAATGTGCGGATGTGCAAATATGCAGATGTGGGGATGAAAATAAATCGGGGGACATTGCCCATCTGCATATTTGTACATCCGCACATCAACAATATTCCTATTTTTGACCCCGGATAGAAATGTGCTGCCCGTCTGAACCGTTTGACCATCAAAAAATGCGCTGATTATTTATGTCGTTTACCGGAAAGCTGCTGCTGGGAATGCTGCTGGGCTTCCCACTGCAGGTGCTGGGCTGGGACTGGCATACCAGGGTGACGGTTATCTTAAAGGATCAACCCCTGCTGGCCGCCTGCCAGCTGCTGGAAAAGCAATATGGCATCCATTTTTCGTACAGCCGTGATGTAGTGAACCTTTCCCACCGCGTTACCATCAAAGCCCGCAACAGGTCCCTGAAGAGGGTAATGGCGGCCTTGATGGACCCTTATGATATTGCATACGAACGTATTGGCAACCAGATCGTATTGACCATGAAAGCTACGCCGCTGCGCACCATCAGCGGGTATGCGGAGGACGCCCGTACCGGGGAAAAGCTGATAGGCGCCACTATCTACTGCCCGGCGCAGCAGGCCGGCACCGTTACCAACCAGTACGGTTTTTACAGCCTTACGCTGAAAAAGGACACCAGCAGCCTGGTAGCGTCTTACGTGGGATATACGCCCCAGCGCTACCCCCTGCCCGTTACCGGGGACCGGCAGCTCACCATGGCCCTGCAGCCCCGCAACAGCCTGCAGGAAATAGTGGTTACGGAAAACATGCAGCCGCATTTGCAGGAGCAGACCCAGATGAGCAAGGTGAATATTGCCGTATCCGAGGTAAGGGCCATGCCCAAGCTGCTGGGCGAGGCCGATGTGGTAAGGACCATCCAGAGCCTGCCCGGTGTAACCGGCGGCTCCGAAGGCACCGGCGGCATGAGCGTACGTGGCGGCAGCCCGGACCAGAACCTGGTGCTGCTGGACGGTACGCCGGTATTTAATTCCTCCCACGTGTTCGGCATCTTTTCTGTATTTAACCCGGACATTGTGAAGAACGCGGACCTGTACAAGGGCGCTTTCCCCGCCCGCTATGGCGGCCGCTTGTCCTCTATTGTGGATATTTCCCTGAAAGACGGCGATATGAAAGCGTTCCATGGGGATGCTTCTATCAGCACCATTGCCGCCAAATTCATGGTAGAAGGGCCGCTCTGGAAAGACAGGACCTCCTTTATTGTATCCGGCCGCCGCTCCTACCTGGACATCCTGGCCAAGCCCCTGATAGGAGAGGCCTTTGCTGATGGGGAGAATGGCGATCTGTTCGCTTTTTTTTATGACGTTAACGTCCGGATCAATCATATCTTTTCTCCTAAAGACCGTATCTACCTGAGCGCTTTTGGCGGGGAGGATGCCGTGAGCCTGAAACAGGAATATGATTACGCAGATGCAACGCCGCCGGTGCAGAAGCCTTACCGGGAGAACAGCAAGTTCAAGCTGGGCTGGGGCAACCTTACCGGCACGCTGCGCTGGAACCATGTGTTCAACCAGCAGCTGTTCTCCAACGTTACTTTCAATTACTCCCAGTACTTTTTCCTGACGCAGTACAATTACCGGTACGAGGCGCTCAGCATCAATGAAAAGTCCGACCTGTACGGGAGGTACCATTCCCGTGTACAGGCGGCAGTAGGCAAAATAGACTTTGATTACCGTCCCCGCCCGGACCACGCCATCAAGTTCGGGCTGGCCTCCACTACGCACATCTTCAAGCCGGGCACCTATTTTTTCGAGGACCATTCCAATGCGCAGTCGCCGCCGGATACTTCCTACAACAATTTCAATACGGTGGCTGAGGAAATGGTCCTGTACGGGGAAGACGACTGGCAGCTGACCAGGAACCTGCATCTCAATACCGGGCTGCATGCCGCGGGCTTCCTGGTGGAGAAGCGCTTCTACCTGTCCCTGCAGCCACGCCTGGGCCTGCGCTACCTGCTGCCGGGGAACTGGGCGCTGAAGCTGGCCTACACCCATATGAGCCAGCCTTTGCACCTGCTTTCCAACAATACCACCAGCCTGCCTACAGACCTGTGGGTGCCTTCTACCCGGAAGGTAAGGCCCATGCTGTCAAAGCAGGTAACCCTGGGTATGGCCAAAACCAGCCAGGACAACCAGTACGAGTTTTCACTGGAAGGGTATTACAAGACCATGGATAACGTAATAGAATATACGGAGGAAGCCAACATCTTTACCGCTGCAGGGGAAAAGTGGGATGAGCAGGTGATCACCGGCAAGGGGCGTAGCTATGGTGCAGAGCTGCTGATGGAGAAAAAACAGGGCACTACGCGTGGATGGATAGGATATACGCTGGCCTGGTCTACCCGGCAGTTTGCCGAAGTGAATGAGGGACGATCCTTCCCTTACAAGTATGATCCGCGGCATACCATTGAGCTGGTATTTGTGCAAAAGCTGGGCAAGCGCTGGGAGCTTTCCGCCAACTGGCAGTTTGCCACCGGCATGCCCCTTACGCTGCCGGTAGCTTCGCATGAGGGCATTACAGCGCCTTCTCCTCACGATCCTGACCAGGAGCCGCCTCCACGGGTGGATGTGTTGGGGCCGCGCAACAGTTTCCGGGGTGCCAACACCCACCGCCTGGACATTGGTGTTACCTACACCAAAAAGAAAAAGCACTGGACCAAGAGCTGGAACTTCAGCCTGTTCAATGCCTATAACCAGCAGAACCCGTTCTATTACTACGTGAGAACAGATCATGAAAAACAGGAAAGATCGCTGGCGCAGGTAACGCTGCTGCCCATCCTGCCCAGCATTACCTATACCGTACGTTTTTAAACCGGATGAGCTATGCGCGTTATTATCTTTTGTACGTTAACATTGTTGATACTGTCCGCCGCCTGCCGGCAGGATGCCAACCTGCATTTACCCTACGAGGGCGACAGGATCGTGCTGAATACCTTTATCCAGGCAGACAGCCCGGTTTATATCCGGGTAACCCGCAGCGAACCCGTGGCAGTGCTGAACGACCTGCAGTTCGATGAGCTGCCGCAGGCCCGGGTAACGTTACTGGAAAACGGCGTGCACTTTGCCCCGGTACACTGGCAGCAGATAAACGGGCGAGGGTATTTTGTATCGGAGCTGCCCGCCAGGCCGGGACAGCGTTATACCGTTACGGTAGCGGCAGCAGGGCTGACGCCGGTAAGCGGATCGGACAGCCTGCCGGCGCAGCCGGTCATACACAGCCTGAGTGCCCAAAGGACTGCCAACAGCATCCGCTTTATCCTGGAAGACCCCGCAGCAGCCACCAATTATTACCGCATCCGCCTGTACAAGGCAGACAGCGTGGATGGCGTTATACAACCCTACCAGAAAATAGATTTCCGGCTGGACCCCGCTTACAATAATAACTTCGCGGATATTATCAGCGATTCCTATTATAAGGACGTGGTGATCCATGATGAGCGGATCGCTGGCAAAAAGGTGCTGCTGGTGCTGCAAACCCGGGACCAGGTCAATTATGATTATATCGTGGCCGAAGTGAGCGGGTTGTCGGAAAGCGGGTACAAGTACCTGCAAAGCCTTCATAACCAGGTGGAGAACGGCCAGGACAGCACCAATATACTGGGACAGCCGATAAAAGTGTACACCAATATTGAAAACGGCTATGGTATTGTGGCCGGCCTGCATGCCAGCCGGATCAGCTGCCGGGTACGGTAGCTTATTTGCCGGTATGATACCGGTTCATCACCTCGTTGATCTTGCAGGAAAATTTAACGCATTCTGTAATGATCACGGATTCCAGCTCCTTGTACCCGGCCGATTCCAGGTGGTAGATCTGCGGGTATACCTCTTCAATTATTTTTTTGGTAGCAGCGATCAGGCCATCCTGCATATTCACCAGCTGCTGTTGTTCATACATTGCTTCCTGGTAAAGTGGCGATAGGGGGTCCAGAATTTCATCCCAGTCCATAAGATACAGTTTAGGTTGATAGATGCGTAGAAAAGGAAGTGGGAAGTAAGGTACAGGATACATCATACTTCCTGCTTCCACTTCGTGCCTCTCATTTCTTAGAACAATTGTCAGGCGGTTTGGTTCAGCGCGGAATGTTTTTCTTTTTGCGTAAAATGGCCGGGTTTAAATTCCCGATTTGATCAATGCTTTACATTTTCGTGACGTAGCTTTGTTGTACTCCTTTACTCCGCCGTAATATGAAGTAAGACATATTTCATATTTCATACCTTCTGTTTTGTAAACGTATCTGTGACCTGGTACATTGTACGGGGCACCGCATACTTTTCCCCATAAAGTGCTTGCCGGAGCATGGCGGAGTAAAGTGCTCCGGTGGGTGGTGGTTGGCCTGAACCCCGGGTAGGGTCAACCATTCATTCTTAACTCATATACATAGCTCAAACAAATTAAATTACTTATGCAACCTGGATGGCTACGGCACGCTGTTATACTATTATCTGCCTGCCTGTTGCTGGTTACTGCCTCCTATGCCCGGCAGGGATACCAGCGCATCGTTTCGCTGAACGGCACCATTACGGAGATTATCTGCGCGCTGGGATTTGAGCAGCAGCTGGCAGGAGTAGACGTAACCAGCACCTACCCCGCTACAGTACAAAAGCTGCCCAAAGTGGGCCATAACCGCAATATTTCTGCAGAGCCCGTTCTGGCGTTGCGCCCGGACCTGATCCTGGCTACCTCCAACTTCCTTCCACCTGCTGTTATCAATCAGTTCAGGCACACAGGTGTCAAAACTGTAGTGCTGGAGCAGGAGTATTCTGTGGAGGGCACTAAAAAGCTGATCCGGGAGGTGGCCGCAGCCCTGCAGGCATCCGCCAGGGGGGAGGCCCTCTGCCAGCAGCTGGACAAAGAGCGGCAGTCGCTGCACATTGTACAGCAACCCAGGAAAGTATTGTTCATCTATGCGCGCGGCACCGGCACCCTCATGGTAGCAGGGGAGGGCACCCCGCTGGACAGGATCATTACGTTGGCCGGTGCGCGCAATGCCGCCACCGGTTTTAGGGATTTCAGGCTCCTGACCACCGAAGCCCTGGTTGCCGCCAACCCTGATGTGATACTGCTGTTTGACAGCGGCCTGCAAAGCCTGGGCGGCATAAACGGGCTGCTGAAGGTGCCTGGCATCCCACAGACCACAGCCGGCAAAAACCGGAAGGTAGTGGCTATGGACGGACAGCTGCTGTCCGGTTTCGGGCCGCGCCTGATACAGGCTGTCAGGGAATTATCAGAGAAGATCAATGCCTGATGCGCAAAGCGCTTAACGTATAATGTTAGCGGACGCCGGGTGCAAAGCATGTTCAGCATCAGGCATGCTGCCGGTAACGTTCCGCATTCTGCCAGAACATATGAACAGAATTATTCAATATACCAGCTTGCTGGGGATCTTGTTGCTGCTGGTGGTCATCGTTGCCGCCGGCACCGGGGCCATGCATATGTCGCCGCTGCAGGTGATCGCCATTTTGCTGGAGCGCACGGGCATTCACTTGCCGGTAGCGTACACAGAGCAGATGGTGGCGGTTTTGTGGGTCATCCGCCTGCCAAGGGTAGTGCTGGCCGTGCTGGTAGGCGCGGGCCTGGGCCTGGCGGGTGCCTCCCTGCAGGGCCTTTTCCGTAACCCGCTGGCAGATCCTGCGCTGATCGGCGTCAGCGCAGGCGCGTCGGTCACCGCAGCCATCATGATCGTGCTGCAGCCCGTGCTGTTTGCAGTACATGCAGGGCAATCCACCGGTATATGGCAAAGCTATGCGCATAACCTGATCACCTTTGCCGGTGCCATATTAACGGTATGGGTCGTTTTTCGTATATCCGTTTACGGTAACAGGGCCATTGTAGCCGTTATGCTCCTGGGCGGTATTGCTATTAATGCGCTGTGCGGGGCCTTTACCGGCCTGATGACCTATGTGGCAGACAATGAGCAGCTGCGCAGCATTACCTTCTGGACCCTGGGCAGTCTGGGGGGCGCCAGCTGGCAAACGGTTACCGCCGTGCTGCCCTTTGTGCTGGCGCCGGCGGTGCTGCTGCCGCGCATGGCGCCT
>Ga0164243_10006444_pt1 | contig 17767 bp, 20 predicted proteins | sample OricompcompostOP_FD_108781 | JGI IMG/M metagenome (GOLD analysis project Ga0164243, IMG submission 108781) | Organic Plus compost microbial communities from Emeryville, California, USA - Original compost - Organic plus compost (OP) | ecosystem: Engineered > Solid waste > Mixed feedstock >... | reverse complement strand
CGAAACCTCGATGGCCAAACTCCGCCCCGACAGCGATACTGGACCCGTTGCCGCAATCGAAACCGGCAACTAGGCATCGAGAATCAACTCGAAAGCCCACCACTCAGCGGGGCACTATCCCAGTTGCAACGGGTGCGCGGCCGGGGAAAGGGTGCGGCGTCGAGGAAAGGGCGCGACGAAGCGGTGCGGCACCCCCAGGGCGGGCGTACGCTCCCGCACCAGTTACTCGTTCGCGCACCAGCTGGTCGTCGGCGCACCAGATGCAACGGGTGCGACGCCGAGGAAACGGTGCGACGCCGAGGAAACGGTGCGACGCCGACGAAACGGTGCGGCACCCCCAGGGCGTACGCTCCCGCACCAATTACTCGTTCGCGCACCAGCTGGTCGGCCCCGCACCAGTTAGTCGTCGGCGCACCAGCTGCAACAGGTGCGCCGCCGAGGAAAGGGTGCGGCGTCGAGGAAACGGTGCGACGCCGACGAAGTGGTGCGGCCCACGGGATTGCGTACGCTCCCGCACCAGTTGCTCGTCCGCGCACCAGTTACTCCGCACCGCACCAGTTGGTCGTCCGCGCACCAGATGCAACCGGTGCGCGGCCGAGGAAATGGTGCGACGCCGAGGAAAGGGTGCGGCGCGGCCCCGGGCGATTGCGTACGCTCCCGCATCGGCGGGTCGTTGGCGCGTCGGCGGGTCGTTCGCACACCAAGGGATTGGGCGCGGCTCAGCACGTCGAGGAGGTCGGGCAGCTTTCGAGGTCAGCGGCCACCGGTTGGCCGCCGGGCCTCCGCCATCGCCCCGGGGTGTCGGGCGCGTGCGGCCAGCGCGGTGATCATGGTGGCGATGAGGGCAATCCCACCGAAACCGACAGTGATCTGCGACAACGACAGCACCTGGGACAGTTCGCCGGCCGCGAGGACAAGGATGACCGCACCGCTGTAGTTGATCATGTACACGGCCGCGAAGATCGGCGCTCGATCCGCCAGCAAGCTGTCGTGCAGCAGACCGCGGATCGCTGTGCTGATCGCGATGCCCTGCCCAACGCCACCGATGATGCTTGCGCCGATGAACAGCGGCAGAGCGCCGGTGGTGAGCGCAACCAGGATCCCGATCCAGCCGGCCAGAAAGATGATCATGCCGAGGCGTTGGGCAGCCGCGGCTGAGAGCCGGCCGCCGATCGGGGCCCCCAGGACGCTCGGGGCCATATAGGCAGAGAACACCAGGCCGAGTACCAGCGGGCTGTGACTGCTGAGTTGATCAGCGATGAGCGCCGGCACGAACGCCTGATAGAAGGCCCCCGTTGCCCAGGTCGCAACGAAGATGGCAGTCCCGACCGGTAGCAGATGCCGTGATCGGGCGGGCACGTGCACCCGTGGTGGCAGGGACCGCCAGGCGCCCGGCGTCGGTGTCGCGGTTTCCGGGCTGACCGCGATCAGCACGGCACACAGCAGCAGGAGGCCGATGTCGACGAGGTAGATCAGATCGCGCGGCAGGGGTCCGAATCGGACCAGGGCTCCGGAACCGATGGCGCCGATGGAGAGGCCGAGCATGGGCGACTGGCTGGCTGCCACCGACGCCAGCCAGGACGGACGCGCGGGTGCGGAGTCGACGATGTAGGAGGTGAGACTGCTGCTCGCCAGTCCCACCCCTAGCCCCATCAGCAGCCGACCGGCCAGCAGGATCGCGATCTGGTGAACGTCCAGGAGCAGCAGACAGCCGAGCAGCACCAGGCCGAGCGTGGCCAGTCCGGTCGGTCGCCGGCCCAGATGGTTGGACAGTCGCCCCAGCACGAGCAGGGCGGCAACTGTGCCGACCGAGTAGGTGACCACGGCCAGGGAGATGCCGGCGTTGCTGAAGCCGTCATCGGCCCGATAGGTGTTGAACAACGGGATCGGCGATGCGGAGGCGGCATAGCAGACCACCAGGGACGATACGGCGGCGACGAACGCCAGACGGAGCATTCTGCCTTGGCGTACGGGTTCGGTCACCGTAAGCATCTCACCACGCCCGTCTCCTCGTACTGCCGCTCGGACCTGGCCACGGCACAGCCGGCCCGGTCAGGCTTCCTGACCGGCGACCGGCAGCGACGAACACAACATCCACCGGTGTTTCTCCAGGTCCTGAATCAGGGCGTGCAGGATGTCGGTCGTTGCCGGATCCTCGGCATCGATCCGGTCGCGTGCCCGACGCGCTGTCGCCGCGGTCGTCGCGGCCCTGTCGGCGATCGCTTCCGTCACTGCGGGAACCGGCTGGGTACCCGCCGGGAATGCGGCGAGCCGGGACTGGCGACACACGGTGTCGCTGCGCCCATCGGGCGCAGCCTGTACGGCTCGCATCCGCTCGGCGACAGCGTCAGCATGATCGCGGGCGGTGTCCACGATCTCGTCGAGCTGGAGGTGGAGCGCGCGGAATCCCTGCCCAACAACGTTCCAGTGGGCCTGCTTGGCCTGGATCTGCAGCTCGATCAGGTCCACAAGCACTGCTTGGAGCTGCTCGATCATCTCTTGCGACGCAGCAAAACAGGGGACTCGCCCGTTCGGTCGTCGACTGTTCATCGGTTCGGTGATCATCGTCATGGGTGCAACCTCGATCGTGGTAGCTGGCCGGCCCGCGTGCCCCGCATCGGACCTCGACACTTCGTATCGTCAGGGCCCCGGCTCTTACCTGGTGATCACAACCCGTCCCGCGCTGGACGTGATCATCACCAGGTCGTCGGGCGGATCCGGGTCTGGACCGGACGGCGTCCAGCACCCGGGCTCGGTCACGGCGGGGTTGTTCCCACGGCGTAGGCTCCTGCCAACCCAGGTGGTGTCGAGATCGGGGGGGAATATGGCCAAAGCACCGCACAGCATCCGGATAGACGGCCGGCTCATCGAGACCCCGACGTTGACCATGCGGCCGTGGCAGCCCTCCGATGCGGAGCAGGCGATCTCGATCTTCGGTACTGAGGAAGTCACGCGCTGGCTGGCGCCGAGCATGGACCGGATCACCGACGTCGAGGCGATGCGGAGCCAACTGGACAACTGGATCAACTCACCCGAACCGCCGCCGGTCGGATACTGGGCCGTGGTCGACCGCGAGAGCGACCAGCTGGTCGGATCAGGACAGATCATTCCGATGCCGCCGGAGAACCGTGATCTTCTGATCGGCTTCCAGGTTCTGCCGAGTCAGTGGGGCTCCGGGTTCGGGACCGATGTCGGCCACGCCCTCGCCCACTACGCATTCGAGAACGGCCTGGACGAGATCTTCGCCGTCGTACGGACACGGAATGCCCGCGCTCAATCGGTCACCGAGCGCATCGGGATGGAGTGGGTGGGCGAGACCGAGAAGTACTTCGGGCTGCGGCTGCATGTGTATCGACTCCGCCAGGGTGATCTTGACCGGGACCCGCTGGACACCGGCATCGTCCCGTAGAACAGCCTCCGGCACCAGCAAGTCGCAGATCTACCAGCACCGCGACAAGGCCGGCCTGGTGCGGCACGGGGCGGCACGCACAGCGCTCTCACAATTGTTCCGCAGCTGGGCGGATCTGATCTCCGAGGCGTTGGTCCGGATGCTGCAGCGAGGCAGGCTGAAGCCCGACGCCGACCCGAAGTATCTGGTCGACGGGCTGCTCGCCGCCGTGCAGGGCGGCTACCTGCTGGCGCAGACCGCCGGCAGCGCTGTGCCCATGGCTCCGGCAAGCACCATGGACTATATAGTCCAATCAAATCGATCAGTCGCGCCACCAATCGGGCCTGGGCCCGGACGGTGTTCACAGCCGGGTGTACGTGTCGGTGTAAGACGGAGTGAGCGACGGACACCAACGTCCAGCGCACGGCAACATCCGGGCACGGTCGACTCCCCCGCCCGGCGAATGAGGGAGGCGGAGGATGCCCAACGGTGATGGCGATCTTGGTTTCGAGATCGATGACGAGTACATACCCGGTCTGTTGGCGCCGGAGGAGAGCCTGGACGACGAGGAGCTCGGCGAGGAGATCGACGGGCCCGGCTACTCGCCCCTCGATCGGCCGCTGGAGAGTTTCACCTGGGGTGTCACGGCGTACGAGGTGCATCATCACGAACCGTTCGATCGTCGTCTGGCCCGTGAGCTGCCCGACTTCGGCGCCGACGAGGACCCCGGTGACGGTCTCGGCGACGTCTCCGACACCGACGGCGAACTGATCGACGATCAGGTCGGTGACCGTCGCTCCGGCCGGATCGTCTGGCTGGACCAGGATGGCACGGACCCGTCCTCGGATCTCCTCGCCGCCGACGTCGGAATCGACGGTGCGGGAGCGTCGGCCGAAGAAGCCGCGATCCACACGATTCCCGACGACGGGTACCCGAACGACATCATCGACGCCTGAACCTATGCCACCAGGCTGACCCGTGCCGGATCGAATGCCACGTACGAAGAGAAGTCGCACCCGACCCGGAGTACGGCAGTCTTCTTGGGGGAAGGGTAGGACCAGGCGGCGTCGCGATACCGGACACCGTCGATGATCACGTCGTAGTACTGCGCCCGCCCCTTCCACGGGCAGATGTAGAGCGTGTCGCTCTCGATGAGCAGCTCCGAATCCACCGCACCCGGCGGGAAGTAGACGGTGCCTTCGATGGTGATCACTTCGTCGGTATAGGCCTCGGCGAGGGTGGTCTGCTTGACCATCGACACCGTTTCGGCATCACCGGCTGCTGTCTGGGAGCCGGGGTTGTTCGGTGGCATCGCCGATCGATCCCTTCTGACGATGATCGTGGATTCGGATACGGACGTCGACCCGATCGCGCGGTGCAGGTCACCGCACTGGGTCCAACGGTGAGTGGCACCCGATGCGACCTCCTTACCGCACGGCCGGTGATCACCCTTCCCCTCAGAAACAAGAGCGCGTCGTCGGACCGCCGGGCGTAAGCACGTCGCATTTAGCGGCACTGATCGGCAAACCGCACGCCATCACGTCGGCCCGACCGACGAAGGAGCCAGGATGTCTGAGAACGGATTCATCGACCAAGCCATCACTCGCAGCGCGGAATCGCCCGAGGACCACGCCAGACTCACCGACATGGTGGCCGCGGCGACCGGTGGTGCACCAACAGCATCGACGCCGGACCCCTCCACGCCGGACCCCTCCACGCCGGCCCCCTCCACGCCGGACCCATCGACAAACCAGGCAGCCCCGAGCGATGGGTCGATCCTGAACTTCGCGCTCAACCTGGAATATCTCGAGGCGGAGTTCTATCTGCGTGGAGCCACCGGACATGGGCTCCCCGACGACATGGTCGGAGGAACCGGAAGACCCGGATCGGTGTCCGGCGGCCGACAGGTCGACTTCCGCAGCCCGCTGATCAAGAACATCGCTCGGGAGATCGCCATGGACGAGCGCGCGCACGTGGCCTTCCTTCGCGGTGCCCTCGGCAACGCCGCTGCGGCAAGACCCCGCATCAGCCTGGACAACAGCTTCACGGCCGCAGCGACCGCCGCCGGGCTGATCCAGCCGGGTGAGGTCTTCGACCCCTACGCCGACGACCGCAACTTCCTGTTCGCCGCATTCCTCTTCGAGGACGTCGGCGTCACGGCGTTCAAGGGTGCGGCGCCGTTCATCGCGAACAAGACCTATCTCGACGCGGCCGCCGGCCTCCTGGCCACCGAGGCCTACCATGCCGGCATCGTCCGGGCCACCCTGTTGGCCGAGGGTCTGCTGGACGACACCGTGTTCGACGTCGTCCGGAAGATCTCGGCCGTCCGCAACGCCGTCAGCGGCCCCACCGACGACGACCAGGATCTCGGGTCGGCGGACGAAGCCAACCTCGTACCGACCGACGAGTACGGCCGTGCCTACGGTCGCAGCGCCGGTGCCGTGCTGAACATCGTCTACCTCGACCCCAAAGCAACGTCGGCCGGGGGCTTCTACCCCGACGGACTCAACGGCGATATCACCCGGAGCGCGGGAGCCGCGGCGGTCTGATCCGGATCAGCGCCGCCGGTCACCGCCCCCGCCGAAACTACTCCGCCGGTTCGGGACCAATTCCGTGCGGAGTCTGGTTAACACGTACGGCGTCGCAGCCGGCGGCGTCAGAAAGGACAACTCATGTCACACAGGTACACCAGGACCGGCGAGTCGCTGGCCCGGCTCAGTCGGCTGCAGTACCAGGTCACCCAGGAGGACGGCACCGAGCCGCCGTTCCGGAACGCGTACTGGGACAACCACGAGCCCGGGATCTATGTCGATGTGGTCTCCGGCCAACCTTTGTTCGCGTCGACCGACAAGTACGACAGCGGAACAGGATGGCCGAGCTTCACCAAGCCCATCGAACCGGGGGCGGTAACGACGCGGACCGACCATAAGCTGTGGATGTCCCGCACCGAGGCGCGCTCTTCGGCAGCCGACAGTCATCTGGGACATGTCTTCCCGGACGGACCGGCGGAGGATGGAGGTCTGCGCTATTGCATGAACTCGGCTGCCCTCCGCTTCGTCCCCGCGGATCGCCTCGAGGAAGAGGGGTACGGCGAGTACCGCAGACTTTTCACTCAACAGACCACGACGAAGGAGAACGGCTCATGACCGACAACGGAGAGATCACCCGAATCCCCGGGATGGAGACCGCGGTTCTCGCGGGCGGCTGCTTCTGGGGAATGCAGGAGCTGATCCGCAATCAACCCGGTGTCGTCACGACCCGCGTCGGTTACTCGGGCGGTCAGAATGATCATCCGACCTACCGGAACCATCCCGGACACGCCGAAGCCGTGGAAATCGTGTTCGACCCGACGAAGACGACCTATCGGGACATCCTGGCGTTCTTCTTCCAAATCCATGATCCGACGACCCGCAACCGGCAGGGCAACGACATCGGCACCAGCTATCGTTCGGCGATCTTCCCGCTGACGCCGGAGCAGGAACAGGTCGCCCGGGAGACGATCGCCGATGTCGACGCGTCGGGTCTGTGGCCCGGCAAGGCGGTCACGACCATCGAGGAGGCCGGCCCCTTCTGGCAGGCCGAGCCGGAGCACCAGGACTACCTGCGCAAGTACCCGGACGGATACACCTGCCACTTCCCGCGGCCGAACTGGGTGCTGCCCCGTCGGCAGGAGAAGTCGACGTCCGCGTCGGCGTGAAGTTGGTGATCGGCCGACCCGGACGACCCCGACCGGCCGCGCCCGACTGCTGAGCCTTGGCGTCCGGGGCATCACAGCCCCGGGCGCCGGACCGCCGACCCGCCCGGCGCTGTTGCTCCCGCACCGGCTGGTCGGTGGCGCATCGTTTGATCGGCGCCGCACCGGTTGGTCGTTCGCGCACCCGTTGCATCCGGTGCGCCGACGAGTAAAGGTTGCGGCGCCGAGGTACTGGTGCGGGACGCGGTACGGGGGCGTCCGGGGGCGTCCCGGAACCGGACCGCAGATCGCCGTGGCGATCGCCCGGCCGGGGCGCAGCTCGCCATCGAACGTCCACACAGGACGTCGCCACGACAACGACCACCTTGTTGGAGGAACCCCACCATGCAGGCAGCCGGCGATCAGGAGCTCGACAGACTCGTTGCGGCCATCCCGGAAGGCTGGTCGCGGACGACGGTGCTGGGTCAGTCGTGGAGTGTGTCGCGGACTACCCACGCGGGCGGCAAGGTGGTCTCCATCACCGCGGAGCGCCTCGCAGACAACGAACAACTCGGTGCCAACGTCTGGATCACCTCGGAGGGCACCGTGCTGAAGCCGTGTGAGATCCCGGCGGAGACGATCATGGAATTCCTCCGCGCCGCGGCAGCCGAGTACGCAACGAACACTGGAAAGGTACCCACGATGACTTCCGAAGCGGATCAGCTCAGAGTACGCAAGGACGAAAAGACCCGTCTCTACGAAGCCGTCCTCGGCGATGAAGTGATCGGCAGCCTCGCCTACGAGACCGTGGCCGGACAGACGGCACTGACCCACTCCTTCGTCGATCCGGCCCACCGCAACAAGGGCGTCGGCTCGGCGCTGGCGGAGTTCGCGCTCAGCGACCTGACAGGTTCGGGCGTCCGACCGCTCGTCTCCTGTGGCTTCGTCTCCGACTACGTCGACGCCCACCCGGACTGGACCGACGCGGTCGACATCTCCCGCTGGGGAATGATCCCGACCCGGAGCACGTCTCTGAAATCCCACGGCACCGCCGAGCCTGACCCCGCCGAGGACTGACGTACCGTCTGACCCGCCCGCCCGCCGGTAAGACGCTGCAGAAGGCCGGCCACTGATGATCATGATCGGCGCAGCTGCCGCATCCGGCAGACCAACGACCGTCGATCATCCAGTGACCCACAACCACGGAGGAGACCGATCGTGATGAAGGCGATCGTTGTGACGGATCAGGCGGACGGCCTGGCTGGAATGAAACTGGCGGAACGACCCGAGCCCACCCCGGCCATCAACGATGTTGTGGTCCGGGTCCATGCGTCGGGTTTCGTCCCGACCGAGATGGAATGGCCCTCGACCTGGACCGACCGCGCCAACCGTGACCGGACCCCGTCGATCCCCGGGCACGAACTTGCCGGCGTGGTCACCGCCCTCGGCTACGGCACGACCGGGGTGTCCGTCGGCCAACGTGTCTTCGGTCTGGCCGACTGGCACCGCGACGGAAGCCTCGCCGAGTACGTCGCAATGGAGTCACGGAATCTCGCCCCACTGCCCGGTGATGTCGACTTCACCGTCGGCGCCAGCCTGCCGATCTCGGGGCTGACGGCCTGGCAGGGACTTTTCGACCTGGGCCGGCTGCAAGCCGGTGAGACCGTGCTGGCCCACGGCGCTGCCGGAGCGGTCGGCACCATGGTCACTCAACTCGCCCGCGAATTCGGCGCGTACGTCATCGGCACCGGCCGCGCGGCCGACCGGGAGAAGGCGATGGACTTCGGAGCGCAGGAGTTCGTCGACCTGGAGAACGACGATCTGGAGGACATCGGCGGTGTCGATCTTGTCTTCGACGTCATCGGAGGCGAGGTCCAGAAGCGGTCCGCCGCGCTGATCCGCCCCGGCGGGCGACTGATCTCGATCGTCGGACCGACCGAAGCACGACCTGCCGACGGCGCAGCGATCGACTTCGTCGTCGAGGCGAACCGCGGCCAGTTGTCCCAGATCGTGCAGCGGGTGAGAGATGGTCGGCTGCGCACCAACATCGACACCACCGCACACCTGGATGATGCCGCCGCCGCACTCAATCCCACCACCCGGCGCAAGGGCAAGACGATCATCACCATGCTTCCCTGAGAACGTACCGTTCGGCCGCCGATCCCATCACGTTGGGACGGCGGCCGTTCCATCTGTTGCGCCGGGAATGGGCGACAGTCGACACGAGTCGATCATCATCCCGCGGCGGCAGCGAATCCCTCCGCGCTCAGGGCCAGGCGGACCTTGCGCCGTGCGTCGAACAGCGCCTTGTAGATCGCGTTCCGGTTCGATCCCAGCCGCTCAGCAAGATCATCAGCAGAGGTGTGCTCCACGACCGAGCCGATCAACACCTCACGTTGCCGCGCGGTCAGGTCTCTCATCGCCACCCGACGGAGGACCGCACCCAACTCCTTGGCAGCGAAGTCGAGCTCCGGCTGATCACCACTCCGACCCGGGGAGTCCAACCACTCCTCGACCCGGAACGGCCGATCATGCCGCTGCCAGGGATGTCTTCTGATCTTGGATCCGACGATCAGTGCGACGAACCGGTAGGCCCAGGTTGTGAACCGGCAATCTCCGCGGAACGTACCGACCTTCTCCACGATCACCAGCAACGCATCTGCCGCGGCCTGATGCGCCAGGTCGTCCAACTCGGGCCCGTTCAGCACGCCGTACGGACTACGCCAGCGGGCCTCGACGGTGGCTGTGCGCAGCAAGAAGTCGAACAACCTCCTGCGCGACTGATCACCCGCCACCCCGTCGGAAGACAGATCGCGAACCCAGGCCGCGTTCTCTGCTGCAACGTCGGCAGACACGACGGGCCTACCATGATCACCCTCTGCTTGCCGGGCCGGCGTCCTGTTCATGATCACGATTCCTCTCCTGGCGGTGGATGACGTCGACTCTGCCGCCGCGCCGGCCAGGTCGGAATCGCCTGCACCAGAGACTTCGTTCCGAAGGAGAGGACCTGCACAGTCGGGATCACCTGGCGCAGATCTCGGGTTGTCCCTACCCCACGCGTGCACCGCGGGTGGGATCATCGGCTGATGGGCTTGACCGTGCTGGTGGTTGACGACGACCCCTCGTTCCTCTCCTTGGCCGTACGGCTGCTGGAGGACCTGGGTGTCGCCGGAGTGCTCACGGCGACGAGTGCAGCCACGGCGATGACCGAGGCGACCGCAGCCCGACCGGACGCCATCCTGGTCGACGTCGGGCTGCCCGACCGCGACGGCGTGGATCTGGCCCGGGAGCTTTCGATCTTGCCCTGGTCGCCGCGCGTCGTGCTGACCTCGACCGACCGGGACGCTCTGATCACCGCGACGGACCCCGACGTCCGGCGCCGGTTGCGCTTCGTCCCGAAGGACGAGTTGGCCGACGGTGCGCTGCGCACCATGTTGCTCGACCGTTGAAAATGCCAGGGCATCCAGTGCTGGATCGGTCACCGAATCCTGCGTATCGGGGATCTGCCGTGGGTGTTACGTTGGCCGTTGTGGCGGATCCGGTCAGGGTGCTCGTCGCGGAGGACGACGTACTCATGCGCGAAGGAATCGTTCGGCTACTCGCCGAGGCCGGTTTCGATGTGGTCGCGCAGGCCGGTGACGCCAGGGATTTCCTGGGCAAGGCTCTCGCATACCGTCCAGATGTCGCGGTGGTGGACATCCAGATGCCACCCGGCAAAGGAGACGACGGCCTGCTGGCGGCCCTCGAACTGCGGAGGCGCCGACCGACCTCGGGCGTACTCGTCCTTTCCCAGTACTACGAGGATCAGTACGCAATCGACCTGATCGGAGACAGCGCCGAGGGTGTCGGCTACCTGCTCAAGGAACGGGTCGGCGATGTCGACGCCTTCACCGACGCCGTCGCCCGGGTGGCCGCCGGCGGAAGCGCCCTGGATCCTGAGGTGGTCGCCAGAATGCTGGGAACGCGGCGGCGCGGCGGCCCACTGGACAGCCTCAGTCCTCGGGAACGCGATGTCCTCGCCCAACTCGCCGAGGGCAAATCGAACCAGGGAATCGCTGCCGCATTGACGGTGACCACGGCCGCCGTCGAGAAGCACGTCACCAGCATCTTCGCCAAGCTCGGGATCGATGCCAGACCAACCGATCACCGCCGCGTCCTGGCCGCACTCGCCTACCTGCGGGAGTCGCGCCGACCTTAGGCCGCAAACCCCGATCGGGTGGATCCGGGGACCGGGCGCGCTCCCGCTGGAAACACCGGGGCCGGTGATCGACGGCGGGAATTCGGCATGCCCGGCACCCGATGCGGCATCTTCAACGCCTGCGGTGAATTGGGATAGGGATGGTCGACGATCTCGCGATCATGACTCATCTGGAATTCGGTGTATCGCGGCGAGTTCATCGTCAGTTGCCTCGCATCATGATCGTGGGTTCGGACCTTCTTGGCGCCTGGGAAAAGCCTGCCGGTGCAACGACGTCGAAGGAATCGGCCGCACCCGAAACACCGCGTCCGAGAATCCGACACCGATGTCGGGTCTCGCGCCGCCCATGTCGGGTTCGCCCTACCCGGATCAGCACACCGATACGACCCGGGAAGTTGATCACGGAACTACTCCGGGCCCCTCGGAAAGGCACATGGCTCACTGGCGGCTGCAGCTCCTCCGGCGCTACCGTCGGGGTGGAGGTGCGACGGATGGCCGGGGAGCATGCAGCCTTGCGGCGGGTCGCGACACTCGTCGGGCGGGGGGAGCCACACGACATCGTTCTGGGCGCGGTGGTCGAGGAGGCCGGACGACTGCTGCCCGTCGCAGCCGTCGGCCTGTACCGATTCGAATCCGACAGAACGATCTCCATGGTCGGCCGTTGGGGTCGGTCGACCGACGGTCTGCGGGACGGCAACCCGCTCCCTCCGGAGGCTGTCGCAGCCGCCGCCGAGGTGGCCCGGACCGCGGAGTTCGCACGGCCCGCGCCGACCGTGGCCGGCACTCCGCTGGTGGTCGACGGACGCCTGTGGGGGGCCTTGGTCGCCGGTGCCGTCGACAGCAGTCCGCCTGCTGCCGACCTCCGACGCCGACTGGCCGAACAGGCCGAGATGGCCGCCACGGCGATCACCCAACTCGGGGCTCACGTCGCACTCAACCGGCTGGCGGACGAACAGGCAGCGCTGCGGCGGATTGCGACGCTGGTCGCCGAAGGGGCACCGGCCGACGATTTGTTCGCCCAGGTCGCCGAGGACGTGGCCAGGCTCCTGGGGCCGCCGGTGCAATCCGCGATCTTCCGGTACGACTCCGACCGGACGGTGACGTGCATGGCGGTCTGGGGCGACTACACCGGCAGCGGCATCACCGTCGGTGCATCAATCCCGTTCGCCGGGGACAACGTGACCGCACGGGTGTTCCGGGAGCATCGACCTGCCAGGTACGACGACTACCGGCAGGCCACCGGTGACATAGCGGAGCGGGCGAAGAATCTCGGCATCCGCTCCGCGATCGGCAGTCCGATCCTGGTGCGGGGCAGGGTGTGGGGGACGATCGTCGTCCGTGTCGCCCCGGGCAATTTCGCTCCGGATGCGGAGCAACGGCTGACGCGGTTCACCGAGTTGATCGCGACCGCCATCGCCAATGCCGAGGCCCATGCCGAGCTCGCCCGGCTGGCCGACGAACAGGCAGCGCTGCGCCGGATCGCGACGCTGGTGGCCGAAGGCGGAGCCGCTGAGAAGTTGTTCGCCCAGGTCGCCGCCGACGTGGCGAACCTGTTGGGACCGACAGTGCAATCGGCGATCTTCCGGTACGAGCGGGACGAGACAGCGATCTGCCTCGCCCAATGGGGCGAGCCGGTCCCGGGTGGCGTCCGCGTCGGCGCGAAGGTGCCGGTACGCGGGGAGAACGCGACCGCAAAGGTGTACCGGGACCGCCGTCCGGTTCGCTTCGACGATTACTCCGTGGCGACCGGCGTGGTCGCCGAGCAGGCGAAGAGACACGGGTTCCGTGCTGCGATCGGATGCCCGATCCTCGTCCAGGGCCGACTGTGGGGAATGATCTTCGTCGCTCACGACGTACCCGAACCCTTCCCGCCCGGCACTGAGGGGCGGCTGACGCGATTCACCGAGCTGATCGCCACCGCGATCAGCAATGCCGAGGCACACGCCGAACTCGAGCGCCTCGCCAACGAGCAGGCCGCGTTGCGCCGGCTGGCCATGCTGGTCGCACAAGGCGCCCAACCGGCCGAAGTGTTCGATGCCGTCGCGGTCGAGCTTCATGCTCAGACGGGGGCGGCCGAGGTCGGATTGATGCGCGTCGAGAGTACGAACGAGCTGACCATCCTCGCCTATCACGGTCAAGCGCCCGGGCTCATCTGGCCGGGAAAGCGGGTCAAGCTCGATGGTGACAGCGCCAGTGCCAAGGTGCTGCGTACCGGCCGCTCGGCCCGTCACGTCGCCACCGCGGACGGCGCCGCGGCCGACGGCGAGATCGCCCAACTCTCCCGGCAGGGCATGATCGCAGTGGCCATCGGCGCGCCCGTCGTGGTCAGCGGCCAGGTCTGGGGCATCCTCACCGCATCGTGGCGAGCAGGTGCCGAACCGCCGGTCGATGCCGAGGAGCGGCTGCTTGAATTCGCCGAACTCGTCGACACCACGATCGCGAACGCCGACAGCCGGAGCCAGCTCATCCGATCACGCGCCAGGATGCTCTCTGCCGCCGACGATGCCCGGCGCCGGGTGGTGCGGGATCTGCACGACGGCGCCCAGCAGCGACTGGTGCACACGATCATCACATTGAAACTTGCCCGGCGGGCCGTCCGGGACGATCCGGGGCGCGTCGAGTCGTTGCTGTCGGAGGCACTTGAGCACGCCGAACAGGGCAACGTCGACCTTCGCGAACTGGCTCACGGGATTCTGCCCTCGGTGCTGACCCGGGGAGGGCTGCGGGCCGGCGTGGAGAGTGTTGTTGCCCGGCTCGACCTGCCCGTCGAGGTCGACGTGACCGCCATCCGCCTGCCGCCGGAGATCGAGGCGAGCGGTTACTTCATCATCGCCGAAGCATTGACCAATGTGGTCAAACACGCCCGAGCCGGCAGAACGGTGGTGTCGGCGACGGTCGACGACTCCGCACTGCACATCCAGGTACGCGACGACGGTGTCGGCGGCGCCGACCCGGAAGGACACGGGCTGATGGGAGTCAGTGACCGGGTGGCCGCGCTCGGCGGTTCACTGCGGATCGACAGTCCGACGGGCGGCGGAACAGCGCTGACCGCCCACCTGCCGATCCTGATCTAGCGATGACCGGCCAACCTCCACAGCCGAGGTAAGACCTTCCGATCACGGACAACCAACCCATCGGGAGCACGGTTCGCGTGGCGTGACAGCGCTCGCCCGCCCCCGACCACTGCTGATCATCCGGAGGACTGAATGACCAAGGCCACCTACTTCACCGCGACGAACGATGAGGGCGCTTCCTATGCGCTGGAGAGCACACCGGACGGTAACGAGGTGCTGAGCACCGTGATCGCACCGGGCAGTGATGCCTTCGCCGCATTGATTCGGTTGATCGTCGGCACCCAGCCCGATGACCCGGGCACCGATCCAACTGTGGTCCACCGGGTCGCACAGAACGCCGACCGGAGTGTGGTCCGACTCAGCGCCGACCTGATCGCCGAGATCGCGGATCGGGACGCCGATGAGTTCGGCGATCTGACGCGCCCGTGGCAACGATCCGGTGTCCTCGACAGCGGCGAGACCGATGTGGCCGACTTTCTTATCGACCTGCAGCATCTTTCCCGCAACGCCGTCGCGACCAAGGGCGCGGTCTACGCGGTCGAGAGCCGCTGAACACAAAAGGGCGCCGGACCGCTCCAGGGTGCCTTCACTGCCGATACTGTCGGTGTCATCGAAGCTTTCCACCGGCCCGATGCTCGAACCGGAGACCATGATGTCGAACACCACACGAGGCTTCGTCGGAAGACGGCGTGACCGAAACCCTGATCTGCCGCCCGGTCAGCACCTCACCGACGGCTTCCCCGTCCTTTCCACCGGGCCGACTCCCCGAGTGTCCACCGACGCCTGGACGTTGATCATCCGGACCGGAGTCGATATCTGGAAGCAATGGACCTGGGAGGAATTCCGCTCGCTGCCGAGCAGTACGTTCACCACCGACATCCACTGCGTCACCAGTTGGTCCAAGCTCGGCACCCGGTGGCGCGGGGTCTCGCTCGATGTCCTGCTGGACGGATTGCCGACCACCGACCGGTACGTGATGGCACGCTGCTACGGCGGCTACACCACCAACCACGCCCTGCAGGATCTTCTCGGCGGAAAGGCCTGGATCGCGTTCGAGTACGACGGTGCCCCGTTGACGCCGGAACACGGCGGCCCGGCCCGACTGCTGGTACCCCACCTGTATTTCTGGAAGAGCGCGAAGTGGATCTACGAACTCGTCACCCAGGAGGACAACGAACCCGGTCTCTGGGAACGTAACGGTTATCACCTTCGCGGCGACCCCTGGAAAGAGGAGCGATACTCCCGATGGTTCTAGGCGAGGCATCATCGCCGGCCGGCGACGTCTCGACGGCGCCCGGCCCGAGCTGGCGGCCGGCGACGATCGTCGGTGCTCGGATGCTCACCGAGCACAGCCGCAGCCTGGAACTCGAAGTGCCCGGATGGCCGGGAAATCTGCCGGGTCAACACGCTGACATCCGACTGACGGCGCCCGACGGATACCAGGCCGTCCGGTCCTATTCGCTGGCCAGCAGCGGGGCCGATGAACGGATCGAACTCGGAATCGATCGGCTGCCGGACGGCGAGGTGTCGCCGTACCTGGTCGATTTCGCCGAGATCGGAGACACCGTCGAGGTCCGCGGCCCGCTGGGTGGCTGGTTCGTCTGGCGGTCCGGCAATCCACAGCCGGTGCAGCTGATCGCCGGCGGGTCGGGCGTCGTGCCGTTCATCGCGATGATCCGCGCCCGCTCGGCGGCAGAGGTCCGGAGTCCGTTCCGGCTGTTGTATTCGGTCCGCTCCCCCGCTGACGCGATGTACCGGGACTACCTGGAACAACCGCCGGCCGGGACGGCGGTGAACTGGATCTACACGCGCGAAGTTCCTGCCGGGGTGAGTCGTCCGGCCGGACGGGTGACCGCTGATGATCTTGCAGCAGATGCGATTCCGGTTGATCAACAGCCATTGATCTTCGTCTGCGGGGCAACCAATTTCGCAGAGGACGTGTCCGCGTTGCTGATCGATCACGGCTATCCGGCATCGATGATCAAGATCGAGCGATACGGAGGCAGCTCATGACCCAACGACTCGACGGCAACTCCCTCGCCGGTCCACTGTCGACGCTGTTCCGGTTCGATCCGACCGTCGCCATGGAGCGCTGCAATGGTTGCGGCGACGTCCGCAGCCTTGCTGCGTCGATCGTCTATGCGTCGGAGATGGGCACAGTGGTGCGGTGCGCGATGTGCGACGGCGTGTTGATGGTCTTCGTACAGACACCGAACGGCACGTATTTGAGTACGCAAGGACTCACCTGGCTCGGCATCACCGCACCGCAGCGGTCGAGTTGATCGCCGAGGATGCCCGATCGGGAAGTTGTGCCCGACACCACACTGCTGACACGGCCAGCAGGACCAACGCCGTCAGGGAGAGCGCGGCGGAGATGGCGTGGGCCATCTCCCACGTGTTGCGGTAGGTGGTCCAGTCCGGCGGCAGGGTGGCCGGTGTCCAGTGGGCGACGAGGGCGTTGACCGGGCGGTTTCCGACGAAGTACGCGACGAGGGTGCCCAGCAGGGCGGCCGCGGCGATCAGGGCACGAACGGCGTCGGCGACGTAGCGGCGGCCGATCAGCCAGGCGCCCAGGGCGCCCGCGGTGATCACGCTGACGATCTCTCCGACCCCGCCCAGGACGGCGAACCCACCGTAGAACGTGTGTTGCACCGTGAGCCAGGATGCTCCGTCGAGCCCGCGACTCCCCGGGTCCTGCAGCACATGGGTCAGCGTCAACCCGGAGACTAATGCGCTGCTGATCAGGGCGACGAACAGCAGCGCCTTCATCCACCTCGTTCCGGTATCTGTGTTGCTGTACGACATGGTCGCATCGTCCAATGCGTGACATCTGGGCTGCCACCGGCAATCCCCTGAGGCGCTCACCGGAAAATCCCGGAATGGTCCCCGGGTGACCAGTAGCCGGAGATGATCAACTTCTCGGTCCCGAACCAGAAGGCGTCGGCGAGGCTCGAGTCGGGCGAAGATCGGCGAGGCCCGGCAGAACGAACGCAGGTCAGGCAAGGTAGGGGATCGTCTGCGGACCTTCGGGGAGCACACACGCCCGCGCTCCCTCGCCGGCACAGGCGAGGCCGGACTCAACACTCCGCGAGATGTCGCTGGTCGCACCGAGGTGGACGTCGGCAAGCTGATCGACGGTCAGCACGTCGTTGTGCACGACGACCGTCGCTCTGTCCAACACCCTGGCGAGCACCTGGACCTGCCACTGGTCCGGTCGAGCGTTCGCGCCGTCACCGAAGGTCTTCACCAGTTCTGCAAGGTTCGGAGCACCGCTCAGCAGCTGGTAGAACAGGCCGTGCTCGGGAAAACCGTCGCGGCACTCGCCCGCGGCGATGATCAAGCCGCCCGGTCGGACGATCGTTGCGGCCGCGGACATGCCCTTGACCAGCTGATACAGGTTCTGGTCGAGCGGATAGCCGGAGTTGGTGGTGATG
>Ga0164243_10006442_pt1 | contig 17772 bp, 18 predicted proteins | sample OricompcompostOP_FD_108781 | JGI IMG/M metagenome (GOLD analysis project Ga0164243, IMG submission 108781) | Organic Plus compost microbial communities from Emeryville, California, USA - Original compost - Organic plus compost (OP) | ecosystem: Engineered > Solid waste > Mixed feedstock >... | reverse complement strand
GCGATCTTGCGCCGCAGTACGGCTGACGTGGTGTTAACGCAGCCGCCCCACCGGCGCAACCACGCCGTTGGGCGTGGCTGCTATCGGCCCATCGAACGGCCCAAAGGGCCCCTAGTTCCAGGTGTGGAGCAGCACGCGCCAGCCATCGCCGTCGCGCTCGAGGACGTTCACCCAGTTGCCGCCGAACTGGGCCGTCGCACCGCCCTCCCCGGGCCCCGAGAGCTGCCATTTGCCGGTGGCGACGCAGATGGGCCCCTTGTCGGTGACGTTCTCTACGGTGATCTTGTGACCGCGAAAGCCGTTGGCGATCAGATCTGCGAAGAACTTGCCGATCGCGTCCGGCCCAACGAGGGGCGCGCCGCCAGCGGGGACAACACGTGCGTCGACCGTATAGTAGGCGCTCAGCGTTCCTATATCGCCGCCATTGAAGGCTGCATCCCAGCGCTCGGCTGCTGCCCGCACGTCACCCGTCATGTCCTTCTCCCTGCTGCCAGAGCGCGGCTGGTGCCGCGCAGGGCTCAGATAGGACATATCGGCGTGGTCTCGCGGCTGTCCGAATGCCGCAGGTGCAGCAGATGGTGGCGAACCCGACAAAGCGCCGGCCCGCGACCCACGAGGGCCGGCGCCTATGCCTTCGGTCCTAGTCGGCGTCGTTGTCGCCCGCACACTCGGTGGTGAGGCGGGGATCGTCACCCACGAAACGGCAAAGGTCGTCCTTGATGGCTGGGTTGCTACGCACCTCGCGCCCAGTCACGCGCGCTCCGCGCTCACGCGCAACCCGCGCCAGCGTTCGATCGCTGCAGTAGGGGGTCGCGATCTCATTTCCTTCGACGATCTGGTAGTCGCCATCACAGGCTATGTGCGCCGCTGCCGGCGTAGCAAAGGCTGCAAGGGTGCCGACGAACAACAACAAGGGTGCCAACGTCTTCATGACCTACCTCCGCGAATGAACCGGCGGCCACCGAGCCGGCTGGCTCGTGACGCCGTGGAGGCAGTTGGCAAGCGCAGCCGCAACCATCCAGAAGCAGCCGACGGGATGACCTATTTGCCGTGGCAAAACAATGCCGCGAGGAGGCCGGTGCACCGTAGAGTTTCGGGCGGCCGCCTCTTCGTGGGCATAACCAACTCACACTTGCGTATGGATCGCAAATGCCAACGCACAATTTCCGATCGAGCCAAAGTGAAGCACCGTTGCAGCACCTTCAACGCGTGCCCCTGGAGTGGTGCCATGTCGAAAGCCGTCGTCGCTGAAGCGCGCGAAATCTTGCTGTTGATGTCGATGCTGGCTGGGCTGTCCGCCCTCAGCCTCGCGGTCGCCTGTGCGGCTGTAGTGATCGCTGACAACCAGACCCAGCACGTCGCCGCACTGGCGATGTCAGCGGCTCTGCACCCAGGCGAACGCTAGTGCCCACCGGACATTTTGATGAATGGCTGACCCACAGATCGCCGCAGGTCTCGACAAGCGCGTCGCCCGTGAATTTCCGAGTGCTCATAAATTAACTTGCAACTGTATGTCGATGAGCAAGCATAAAACTTATAAGTCATTGAAATCGTGGCGCGAGAGACGGGACTTGAACCCGCGGCCTCCGGCGTGACAGGCCGGCGCTCTAACCAGCTGAGCTACTCCCGCAGTCAAAAACGCGCGCCCCTTTAAGGACGCGCTGGCCACGAGGCGTCTCACTTACGTGGCCGCTTCGGGGAAGTCAAGGAAGACCCGCGTCACCCTCGGGCAAACCCTGCGCAGGCCCCGGAAATCGAGCCTTCCAATGGACCCGTTGTGAAGGCGGTAGACCGTGGCGGCACAGTAGAAGCCAGCGCCTCCAAGGCATGGCGGCGGATTGCGACCCAAATGGGCGGTTCCGACGCTCGGTACGCGGCTCGAGCGTAAGATGGCTAGATGCCGGCGCCGTCCTGGAACACCTCTCGCTCGGCCTGCACCTGGGTCACTCGGCTGCCGGCTGGCACGCTGTGGGTGAGCCAGACGTTGCCGCCGATCGTCGATCCGCGCCCCACCGTGATGCGACCGAGGACCGTGGCGCCAGCATAGATGACGACATCGTCCTCGAGGATGGGGTGCCGCGGCTCGCCCTTGATGAGGGCGCCGGTGCCATCGGCCGGCAGGCGCTTGGCGCCGAGCGTCACCGCCTGGTAGAGCCGGACGCGCTCGCCGATCACTGCCGTCTCACCAATGACCACACCGGTACCGTGATCGATAAAGAAATGTCCGCCGATCTCGGCGCCGGGATGAATGTCGATGCCGGTCGCGGAGTGGGCGAGCTCAGATATGATGCGGGCCAGGATGGGCGTGCCCAACCGGTAGAGCTCGTGGGCAATGCGGTAGTGGATAACGGCCTTGATGCCGGGAAAGCTCAACAGCACTTCTTCCGGGCTCTTGGCCGATGGGTCGCCGTCATAGGCGGCGCCGATGTCACTTGCCAGCAAGGTGTAGATGCGCGGTAACTCGGCGGCGAAGTCGCCGACGATGCGCTGCGCAGCGGATTCAATCTCGCGCTGATCAGAGTGCGCGTTAGTGAAGCGCAATTCGCGCCGTATCTGCTCGCTGAGCGCAAGCAAGGCCTCATTGAGATTGTAGCCGACGAAATAGTCGACGGCGGATTCGATCTCGTCATGGGCACCGCGATGGCGCGGAAACAGCGCGGCGTGCAGCCGCTGGACGATACTGTCAACTGCTGCTGGCGATGGCAGATCACGCGTGCGAACGGGTTGCGTTCCGGCCTGACGTGCGGCACGGCGGGCTGCCCGCAGCTCGGACACGAGCCCATCCAAGCTTAGCGGCTGAGAGAAGACGGCCTCATGTGCGCTCGCGCTCGCCGAGTCATCGGGTGCCATGGCCTCAGTCCGTATGAGATGAAGTACCGTTGCTCTTCGACGCTACTGCGCGGCACGCGTCGCGCGAACGAACAAATCGCGATGTCGATATATGCGAACGCGAAGATCCTAAAGCGACGCCATCGCGCGGCAGCGGCGTGCGCCATGCAGCGTACGGAAAATCCTATCCACTATTTCTTGTTTTTCACACCAACGAGCTAAGCCTAACGTTCTGCCGCCGGCTCGCCGAGGCGTGCGTCCTGAAGCGAAGCGCCGGCATCGACGGGGGAGTTCGAAAGCTCGGCGCTGTGCCGCTCCAGCGAGACCAGACGACGATGCCCCAAGCCTCGAAGCTGGCGGCGAGGCGAAGGTGGACATCACGCTCGCGACTGGTGCACTGCTCGCACTGCGAATGGCCTCCGGTCAAACGAGGAGAGTCATTTTATGCATACCCCTAGACTGATTGCAGCCGTGGTGGCCGTTGCGACCGCCACCATCGCTACGTCCACCATCGCCGCTCCTGCTAAAGAGCCGCTCGTCACGTACGAATGGGTGCAGAAGAACCTCGACAATCCCAAGGTGCGGATCGTCGAGGTCAGCGTCGATCCCGGCGTCTATGAGCGCGGACACATTCCCGGCGCCGTGAACTTCCGCTGGCACACGGATCTCGTCGACAAGGTCTCGCGTGACATCGCCTCGCGGGAGAATTTCCAGAAGCTCATCCGGGATGCCGGCATCGACAAGGACACGACCGTCGTCCTCTACGGCGACAACAACAACTGGTTCGCCGCCTGGGGTGCGTGGGTGTTCCACGTGCACGGACTTGGCGACCAGGTGCGCCTGCTCGATGGTGGCCGCAAAATCTGGGAGCTGAAGCAGCTTCCGCTCGACACCAAGACGCCAACGGTGACCGCCACCTCCTACAAGCTTCCGGAGGGCAACTCCAATCTGCGCGCTCACCTTGGCGACGTTCTTTCCGCTGCCACCAAGAAGTCGGACGTGCAGTTACTCGACATCCGCTCGCCGGACGAATACTCCGGCAAGATCTTCGCGCCGGAAGGCTCCAAGGAGCTGTCGGTGCGCGCCGGCCACGTTCCGGGTGCTGTCAACGTGCCGTGGGGCAAGGCGGTCAATGCCGAGGATGGCACGTTCAAGTCGCCGGCCGATCTCAAGAAGGTCTATGCCGACGTGGGGATCGACGGCTCCAAGCCGATCATTACCTATTGCCGCATCGGCGAGCGCTCGAGCCATAGCTGGTATCTGCTCAGCCAGATCCTCGGCTACGACGTGAAGAACTACGACGGCTCGTGGACCGAATATGGCAACTCGGTGGGCGTGCCTGTGGCGAACGCCGCCGGCACCGTCTGGCTCGGCAAGTAAGCGAAGATCACCATAGCGACGGCCTGCTGGCGCAGTTGGAAAGCTGCGCCAGCTCTTCATTCGTTTGGAACCTCACTTGGCAGTTCGCGCAATAGCTGCGGCGGTGGTGCTGGCAGGGCTCGTCGCGCTGGCGTTCATTTTCCAGGACGCCGGCAGCGATAGCCGCAAGCTCACCCAATCCCTGGTGCTGGGCGCCCTCTTCGGCGTCGTCCTGCAACGCGCGCGCTTCTGCTTCCTCTGTCATTGGCGCGACTTCCTCGAGCAGCGCGACCCGCGCGGCTTTGCCGCCATTCTTCTCGCTCTCGCTGTCGGCACACTCGGCTACGTGGTGCTGTTCGGGGCCTGGTTGCCGGACCCGACGACCGGCCGGCTGCCGCCAGACGCACATGTCGGTCCGATCGGTCCAGTCCTCGCTTTCGCCGCCTTCGTGTTCGGCATTGGCATGGCGATCTCGGGCTCGTGCGTCTCCGGGCACCTCTATCGGCTCGGCGAGGGCTCGCCTACGGCGCCGTTCGCGCTTCTTGGCGTTTGCGCCGGGTTCGCTCTCGGCTTCAACACCTGGAACACGCTCTATGTGGCTTCGATTGCCACCGCGCCCATCGTCTGGCTTCCCGCCAACCTTGGCTATCGCGAATGGCTCCTGTTGCAGATCCTCATCCTTACCGTGCTGGCAATCGGCGTTGCAATCTACGGGCGTCTTCCCGCACGCAGCTCAAACGCTGCAGAAAGTCCGTCGGCCCTTGGGCCGGCATTGCACCGGATATTTGTCGATCGCTGGCCCGCGACGGTTGGCGGCGCGGCCGTCGGCATCATAGCCACGGTCGCCTATTTCCAGGTGCAGCCGCTTGGTGTCACGAGCGCGCTCGGCAGCTTTGCCCGCTCGCTGGCACAGTCAGCCAGCTTCCTCCCTGAGACACTCCATGGTCTCGACGGCTTTGCCGGTTGTCGCACAGCGGCGGCAACGTTCCTGATACCGAACCTCGCGTTCATTGCCGGCCTCGTGCTCGCCAGCCTCGCCTCGGCGCTCATCGCCGCGCAGTTCGCGCCAGCCTGGCCAACGCGCGACCAGATCCTGCGCGGCCTTCTGGGTGGCGTATTGCTGGGCTGGGGAGCGATGACGGCGCTCGGCTGCACCGTCGGAACGCTGCTCTCGGGCACGGTGGCAGGAGCCGCGTCAGGATGGATTTTCTTTGTCGCCAGCTTCGCGGGCGTCGCCATCACGCTGCCGATCGTGCGCCGCTTCGGGCATGGGAGGTCGGGTGCAGCCGTCGAACTGTGAGCGCTTCACGCTTTCTTCGATTTTGCGGCTCGCAATGCCCAAGTCAATTGTGAGCTCGGTTCAGTTGTGAGTTCGGCGTGCGGCGCCCCGCCCGCGCCAGGATTGAACAAGAAATATTCGCACAGCCCTCAATGATCGGGGCTGATGCGATCGCCGTCGAACGCATGTGGAGGCCAGCATGGTCAGATGGACGCCCGACCCCAGTTTCTATCCTTCGCCGCGCTTGGCGGCCGCTGCCGAGCCGGAGACCTTGGCGTACGTCGTCGCTTTCGATCCGGAGCGGAAGACCCCGGATGAGCTCACCGTCGTCGATGTCAACCCAGCGTCAAGCTCATATGGAAGCATCGTCGGCAAAACGCCGATGTCCAAAGCCGGCGACGAATTGCATCACTTCGGATGGAATGCGTGCTCCTCGTGCCTCTGCCCTAACGCACCGCATCCGCATGCCGAACGCCGCTACCTCGTCGTGCCGGGGCTGCGCTCATCGCGCATTCACGTCCTCGACGTGAAGCCCGATCCGCGGGCGCCAAAGCTCGTCAAGGTGATCGAGCCCGAGGAGCTTGCCAAACGTGCCGGCTACAGTCGGCCGCATACGGTGCATTGCGGGCCCGAGGGCATCTACGTCACCGCGCTCGGCGATGCGCAGGGCAACGAGCCAGGCGGAACGTTCCTCATCGATCCGGAGTCGTTCGACGTCCTCGGCCGCTGGGAGATCCAGCGCGGTGAGCAGAAGTTTGCTTACGACGCGTGGTGGCATCTCGGCTACGACACGCTCGTCACCAGCGAATGGGGCACGCCGGGCATGGTCGAGAACGGCCTCGTGCCCGAATTGCTGCTCGGCGCGAAGTACGGGCGGCGGTTGCATTTCTGGGATCTGCACAAGCGGCAGATCCAGCAGACGATCGACTTCGGAGACAAATATCAGCTCGTCTTCGAGCTGCGTCCTGCGCATGACCCGACTAAGGCTTACGGCTTCGTCAACTGCGTGCTGAGCCTCGAGGACCTATCGTCGTCGATCTGGGTCTGGCATCGCGACGGGGCGAAGTGGGCGGTGACCAAGATCATCGATATTCCCGCAGAACCGGCCGATCCCGATCTCCTGCCGCCGCTGCTCAAAGGCTTCAAGGCCGTGCCGCCGCTGGTGACCGATATCGACCTTTCGATCGATGACCGCTTCCTCTATGTCTCGGCTTGGGGCACCGGAGACCTGCTTCAGTACGACGTCTCCGATCCCTTCAAGCCCAAACTGACCGGAAAGGTGCGCATCGGCGGCATCGTCGCGCGCGCCAGACATCCTGCTGCCAACGGTCCGCTCAACGGCGGTCCGCAGATGGTGGAGATCAGCCGCGACGGGCGGCGCGTCTATTTCACCAACTCGCTCTATGGTGCCGTCGACCCGCAGTTCTATCCTGACGGCATCAAAGGTTGGATGGTGAAACTCGACGCTGCGCCCGATGGCGGCATTGCGTTCGACGAGCGTTTCTTCGTCGACTGGCCGGCGCCACACCGGCCGCATCAGGTGCGGCTCGAGGGCGGCGATTGCTCGTCGGACTCGTACTGCTATCCCTGATGCGATGAACGGCGCATGGCCATGGCTCGTGCTGGCCGGACTCGGGGCCTTCCATGGCCTCAACCCGGCGATGGGCTGGCTTTTTGCGGTGGCGCTCGGGCTCCACAGGCACAGCCGCGGGGCGGTGCTCGCGGCCATTGTTCCTATCGGCGTTGGCCATTTGCTCGCTATCGCCGTTGTGGTGGCGATATTCGTCGCCTCGCAATACGTGCTCGACCCGAGATGGGTTGGAGGCATCGCCGGCGTCGTGCTCATCGCCTGGGCCATCTACTATGTCCTCACTGGCCATCCGCGGCGGGTGCGCTTTGGTATGCAGACGAGCATGCTCGGTCTTGGTGTCTGGTCGTTTCTCATGGCGACTGCGCACGGCGCGGGATTGATGCTTATTCCTGCTCTAATGCCACTATGCCTGCCCGCGGAAGCAACGTCCCTCGGCAACACCTGGGCTGTGGCCATTGCCGGAGTGGTGGTTCACACCGGAGCCATGCTGGCGACGACGGCCGCCATTGCGCTCGCCGTCCACGAATGGATCGGCGTTGGCATACTGCGCTCGGCGTGGATCAATCTCGATGCGCTGTGGATTGCCGCACTCGCCTCCATCGGCGGCTACCTCGTCTTTGAATCCTTCATTCGTTGAAGAGCTGCGATCCCTCGCGCAGGGAATATGCAAAGCGATAAACATTGTTGGACGCGCGGAGTAGCAGCAGCCATCCTCTGCGCCGCTGGCATCGAGCCGCGCCGGCGCTGAACAATGCCTCAATCGGATCTCGGGAACAGACTTCGATGACGATCACTCGGAGAGGACTTGGTGCGTTCGCGCTCAGCGCCCTCGCGCTGTCGCTGACGACGCTCTCGGCGCAGGCCGAGGATCATGTCATCCGCATCGGCTATCAGAAGTACGGCAACGTGATCTTGCTCAAGGCCAAGGGCACACTCGAGCCGAAGCTGGCGGAAATCGGCTACAAGGTGGCATGGACCGAGTTCCCGTTCGGTCCTCCGCTTCTCGAGGCGATCAATGCGCGCGCCATCGACTTCGGTCACACGGGCGAGGCCCCGCCCGTATTCGCGCAGGCCGCCGGCAGCGCCATTGTCTACGTTGCGTATGAGCCGCCGGCGCCGGCTGGCGAAGGTTTGCTTGTGCTCAAGGGCAGCCCGATCAAGTCGGTTGCCGACCTCAAGGGCAAGAGAGTTGCCTATGGCAAAGGCTCAAACGCCAACTACTTTGCGGTGAAGGCCCTCGAAAAAGCCGGCATCAAGTACGGCGAATTCGAACCGGCGCACCTTGCTCCGGCAGATGCGCGTGCCGCATTCGAAAGCGGCAAGGTCGACGCCTGGTCGATCTGGGACCCCTACTACGCTTCTGCGGAAGCGTCGGGCAAGGCTCGCCTGCTGATCGACGGGACGGGCATCGTCGCGAACCACCAGTTCTACCTTGCCCACAAGGAGTACGCCGAGAAGCATCGCCAGGCGATCAAGATCCTTCTGGCAGAGCTCGATGCCGTCAACCAGTGGGTGAAATCCGATCCAAAGGCGGCTGCCGAACAACTCTCGCCACCGATCGGGATACCGGCGTCGATCCTGGAGACGGCGCTGAAGCGCCAATCGTTCGGCGTGAAGCCTATCGATGACGGCGTCATCGCCGATCAGCAGAGCATCGCCGACACGTTCTTTACGCTCGGTCTCATTCCCAAGAAGATCAAAGTCGACGAGGCCGTCTGGAGGGCGGGCTCATGAGCGAGCTGCCTCCCGGCAAAGCCAATGTCCTGTGGTTTCTGCCGACGCACGGTGAAGGCCGCTACCTCGGCACATCCATCGGTGCACGCGCAGCAGACTTCAAATACCTGAGGCAGGTCGCAGAAGCGGCCGACTCGCTCGGATACTGCGGCGTGCTGTTGCCCACGGGACGGAGTTGCGAAGATTCCTGGATCGTCGCGTCAGCCGTGGCGCCGTTCACCGAGCGCCTGAGATACCTCGTGGCGGCACGGCCAGGTCTCATGTCGGTTGCCGTCGCGGCGAGAATGACGGCGACGCTCGACCGGCTGACGAACGGCCGCCTGCTTATCAACGTGGTGACCGGCGGCGATCCGATCGAGAACAAGGGCGACGGTATCTTCCTCGATCATGCAGAGCGCTACGAGGTGACGCGGGAGTTCCTCGACATCTACAAGCGCCTGCTCGCGGGCGAAACGGTGAGCCAGCAAGGCAAGCATATCTCGGTCGAGGAGAGCCGTGTGATCTTCCCGCCGGTGCAGGCGGGCGGTCCGCCCCTCTTCTTCGGTGGCTCCTCGCCGGCCGGCATCGACGTCGCAGCCGAGACGGTGGACAAATATCTGACCTGGGGCGAGCCTCCGGCCGACGTCGAGAGAAAGATCACTCACGTGCGTGCGGCAGCGAGGGCCAAAGGGCGCAAGCTCACGTTCGGCATTCGGCTCCATGTCATCGTACGGGAAACGAACGAAGAAGCCTGGAGGGCAGCCGACAAGCTCATCTCGCATGTCACCGACGAGACGATCGACGCCGCGCAGAAGATCTTTGCGCGCATGGATTCCGTGGGCCAGCAGCGCATGGTTGCGCTGCACGGCGGGCGCCGCGACAAGCTGGAGATCAGCCCCAACCTCTGGGCCGGCGTCGGGCTGGTGCGCGGCGGTGCCGGCACGGCGCTCGTTGGCGATCCAAAGACGGTAGCGGCGCGCATCAAGGAATATATCGACATCGGCATCGATACCTTCATCCTCTCCGGCTATCCGCACCTGGAGGAAGCGTACCGCTTTGCCGAGCTCGTGTTCCCGCTTCTGCCACTGGCGCACGATACGCCGACGCATACCGCCAGCGTGAACACCGGTCCGTTCGGCGAGACGATCGCCAACGACTTCCGACCCGACATACAAAAGCAGGCGTCCCAGTCGTGAGCGTCCCGGCATCTGCCAACCTGGGAATATGCTCTCTACTTCTTCTTATTTGGGTGCCTTCCTCATCGTTAATAGACTCTGTCCTACGTCCTTCCTGACAGGAGCCGATCATGCCTTTCCGTCGACTGCAGCGCGGCGTGGCCGCCCTCGCCGCTGCGATCACTCTGCTTGCGTCGCCACAGGCTGGCGCGGCTGACAAACCGACAGAGATCAAGATCGATTGGGCAACCTACAATCCCGTCTCTCTGGCGCTGAAGGAGAACGGCCTGCTCGAAAAGGAATTCGAGAAGGATGGCATCAAGATCCAGTGGGTGCAGTCGCTGGGCTCGAACAAGGCGCTCGAATTCCTCAACGCCAGCGCTCTCGACTTCGGATCGACGGCCGGCGCCGCGGCGCTGATCGGCAAGATCAACGGCAATCCGATCAAGTCCATCTACGTCTACTCGCGTCCTGAATGGACCGCGCTCGTAACGCGCCCCGAGACGGGGATAACCAAAGTCGCCGACCTCAAGGGCAAGCGCGTTGCCGCGACGCGCGGCACCGACCCGCACATCTTCCTCGTCCGCGCTTTGCAAGAGGCAGGACTGACCGAGAAGGACATCACGCTCGTCCTGCTGCAGCACGGCGACGGCAAGCTCGCTCTCCTGCGCGGTGACGTCGATGCCTGGGCCGGCCTCGACCCGCTGATGGCCTCGGCAGAGGTCGAGAACGGCGCCAAGCTGTTCTACCGCAAGCGCGAGGCCAACACGTGGGGCGTTCTCAATGTCCGCGAAGCGTTCGCGGCCGACAACCCGGAGATCGTCAAGCGCGTCCTTGCCGCGTACGAGAAGGCACGCGCGTGGGCCCTCGCCAATCCAAAGGAGTTGCAGAAGCTGCTGGTCAAGGCGACAAAGCTTCCAGACGCCGTGATCGAAAAGCAGCTGGGCGAGCGCACCGAGCTCACGCATTCCAAGATCGGACAGGAGCAAAAGGACGGCATTCTCGCCGCGGGTCTCGCCCTGCAGCAGGCCGGCGTCATCAAGCCCGACGTCGACGTGCGCGCTGCGGTCGATTCCCTCATCGACGCCAAGTTTACCACCGCTGCCGCGAACTAGCGCCAGCCTGATGACGATCGTGCACGGCGCGTTCGAAGGCGCAGCGCAAACACAGGATCACACCAGGACAACGGCGGCTGGACACGGGCCGTCGTCGCTGTTTCTTGGCACCCTGCTTCCTATCTTGATCGCGATCGTTTGGGAGGCCGCCGTCCATTTCGGACTGGCGGATGGACGCCTCGTACCACCGCCCTCGCGCATCTTCGCCACCTTGTGGGAGCTTGCCCAATCCGGCGAGCTTCTCAAGCACGTCGAGGCGACATCGGCGCGCGTCGCCCTCGGATTTGTAGCGGGCACAGTGGCGGGCACGCTGGCTGGGGCGATCGCCGGATATTCTGCAATGGCACGGCGGATCGCCGATCCGACCCTGCAAGGTTTGCGCGCCGTTCCCTCCATCGCCTGGGTGCCGCTGTTCATCCTGTGGTTTGGAATCTTCGAGACGTCGAAGATCATCCTCATTGCCGTCGGCGTGTTCTTTCCGATCTACCTCGGCGTGCTCGGTGCATTCCTGAGCGTCGACCGTAAGATCGTGGAGGTCGGCCGCGCTTTCCGCCTCTCGTCGGCGGCGCTTGTGGGGCGCATTCTGCTGCCGGCGATCTTCCCCGCCTACGTCATCGCACTGCGCGGCGGACTGGGTCTTGGGTGGATGTTCGTCGTCGCGGCGGAATTCATGGGTGCGTCGGAGGGGCTGGGCTATCTCCTTGTCGACGGCCAGCAGGTCGGCCGACCAGCGCAGATCGTCGCCGCGATCCTCGTCTTCGCCGTATTGGGCAAGCTCAGCGACTGGTTGCTGTCGCTCGCCACGGCACCGTTCTTGACCTGGGAAGATTCGTTCGCCCAGCGCCAATGAGGGAAGGGCCATGCTGGAAATCGACGGCATCAGCAAGAGGTATCCCAACGGCACCGTCGCCTTGCGCGGCGTCTCGCTCAACGTCGATGCTGGAGAGATCGTCGCCGTCGTCGGAGGATCGGGCTGCGGAAAGAGCACGCTGCTGCGGCTGCTCTCGGGCCTCGATCACGCCAGCGAAGGCGGCGTTCGCGTAGACGGAGCAACGATCAGCGCCCCTCATCCCGCCGTCGGCATCGTGTTTCAGGAACCGCGTCTGCTGCCCTGGTTGACGGTCGAGAAGAATGTCGCCTTCGGCATCAAGGACCTGCCTCGGCGCGAGCGAAAGGCGCGCGTTGCCGCTGCGCTCGAACGCGTCGGGCTCGCAAGCTATGCGCGCCGCTGGCCGCGCGAGCTCTCGGGCGGGCAAGGCCAGCGGGTCGCGATCGCCCGCGCGCTCGTGGCGAGGCCTTCCGTGCTTCTGCTCGATGAGCCGTTCTCAGCCCTCGATGCCTTCACCCGCGCCGAACTGCAGGACCATCTGCTCGAGCTGTGGGCGGACACGAGGCCCACCCTCGTGCTCGTCACGCACGACATCGAGGAGGCAGTCGTGCTGGCGACACGCATCGTTGTCATGCAGCCTAACCCAGGTCGCATCGCTGCCACCTTCGACGTCTCGCTGGAGCGTCCGCGAGACCGTCTCTCTCCCGCCTTCGATGATGCCAAGCGGCGCGTTCTACTTGCCCTCGACCATACCCTTTCGGCAAAAAGGAAGCCGGTGGTCATAGAGCCGCCGCAGCATAGACCGGCAACGCAAGGACTTGGGGATGGGAATGGATTCTACGCGGCTCAGAGACCTGCAGGCGCCGCTTAAGGATAAGTATCGCGCGATACCGGATGCTGCCCGCATCACGCTGCGCGCCCAGGGCTCGGTCGACGATCAGAACATCGCCTGCAAGATCGAGACAGGGAAGGCCATCGCCACCGCGGGCCTGCATCCGGCAACGGGCGGCACCGGGCTTGAGCTCTGCTCCGGCGACATGCTGCTCGAGGCGCTGGTTGCCTGCGCCGGTGTCACGCTCAAGGCCGTGGCCACAGCACTCGACATTCCGCTCGAAGCGGCGAACGTCTACGCTGAGGGGGACCTCGACTTCCGCGGCACCTTGGGCGTCGACAAGACTGCCAAGGTCGGCTTCGAGGAGATCCGGCTGCGTTTCGACATCAAGAGCAATGCGCCACAGGACCGGCTCGATCAGCTCTTGAAGCTGACGGAGCGCTATTGCGTCGTCCTGCAGACGCTCGCCAACAGCCCCACCCTGAACGTCAACCTCACCCGCGATTGAGACAGCGTGTGGCTTGGGCGTAGTGCCTTGGGCGGGTCGCCCCGCCCAAGGCTCATCCCTCCTGGCTACTTCGCCGAGGCCTGCTTATCCGGTGACCAGATCTGCGCTTCGCTAGCCTTGATGTTCTTCGGCAGCGCACCTTCGGCGAAGAACGCATCAGCGATCTTCTGCACCTCGACGAGGTTGTCCGGCTGCACCGCGCGGACGTCGTAGCTGCGATGGCTATTGGCGAGGGTGACGATCTCGGGCGTAAGACCCCAGACGGGCGCCAGGATTTTTGCTGCCTCGTCCGGATGCGCCTTCACCCACTTACCGGTCTCCTGCAACTTGCCGAAGACGAACCGCAGCACGTCCGGATGCTCGGCCGCAAAGGCAGAGGAAGCGAGGTAGAAGCGCGCGTAGTCGGCAAAACCCTTGCTATCGGCAACGATGCGCACGCTGGACTGCTTCTGTGCTGCGGAAACGAAAGGATCCCAAACGATCCAGGCATCGACCGCGCCCTTCTCGAATGCAGCGCGACCGTCCGCCGGCGTCAGGAAGGCCGGCTCGATATCGCTGAGCTTCAGGCCGACACTGTTCAGCTGCTTGATCAGCAGATAGTGGACACCGGCAGCCTTGGTGACGGCGACCTTCTTGCCCTTGAGGTCTGCGATCGTCTTGATCGGCGAGTCCGCCTTGACGAGCAGCGCCTGGGCGGCCGGCGAGGGCGCCTCGGTAGCCACGTACGTCAGCTTTGCACCGGCGGCCTGAGCGAAGACCGGGACAGTATCGGCGACATCGCCGGAAAGATCGACCGCGCCGACGTTCAATGCCTCGAGCAGCGGCAGGCCACTGGGGAACTCGGACCAGGCGACGGTATATCCGAGCTGGTTGAGCCCCTTCTCGAGCTCGCCGTTCGCTTTCAGAACGGCGACCAGCGTCGAAGACTTTTGATGCCCGATGCGCAGCTTCTTCAACTCGTCGGCCGCACTCGCGGCAGAAGTGAACGCGAAGACTGCGGCAAGCACGGCTAGCACCGGCGCCAAATGGTTTCGTTTCATCGTGGGACCCCTAAATTCCAATCGTGCGGCGACGCACGCACCTCATCACGTCTCACTGAGGGGCAATGTCGCGTGCCGATCCAATACGAAAAACTGGAAAGCTTTTCGGATCTTCTTGTTTGGCATCACGGCAGCCGCGTTCAATAAATGCGACACTGGCAGTGCTGTAGCGCGGCCGCTTCGTCCGTTCTTGCGAACACCGATGGAGCGGGCGCTGGCGCGTCGCCAAATGCATTTGTCGCCTAACGCACACAATGGGAACGATGATCGTGCCGATCGCCGCCGCGGAAAGAGCGAACATCCATTGGTTTCTGCCGACGCATGGTGACGGACGGTATCTCGGCTCGTCGATCGGGGGCAGACAGGTCGACCTGTCGTACCTGCGCCAGGTCGCCGAAGCGTCCGACAAGCTCGGCTACTATGGAGTTCTGCTGCCAACGGGCCGGAGTTGCGAGGACTCCTGGGTTATCGCCTCTGCCGTGGCGCCATACACAAAAGCGCTGCGGTTCATTGTCGCCGTGAGGCCGGGACTGCTGTCTCCCGCCGTCGCCGCGCGCATGACCGCAACGCTCGATCGGATCACCGACGGGCGACTCATCATCAATGTGGTCACGGGCGGGGACCCGGTCGAGAACAAGGGCGATGGCATATTCCTCGCCCACGACGAGCGCTACGCCATCACCAAGGAGTTCCTCGACGTCTACAAGCAGCTCCTCGCAGGGGAGCACGTCGACTACGCCGGCCAGCATCTCAAGATCGAGGATGGGCACCTGCTGTTTCCGCCGCTGCAGAAGCCGCATCCGCCGCTCTATTTCGGGGGCTCGTCGGATGCCGGCATCGCCGTCGCAGCCGAGACCGTCGATACCTACCTGACGTGGGGCGAGCCGCCGGCCGAGGTCGCAAAGAAGCTGGCCGTGGTCGAAAAGGCTGCTGATGCGCGCGGCCGCAAGCTCGACTTCGGCATCCGCCTGCACGTGATCGTACGCGAGACGAACGATGCGGCTTGGCGCGCGGCGAACGACTTATTGACTCACCTCGACGAGGAAACGCTCGCCAAGGCACAAAAGACGTTCGAACGCATGGATTCCGTCGGGCAGAAGCGGATGCTCGCGCTGCACGGCGGCAACCGCGACAAGCTCGAGGTGAGCCCCAATCTTTGGGCTGGCGTCGGATTGGTGCGCGGAGGTGCGGGCACGGCCCTCGTCGGCGACCCACAAACCGTCGCCGAGCGCATAAAGGAATACATGCGGGTCGGCATCAGCACTTTCATCTTCTCGGGCTATCCGCACCTCGAGGAGGCCTATCGCTTCGCCGAGCTGGTATTCCCGCTTCTGCCGCTCGCGCATCCATCGCCACTGCTGCGCACGGACCGCGGCGGCCCGATCGGCGAGACGATCGCCAACGATCAATTGCCGGCGGTGCGCCAGTTGGGCCAGTCATGAAGCGATCGTGGAAAGACCTGAAGCTCGACGGCCTCGTGCCGTGGCTGGTGCCGATTGCGGTCGTGGTGCTCTGGGAAGCAGCGGCACGCAGCGGGTTCATAGAACAGCGCGTTCTGCCGGCGCCGAGCCAGGTGGCCGTGGCGTTCTGGGATACGGCGAAGAGCGGCGCTCTTCTCCATCATGTCGCTATCAGCTTCAATCGCGCGCTGATCGGCCTCGCCGTGGGTGGCGGGCTCGGCTTCGTGCTCGGCGTGCTCAACGGCACGTCGCGCCACGCCGAGCTGCTGCTCGATTCGGCGCTGCAGATGTTCCGCAACGTGCCGCACCTTGCCGTGATCCCCATGGTCATCCTGTGGTTCGGCATCGACGAGACGGCGAAGATATTCCTGGTCGCTGTCGGCACGCTGTTCCCCATCTACCTCAACACGTTCCATGGGATCAGGACGGTCGATCGCGGGCTCATCGAGATGGCACGCGTGAACGGCCTCGGGCCAATCGCCATTTTCTGGCGCGTCGTGCTTCCGGGGGCGATGCCGTCGGTTCTCGTCGGCCTGCGCTATGCGCTCGGCATCATGTGGCTGACACTCATCGTGGCAGAGACGATCGCTGCGTCGTCGGGCATCGGCTACATGACGATGAATGCGCGCGAGTTCCTGCAAACCGACGTCGTCGTGCTCGGTATCATCATCTATGCGCTGCTCGGCAAGGCCGCGGACGTCGCCACCAAGCTGATCGAGCATCGCGTGCTCGCGTGGCATCCCGCCTATCACGCTGACAGCAACGTCACGACCTAAGAGCGAGGCCGAGCGCAGATGTCCGCGATATTGAGGAAGATCGAGCCGTCATCCGCTGCTCCCGCCGGAGAGGTGAGATCAGGTCAGGTGCCCCAATCTGGCGAGACCGATGAGTTGCTGGGTCAGCCGCTCGTGCTCGATGACCTCCACAGGTCTTTCGGCGCGCGAAAGGTCTTGCAAGGCCTCTCGCTGGACATTCCCGCCCGCCAGTTCGTTGCCGTGGTTGGGCGCTCGGGCGTCGGCAAGTCGACGCTGATGCGCCTGATCGTGGGGCTCGACCAGCCAACGGCAGGCCGCGTCCTCATAGACGGAGCTCCCGTCACAGGATTGCAGAAGGCAGTGCGACTGCTGTTTCAGGATGCGCGCCTGTTGCCCTGGCAGAGCGTGCTGAGCAACGTCGGCATTGCCCGCATGCCGGGATGGAAGGAGACGGCCCGCGCGGCCTTGCGCGACGTTGGCCTCGAGGACCGCCAAAACGACTGGCCGGCGGTGCTGTCGGGCGGACAGCGCCAGCGCGTGGCGCTCGCACGCGTGCTCGTCGGGCATCCGGCTGTGTTGCTGCTCGATGAGCCGTTCGGCGCGCTTGACGCGCTGACACGCAGCGACATGCATGCGCTGCTTGAGCGTCTTTGGCTGCGGCACCGCTTCACGACCCTGCTCATAACCCACGATGTCGCCGAGGCCGTGGCACTCGCTGACCGCGTCGTCGTCGTGCGTGATGGGCGCGTGACCTACGATGTGACCGTCGACCTGCCGCGGCCGCGTCGGCGTGTCGATCCGTCGGCCGTCGCCCTGCAATCGAAGATCCTCGAGCAAGTCTAAGGCATGAGCGCCGCCGGCCTCAACGTCATCATCGTCGGCGGTGGTGCCAGCGGCGCCCTGCTGGCGATCAGCCTGCTGCGAGCGCCGCGGCCGATGACCGTCACCATCGTCGAGTCGCGACCGCTGCTGGCGCGCGGGTTCGCCTACGGGGAGGCGGCACCGTTCCACCTCCTCAATGTGCGCGCCGCCAACATGAGCGCCCATCAGGACGAGCCCGATCACCTTCTGGAATGGCTCGATCGCAAGGGCGATATCCCTGGCGTCACCGGAGACGGCAGCTTTCGTTTTGTCCCGCGTCGCATCTACGGCGACTATCTGGCGGAGCAGCTCGATGCTTCAGCGCGCGCTGGCCAGGGGCTGCAGCGCATTCAAGGCGAAGCCATTTCCCTGACGCGCACTGGGCGCGGCATCTCAATCGGCCTCCGGGATGGGCGGCGGATCGAG
>Ga0164243_10006441_pt1 | contig 17776 bp, 23 predicted proteins | sample OricompcompostOP_FD_108781 | JGI IMG/M metagenome (GOLD analysis project Ga0164243, IMG submission 108781) | Organic Plus compost microbial communities from Emeryville, California, USA - Original compost - Organic plus compost (OP) | ecosystem: Engineered > Solid waste > Mixed feedstock >... | reverse complement strand
TTCCAGATCGTCGGCATGGAGTTCGGCGACGACCAGGGCAAGCCGATGGCCGGCCTGGAGCTGCTGGACATCCGGAGCGGCCGCGGCGAGCGGCGCGCGGTCGGCGAGGTGATCGCCGACGTGGACCCGCAGCTCGGCCTGCCCCCGCTGAGCGGCTTCGAGAACCACCAGGGCGCCACCACGGTCGGCCCCGGCGCGGCGCCGCTGGCCAAGGTCACGGTGGGCATCGGGAACGGCGACGGGCAGGGGTACGAGGGCGCGTACCACGGCAAGGTCGTCGGCACGTACCTGCACGGCCCGGCGCTGGTCCGCAACCCGGCCCTGGCCGACCACCTGCTCGCGCTGGCCACCGGTACGCGGCCGGAGCCGATCGACGACACCTACGCGGGACAGCTCCGCGAGGAACGGCTCACCGCCGTCCGCGCCGCCACCCACTGACGGCCGTCAGTAGACGAGGGCCTGGGCGTCGCCCGTGGTGATCTCCTCCACGAACGTGGGGGCGCCGGCGATGCGGACGCCCGGCAGGACGTCCTCGGCGGTGATCTCGCGGCGGGCGGCGCACTGCGTGCACAGCGTCACCTGGCCGGCGGCCAGCACGCCCGCGAGGAGGTCCGCGAGCGGCGCGGCGTGCGGCAGGCTGAACTTCTCCGCCCGGCCGGGCAGGGCGAACCACGCGGACTCGCCGGTCAGCCACAGCGACACGCCGACGCCCGCGGCCACCGCCGCGGCGGCGACCGTGAAGGCCTGGTTGCAGCGTTCCGGGTCGTCCTCACCCGCCGTCACCTTGATCACCAGGGAGCGCGCCATGCCCCGAATGCTAGGCCATCAGCCCCTAGGATCGCCCCCGTGATCGCGATCGTGGTACTCGTGCTGGTCTTCACCATCGTCGCCGTGGCGGCCGGGTGGTTCCTGGTGAAGCTGTTCCGCATCGTCGGGTGACGTCCTAGACGAGGGCGAGCACGCCCGCCGTGATGCCGCCGCCCGCGAACAGCAGGCCACCGACGACGTACGAGGCGATCATCCGCGCGCTCGTCCGCTGGGTGAGCTGCTCCTCCGAGCGGGTGGACACGATGAACGGTCCGCTGTCCGGCTCGGTCAGCATCGGCGCGCCGGTCTGCGGGTGCGGGCCGCCCTTGCCGAGCGCGTAGACCGGCTGGCCGGGCGGCACGATGACCTCGCTGTACACGAGCTCCTGGTCGTGCTTGTTGCGCAGGAACTCGATCGCGAACTCCTTGAAGCCGCCCTGCCCGACCGGCACGACGCGGCGGTGCGTCTGGACCGGGGCGTCGATCTTGGTGCCGCGCAGGTCGAGCACCGCGGCCCCCGTCGCGTCGCGCACCTGGAAGTACGGCGCGGAGGACTTCTCCTCGACCGTACGGCTCCGCCGGCGGCGCCGGGGGCGCCCGTTGTGGCTGCGGTGCTCGATCCACCGCTCCTCGACCTTGGTGGCGAACCACACGCAGGGCTTCCCGGAGTACGGTCCCTGCAACTGCCCCGCCGGGCCGGGCTCGGCCTTGCCCTTGATCTCGCAGGTCACGCCGCCGCCGGGGGGCTGTGCGGTGAGGTCGGCGATGTTCAGCGTCCGCGTGCCGCGCATGGCCCCGAGCCTGCGCCTGACGAACAGCCCGTAAATGATGGTGCCGACGCCGCATGCCGCGAAGAAGAGGGCGTAGACCTGGGGTGAGCTCATGAAGGACTTTCGGTCGGGAGGCTTGAGGAGTTCCGTCCGGAATTATTCCAGGTGATGGGACGGCTCGGAGCACCCGTACGGTTCCGCTCGGCACTACGCTTGCGGACCGTGGACACGCCCGAGATGCATCCGGATCTGGAGCCCCTCGCCTTCCTGCTCGGCCGCTGGGAGGGCGCGGGCGTCGGCGGATACCCGACGATCGACAGCTTCCGGTTCGGCCAGGAGATCAGTTTCACCCACGACGGCCGGCCGTTCCTGATCTACCACTCCCGTACGTGGCTGCTCGACGACGACGGCGAGCTGATCCGCCCCGCGGGCATGGAGATGGGCTTCTGGCGGCCGCAGCCCGAGCGCGCGGTCGAGGTGCTGATCAGCCACCCGACCGGCATCGCCGAGATCTACCTCGGCGAGGTCGTCTTCCACAAGATCGAGCTGCGCACCGACATCGTCGCCCGCACCACCACGTCGAAGGAGGTCACCGCCGGCCACCGCCTGTACGGCCTGGTCGACGGCGACCTCGCCTACGCCTACGACATGGCCGCAGAGGGCCACCCCCTCCAGGCCCACCTCTCGGCCCAGCTCAAGCGGGTCGACGAGAGCTAGGGCCGGGACCGCCCGGACCAGTTCGCCAGGCGCTCGGTCGGGCCGGCGTCCGGGCGGGGCGGGACCACCGGGGCGAACGGTACGGGGCCGCCGCGGGGCTCGGCCGGGAGCAGTGTCTCGAACACGGCGCGGACCGGTTCCACCACGTCCGGGTCGGCCTCCGGGTCCTGGCCGGTGGCCACCGCGAGGTCCCAGCCGTGCACCAGGGTCTCGTTGGTGTACCCCCACAGCGCGGTGCGGCCCGGCACCTCGCCCCACGGCACCCGGACCGTACGGTCGAGGCTGTCGTCCTCGCTCCAGGCGGCGAGCGCCTTCTCCGCACCGGCGGCGTACGCGGCGGGCAGGTCGGCGGCGGTGACGATGTGCGGGATGGCCAGCGGGTCGCCGCCCTCGGCGACGGCCCGGGCCCGCTCCACCGTGCACACGAGGTGGCCGAGCAGGGCGCGGACGTCGAACTCCGTACACGGGGTCGGGTCGTCGAGGCGGGCGGGGTCCAGGCCGGTCATCAGGCTGCGGACCCAGGTCAGCGCGCGGCCGTAGTACGGGCGCGGGTCGGTCGTCTGGTTCGTCATGACGGGGAGTCTTCCGGCCAATCGCGACATCCAGTGTCGTATATGGGTGCGATCCTGTGCGGGTGCGTGCCGACCGCCTGATCTCGCTGATGCTGCTGCTGCGCAACCGGGGCCGGATGAGCGCGTCCGCCCTGGCCGCCGAGCTCGAAGTGTCCACCCGTACGGTGCTGCGCGACATCGACGCGCTGTCCGGCGCGGGCATCCCGGTGTACGCGCGGCGCGGCCGGGAGGGCGGCTACGCGCTGCTGCCCGGGTTCCGTACCGACCTGACCGGGCTCACCCACGACGAGGCGTTCGCGCTGCTCGCCACCGGCACCCGGGCGCCCGACGCGGCCGGGGTCGCGCCCGCGCTGGCGTCCGCGATGCGCAAGATCGTCGCGGGCATGCCGGAGGCGCAGCGGGTCAGCGCGAGCCGGGCCGCGGAGCGCATCTTGATCCGGTCGGACAGCTGGTGTGGTCTGCGGCCGGACGACGAGGCGGCCGATGACGAGCGGCAGCGGGCGGTGCGCGCGGCGGTGTTCGCCGGGCGCAGGCTGCGCATCCGGTACGCCACGCCGGGCGAGGCGCCGCGCTGGCGGACCGTCGACCCGATCGGCCTGGTCAGCGCGCGCGGCGTCTGGTACCTGCTGGCCGACCGCGACGGCGCGGAGCGTACGTACCGGATGTCCCGCGTGGTGGAGGCCCGAGAGCTGCCCGAACCCGCGGTACGTGAGGCGTCCGTCGACCTGGCCCGGATGTGGGAGCGGCGCCGCGAGCGGCACCACGCGACGCTGCCGACGCTCACCGCCACGGTCCGCGTCCGCGCCCGCCGCCGCCCCGACCTCCTGTCGGCCGGCGGCCACGTCCAAGCCGAGTCCCCCGACCAGGGCGGCTGGCTCCGCCTCACGATCGGCTACGGCGACCTCAGCCACGCGGTATCCGCCATCTGGCGCGTCTCCCCCGACGCCGAGGCCCTCGCTCCTGCCGCACTCCGCACCGCCCTCCGCAAAGCCGCCACCGCCACGGCCGCCCGCTACACGAGCTGACCCGCGGAGCGGCAGGGCACCGGCCTAACTCCGCGCGCCCCGGAACCCGGGACAAGGACCTCGCTTCGCGCGCGCCCGGCCCCGGCCTGGGGATGCCCGCCTCAGGCCGGAGTGACCAGCCCGTACTCAACCGCCTCGGTCGCCGTGAAGTACCGCCCCGTGCGCGCGTCCGCGCGGATCTCCTCCACGCTGTGGCCTGTGACGTCGGCCAGCCGCTGGTAGACCGCCGTGAGCTGGGACTCGTGCCGCTCGGCGAGCGCGGCGACCTGTTCGGCGGTGCCGTCGGCGGTGGAGCGGGGTTCGGACAGGTGGAGGGTGGCGTGCGGCGCGGCGTGCCGCTGCTCGGCGCTGGCCAGTACGGCGAGCGCGGGGCCGCCGACCTCCCCGAGCGCGGTGGCGTACACGGCGGCGCCGAGCGTGTCCAGCGTGTCGACCACCGCGAGGGCGGCCACCGGATCCGCGTCGGACGCGCTGAGCTGCAGCCGGATCGGCTCCTCGCTCTCGGCGGCGAGCGCCATCAGGCGGGCGCACAGCGTCGCGGCGGCCTGCTCGTCGAGAAAACCGCGGCAGAAGACGATGCGCTGGGCGAGAAGCCGGTCGTCGAGCTCGTCTGGATTACGCGCGTACGAATGCGCGATGTCCGGGCCGAGCGGACGCGGCGGGCTGGACGGCCACCAGGGGCGTTCGGGGCCGGGGCGGGCGGGCTCGGGGATCTCGGGCGGGCCCGGCACGTGGCCGGTGGTGACACGGATCATGAGGTGGTCCCCCTCGCGAGCCGGGAAACAGAACGACCCCCGGGCATGCTCCACGCTCCGGAGAACGCGGGATCGGCAGGACAAGTCCGATCAGCCCAGGGGTCGGGTGACTGTCTGATACTCGCCGACCGCCGTCAAACCGGTGTTCGGCGTCGAACGGCGGCTAGCGGACGGCCACCTCGTGAGTCCTCAGATATTCCATGCTGTTGGACCACCTCCTTTCCCACGTAGCTCGCACGTTACGTCCCGCCGCCCGAAAGGGGCAAGTGGATTATTCGCCGCCCTGCTCCCGGCCCGAATAGACTCGGTCCATGCCCGCCCGTCGCCCGACCACCGCCCCTCAAGGCGGCGCTTCGCGCCCGGATCATCCTTCAGGCTGGCACGACGAGCTGCGGGCCCGCGGCTACCGGGTCACCCCGCAGCGCCAGCTCGTGCTCGAAGCCATCAAGCAGCTGGGCCACGCCACGCCGGATGACATCTGCGGCCGCGTGCAGGAGACCGCGCGGGGCGTGAACATCTCGACGGTGTACCGCACGCTGGAGCTGCTCGAGGGCCTCGGGCTCGTCACGCACACCCACCTCGGCCACGGCGCGCCCACGTACCACCTGGCGTCCGAGGCCGACCACCTGCACCTGGTGTGCCGCGCGTGCGGGCAGGTGATCGAGGTCGGCACGGAGACCGCCGCCGGCCTCAGCGAGCTGCTGGAGCGCGAGCACGGTTTCGTGACCGACGTACGGCACCTCACCGTGTTCGGCACCTGCCGGGATTGCCGGCGCTAGGGCGGCATAGCCTGGATGCATGGACAGTCCGCTGCTGAGCATTTCCGGCGCGGTGGCCGCCGACGCGCCGGACGCCGGTGTCCCCGCGCACTTCGGTGAGCCGTACGCCGAGCAACGCGCCCTGGAGTCGTCCGCCGGCCTGGTCGACCGCGGTAACCGCGGTGTCGTGACGATCAGCGGGCCGGATCGGCTGTCCTGGCTGCACGACCTGTCCAGCCAGCATCTGAACGCGCTGCCCCCGCACACGGCGTCGCAGGCCCTGCTGCTGTCCGCGCAGGGCCGCGTGGAGCACCACCTGTCGCTGGTGGACGACGGCACCACGGTGTGGGCGCACGTCGAGCCCGGTACGGCCGCCGCGCTGACCGCCTTCCTGGAGTCGATGCGCTTCATGCTGCGCGTCGAGCCGGCCGACGTCACCGAGCAGTACGCCGTCCTGACGCTGGCCGGCCCGCAGGCCGCCGCGCTGGTGCCCGGCGACGTGCCGGCCCGCGCGGACGGCACGGCCATCGACCTGTTCGTCCCGCGTGAGCAGGCCGGGAAGGTGGCCGAGGAGCTGATCGCGGCCGGCGCCCGCCCCGCCGGCATGTGGGCGTACGAGGCCCTGCGCATCGCCGCGCACGTCCCCCGCCTGGGCCTGGACACCGACGACCGCACGATCCCGCACGAGGTCGGCTGGATCGGCACGGCCGTCCACCTGGACAAGGGCTGCTACCGCGGTCAGGAAACGGTCGCCCGCGTGCACAACCTCGGCCGCCCCCCACGCCGCCTGGTCATGCTCCACCTGGACGGCAGCGTCGACCGCCTCCCCGCACAGGGCGCGGACATCACCCTGGACGGCCGCCGCGTAGGCACCATGGGCTCCGCCCACCGCCACTACGAACTGGGCCCGATCGGCCTGGCCCTGATCAAGCGCAACACCCCGGAAGACGCCGAACTCCAGGCCGACGGAGTGGCCGCCGCCCAGGAGACCATCGTCCCGCCCGACGCAGGCGCGAACGTCCACGTCGACCTGCGCCGCACACCCCGCTGACCGTCAGACCTCCACGATCAGGGTGATCGGGCCGTCGTTGACGAGGGCCACCTTCATGTCCGCGCCGAAGACCCCGGTCTCCACCGGCAGGCCGAGGTCGCGCAGCACGCCGGTGAAGTGCTCCACGAGGGGCTCGGCTACCGGGCCGGGGGCGGCGGCGGACCAGGTGGGGCGGCGGCCTTTGCGGGTGTCGCCGTACAGGGTGAACTGGCTGATCGCGAGGATGGGGGCGCCGACGTCCGTGCACGACTTCTCGCCGTCGAGGATGCGGAGTCCGGCCACCTTCTTGGCGAGTTTCTCCGCTCGCCCCTGGTCGTCGTCGTGCGTGACGCCGACGAGTACCAGGAGCCCGGGGCCCGTGATCGCACCGACGACCGTGCCGTCCACCGTGACCGACGCCTCGCTGACCCGCTGAATCACCGCTCGCATGCCCGCATCCTAGGCATCCGCGGCCGTCACGTACCGTCGGGACCGTGCGTATCGAAGTGGAACGTTCCGGCCTGGTGGAATCCGTGCACGGCGCGACCGCGTGCGTGCTCGGCACGGACGGCGAGGTGCTGCTGACGTACGGCGACCCGGCCGCCGTCATGTTCCCGCGTTCGTCGAACAAGCCCATGCAGGCGACCGCCCTCGTCGAGCAGGGCCTGGCCCTCGACGGCGCGGACCTGGCGCTGGCCGCGGCCAGTCACGCGGGCGAGGACTTCCACGTGGCCGGCGTGCGCCGCATCCTGGCCGGCGCGGGGCTGGCCGAGGACGCGCTCGGCTGCCCGCCGGACCTGCCGCTGGACCCCGACGCCGCGCACGCCCTGCTGCGCGCCGGCGGCGCCGCCGACCGGGTGCACATGAACTGCTCCGGCAAGCACGCCGCGATGCTCGCCGTCTGCGCGGCCCGCGGCTGGCCCACCGAGACGTACCTCGACCCGGGCCACCCCGTGCAGAAGGCCGCCCGCGACACCGTCGAGCGGCTGACCGGCGGGCCGGTCGCCGTCACCGCCGTGGACGGCTGCGGCGCACCGCTCTTCGGCTTCTCCCTGCTCGGCCTGGCCCGCGCCTTCCGCGCCGCCGTCACCGCCGCCCCGGGCTCCCCCGAGCGCCGCGTCGCCGACGCCATGCGCGCCCACCCGGCGTACATGTCCGGCACGAACCGCCTCGACAACCACCTGATGACCGCGGTACCCGGCCTCCTCGTCAAGGGCGGCGCCGAAGCCGTCCTGGCCGCCGCCCTCCCCGACGGCCGCGCCCTCGCCCTGAAGATCACCGACGGCGCCCAGCGCGCCGTCCGCCCCGCCGCGGTCGCGCTCCTGCGCCACCTGGGCGTCGCCGGCCTGGACGACCTGGCCACCGTCCCGGTCCTGGGCGGCGGCGAGCCGGTCGGCGCGATCCGGGCCGTACTGCCCTAGCGGCCGGGACCGATCCGGGCCACCGCGCCGCGTACCCGGTCGAGGAGCGTCTCGGGCGCCAGGTCGGTTTGGAGATGGTGCAGGTACGCGACGGGGCTCTGAACCAGGTCCGCGGCCCGGGCCCGGCGGTCCCGGAGCGCAGCGCGCCAGACGCCGGCGGCGAAGCCCACGCCGGCCATGGCCGCGGTGACCGGGGCGGACGCGTGCATGGCGAACGCCGCCAGGCCCGTCGCGACGGCGGGCGGCGCGGCCACCTGCAGGTCCATCGCGCTCAGCACCGTCTCGATGCCCTGGCCGCGCAGCGCCCGCCGCAGATCCGTCAGCGCCGGTTCGATCCGGGTGTCGTACCGGGCCTGGAGGTGCTCCATGAGAACGTCCCGGTCCCGTACTCGATCCAGCTCCACGGCATCGCGCAGCATCCCCTCGACCTGCTCACGGAACCGCACCCGCTCACCGGCGTACGTCTCGCGGAACCGGAGGATCTGGTCCGGCCGTACGGCGTCCACGTCCCGGGGTAGCACCGCCTCGACGGCGAGATTGACGAGGAGAAGGTCCGGCTGCCGGGCCGCCGGCGACCCGTTCACGCCCTCGCCGTCCAGGGACGTCGCCACCAGGCTCCACAGGTCCTGGCCGCCGGCCGCCTGATAGGCCTCCTCGTCGCTGACGGCACTGGCCCCGTAGTCGGCCGCCAGCTCCCGGCCGAGCACGAGCAGGTACGCGTGGGCGAGCGCCGGGTGCATCAGCAACCGCCAGTGGCGGTCGTCCCGGATCGCCAGCCCCTGGTCCACCAGCTCGTCCAGGTAGCGGCCGGACACCTTCCAGTTCGCCACGTAGTCGAGCAGCGGTTCCGGCGCCGCATCCGGCGCCGTCAGCCGGTAGCGGTCGAGGTCCATCGTTTCGAGGACCCGCGCGAAGCCCTTCGTGGCGCGCCGGAGCACCTCGTCCCCGGGCTGGGCCCGGCGGACGAATCCGGCATCGGAGAACTCCGCCTCGGTACGGGACACGTTGGGGAACGAGTCGTAGCGTTCCTCGTCGGAGAACAGCCGGTACATCCGGTCCCAGTACAGGGCCGTCGTCTTCAGCCATCGCTCGTCGCGGAACCTGACGTGCGGGTAGTACAGGCCGAACATCGTCGCCACGGCGACGATGCTACGCCGCCGGGCTACTTGATCCCGCGTACCTGACGGGTGCCGGAGATGGCGCCGGACGTGGTGATGACGAACGTCTGGAACGAGTCGCCGAAGTTGCTCATGTCCCATTCGGCGGGGCCGTGGTACCAGGCCAGGTTGTCGGCACGGGTGCCGTCGCCGGTGTGCGAGGCGAGGATGTCGTCCCACTGCTCGACGTTGTCGAACACCACGGCGTACGGCAGGTACCGGGAGAACAGCTCGAGCCGGCGGCCCTCGGGGATGGTGTCGGTGTCGTCGGCGCGGTACAGGTACTCGCGGAAGCCGATCGTGTGCGCCAGGACCGTCGCGCCCTTGGCGGTCTTCGCCGGCATGTACTGCCCGCCGACAGCCAGCGCGGAGCCGGCGATGATCACGGCCAGGCCGGCCAGCGCGTACGTGGTGTAGACCGCCAGCAGCACGGTGGCGAGCACGCCGAGGACGACCACGACCAGCCCGGTGACCGTCCAGCGGGTCCGGACGGAGTCGGGGCGGCGGGCGAACCAGCCCTGCCGGACCACGTCGGCGTACATGGCGTCGCGTACGTCGGACAGCTTCTCGGAGAAGTCGCCGCGGCTGATCTCCGACAGCTTCACCGAGTCGCGGTTCTCGAAGATCGCCTCGAACAGCTGCCGCTCGTACGGGAGCAGGTCGGCGATCGGCGCGTGCTTGCGGACCAGCTTCCAGTCCACCCGCGCGGAGGTGCCGTGCGGCAGCTCCTCGATCATCAGGTAACCGCGGACCGCGAGGTCGACGATGGTGGCGGTGACGTCGATGACGTCGGCCTGCTCGTCGAGCAGCGTGCCGACCTGCCCGGGCCGTACGCCGTTCGGCGGCGCGAACTGCAGGCCGTCCTCGTCGCCGCCGACGATCGGCGCGTGGTCGCCCGCCTCGGCCTTGGTACGGACCGAGCGCTCGTCGCGGCCGTGCAGGTGGTACAGCAGCGCGAGGCCGCCGAGCAGCAGGATGAGCAGCAGGACCAGCACGGTGACCGTGATCGGGTTCACATCGAAGGCGCGGGCCAGCGACCACTGCTGCTTGAGGATCGGCTTGGCGCCGGTGGTGCCCGCCGGCATGCCGACCGAGACGCGGAGCGTCTGCCCGGCGGGCAGCTGGACCTGGCGGAACACCGCCGAGGTCATGGTGTGGTCCATGCTGGACTGCGTGCAGTAGACCGTGCTGGCGACCTCACCGGCCGTGCACGACGCGCTCTGCAGCGCGCCCGGGCCGGTGACGGTGACGGTGGCGGCGGCGACCGGCACGGTCCAGCCGCTGACGGCGTACCACTCGACCTGCTCGCCGTTGTTCATGGGCGTGACGGCGCCGGAGACCGTGTAGTCGAGCGCGATCTTGTGCCGCCCGCTGACCTGCTGCCCCTTGCCGACGGTCAGGACGTTCGCGTCGGTGGCCGGGCTCATCGCGACCGACGTGGGCCCGCCGTCGGGGCTGGTGGCCTTCGGCGTGCTCGCCACGAAGACGCGGTCGTAGTCGTCGTTGTAGTCGAGGCGGTTGATGAGCGTACGGCTCATGCCGGCGGACGTGCCCGCGCCGAAGTCGTAGTCGACCACCTCGTGGACGTGCAGCACGCCCTGGCGGTCGACGTTCAGCTTGATGTCGTCCTTACGCACCGTCCCGCCCGCCGCGGCCGCCGCGGGCGCTGCGGGCGCCGCCACGAGCGAACCGGCGACGAAAGCCGCGGCGGCCACCGCGAGAAAGGTACGGACACGTCGAAGCCCCAGCATGGCGCGACACTCTATCGGGATCGCCGTGGCCGTGTCGGAACGACCATGCCGATTGGCCTGGCTTTGCCACCGAACGTCGGCTTCCCCGGCGGGATGTCACAATCGGTGCGGCCGATGATGGCTAGGGGAGGGAGATGACGTGGCCGGACGTTGGGGGCCGGGTGGGCCGCCGCCGTCGCCGTACGGTGCGCCGGGAGTTCCGCAGGGGCCGCCGGCCGGGCCGCCGTTCCCGCCGGGTCCGTACGGGCCGCCGCCGGCGTACGGGCGGCCGCCGTATCCGGGCGGGCCGTCGGGACCGTACGGGCCGCGTCCCGGGGTGCCGCACGGCGGGCCGTACCACTACACGTACACGCCGGTCGCCGCGCCGCGCCGGCGTGGCGGCGGGGCCGTCTGGTTCGTGGGCCTGCTCGGCATCATCGCGGTCATCGGCGTCGGGTACTTCGTGATCCAGGAGGCGATGGAGTCGAGCGCGAAGGGGCAGATCGCGCAGCCGACCACCCCGCCGACCAGCAGCAAGCACGGCAGGACGCCGCAGGGCCGGGCCGCCGCGTACGCGAACCCGCTGTACAAGGTGCCGAAGCGGACCGGGATCCCGTGCCGCGCGCCCCAGCTCGACACGCACAGCGCGACGTCGGTGAACCGCTTCCTGACGAAGGTCAGCGACTGCCTGGACCAGTCCTGGGCGCGCGAGTTCCGCAGCGCGAACATCCCGTTCAACCCGCCGACGCGGGTGTACTGGACGCGGCCCGGGACCAGCCCGTGCGGCAACTACCCGGCGCCCGGCGCGGCCGCGTTCTACTGCAGCACCAACCACGCCATGTACATCGGCCTCAAGGACGTCGTGAAGAACTCGGCGAACGCGTCGGGCAAGTACTACTCGATCTACGTGAGCGTGCTGGCACATGAGTACGGGCACCACGTGCAGTCCGCGGCGGGCATCCTCGACTACGGCCACCACGCCGAGGCGACGTCGCCCACCATGGCGGACAAGAACGAGGTCTCACGGCGGATCGAGCTGCAGGCGAACTGCTTCGACGGCGTCTACCTGAACTCGATCGGCAAGACGCTCCCGCTGACGCCGGCCCAGCGCCGGATCGTCAAGCTCGACGCCTACTACCGGGGCGACCGGGCCGGTTTCCCGCCGGACCACGGCTCGAAGAAGCACTTCCGCGGCTGGCTGGTCCGCGGCCTGGCGAAGGGCCGCCCTGGGCTGTGCAACACCTGGTCCGCGCACCCTCAGCTGGTCGAGTAGCTAGCACTCTGCGCGCCGCCCTCCGAGACGAATCCCCTGCTCGGAGGGCTTTCGCGTGTCAGAGTGACGCGAGTCACGTCCCGCTGCTAGCACTTTCGCTTGCAATTGCAAGCACTCGGAACGCAGACTGAGGACATGGCGACTCTGAAGGTGGGCTCGATCGGCGAGTACATCCGGGAGCAGCGCAAGCAGGCGAAGATCTCCGTACGCCAGCTCGCGCAGGCCGCCGGTGTCTCGAACCCGTATCTGAGCCAGATCGAGCGTGGGCTGCGCAAGCCCAGCGCCGACATCCTGCAGCAGATCGCGAAGGGCCTGCGCATCTCCGCCGAAGCGCTCTACGTCCAGGCCGGGATCCTGGAGGACCGGGACTCCGACTCCGACGTACGGCCCGCGATCGTTGCCGACCCGCACATCAGCGAGCGGCAGAAGCAGGTGCTGATCGATATCTACGAGTCGTTCCGGAAAGAGAACGCGGCGCACGAGGGTGACGACCCGCGTACCACCGAAGACGACCAACACGAAACAGGTGATCGGACATGACCCTCGCGACCGAGGTGCAGAAGCTCAAGGACAGCAAGGCGTTCTACGCGGTGGCCGGGGCCGGCGACCTGGCCCGGGAGAAGCTGCGTGAGGTGCCGGGCCGGCTGCGTGACCTGCAGGTCAAGACGGACCCGAAGGACTTCCCCGGCGTCGCCCTCTCGTACGCCAGCCAGGCGAGCGCGAAGGCGACGGAGCTGATCGACGAGCTGGCCGAGCGCGGCCGGACCGTCGTGGGCAAGCCGGAGGCGGAGGCCGCGCCGGAGATCACGGCCACCCCCGCCAAGCCGCGCCGCACGGCCAAGACGGCCAAGGCGGCGGACGCCGAGGAGACCGGCACGAAGGCGGAGTGAGCCTCGCCTGAACGACGGCGGGCGGCCCTGGGGCCGCCCGCCGTCTGGTCTTGAGGAGCGGTCCCGGGCGTGCAGTAGTCTCGATGGTCCGAGATGGCGTTCGCCTCAGGTGAAGGAGCAGTGTCGTGATCCTGATTCCGACGAACCCGCTCGACCTGCTGTTCTGGATCCTCCTGCTCGCGGCGTTCGTCATCGAGATCTGGGCCTTCGTCGACGCGCTGCGGCACCAGGATGGGGCGTACCGGGCGGCGGGGAAGCAGAGCAAGCTGATCTGGCTGCTGATCCTCGGTGTCGCGGTGGTGATCGGCCTGGGCGGCGCCGCCGGGCGGCTGTCGCTGTTCTCGATCCTGCCGATCGCCGCGTTCATCGCCGCCGCCATCTACCTCGTGGACGTCCGCCCGCGGGTGCGCGAGTTCAAGGGCCGCAGCGGCGGCGGCTCCTCGTCCGGTCCGTACGGCCCCTGGTAGTCAGCCGCCGGCCTTGGGGTGCGTGATCGGCTGCCCGAGGACCGGCTCGGCGAGCCCGAGCCTGCGTACGTCCTCGGTGAGCCGGTCGGCGAAGTACCGGTGCCCGGCGGCGTTCGGGTGGGTGTCGTCCTTCAGGATGTAGCGCGGCGCGTTGCCCGTGCCGGACTCCCGGCTGCCGGTGACCCACCGCTCGGCCAGCGGGTCGATGAACGGCACGTTCTCCTGCTTCGCGGCGGTCTTCAGCGCGTCGCGGATGCCCAGCGCCTCGGTGCGCGGCTCGCCGCTGCCCCACATCGGGCCGACCATCAGCAGGTGCGTACGCGGCCAGCGCTGCCGCATCCGGTTCACCAGCTGCGTCGCCGTGGTCTCCTCCAGCGACGGCGGGTACGGCCAGTCGTTGTGGCCGCCGGAGATCACCGCCAGGTCCGGCGCGGGGCGCCAGGCGAGCTGCATCTCATACAGCTTGCCGAACGGGTTGCCGTCGTGGCCGGGCGCCAGCAGGCCGGTGCCGGCCTGCCCGGCGACGATCACCTGCCAGCCGAGCCGCTGCGCGGTGAGCGCCGCGTACGTCTGGTCCCGCGTGGTGTCGCCGATGCCGGCGGTGTAGCTGTCCCCGAGGAACGCGACGACGGACACATGCCGCGTGTGCCCGCCCGGCCGCGCCTCCTCTGTCGTGTCCGCCGAGCACGCGGTCAGTGCGGCGGTCAGGGAGAGGATCAGGGCCGCGGCGGTGAGACGAGCGTTCACGAAGCCGACTTCCGCGGGACACGCACCGGCGCACCAGTTTCCATTCGGATCACGTACGGACAGTGCGCCGAATTGTACCGGGATCGACCCCGGCGGCGCGGTCTCAGAGCGGCAGGCAGAGCAGCACGATCGGCACCGCGACCAGCGCCACCGCCGCGACCAGCGCGGTCAGCCGGGCCCGGGCGGGCAGCGCCGGGGCGGGTCGCAGCAGCCGGTTCACCCGCATGACGACCTCGCCGCCGCCCGCACCGAGCGCCCCGCAGGGCGCGCCACCGCCGGCGGCGCCGATGCGCAGCAGCGCGGTGGCCAGCGGGCGGCGGGCGCCGCGCGCCGCGCCGTCGTCCGCGCTCATCTCGACGAGGAGCCCCACGGACCGCTCGGCGTCGCCGGCGACCTGGGAGGCGGGCAGCATCCGGCGCAGCGCGTTGAACGGCAGCAGCACCAGGTCGTGCCGCCAGCGCGCGTGCGTGCGCTCGTGCGCCAGCACGGCGGCCAGCTCGGCCTGGTCGAGCAGCCGCAGCGCGCCCGCGCTGACCACGATGTGCGCGCGCACGCCGGGCACGCAGTACGCGGTGGCCGCCGGGTGGTCGACGACCAGGGCGCCGGGCACCTCGGGGTCGCCGTGGCCGACCAGGGCCAGCAGGCTGCGGTGGCGGCGGCGCGCGCGGAGCACGTCGGCGCCGGCCGCGGCCAGCATGAACAGCAGGATGCCGCCGAGCACGAGGCCGGCGGCGGTGACGCCCAGGTGGAACCAGCCGACCTTCGCGATCACCCGGTGGTTCGCGATGTCGATGACCAGGTCGACCAGGCCCCAGGCGACGCCCCGGCCGTAGGGGCTGAGGCCGAAGCCCAGCAGCGTGCCGATGGCGGCGATGCCCCACGACAGGCCGATGGCCTGCCACAGGAGGATGGCGGTGCGGGGGCCGCGCCACGGCCAGTCCGCTCCGGACAGCTCGATCGCGGCCACCACGCAGGCGAAGCAGGTGACGGCGAGAAGCGCGGCGGCGAACATCAGCCCGCTCCGGTCTGCTCGATCTCTTCCAGCGCCTTGCGCAGCGCCTCCGCCTCGGGGCTGGTCACCGAGTGGGCGAAGTGCGTCAGCGCGGCGTCACGGTTCCCGGTCTGCGCGAGGGCGTCCAGCATCAGCTCCGTGACGTACGCCTCCCGCGACGCGGCGGCGCGGTACCGCCACGCGCGGCCGTCGCGCTCCCGCGCGGCGAACCCCTTCTTCGCAAGCCGATCAAGCACGGTCATCACCGTCGTGTGGGCGAGATCCCGATCTGCCAGAGTCCGGCCGACCTCGCGCACGGTCATGTAGCCGCGGTGTTCCCACAGGACGTCCATCACCGCGCGTTCCAGGTCACCGAGCCGGTTCATCCATACACCCTATCCCGTAGTACTACACGAGGTCGTCGATGTACATAATCGCCGACACCATCGGGGAAACCGAATCCGGGGTCGCTTTTCGTCCCGGCGGGCCCTCAGGTGGCCTGGAGCAGCGAGCCGCTCTGCTGGTAGGCCTGCGCGAGGTGGCCCTTCAGCTCGTCCAGCATGGACCGGACCTTGGCGTAACCGACCGCGCCGCCGGACACGCCGGATGTGGCCAGCGTGAGCGCGACGTCCACGCTGCCGTCCGGCTGCGGCGCGAGCTCCGCGACGTACTTGTAGTGGATGGCGAGCGCGCCCAGGAACATGGCCTTGCCGCGGCTGCCCTTCTCGACGACCGCGCGGCCCTCGTTCTGCCAGTCGAAGCGGAAGCCCTGCCCGGTCAGCACCTGTTCGAGCACGCCGCGGGCCTGCTCGGGCGTGCCGGATACACGCAGACGTACGGCGTCGGCCATGGTGTCCTCCTGGTGGGTAGCTGGCGGTGAGACTAGCCCAGGATCCCGTCCGGGCGGGCCGGTTTGTGCGGGACGCGACAGTATGAGGGTGAGTGTCATGAACATCACGCTGGTCAACGGCGACATCACGGCCGAACGTACGGACGCGATCGTGAACGCGGCGAACTCCGGGCTGCTCGGCGGGGGCGGAGTGGACGGCGCGATCCACCGGCGCGGCGGGCCGGCGATCCTGGAGGAGTGCCGGGCGCTGCGCCGGGAGAAGCTGCCCGACGGGCTGCCCACCGGCCACGCCGTGGCCACCACCGCCGGGAACCTCGCCGCCCGCTGGGTGATCCACACGGTCGGGCCGGTGTACTCCCGTTCGGAGGACCGCTCGGACCTGCTGGCCTCCTGCTACCGGGAGTCGCTGCGGGTGGCCGGTGAGCTGGGCGCGGCCACCGTGGCGTTCCCGGCCGTGTCGACGGGCATCTACGGCTGGCCGCTCGACGACGCCGCGCGCATCGCGCTGTCGACCGTGTCCGGCGCGGCCACGGAGGTCGAGGAGGCCCGGTTCGTGCTGTTCGGCGACGAGGCGTACGGGGTGTTCGAGCGGGCCCTGGCCGCCCTCCCGTAGCGCGGTTACGCTCCCGGCGACCAGCGAGTAGCGACGGGAGGTCGCATGTTCACGACCGGGAGACGGATCTTAGGTGGCCTGGCGGCGGGCGTACTGGCGGCGGCGCTGGCCACCGCCCCGGCGCGCGCGGCGGACGCGTCCTGGCAGCGGGTGGCCGCCCCGCCGGCGGTCCCCCAGGCCGGGCTGAACGCGGTCGCCGCGCGGACCGGCGACGACATCTGGGCGGTCGGCCACGAGGCCGGTGCGGCGGGCACGCCGGCGCAGGGCCGCCCGCTGATCCTGCACTTCGACGGCCGTACCTGGCGGCGCACCCCGGTGGCCGGCGCCACCTGGACCGGCGACCTGCGGTCGGTCGCGGCGTCCGGCGCGCGTCAGGCGTGGGCGACCGGCACCGACACCGGCGGCGCGTTCCACCTGCTGCGCTGGGACGGCGCCCGGTGGGCCGAGGCGCCGTACCCGGGCGAGGACGCCGGGGTCACCGCGTACAAGGTGTTCGCCGGCCCCGGCGGCGAGACGTGGCTGCTGCCCGGCGGCACCCCCGGGTACGGGCTGCTGCGGCGCGCGGGCGGCACCTGGCAGAGCGTGCCGAACCCGCCGTCCGCCTCGGGCGTCTCCGGCCTGCGGATCTACGGCCCGGACCGCGTATGGGCCGCCGGGTCCACCTCCGCGGGCCAGTTCGGCGACTCCTACGCCGCGCGGTGGGACGGCACGCGGTGGCACGAGCTTCCCGCGTACGACGGAGGCTTCTACGAGGCGTTCGTGGACGTGGCCGCGCCGTCCGACGACGACGTGTGGGCCGTCGGCAACGGCCGCGGCATCGGCACCGTGGCCCCGGTCGTCCCGGTGCTCGCCCACTGGGACGGCACGGCGTGGACGAAGACGCCGATCTCCTGGATCCCGTCGCCGTCCGGCATCAACGTGGGCAGCGTCACGTCGCTGGCCGTGGACGACTCCGGGAACCCGGCGTGGATCGGTATCGGCGACACGTACGGCACGCCGCCGGACGCGGCCACGTACGCGCGCTTCGAGAACGGCACGTGGGTCGAGCACTACGGCCCGGCGGACGGCTGGACGAGCAACCCGCGCATGTACGTGACCCACGCGCCCGGCACGTCCGCGTACTGGTCGGTGGGCTCGGCCCGCGACGCCGCCGGCGATCTGGAGCCGCGCATCGAACGTACCGGCTGACCGATACCCATCCCCC
>Ga0164243_10006440_pt1 | contig 17779 bp, 13 predicted proteins | sample OricompcompostOP_FD_108781 | JGI IMG/M metagenome (GOLD analysis project Ga0164243, IMG submission 108781) | Organic Plus compost microbial communities from Emeryville, California, USA - Original compost - Organic plus compost (OP) | ecosystem: Engineered > Solid waste > Mixed feedstock >... | reverse complement strand
TCAGGCACACGCCGCCGAGCACGGGGAATCGCTCGACGAGGGTGGCCTTCTTGCCGAGATCGGCGGCGCGGAAGGCGGCGGTGTAGCCGCCGGGGCCGGCACCGAGAACGAGGATCTCGGTTTGTAGCTCTGTCGGATTGGGCATGGCTCAGAGGACGAGTTGTCGGACGTCGCCGAGGACCTCGGCCAAGCGCCGCGTGAAACGCGCGGCAAGCGCGCCGTCGATCACGCGGTGATCATAGGAGAGGCAGAGCGGCAGCATGAGACGCGGTGCGAAGGCCTCGCCCGTCCAGACGGGGGTCATGCGGGCGCGCACCACGCCGAGTATCGCCACCTCGGGCGCGTTGACGATCGGCGTGAAGTTGGTGCCGCCAATGCCGCCGAGGCTGGAGATGGAGAAGGTCGAGCCTTGAATGTCCGCCGGGGCGATCTTTCCCTCGCGCATCCTCTGCGACACGCTCGACAGCTCCTGGCTGAGCTCGATGATGCGCTTGCGATCGACGTCTTTGATCACCGGGACGACGAGGCCGTCCGGCGTGTCGACGGCGACGCCGATGTTGAAGTAGTGCTTGAGGATCAGCTCGTCGCCGGCGGGCGAGAGCGAGGCGTTGAACTCGGGGTACTGCTTCAGCGCCGTCACCGCTGCCATGAGCAGGAAGGAGAGCAGCGTCACGCGATAGCCCTTCTCCTTGGCGGCGGTGTCGAGCTCCTTTCTGTAGGCTTCGAGCTCGGTGATGTCCGCCTCGTCGGTATGCGTCACGTGCGGGATGTTGAGCCAGGCGCGGTGCAGATGAGGGCCCGACAGTCGCTTGAGACGGGAGAGCGGCTTGACGCTGACCGGGCCGAACTTGGCGAAGTCCTGCGCAGGAATGGGCGGGATGCCGATTCCCGGCTCGGCGCCTGTGCCTGCGAGCGCGCGCTTCACGTCCTCCTTGGTGATGCGGCCCTTGTCGCCGGTGCCCTTGAGCTTCGTCGCATCGACGTCGAGCTCGCGGGCGAGACGGCGCACGGACGGGCTCGCGTAGATGCCGCCGAAGTCGACGGGCGCTGGGAAGGGACCGGCATGGCCGTCGCCGACCTGGGCATCAGCGGGCTGGGCGTCGAGGTTGGCGGGAACTGGAGCTGCAACATCTGCCGCTTGACGGGGCAGGCTGATGCTCGGCGCGCGTGCCGGCGCGCCTTCCGGCTCGAGCTTGAGGATGAGGCTGCCTTCGCTCACCTTGTCGCCGACGTCGATGTTGACCTCGGCGACGCGGCCGGCCGACGGGGCCGGCACCTCCATGGTCGCCTTGTCGGACTCCAGCGTGATGAGCGGATCCTCGGCTCGCACGCTGTCGCCCGGCTTTACCAGCACCTCGATGACCGGCACGTCGGTGAAGCTGCCGATGTCGGGGACCCGGACGTCGATCATGCTCGTCGCTTCCTGGTCAACGCTTGGGGGGCTCATGCCTTCACCGGATTTGGCTTCTCGGGATCGATGCCGTAGCGGGTGAGTGCGTCGGCGACCACAGTGGATGGGATCTTGTTCTCGTCGGCGAGGGCCTTGAGGGCCGCAGCAGCCACGAAATGGCGGTCAACCTCGAAATGAAAGCGTAGCTTGCGGCGGTAGTCGGAGCGGCCGAAGCCGTCGGTGCCGAGCACGCTGTAAGAGTAGGGGACGAAGGCGCGGACCTGCTCGGCGAAAGCCTTCATGTAGTCGCTCGAAGCGATCGCCGGGCCGCCAGGACGCTCACGCATCACGCGGGTGATGTAGGGAACGCGCGGCATCTCCAGCGGATGCAGGAGGTTCCAGCGCTCGACCTCCTCCGCCTCGCGCGCCAGCTCGGTGAAGCTCGTCACGCTCCAGATGTCGGCGCCGATGCCGAAGTCTTTTTGCAGCAACTCGGCGCCGGCGATGACCTCGCGCAGGATGGCGCCCGAGCCCATCAGGTGCACGCGATGGGTGCCCTTCTTCCCCTCCGTGCTGTCGAGAAGATACATGCCCTTGATGATGCCGTCCTCGACACCCTCCGGCATGGCCGGGTGGGTGTAGTTCTCGTTCAGCACGGTGAGGTAATAGAAGACGTCCTCCTGGCGCTGCGTCATGCGCTCGAGGCCGTTGTGCACGATGACGGCGAGTTCGTAGGCGTAGGTCGGATCGTAGGCGATGCAGTTCGGGATGGTCGCCGCCAGCAGGTGGCTGTGCCCGTCCTCGTGCTGCAGACCTTCGCCGTTAAGAGTCGTGCGGCCCGAGGTGCCGCCGATGAGAAAGCCGCGGGCGCGGCTGTCGCCCGCTGCCCAGGCGAGATCACCCACGCGCTGGAAGCCGAACATCGAATAGAAGATGTAGAAGGGGATCATCGGGAAATTCGATGTGGAGTAGCTTGTCGCGGCGGCGATCCACGACGACATGGCGCCTGCCTCGTTGATGCCCTCCTGCAGCATCTGCCCGCGGCTGTCCTCCTTGTAGAACATCAGCTCGCCGGCGTCGGACGGGCGATAGAGCTGGCCGACCTGGCTGAAGATGCCGAACTGGCGGAACATGCCCTCCATGCCGAAGGTGCGGCTCTCGTCGGGCACGATGGGCACGATGCGCGGGCCGAGCGCCTTGTCGCGCAACAGCATCGACAGGATGCGGACGAAAGCCATGGTCGTCGAGACCTCGCGGTCGTCGGTGCCCTTCAACTGGCTTTCGAACAAGGAGAGCGCCGGCGCAGGGAGGCTTTCCGAGCGCTGGCGGCGCGTGGGTAGATAGCCGCCCAACGCGTCGCGGCGCGCCTTCAGATAGCGCATCTCCTCGGAATCTTCGGGGAAACGAATGAGGGGCAGCTTCTCGATGTCGCTTTCGGGAACCGGCACCTGGAAGCGGTTGCGGAATTGGTGCAGCGCATCGACCTCCATCTTCTTTTGCTGATGGGTGATCATCTGCGCTTCGCCCGCCGTGCCCATGCCATAGCCCTTTACGGTCTTGGCGAGGATGACGGTCGGTTGGCCGCGGTGCTCGACCGCGGCTTTGTAGGCGGCATAAACTTTCGTCGGATCGTGTCCGCCGCGGGTCAACTTCCAGATCCGCTCGTCCGACCAGTCGGCGACCATTGCGGCGGTCTCCGGGTAACGGCCGAAGAAGTTCTTGCGGATGTAGGCGCCGTCCTTCGATTTGAAGTCCTGATAGTCGCCGTCGACGCATTCCTCCATGAGCTGGCGCAGCCTGCCAGTGACGTCGCGGGCGAGCAGCTCGTCCCAGTTCGAGCCCCAGATGACCTTGATGACGTTCCAGCCGGCACCGCGGAAGACGCCTTCGAGCTCCTGGATGATCTTGCCGTTGCCGCGCACGGGGCCATCGAGGCGCTGCAGGTTGCAGTTGACCACGAAGACGAGGTTGTCGAGCTTCTCACGTCCGGCGAGCGATATGGCGCCGAGGCTTTCCGGCTCGTCCATCTCGCCGTCACCGCAGAAGACCCACACATGACGGCCATCGGTGTCGAGGAGGTCGCGGCCCTTCAGATATTTCAGGAAGCGCGCCTGGTAGATCGCCATGATGGGGCCGAGGCCCATCGACACGGTCGGAAACTGCCAGAAGTCGGGCATCAGCCAGGGGTGGGGATAGGACGAAACGCCCTTACCGTCGACCTCCTGGCGGAAATTGCACAGTTGCTCCTCGCTGAGGCGCCCTTCGAGGAAGGCGCGCGCATAGATGCCGGGCGAGGAGTGGCCCTGGAAGAAGATGAGGTCGCCGCCGTGCGTCTCGGAGGGTGCGTGCCAGAAATGCTCGAAGCCCGTGTCGTAGAGCGTGGCGGCGGATTGAAAGCTGGCGATGTGACCGCCGAGCTCGGATGACTCCTTGTTGGCACGCAGCACGATCATTGCCGCGTTCCAGCGGATCGCGGAGCGGATGCGCTGCTCGACGTCGATGGCTCCCTGGTGCTTGGGCTCCTGGTCGACGGGGATGGTGTTGACGTAGGCGGTATGCGCCGCAAACGGGAGCCGGGCCCCCGATCGGCGCGCTGTCTCGACTGCGGTCTGCAATACCTCGTCAGCGCGTCGGGTGCCCTCGAATGCGATCACCGAGGAGATCGCATCCATCCATTCGCGCTCCTCGCGCAGCTTGTCGCCGGCTTCATCCTGCATCGTAGAGGGTCCTCGAATTCAGGTGACAAGGGCCGCACGTTTGCCTAGCCAATTCTCAAAGCCATGCAAAAGGCATGCAAAATGATGAGCCGGGAGGTGGCTTTTAACGGTTTATTGGGGATGCCGCCGGAGCGGCATCCCAGTATTTGCGAGGTTGCTCCCGCTATGCCTCGACTTTCTCGCCGGTCGGCAGGTTGCGCAAACGCTTGCCGGTGGCAGCAAAGACGGCATTGCACAGCGCCGGAGCAAATGGCGGCACCCCTGGCTCGCCGACGCCGGAAGCGTGGTGTGAAGCCGACGTTGGCTCGATGATGTGAACGTTGACCTTTTGCGGGAAGTTCTCCATCCGGGCCACGGCGAAGTCGCCGAAGTTCGACTGTTCGACGCGTCCGTCCTTGAAGGTGATGCCGCTGTACATGGCGGTCGACATGCCCATCACGGCTGCACCCTCGACCTGCGAGCGGATGCGCTCGGGGTTGATGTAGAAGCCGCAATCGATTGCCGTCGTCACCTCCGGCACGCGGATGGTGCCATCCTCGCCAATCACGGCGTGGACCACCGTCGCCACGTAGGTGACGAACGAGCGATGCACAGCGATGCCGAGACCCTGGCGTTCGGGCAGCTTCTTGCCCCACCCGGCTTTCTCGGCAGCGACGTTGACAACGTTCTTCAGTCGCGCCGTATCGATGGGGAACTCTTCATAGGGCTCGCCGTAGTTCCAGAAGTCCTCCGGCATGCCGGCGGTCTTGAGGTCGATGACGCGGTCAGGACCGACCAGCTCGATGAGCAGATCCTTGGGATCGCGGCCGAGCTTGTGCGCAAGCTCGGCGACGAACGACTGCACGGCGAAGGCGCGTGGGATGTTCGAGACCGAGCGGAACCAGCCGATGCGGGTATGCGCAAACGCCTGGCCATTCTCACAGCGGATGTTCGGGATGTCGAACGGCATGTCGGCGAAGCCCATGCCGTACTCGATCTTGAACTGGTAGCCGCTGTCCTCGCCGAAGGTCGAAGCGATCGATGGGGCAACCGTGCGATGGCGCCAGCCGACGACCTTGCCCGACTTGTCGAGCGCCGCCTCGATCCGCTCCACGGACGTCGTGTGGTAGAACGCGTGCTGTAGGTCATCCTCGCGCGTCCATTGCACGCGCACCGGTGCACCACCTTGCATCTTGGAGAGCTTCGCTGCTTCGATGGCGAAGTCGCACTTCGACTTGCGGCCGAAGCCGCCGCCGAGCAGCGTGACGTGCACCGTCACGTTCTCGACGGGAACGCCCATGGCCTTGGCAATGTCCTCGCGCGTGCCGTAGGGACTCTGCACGGGTGCCCACACTTCGATCTTGTCGTCGACAAAGCGTGCCAATGCCACCAGCGGCTCCATCGGTGCCTGGGCGACATGGTCTTGTGCGTACTCGGCGGCAAACACCTCGGCCGCGCCAGCGAAGGCAGCGTCGGCATCTCCCTGATTGCGGATCACCTTTCCCGGCTTGCGAGCTTCAGCGATCATCGCTTCGCGGTAGGCAGGAGAATTATAGACGGCGTGCGGGCCGTCCTCCCACTCGACGACGAGCTTGTCGCGTCCCTGCAATGCGGCGTAGGTCGAGCGCGCAATAACGGCGATGCCGCCCAGTGGCGCGAATTTCGCCGGCGGCATCGATCCTTCGAGCTGGTGCACAGCCTCGACGCCGGGCACCTTCAAGGTCTCGGTGGCGTCGAACTTCTTCACCTTGCCGCCGACCACGGGCGGACGCGCGATCACCGCATACTTCATGTCCGGCAGGCGTACGTCGGCGCCATAGACGGCTTTGCCGACCGTGATGTCGTGCAGATCGACGATCTGCGTCTTGCCCTTGCCCATGTAGCGGAATTCGCCGGGCTGCTTGAAGGTGAGCTGGTCGCGGCGGGGCACCGGCATCGCCATGGCGATGGTGGTGAGGTCGCCGAAGCCGAGCTTTTGCGTCGTCTCAGTGAGTGTTCCGTCGGAGCCCTTCTTGAGCAGCACTACCTCATGATTTCTCGCCTTGCACAGCGAGCGGTCGACGCCCCACTGCACGGCTGCGGCGGCTTCGAGCATGAAGCGCATGGCTGCGCCGCATTCGCGCATGGGCTGGAGGAAGTGGCGGATGCTGCGGGAGCCGTCGGTGTCCTGGTTGCCATAGCGCGGCTCATCGCCTGGGGCTTGGATGATGCGCACGCGCGACCAGTCAGCGTCCATCTCGTCGGCGACGACCATGGGCAGGCTGGTGCGGGCGCCGGTTCCCATCTCGGAGCGATGGGCGACGATCGTCACCTGTCCGTCGCGGTCGATGGCGACGAAGATGTGCGGGTCGTTGACGACGCCGTGCGGCATCGCAAGCCCGCCGGTCGGGTAGGGGGCGAACGCATTCGCCGTCCCGGGGACGATCTGCAGCGCCAGTGCGACGCCGGATGTCTTGAGCATGCCGCCGATGAAGGAGCGCCGGCTGACGTTGGTGATGATGGCGTGCGCCTGCGGTGCGGGCGAGGACGAACTCTGCTTCTCGAAGTAGTGCAGCATGATCAGACTCCTCCCGCCGCAACGCGCACGGCTGCGTGGATGCGCTGGTAGCATCCGCAGCGACAGATGTTGCCCGTCATCTCCTGGACGATCTCGTCATCGCTCGGGGCGCGGTTCTTGGCGAGCAGCGAGGCCGCCTGCATGATCTGCCCGGCCTGGCAGAATCCGCACTGCGGAACGTTGAGGTCGCGCCATGCCTTCTGAACCGGATGGTCGCCATCGGGGCTAAGACCTTCGATCGTCGTCACCTGCTTGCCGGAGGCGTCGCTCACCGGGGTGAGGCAGCCGCGGACAGCCACGCCGTCGAGATGCAGCGTGCAGGCGCCACAGAGGCCAGCGCCGCATCCGAACTTGGTGCCGGTGAGCCCGAGCTCGTCGCGCACGTACCAAAGGAGTGGCGTGTTCGGATCGCCATCGAATTTGTAGTCTTTGCCGTTGACACTGATGGTCAGCATTGCTGTCCCCTCTTCTCTCTCGCTCGCGGCGTTGTTCTCGCCGCTAATCGTCGTCTTTAGGTGCTGCCTTCTTCACGAGCAGTGCTATCCTGTAGGCACCTTCGAGCTTGCCTATCAGGAATACGGTGGCGGGCTCTTCTGCAGAACCGTCGCTATCGCCGAAGGTGACGCGGAGTAGATCGGAGACGGGCAGGTTCAGCCGCAGGTTGCGAAGATTCTGCAGCTCACGGCGCGTCTCTATATCTGCCTCTTCCAACGCGATGCTGTGAATGGGCCGCCCCAACGAGTGACGGATCTGACTGGAGATGACCCGCCGCCGGTAGGGGCTTACGTCGGTCCATAGCACGATATTTTCAATAGCTTCAAAGTCGCCTTTTTCAATCGCTAGCCGCACTTCAGCGATGAGCCCGTCCTGCGATTTCGGCGGCTCGCGCGGTGCGGCAAGCGCTACTCCTTGGAAAGCAATGTAACCCGCGATGATGACGCGTAGTGGGAGGTGGCAGAAGCCACCTCCCAGTCCTCTCGTTCGGCGAACGATGCCGGGCACGGCGCACCTCATTTTTTCAGGGCAAAGACCCAGATCACGCCGCCCTGCGGGACCGGAGGGAGCTTCCGGCCTTCGGGGAGGATCTTGTTCATGAGGCTATGCATGCGCTCGGCGTCGACGCCCCAACCCGACTGCACGGCAATGTACTGCGTGCCGTCGACCGAGTAGCTCGAGGGGACACCGGTCACGCCCGAGTTGGTTGGGTATTCCCAAAGGACCTTCCCCGATTTTGCATCGAATGCGCGGAACTTGCGGTCGACGGTGCCGCCGCCGAACACGAGATCTCCGCCGGTGGTCAGCAACGGTGCCCAGAACGGCGTGTCGGCGAAGTCTGTGGTCCAGGCACGCTTGCCGGTGGTGACGTCGAAGGCCTGCAACTGGCCGATGTTGATCGGCTTCGTCGGGTCGACCTTGTCGCTGAAGCGCAGGCTGGAGAAGAGGTCATCGACCGCGATGCTGAGCCAGAGCTCGCCGGGCTTGCGCTTGTCGAGCTTTCCGGTGCCGCCGAGTTCGCTGCACAGGTTGATGTGCGAGGGAATGTAGATGAGATGCGTCTTGGGATTGTACGCCTCCGGCGGCCAGTCCTTTCCGCCCCAGAGGCTGGGGCAGAACTTCACGACCTTGGCGAGCTGCGGGATCTTGTCGGCGTTGTAGCTCGGGCGCCCGGTCTTCGGATCGAGCTTGTCGAAGACCGTCTGCTCGACGTAGGGACCGGCGTCGACGAAATCGATGCCGTCGTCCGACCGTGCGAGCCACCAGAGGTAGCCGTTGCGGCCAGCGTGGATGAGACCCTTGTAGTCCTTGCCGTTGCGCGGGTAGTCGACGAGCAGCGGCGCGGAGACCTCGTCCCAGTCCCATGCGTCATTCCAGTGATACTGGTGGTGCCCCTTGATCTTGCCGGTGGTGACATCGATGGCGACGACGGAGCTCGAGTAGAGATTGTCACCGGGACGCGCATCGGGCATCCAGGGGGCGCCATTGCCGGTTCCGAAGTAGGCGGTCTTCGTGTCGGGGTCGTAGTTGCCCTGCATCCACACCGATGCACCGCCGGTCTGCCAGTCTTCGCCGCGCCAGGTGTTGCTGCCGGGCTCGCCGGGAGCGGGGACTGTATAGGTCTTCCAGGCGACTTTGCCGGTGTCGGCATCGAGGGCCGTGATGGCGCCGCGAATGCCGTATTCGCCGCCCGAGGCCCCGACGATCACCTTGCCGTCAGCGATCAGCGGCGACAGGGTGCTGTACTCGCCGACCTTCCAGTCGCCGATGCATGTCTCCCACACCTGCTTGCCGTTGGTCGCTTCGAGTGCAACGACGCAGGCGTCGAGCGTCGCGAGGTAGACGCGGTCCTTATAGAGGCCGACGCCGCGGTTGGTCGGGTGGAGCTGGAACAGCTCCTTGGGCAGCTTCCGCTTATAGCGCCAGAGCTCGTAGCCGGTCTTGGCGTTGAGCGCGATGACATGGTTCTCGGGCGTCGAGACGAACATCACGCCGTTGTTGACGATGGGCGGCGCCTGATGTCCTTCCTGCAACCCGGTCGCGTACGTCCAAACGGGGACGAGATCCTTGACGTTCCCTGCATTGATCTGATCGAGCGGACTGTAGCCCCATCCGGCGTAGTTCCCACGCCAGCTCAGCCAGTTCTCGGCCTCGGGCTTCTGCAATCGCTCGTCGGTGACGGAGCTGTAGTCCGCAGCCGTTGCCGATCGACCGTAACCGGCAGCCAGCGCCGCGAACGCGCACACCCCCGCCGTCACTACCACGCGTAGTTTCATTGTTTCCTCTCCAGACGTTTCTTGCTTTCGTTTGCCTCTAGCTCGCCGCGCCCGGCGTGCTCGAGAAGACGCCGAGCGCCACGATGTACCCATCAGGATCAACCGAGATGGGGACCATCGGCAGCGGCTCCGGCGCTGGGCCCGCGACCACCTGCCCATTGGCCGCGGCGTCGAACTCGGACATGTGGCAGAAGCAGCGCCACCGTCCTTCGTCGGCTTTCCATGAATTGATCGTGCACCCCTTGTGCGTGCACACGGCCGAGTAGGCGACGACGCCTGCTGCAGGCCCCATTGCGTCGCTCAGCCGCGCGAGGTTGAGCATATTGAGCCGCGTCTCGGTGCGAAGCTGGCCTGTTGCCGGATCGAATGGATAAACGGCCATGAGCGCCGTGCCGGGTGCGATGTCCTCGAGGCGCAGGGCCTTGGGCGGGCCTTGCTCGACCTCGAGCGCAAAATGGTCACCTGGCTTCAGCGTCTGCGCCGGCTCCTCCATTTCGGTCGCGGAGGCTGGTGAACCCAGCACGCAGCCGATAACGGAGAGACAGCCAGATACGGCGATCGCCTCGATGAGAGTCCTGCGGTCCATCACGTGCGCCGGCTTTGCGTGATCCGCCGGGCTACTCCGTGTCTCCTTTGACATCCTCGCTCCCCAGAAACTTCTTTTTTGTTTGCGGAGCTGCTGCCTCGAGAGATGTGACAGAAGTCACCGCAAGACTTGGAATGGCATAAAGCGTGCCAATGATGTTGTGCCGTGCGAGGAGCCGGCTGCGGGTGCGATGACCGCTCGTGTTTACTGGCTCGGTCGTGTGCTCGCGTGCGCAGCGGCGCATCGCGAGATGTCAATCCACTCGTGTCCGCGGACAGCGCGCGTTACACGTTCGGCCCTGAAAACTGTCACAGGCGTTGCGGTCAGTTTGGTTGACGCAAATGGCGCCCCTGTTCGGCGAGTCACTCGCTCGCAACAGAGGCATGGAAAAGCGTCGTCCTGGCGCGGGATGAAAACATCGCGATCCGCGCACAAGCCTTGCAATCATTGAATTTCATCGTGCCGCTCTTTGGGAGCGCGGAAAGTTCTAACGAGCTGCTGGTGCGTTGTCGGCTCCGCGTGTCTGCACTTGGCATACCCCTTGCCTTTGAGGTCCTCGTAAGCGCGCCTGCATGTGAGTTCGGGCGCGCAAAAAGAGTACGCGACCGCGTAAGTCGCGACGGCGTTTGTAGGAGTAAGCGTAATGCGTGGGGGTATTCGGACGCTCTGCTGTGGCTTCGTAGTCATGGCATCGATTGCAGGCGTCATTCAGGCCGACACCGCTTCGGCGGCCGATCTCGGTGGAGACTGCTGCTCTGACCTGGAGGAGAGAGTCGCCGAGCTCGAGGCAACGACGGCGAGAAAGGGAACTCGCAAGGTATCGTTCTCGATCTCGGGCTTCCTCAGTCAGCAGGTGATGTATTGGGACGATGGGAGCGAGAGCAATGTCTACGTCAACGGGCAGGGGCCTGATCTTGCATCACGCTTCACGTTTGCCGGTGAGGCAGTTATCAGTCCCGGATGGAAGGCTGGCTATCAGATCACCATCTCGCTCGATCCGGCGGATGCTCTTCTTGCCGATCAGAACAACGATGATGCCAACACGGGCATCAGCATCATTCATTCGAACTGGTATTTGGCGAGTGAGCGATACGGAAAGCTGACTGTCGGAATGCAGTCGCACGCGTCCGATAACGCGGCGCTCGATTCCGATCTCTCCGGTACGGTCATCGCGGCAAACACCGTGACCTTCGACGGTGCCTCGTTCCGCCTGCGGCCCAAGGGTGGTCTTGCCGGTGCCGCCGGGCTATCGACGGCCACGTGGTGGGACCTTGCCTTCTTCTGTCAGTCGACGCAGCTCGGTATCGGCGGTGATTGCGCGGGTGATCGGCGCAACGCAGTGCGCTATGACACGCCATCGTTCGGCGGTCTTGTGCTGTCGGCGTCGTGGGGCGAGGACGATTTCTGGGACATCGCGGCACGCTGGAAAGGGAAGTGGGAAGACTTCCAGTTGGCGCTGAGCGGCGCCTATACCTCGGCTACCGAGGACGCGTTTGGCGATGCCACCTACACGCAGATCGGTGGCTTCATCAAGCACAACCCGACGGGCCTCTGGGTGCATGCGCTCTACGGTGAAGAAGGGGCCGAGCTGCCGGGCACGCAGGACGACTATCACTACTACATCAAGGCCGGCCTCACGCAGAACTGGGTCCCGCTCGGGGCCACGCACATCTATGGCGAGTACGGCCAGAACCGCGACATGCACGCCTCGTATCCGGCAGGGAGCGGCAGCCTGTGCGCCGACTTCTTCGGCATCGGCGGCAGCATCAGCGATGCGTGTGCCAGTGGTGTTGACACCTCCGTCAACCTCACCGGCACGGAAGCCACCCGCATCGGTATCGGCATCGTGCAGGACATCGATGCTGCCTCGATGCAGTTGTGGGCGAAGTGGCGCATGCACCAGCTCGAAGCCTCGTTTGTCGACAACGGCGTCGCCGGCAAGCAGAAGTTCGAAGACTTCAACATGGGCATCTTCGGCGCCATCATCTTCTTCTGAGCGTCACCTCCAAAATCTCGCGCAGCCTGGGGGGCGATCTCGGTCGCCCCCTCTTTTTTGTCCGCAGGAGAGATGTAGTGAGAACGCTCGGTCGGCGGCTTCAGCTATCCACGATGACGAGGTGCACGCGCTTGGGCCCATGAGCTGGCCGGACGATGACGCCTCCGACGTCAGCGGTGCGCGACGGTCCGGAGATGACGTTGACGGCGCGCGGCCATGCGGTCGGGTTGGTCTCCATGCGGCGCCAGACGTCCTCGGGGTGGGCGAGGATGTCGGAAGCGCGCAGCACGACGACGTGCAGATCAGGCAGGAAATTGAGGCCGGCCGGACTTCCAACGCCGGACGCCAGGACGACGCTGCCCGTCTCGGCGATGCCCGCCAACGCTGACGTTACGCTCAGGGCCTCGGTCGGGCGTCCGGTACCGTAGTTGATATTCCATCCCGCAGGCCATCCGACATGGTTCAGTGTCGCCGCCATGGAGATGTCAGGCGCTTCATCGCTTTCGGTCAGCAAGGCGCGAACGGCTGGAACGAGCATTTGCAGCGAGGCTATCCGCTCGACTGTGAAAAGGTTGGCCGTGGCCTTGGCGATGAAGATATCCGCAAGGTCGCCTTCGAGGCGGACCGGAGGACCGGCGGGACGTGCGGCCATGCGCGCGTCGAGGGCGGCGCGATCGGTCTGCGACGGTCGCCTATCGCCGAGCGCCGCGGTGACCCGCTTCAAGATCTCCTCGCGTCCCAACGGCGTTACCTTCGTCTTTTCGATTTGGCCCAGGCGACATGGAACGTCTCGCCCTGAGGTGCCGGCATGTCCCGGCCTTGGGTCCATCCTGAAGCCAGTGGCAGGTGGCGAAAGCGGCCACGCGAACGTCCTGTCAGACCGGCGACGGCGACCATCATGCGTGTCAGCGCGTGGTAGAGCCGCGGACGGCTCGCCAGCCACGCCCATGCGCTGATGCCCCAGCGTGCCGCGCCGCGGATGAATCCGGCCTCCCACTGGTCATGCCGGAGCCGGCGCAGCATGTCGGGAAGCGGGATCTTCACCGGACAGACCTGCTGACAGCGCCCATTGAGCGTGCAGGCGTGCGGGAGCTCCTGTGCCTTCTCGTGGCCGGCGATCATGGGGGTGAGCACGGCGCCCATGGGGCCTGGGTACACCCAGCCGTAGGCGTGGCCGCCGACGGACATATACACGGGACAATGGTTCATGCATGCCGCGCACCGGATGCAGCGGAGCATTGGGCGATAGGCGCCCTCCAGCATCTTGGTGCGGCCGTTGTCGATGAGCACCACGTGGTACTCCTCGGGGCCGTCGAGGTCGCCGGGGCGTCGTGGGCCGGTCGCGTATGTGACGTAGCTCGTCACGTCCATGCCGAGGGCGCTGCGGGCCAACAGGCGCAAGAGGACGGCGGCATCGTTGAGCGTCGGCACGACCTTCTCGATGCCGGCGGTCACGATGTGCACGCGGGCGAGCGTCGACGTCAGATCGCCGTTGCCCTCGTTGGTGACGATGACGTTGGAGCCGGTCTCGGCGATAAGAAAATTTGCGCCGGTGATGCCAACGTCGGCGGCGAAGAACTTGGCGCGCAGCACCGACCGCACCTGGCCGATCAGCTCGGCGGCATCCTGCGCCGGCTCGGCGAACCCGTAGCGGCGGTGGTGCTCGTGGAAGAGGTCGGTGATCTGGCCCGTCGTCTTGTGGATCGTCGGCATGACGATGTGGCTCGGTGTCTCTTTCGCGAGCTGCACGATGTACTCGCCCGCGTCGGTCTCGATCACCTCGATGCCGTCGGCCTCGAGGGCTTCGTTGAGGCCGATCTCCTCCGATACCATGGATTTGCCCTTGGTGACGATCTTGGCGCCGGCGCGGGCGCAGATCTCACGCACAATGCGGCATGCGTCGGCCGCGTCGGTGGCCCAGTGCACGTGGCCGCCGCGCTTCAAGACCTCGGCTTCGTAGCGCTCGAGGTAGTAGTCGAGGTTCTCCAGCGTGTGATCTTTGATCGCGGCCCCTGCCTCGCGCATCGCCTGGAACTCGGGCAACGCGGCTACGGCGCGGGCGCGTGCGGCGACGAAGCCGCCTTTGAGGCCGGCGATCGAGCGCTGCAGGTTCGCGTCGGCGAGAGCATGCGAGGCGCGCTCGTGAAAGCTGGGCGCATGGGCGGTCATCGGGGTTTCTCCGGCTCGCCGATGCCTGGGCCGCCGGCCATGCCAGCGAGAACCTCTGCGGTGTGGAAGACGCGTGTCGATTTGCCGAGTCGGCGCAGTCGGCCGGCGATGTTGAGGAGGCATCCGAGGTCGCCACCGAGCACGGTATCGGCGCCGCTCATCTCGACGTTGCCGATCTTGTCGGAGACCATCTTGATGGAGATGTCGGGGTACTTGACGCAGAACGTGCCGCCGAAGCCGCAGCATGTCTCGGCATCCTGCTGCTCGGTGAGCTCGAGGCCGTCGACGTCCGCGAGCAGGCGCCGCGGCTGCGCCTTGATGCCGAGTGTTCTCAACCCGGAGCAACTGTCGTGATAGGTGACTTTGCCCGGATAGGCGACGCCTTTAAGGCGCAATCCACGTACGTCGGCGAGGAAGGACATCAATTCGTAGCAGCGGTTGGCGAGCTTGCTCGCCCGGGCGAGCCACGCCGGATCGTCCTTCAGCAGCTCGGGGTAGTCCTTGCGGAGCATTGCCATGCACGAGCCGGAGGGACCGACGACGTAGTCATAGCCCGAGAAGGTCTCGATCACCTGCTTGGCTATGCGCTGGGCTGCTGCGGTATCGCCGCTGTTGTAGGCCGGCTGGCCGCAGCAGACCTGCCTCGAGGGAACGTCGACCACGCATCCGGAATCTTCGAGGAGCTTCACTGCGGCAAAGCCGATGTTGGGGCGAAAGAGGTCGACGAGACACGTGACAAAGAGCGCGACGCGCGGACCCGAAGGTCCGGCGCCGCTGGCAGTGTCAGACTCGCATCCAGGATTCATCGATCTCAAACGCTGCGATCAACTAGTGAACGAGAAGATTGAACGGCCAGTAGTAGGCCTGACCCATCACGAGCAGTCCGACGAGCATCGCCAGGGCTACGCTGTGGAAGAACACGAAGCGCAGGATGGTGCCTTCGTGGCCGTACCAGCGGGTGGCGGTCGACGCGACGACGATGCTCTGGGCGTCGATCATCTTGCCCATGACGCCGCCGGAGCTGTTGGCCGCGGCCATGAGCGTCGCGCTGATGCCAAGCTGCTCGGCGCTCACTTTCTGCAATCCGCCGAACAGCACGTTCGATGCCGTGTCGGAGCCCGTCAACGCCACGCCGAGCCAGCCGATCATGGTGCCGAAGAACGGATAGAGCCAGCCGCTGTTGGCGAGCGCGAGGCCGAGCGTGGCGTCGGTGCCGGAGTAGCGGGTGACAAAGCCGATGGCGAGCATGCCCGCGATGGTCAACAGCGAGTAGCGGACTTGATAGAGACTGCGCGCGTAGATGCGCACGATGCTGATCGGGCCGTACCCGAGGAGGAAGCCGGAGAGAATGCCGGCGAGCAGAATGCCGGTTCCCGTCGCGGAGAGGATGTTGAACGTGTATATCGCGGCTTCTGCGTGCGGGGCGGCGACGACGGGCGGCACCTTCTGCACCAATTGGTGCAGGCCCTCGACGGGATATTTGTAGATCCACAGACTGTCGAGGTAGGCCTTGCCCTGCGGGGTGCCCCAGATGAACACCAGGATGCTGAGCAGCACCCATGGCATCCACGCCCGGGCAACTGCGGCGCGCGATGGTGCAGCTTCGGCCGCCTGCGATGCGGACTCCGGCGTGCCGCTGTCTTCCGGGCCGACGCTCGTCATCACGTTCCTCGGCTGCCAGACCTTGAGGAACAGCGCGAGGCAACTCATCGAGATGACGGCTGCGATGATGTCGACCAGCCATGGCCCGTGATAGTTCGAGACGAGGAACTGCGGTATGGCAAAAGAAACGCCCGCGACAAGCACGGGCGGCCATACCTCGATCATGCGCCGGAAGCCGACGAAGGCCCAGATAAGCCAGAACGGAACGATCACCGAGAAGAACGGAAGCTGCCGGCCGACCATGCCGCTCAGCTCGTGCAGATCGATACCGGTGACCGCGGACAAGGCGATGACCGGCGAGCCGAGCGCGCCGAAGGCAACCGGCGCGGTATTGGCAATGAGCGACAATCCGGAGGCCGAAAGCGGTGAGAAGCCGAGGCCGATCAGCATCGCGGCGGTGACGGCGACCGGCGTGCCGAAGCCTGCGGCGCCCTCGAAGAAGGCACCGAGAGAGAAGGCGATGAAGAGCAACTGCAGGCGTCGATCGGTGCTGATGTTGCTAATGCTCTTCTGAAGCAGCGTGAACTCGCCGTTCTCGTTGGTGAGCTGGTAGAGGAAGATGACGTTGAGAATGATCCAGCCAATCGGCAAGAGGCCGAAGGCGGCGCCGTAAGCCGCGGCGCGTCCCGCCATGGCAGGCGGCATTCCAAAGCCAATGGTTGCGACGAGCAGTGCCGTGGCGAGCCCGAGCAACGCCGCGATGTGCGCCCTTATCTCGAAGAAGGCGATGGCACCGAGCAGTACGACGACAGGCAAAGCGGCTGCGGCTGCCGACAGCAGCATGTTCCCGAAGGGATCATAGATTTGAGACCACACGACATTTCCACCCCGTAAATGACGGGCTAGCACTACGCCGCCCGTTCTATTGGTAAGATAATTAGACCAGACACCGTCAATGGATCAATAGATTGTCTCTATTGACAGGCTGGGTTCTCCACTACACCATGCGACAATTGGTAGGCTTGCAGCGAGCAACGGATGACCGAGCGCATTCGCACGCAAAAGGTGGCCGAAGCCGTCGCTGACCACCTCGAGAAGCTCATATTACAAGGGGTCTTGCGCCCTGGCGAGCGACTGACGGCCGAGCGCGAGCTCGCCGACAAGCTCGATGTGTCCCGTCCCTCGCTGCGGGAGGCGATCGACATGCTGGCGGCGCGTGGGCTGCTGCGAACAACCCGCGGCGGGACGTTCGTTGCCCAGTTCCTCTCACCGCTGCTGAAGCCGCTGGCATCGCTCCTCGAAGGCAACCCCCAGGCGGCAGCCGACTACTTCGAGTTCCGTCAAGCCATTGATGCGCAAGCGGCCCGCTATGCTGCAACGCGTGCATCGGAGCTTGACCGCAAGGCGATCCGCGCCGCGATCAAGCAGATCAAGTCGGCGCACGAGTTCGAGGATCCGACGCACGAATCGCAGGCGGACGTCGATTTTCACCTTTCCATCTACGAAGCCGCCCACAACGCCGTTCTGCTGCATATCATGAGGGCGCTGGTCGAATTGCTGCGCAGCAACATCTTCTATAGCCGGCAGCAGCTCTACCAGCGGCCAGGCGTGCGTGAAAAGCTTCTGGCCCAGCACGTTGCGATTGCAGAGGCCATATTCGCGCGCAACGCCAAGTCGGCGGAGGCGGCGGCGGCGAGCCACGTCGAGTTCACTTTCGCGACGGTTGAGGAAATTCGCCGCGACAGCATGCGGCTCGAGGCTTCGCTGCTGCGCATTGGCAGAAGCGACTATTTGGCGGGCTGAGGGCTCGCCGCGATCAAAAAAAGAAGAAGCTGCTCGTCGGGAGGGACGAGATGGATGGGATGGAGCACGGAAAAACCGGGCAGGTAGGGTCTCGCGAATACGTCCATAAGAAGAGAATATTCGACGAGATCGCGCGTGACGGCCAGGACGACGGAGCGGACAGTCTCGTCGTTTCGTCTTGGAAGCGTTGCGTCACGCAATACAAGCTC
>Ga0164243_10006439_pt1 | contig 17782 bp, 28 predicted proteins | sample OricompcompostOP_FD_108781 | JGI IMG/M metagenome (GOLD analysis project Ga0164243, IMG submission 108781) | Organic Plus compost microbial communities from Emeryville, California, USA - Original compost - Organic plus compost (OP) | ecosystem: Engineered > Solid waste > Mixed feedstock >... | reverse complement strand
TGGAGAACCATCCAAAAGCAATTCAAGGGTGAAGAGTTCACCTTAAAGGACTTGAGCCGTGTGCTCTCACCTAGAGTCAAGCTTGTGACTCTCAAGATTTACATTCGAGATTTCACTAGAGATCTCCGGCTTATCCGTAGAGCTATTGACGGAAAGGCCGCCTACTACAGAGAGGGTGATGCACTAAAGGATCTGATCGACAAGGCAGCTTCCAATAGCCCAGCGGATTTCGCTGTCAATGTCACTATTGGCAACTTGTACGCGATGGCTCAACAAGCACGAAAAGGCCACGTAATTCAAGAAACCGATCTTGCACATGAGCGCGATCTAGTGCATGGGCATATCGAATGGCTACAGCAAGACCTTGAATGGTTAAGAGCCCTTTATAACTGTGAAGATCTGTGGAAGCCAGACACTCTCGTAAAGAGAATTGGCTTTATTGGAGATGATAGGAATGGACCTCACTGAACCGCCGATTACTCCAGAAGTTGAGCATCTGCGCGTTCTTTATACGGAGCGCATTCGGCCACTGGCAGAAAGACTTACATCACAGCTCAACCTTTTTCAGGCAATGCAGCCTCCCACTCCAGAAGAAATTGATTCCTTCATTGCTTCTAATGCGAATGAATGGGTCAAGAGTGAAATGGATCGCATTGCCGATCTGAGAGCACAGATCGTCGCTATTGAAGCTGGGCTCACTAACTACGCTTTGGAAAACATCAGGAAGCCTTTTACGGAAGAGGAGAAGCGACAGACACGTTCTGAAATTAACAATCTGCGAACTAATTTGGTGGCAAATCTCCAGTCAATGGCCCATCTTGCGGGAGAGGAATGTGCCACTGATCTCGTGGAGTGGGCACAGCACACCATTGAAAAGGTGCCCTCCTCCTCTACTCGTAGGCGTAGTCGCGACTACAGTACTGCTAGAGCGTGGCTGATGGAGAATAGGCCAGATTTGGGAGTAAAGGCACGGGGACGCATTTCCCGAGAAGCCCTTACTGTCTATTTTGATGCACAGAAGCAAACTTCCTAAATAATTCCCCTGATAGTATAAGCGTGGGGAGCGGAAAGAGTACCGCCTATTAGATAGGTAAGCGGTTGTGGGGGTAACCGTAAGTGGAAAATCCGCTCCCCACTTTCTTTAGGAGGAATACTCTTGGAGGGAATCGCCTGTTTATTAGGAGCGATAACCGGGGCCGCATTGGTGGGTTTCGGTTATCATCTACGCAAAGATAAGAAAATGGGACTCGTTCAACAAATCTTCTGTGGCACAATAAGAACACATCCAGCTAGTGAAGACGATCCTTGGGATTATCAACTAGAGCCGTGCACTAATCTGGCATCAGTCATTATTGGAAACAAAAGCCTTTGTGAAGATTGTTTTGAAGTCTATTTGACCAAGATGGTAGAGAAGAGTCCTGAATGAGTTGGCGAGAAGACATCATGAAGAAGTATGGAGAAGAGGCCAGACGTGAATTGGAGGCATACGAAGAGGAGGAACAATGCCCGGATGTATCTCATGTGGAAGAGGATTATGCGACGAATGCCACGACTTAGAGGCTGCTTGTTGTTTAGATGATTTAGTTATTCCTGCCCCTGTAAGCTCTAAAGTTGGGCGCCCACAGCTACCCGATCACGAAGTAAAAGATCCAAGAGCCACTATGCGCAAAAGGGCTCAAAAGGTTTTGAAAGAGACAAGAGGGGTAGAAGTTGGATCGATTTGTGAATGGAGAAATTTAGCGAATTGCGGTGGTGGTAGACATCCAATTGTTGGCTGTCGCAATGGTGTTGTGTCTCACGTACATCATGGGCCAGACAAAGACTGGTTCCATAACACTCCTGATAATTTACATGGCATTTGCCATAGCTGCCATAATCGCTGGCACGCGAGAAATGACCCTTGTTATGATCCCACAATAAAGCATAATCCTCGGCCTGCCACTGAGGATGAATTGAAGTATTGGAATGACAGAGGCGTAATGCCTAAGGCTAACCACGAGGAATGCCCTAAAGATGACGTTGACAATGGTTATTGATCCTCCTGGCAAAGATTGCGGCCACCAGATTTACAACCCCGATTGTGTTGATTGTATGCTAGAAGCAGCCCGTGCTTGTGGTTGTGGCGAAATTGAAGGTTGTGATAACGACTGACATTACTAGATGAGATAGACTAATCCCCAAGAAAGGGGATTAGATGCTCATCTCAAATTCAGAAGTTAACACTTTCCTAACGTGTGAGAGAAAACACTACTACTCGTTCAGAGAGCGATTAGCCGGAGATGGAAAATCACTTGGCAAGGCTCTCATTCGTGGTACGGTAGGCCATGAAGCTCTAGAGGGATACTATACAGCTAAACAGAATGGTGAAGATAAGCACCGTTGTGTAGGATTCATGCTAGAGCTAGTGGACAACAACAAGGATCACTATCCAGATTTAGAATCTGACTTAGACCACCTCAAAGAAGTTCTGAAACGATATGTTGATACCTATTGGTATGAACCGTGGAAGATCTTAGAGGTTGAAAGTCAGCACGCAACTTCGCTTCTTGATAATTCAACAGTGGAATACGGAATGCAACTTGACCTATTGGTCGAGGTTGTATCCGGAAGAGATAAAGGTCAGATTCAGGTAATCGATCACAAGTTCGTCTATGACTTCTTTTCCGATAGAGAAGTCTTGATGAACTCCCAATTGATTAAGTACTTATACACTCTTCGCAGCAACGGGATTAACGTACGAAAAGGCATTCTCAACCAGATCAGGTATCGGGAATTAAAGAATCCGTTACCCAGTAAGATGTTTCGTCGTAGTCCCGTTGTTGCTTCAGATCTTAAACAAATGTCGTACATGGAGGAATATCGAAAGGCAGCTAAAAAGATTTGGGAGCTTACACAGCTTACAGAAGAGGAACATTTTAATAAGACCACAATGCATTTGGATAAGTACACATGCGGGAAATGTCCCTTCGCTCCGTTATGTGAGTTACATTTATCCAAGAGTAAAACTCATGACAAGACTAAAGAGATTCTGTACGTACGGAATACCTATGCGGATAAATACAAAGAGGCATAAGTTGAAGATTAGAGTAATGGGTCTTATTGACCAGATTATTGATGTTGACAAGTACGAGTACATTCGTGCCGTTGATAACAGGGAGGTTGATAAGTACTTAGAGCCTTACTTAGACAGCTTAGATGTTGAATTAGTCTACGGACCGGCAGAGGACTTTGGTAATGTCTCACGGCATTGAAGAAGCATGGCAGTGTGATGACTGCTTAGAAATTTATGTCTATGAAGATGAGGTTAGAGAGTGTCGTCCATCTGACCATTACGAGGTCTATGTCTGTCCAAAGTGTGAGTTGTGGTATGAAGACTTTTCGTCTGCTGAGCTTTGTTGTACTTTTAAAGACAATGATTGTAGAGACTAATGGCATGGGTTAACAAAAAGTATGAGTGCTCCGATTGTGGAGAATTATACGACGACTTTGATGATGCGAAGGACTGTTGTCCCTTTAGCTGGGGAGATTGATGGATTCTAAATTACTCAAGGAATTAAATGCAAGAAAACCAATCCCTCTTAATGAGCAAAAGACATACCTCAAAGCACTTCTTTATGGAGATTGGGGAGTCGGAAAAACGACACTTGCATGCAGTTCTGGAAAACCTACTCTCCTCATTACCTCCGGAGATGGGGGAGAAAGTACCTTACTTGATTACCCTGAATATCGAGATCTTACAACCGTCGTACAATCACATGGGCTATCTCACATAAAGGCTATCTTTAAAGCGATAGAGGAAGGACTTCCCGATTACTCTAGCTATAGCGTTGTTGTCATTGACACTATCAGTAGTATCTGTGATCAATACCTTCGCAATCTGGTCGATCATTATCAAGTCAATAAGGATCGTCACACTGCAAAGCCAAGGAAATCAGGAGAGATCCTAGAGGCCGAGGGCATGGGAGATTACAAATTCCTGGCTAATCATGTAAGAGACCTTGCCCCTGTAAGCATCGCTGCACCCGTGGATGTTATATGGCTCTCACATGAGCGTGAGCCCTCGTTCATGGAGAAAGACAAGGGGCAGTACCTCACGCGTCCTAAAATGCCTGAGAAAGCCGCTGACGCCATTGCAGAGGTATGTCACCTAGTTGGCCTCTATGAGAAGAAGCGTAAAGGCACTAAGGTCGAGCGTACTCTGAAATTTGAAGGTAGTGATAGGTTAGCCGCCAAATCTAGAATTAAGGCTTTGGAAAACAAAACAATCCCAGTTGAGGATTTCTGGAAAACAGTAGAAGAATGGCGAAACTAAGAAGAGAGGGAATGAAATGAGTTTGTTTGGCGCTCTGGATCTTGAAGATATTGCGGAAGTTCCTGACACTGGTAGCTACCTTTTCGTATTGAGGGGTATTCGCTCTATTCACACTCAGAGCGGAAAAGATTTCTTAGTCTGGGAATACGTCATGGAGGAAGAGGACTCGGACTTTAACGGGGAGTCTTTCGATAAGTGGTTCCGAGTCTATCCTAACTTGACCTCTCTCGAAGATCTTTCGGATGATGAGCGTCGGCAGGTACGCAGGGATTTCCTTTCTCTCCGGGATTGGATGCGTGCCCATGGCGTTCCCGAGGATGAGTTGAACGATTTCAATTACGAAGAGCTTACAGGCACTAGAGGCTACATTTATGGCTATCAGTCTGAGCCTAAGGACGGAGGACAAAAGAGATTTAATCTGACTCGATTTAAAATGGAGTAAGCTCGGGCGAAGATGCGTTAGCTATGCCCGGCACCTTTAGGGGATTGGCGGTGCTGAAAGATGAATCCCCTCACTTAAAATGAGCAATGAACAGCATCTAGAATGTAGTATTTGCGGAGCCCTACTAGTTAGCGGGCCTGGGCAAAGTCTAATCTGTCCTAATGGATGCGATTAGGTAGCTGGAGAAGAAATGAAGGATAGGTATCCTCCCTCAACTCTCGAAGAAGAAATGGACGGCAAAGAGGATGAGTTGGACTACTTTGACGAGGATGACGACTAAGTGAATTGGCGCAAATCCTCACGCTGTGCCGCTAATGGATCCTGTGTTGAAGTGGCATCAGGCAATACAATCCACGTACGCGACAGCAAGTTTCCCAATAGGCAGCCGATCCAGCTAAGCAAAAAGGACTTCGGCTCTCTGCTGAATAGTATCAAGAAGCTGTAACTTCGCCCTCTGTAAGCTTGGGGTTGATAGTCCGTGGCTCCGTGGCTATCCGTTTAGTCGTACTCCTATAGGGTCCAATCCTATAAAAGTTAACGGGCCGCCAAAGAGTAGTACCTTAACGGCAAAGGGTCGGCTTTGGGAGCCGAAATATGGGGGTTCAAGTCCTCCCTACTCTACGGAAAGGAGATGGCATATGGCTATCGATTTGAAGTATGGTAAGTTCGACATTGAAGGTATCGGGGAGAACGAACCCATTTTCATTCTTCGTGGTAGAGACCTTGCTTCCACTGTTGCAATTCTTGCTTACTACGAGATTTGCGCTATCGCTGGTTCTCCAAAGAGTCATCTAGAAAACATTATGGTTAATGTTGAGTACTTCAACAAGTGGCAAGCAGAAAATGAATCTGCTATGCAGATTCCTCAAAGCACAGGTCGTACTCTGACAATGCCTGAAGAAGAGAAGAGCTAACTAAGCACGGGGGTTAGTCGCTTCGTCCTGATAGACAGGCCGCTAACCCCCTTCCAACCCCTATAACTCAATTGGCAGAGTACCAGACTTTTAATCTGGGAGTTTTGGGTTCGAGTCCCAATGGGGGTACGGAGGTATAGTAATGGCTGAGAATAAGAAGTGTTCTAAAACCACACCTCATGATGCGCATGCTTGGTGGCAGAAAGGAAAAAATCTAGCCTACTGGTGTGAGGGAATCAAAAAGACTTAAGCGTAACTACATACCTGACGAATAACCTTATCTCTTCCGTGCCCCCGTGGTGGAATAGGCATACACGACTGACTTAAAATCAGTTACCGAAAGGTTTGAGGGTTCGACTCCCTCCGGGGGTACTGGGGAGGATAGTGTCTAAAGAATAGGCTTTCCTTTTTGCAGTTAGTTAAGAGGTACTTTGATGGGTAATTTTGAAGAGGCACTATTAAAGGCAATGGCTAAGCGTATTGAACGACAATCAGGCCGGACCAATATTACTGTTATCGGTTACAGTGATCCAATTCACAATTCAGGTTGTAGTACTTGTGGGTATGGAGAGTCATACGAACTACATATTTACTATAATTCATCAGAAGGCTATGAAAGCTACGTATACAAGGGCTCCTTTTCGGATCTGATGCAAGAGTTGACAATTGAGTAACAATCCAATCGAACCCAACCACTACTTAAAGTGGACGATTACTCCTTTTGAGTTCAATTACATTAACCAGATCCCCTATCCAGAGACACGAATTCTTGAGTATTTGTGTCGATGGAGAGATAAGAACGGATTGGAAGATCTTCTCAAAGCTCGGCAATTGTTGGACATGCTTATTGAGCGTGTGACCGGAGCACTGGAATTGGAAGCAGAAATTGAAGCTGATAAAGCTAGGGAAATTCGGTTACAGGACAAGTAACCAACGTTTATTCATCTGGTGCCCTGAGTGTGGGCGGCATCAATTCATTGCTACTCTCAAAGGATTAAAGAGTTTTTATGCAGATCACAGACATTGATGACTTCTTATACGAGTTATATGGAGATGAGAAGGGTTGGATTTATTCTCCCTATAAGATTGGTAGCCAGTTTGAGAAGACTTGGTTTAAATGGCCATCTGAAAAAGATAGGCTTACCAAACACATAAAGGAAGTCAAGGGGTACGCAGATGTGTACCTCTCTCCCGTTCTGTACAATTCTATCAATACTAGAGATTTCAAACTATCACAGGTGGTGTGGTGTGACTTCGATGAAGGAATTCCGAGTGAACTTGGAGACTTTCCAAGACCCTCAATTGCCGTATCAAGTTCAAATAACCCTGGTAAACAGCACTGGTACTGGAAACTCAAAGACAAAACAAGCGATTCTCGGACTCTTGAGAGATATAATCGACAGCTTGCCTACGCATTGGGAGCTGACAGAGGTTGTTGGAACTTTGGTCGAGTCCTCCGACCAATCGAAACCCTAAACTTTAAATATGATCCTGCGGCCCCTGTAAGCCTTGTAGACACCTCTGACACGAAACTAGATTCCCATGTATTTGCCGCTTTACCTGATATTCCCGAACCAAACAGAGAAAGATTTGATTGGATCCGATTACCGTATATCGAATCCTTCACTGCAAATTGGTCTAATCAGGCTTACGAATTCTTTCGTTCTGACAAGCCAGATGGCACAAGACATCAGGCGTTAGTCAGTATAGCTATTACATGTCTAGAGCATGGACTAAGCCGTTCTGAAACTATGGCTTGCCTGCTTGATGCTGATGACAGGTGGAAAAAGTATGTCGGACGAAGCGACAGAATCTCCAGACTTCAAGCAATTGTATTATACGCTGAGCAAACTTTACAGAACGATAGAGGAGATGCAAAGTCATCTTTATCGGGCGCAACTGATAGCGAACCAAGTGGACTCCGAATTGATGGCAATACTAAGGGACCTCAACCATTTGGAACTTTTGTCCGACAACAGTTCCATGTCGATTGGGTCATTGAAAACCTTGTCCACCGTCAGGGGCTTGCAATTGTCGCTGCCCCTCCCGGAATCGGAAAAACCCAGTTCTCATTAAACTTAGCCTTACATGTTGCGCTAGGCAAGAATTTCCTTAATTGGCGCGTAACGAAGCCGAGGAAAATTCTTTTTCTTTCTCTGGAAATGATGCAGCCAGAGTTGAAGTTCTATCTCGATAAGATGGCTCAAGAGTTTACAGAGGAAGAGAGAAAAGTATTTGATAAGAACTGTTATTTTGTCGCTAGACAAGCGTTCCGTCTCAATAACGAAAGCAATCAAAGGCAATTACTTGCATGGATCGATGAATTAGAACCCGATGGTGTGTTCATTGATTCCTTATCGCGCTGCACCGGTGGCGATTTGGAAAAAGGGGAAGTAGATACCGTTTTTGACTTTCTAAACAAGGAAGTCAGGGATAAACGGAAATGTTTCCTATGGTTTGTCCACCACAACCGGAAAGCTAACTTTAATCAAAAGCAGCCAAAGAAGCTTGAAGATCTGTATGGAAGTCAATATATTGGTGCCTACGCTTCCACAGTTGTCGGATTATGGAAGATCACGAATCAAGAGATTGAAGTCAACTGTCTCAAAGTCTGGTTGAGTAAGCCCTTTAAAAGCTTCCTTATAGAACGTACACCTCAGTTGACCTTTACTACTAGAAAGGCTATTGAGTACTAATGCCTATTTTCTGTGATACTTGTCGTTCTACTATGCAGAAGTGGGAATCTGACTGGACTATCTATTGGGAACAGCCCATTCCCGGTGAGTACGTTATTTACACGTGCCTCAAAGATAATACGATGAGGATTGAAAAGAAGTGAGAATTTGGATAGTCATAGCTAAACGAAACAATGGACCAAGCAAAAGAGTTTACCTAGTAGATCCTTTTAAAAGAGGATAGGTTGCAGAAGGGGCAAAGGTATTCTCTGTAGATGCTCCCCCATTGGATGGATGGGACGAATGGATTCCGGTTGAATCTGAATGAGAGTCTTAGCTTTAGACACGGAGACTAATGGACGGGATCATAGATGTGACCCTGATTTCCGAATGTTGGGTTTGTCATACGCCTACAGAGATAGAAAGAAGTGTAGCAAAACGATTTCCGGTTACTTACCTATCGGACATCAGAAAGGCAACGTATCTCGGGACCTTTTTCTGTCCGTCATGCGAGGTCTATTGGAGAGATCCGACGCCATCGTATTCCATAATGCCAAGTTTGACATTCCAGTCATCAAACGGAGTACTGACAATGAATTGGATCTCTGGGATTACAACTGGTACGACACAATGCTAATGCAGCATATGATTAATGAGAACTTACTTAATAAGAGTTTGGATTATTTAGGGAAACTCTATTTCAATGAAGGAAAAGAGAAATCCGATGCGTTTGATCATATTGTCAATAATTTGGGCTGGGGTTGGCTTTCTGTCGGGTTGGTTCGTGACTACGCTATCCAGGATGCTATTCTAACTCTTCGACTATTCGAGTACTTGTACCCTAAATTCGTGAAAGAAGGCTTCAATAGCTACTAGGATCTGTGATTCTGGACATCCTGTCCACTTAGTGAGGCTCTGAGATCGCCTCTGACGGCCGACCCGGGACCGGGGAGGGTCAGGACACCCGGCAGGGGTGTTCGGCTCTCTCCGTCCCTCTGAGGGCCGTACGCACGAGTAACCACCACACCTATATATAGGGAGTCGCTGTGACCATCCTGCCGATGTCTCCAGTGCCGAATGATCCTCAGCAGTTGAATTTGGAGCATGTGAGTAACTGTAAAGACTGCTATATCTTCATGCTAGGTCGGGATTACAGCAACGAAGAAATCCTTTCTCTTTGGGAGAGTGGAAGACTTCGGCCCTGTAAGCTCAATGACTGTCCTCATGTCTTTTCCTACGTCTACAACTCAGAACACGATTTCTGCTCTATTGAACATCGAGAAGACTACTTTGAGTCTATCGGTGGCGGTAGAATGTATCCTGCCTTTTATCACGAGGAAGAAGAGAGTGCCTGATAACTTATGGGAATGGGAAAAACGTTTTGTTAGAGCAATTGCCGATATGGAGTCGCATGGCGTGGCTATTGATCGATCGCTCGCTAAATCCGAATTACAAATGGGAACCCAGATTATGTCTCAAATTATTACAGATCTGGGAGGTCTTAACCCCACTAGTCCCAAAGACTTGGAACGTCTTCTACTTGAGAGATTAGGATTGCCTGTTGTCCGAAAGACGCCTAAAGGTAAGCCTTCCTTTGATAAGTTTGCAATGGAAGAGTACGAAGATATTCTTAGGAACAGAAACGATCCTACAGCGAGAATGGTTCTTGAATATAGGGGCTGGCAAAAAGCTTGTAGCACGTATTTCAAAGCATTTCTCGAAAAGCAAGATGCCGATGGAAGGGTCCGACCTAATTTCAAACTTCACGGTACACGTACGGGTAGGCTCTCTTGCGAAAACCCTAACTTCCAGCAAATACCGAGAACGACGGATGAAGCCAAACGATGGAATTTAAATACCAAGAAGTGCATCACTGCAAGTTCTGGATGGAATCTTTGGGAATTAGACTATTCCAATTTGGAGCTACGTCTTGCAGCGATCTATTCTGGTCAACAGGCACTTATAGAGGCGTTCAATCAAGGGCAACCAATTTGGGACTATATGTCCGACCTACTAGGTGGCTGGGAGAAATACAAGACGAAGACCGCCACCTATGCTATTTTGTACGGAGCGGGTAAGAAGAAACTAGACCTGATGGGAATTCCTGATGAAGCTTACAGAACGTACTTCGATACGTTCCCGAGATTCAAATGGGCGTCTGAGACTATTAATGAGGGTGCTAAATCGCAGGGTTACGTTAATTATTGGACCGGACGGAGAAGGCACTTTCCTCCTAGTGAAAGTTCACATAAGGCATTCAACTCCGTACTTCAAGGTGGGGGTGCGGAAGTAGTTAAGAGGGCATTAGTTGAAATTTCAGAAAATGTATGCGATCAGAGTTGTCGTTTGGTACTCACCATTCACGATTCGATTGTACTTGAAATCCGACAAAGTATGGAAAACCTTTATCTGGCCAAAGCACAAGAGATAATGGAACGAATCCCAACAGAGTTCTTTGAAATGAAGTTCACAGTAGATGCACATGAATGGGGAAAATGAAAACTTGTACTAAATGCGGAGAAACTAAAGATCCTGAGTTATTTGCCAAAGACAGCACCAAAAGGGATGGAAGATCTTCACACTGTAAACAGTGTAGGAAAACTATTCACGCAGACTGGCGGAAAAAGAACCCAGACAAAATTAGGTCATCAGTGCTCCGCAAATACGGTATCACTAATGAAGATTATGAGGAGTTACTTTTATGGCAAGGGGGGCGATGTGGTATTTGTTTAAATAAACCAAGAACCAAGCGTCTTGCTGTAGATCATGATCATAAAACAGGAGCTATTAGAGGTTTATTATGCCAGCGCTGTAACAAGAATCTACTCGGCGGTGCTCATGACTCAGTACAAATTCTAAAAAGGGCAGTAGCCTATATGGAGAACCCACCGGCAAAGGACTTTTTTAGTGGAATTCAAGGAAGAGAAGACAATAGTTCTTAGGCTTAATGATTCAGAAAGGTTTTGGCTTTTCGATCTATTGAGAAGTAGAGATCGTATTACCACTTATTCAGAAAGAAACATCGAACAGTTCTTTAACGACCTAGAGGAGAAGCTAGCATCGTGATTTGTGAGCATTGTCAAAGAGGAGGGGACCTTAATTTCCTGCTAGAAGGAAATAAGATCCCCGAAGAGTTAGTAAAAGCCGCACAGACTTACCGGCAAGACAATCATGACAAGTGTATCGGCTCTAGTTGTTGTGACTGCCATCATCGGACTGGGAAATGGCTAAACTTCTCTGCTCAGCAGTAAGGCCGCCATAGATTCCATACCTATAATCCTGGTCCTTTTCAAAAGAATTAGCCCAATCTAAGCACGGTTCTCGTACAGAACAAAGGGAGCATATGGATTGGGCTTTTTCAATTTCCTCCGGCTTTTCGGAGAACCACCAACACGGATTAATACTTTGGAGCTTACAGCACAGAGCATTACGGAAAAAGTTTTCCCCATGTAACCTTTCCAACAAGGCCATCAACCTTAATTCCTTTCTTCTTCTGGAACCATTTGACGGCTTTTTCAGTCTTGACGTAGAAATCCCCATCAACAGCTAGCTTAGGTTTGTAACCTAAGTCGTTCAGTCTCTTCTGCACTTTCTTAGTCTGCGTGGGGTATTTAGCCCTATCAGTCTTTCCGAGAGCGAAGTTACCAGAGAACGGCCAGCTATTCGATTTGGCGGGACTTCCCTTACTGAAAGTACCGTCTTTCACCATCTTGTACAAAATACTACCAGGACAGGAGGTAGAAATAAAGTCCTTATGGCCTTTGACTTCCGCTCCTACGCCTTTTCCTCTTAGCCAAGCTCTCAACTCTCGAACGGTTTTGATCTGTACGTCAGTGGGTTTCTCACCTTCTCCTAACATTAAGGTGACAGAGTAATATGTCGTATTTCCTCCTGGTTGGGCGGCTTGTTCTTTTCGGAGTCCCCTACCTTCTAGTACGTATCCTTTCCCGGAAGAATCGCTATGTGGGCAGACACCATAAGAATAGCCGATATCAGCCCAGCCATTCGTATTCATATGAAACTTACGGACGGACTTCCAATAGGAAATACACGCCCGGTGCGATTTACTTGTCAAGCGCTGTCCAGGTCCATCATAATGGATCACAATACCCTTCGTGGGATTGGCGGAACGGGCACCACTACTCCCCCAACCAAAATAGCTACGTTTAAGTAAATTCATGGAGACCTCTCGCTAATCGTTATGCGTTTGTGCATTACAGCAACAAAAATCGGGTAATGATGGATGAGATAGAGATTTCTCTCGTTATTTTTATGCTGGGCTCACAAGCTATTCTTCTACTTCTAATACTGATAAGACTAGAAAACGTTCTTATTCATCTTCGTCGAATTCGACAGGTACATTATCAATCAGCTTTGACACAGGAGTCACTTTATGCCAAGCAACAATACCCGAGAGAGCCACGACAATAGCATTGACCCCAGTTCCAATGTCGAGAGTCCCATTGAGAACATCCACAACGACCATGAGGATGGTAGCAATAGCAGTGAGCCAAGCGACAGGCTGTTCTGAGAATTTCATTTCATAACCTCTGTGATAAGTGCGACAAGGATAGCGGTGATGGACGGGGTAAGAATCCCGAACACCCATTTCATAGTAGCAAACTTCTCATTAATATGATTGATTTCTTTCTGAACTAATTGGAATTTTAAGTCAATTAGCTTCAAAAGATCCTCGTCCATTACCGCATCCTTCGCATAATCTGATTAACATAGGACGCGATGGATGGGTAAGCGCCTTGTGGATTTGTTTTGCTAGCCCAATTTTTCGCAACTCCGGGACCTCCGTACCAAGCAGCAGCAGCACCAGAATAACCGTACTTCTTAACATAAGAACGGAGCATAGTTTGAGCAATTCGCTCTTGTAAGGCTGGAGAACCAAGAAATTCCTTAGCTGTAAGCGTTCTACCGAGAATCTGACGGGACCACGCAGCAACATTAGATGGCATAATTTGATATTTTCCTAAAGCGCCAGACGATCGGTTTACAGCACCATAATTACCTCCTGATTCCTGCCCTGCAATAGCTTGTAGAAATCGAGAAAACTGATCCCCTCCCCCAGTCTGAAAGCCGTAGTTCTGTAAGGGAACAGGTGAGCCTACTTTGTACTTTTTCCTCATCTCTTTCAGATAGTTAGGAAGCTTAGCTTTGGGATCTCCTGCGGCCACAGATAACCCACCAACAGACTGAAGCTGTCCCATAAGGGAATCAAAATCAAATCTAGGCACTCGGAATCTCCCCTCTTGCTTGCATTAAATAGCGAGCAATTGCACCATAACGCATCATGGTCTGAGCAGCAGATTGAGTAATGTCAGGAGGTTGGATAGAGGCGTCTTGTTCCTCTTTCAAATCCTGCATCATCATCTCTTCGGGATTTAATTCCTCGCTGTCCATTTCATCCGGCTGTAAGCTTGCAGTTCCCTCTAATCTTCGCATGGCTGCACCCTGCATAGGGCTTACAGAAGAAGCCTGCTGATTCATAGATTCAAACTCGGGATCCATTCCCTGTCTCTGTTTGGCTGCCTCTCGCAGAGCCATCAACAGATTAAAAGGAATAGGTCCCTCATCACCGGTGGCCATTGTCATTGGAGTAGTCATGTTAATTTCCTACTAATAGTTTAGGTGGACGCCATACCATCCGCCCTGTCCCTTGATAGAACGGATATGGACTCTGGTTCCAGATTTCTGAGCTTCAAGGATCATATTGTTTCCCAGATAGATAGCAATATGAGTAGCCTTACCTGGTGATCCGCCTCTGGCTACTAAGTCACCAGGAAGAAGTTTACTAATACTAGTCTTCTTTCCCCATAGTGATTGACTTTGGGAAACGCCAGGAACATTTTTGAATCCAGCTTTTCGGAATGCATAAAGTACCAGTCCAGAACAGTCAACGGGACCGACTCTGATGTTTCCGTGACCTCCACCCCATTGATAGGGTTGACCAAGAAGCTGTTTACCGAAATTGATAACCTGCTGTCTTTTACCCGAAGCGCCTGGAATCAATCCCATTGATCCAATTCCGGACATGATTTCCATCTGTCTCTCGGACAACGCCTGATTCTGAGCTAATGCCCTAGCTGCGGCGGCCTGCTGATCCCATAAGACCTTAGCAGTAGTAGCCTCATTAGCAGATTTGCCTAAGGAATCAACAGAACGATTCTGAGCAATGAGACGCCTTTGGGCAGGGCTATCTCTGACTGGAATAGGAATCTGAGGATTACTCTTTTCCAGCCAGTCAGGCGTTCTAGGTTGGATATCATTAACATTATCTGGCCGAACGAATTGTCTCTCTCGTTCAATTCTGGTCATCAACCTTTCAGGAGCTGATTTGACCGGTTGTCTAGCTCTAAATTCCTCTGGTACTTGAAGTGCTCCAGGTAAAGGCATGTCTACTCCGTTTTAGCTCTCATCGGTTCTGGTAATGGCTCTCCTCCAAACCGAGCATGATACAGCTCTTTAAGCCAATCCGGAATCTTACTGCGCTTTGTCATCTCAATACCTAAAGAAGCTGCGTACTGTCGGTATGCTTCATTTTGTTTCTTGCGTGTTGGAGCCAGTCCCATTTCGTGCTCAATCTGAGCCTGCTTAACATATGCACCAGTGCCAATAATACCAGCACCAGTAGCCCAGTTAACTAATGGCTCTGGACTAAACCCTTCCTTTCTCTGTCTAGATGTTGGACCAAATGGACCATAGCCAGTAATACGGGCAATCTGAGAAAGAATAGGGATCTGCTCAGTAACATACTCAGCTTTAGACTTACTGGTGTTTCCGTATAGTGGCTGACCCGTATACGTAACCTCTTTAGTGACTCCCATTTCAAGAGGAATCTTAATTCCAGGGTTGAGCTGGCCAAGAATACCCTTCCTAATTCCTTCTGGAGAGAATCCACCAAAATCGGAAAAGAGCTGTTGCATGGGGTTGGTCGGACCTGCTAGCGTGTAAGCCCCAGTAATCGGATTGCCCATCAGGTCAGTAGTCCCCTGCCGACCCAGCCCAGCGATAAGCCCAGGAAGACCGCCCATGCCAGACCTAGCCATTGGAATACTCCCCTCTTCCCTGATCCACTCTGGGAACATCTGGTCAATTGGGAAGGGATCAGAAGGCGAAGGGGTATCAATACCCATTCCCTGCTGAATATTCCAAGAAGCTTGCGCAGGACGCAAGAATGCCCGCTTAGGATTCATAACCGCACCCTCAATAAGCAGAGGAATAGACTTTCTGGTCCATGAATAGAAAGGAATGAGATAGGCTCTAATCTTCTGCTCACTCTTAGTAAGGTCTAATCCATCAGGATGCCATTTTCTCACTACATGAGCGGCATTTTCAAAGATACTCTGAATATCTTTTCCACGAGATTTACTGATTACATCAATGAAATGGGCCAGTTTAGCATAGTGGTCTCTGTTCTCGCTTACAGCAGAAGCTAAACCAGAAAGCTTTCCACCAAATGGCTTAATGCCTAACGGTCCCCCAGGCGAAACAATATCCTCAATGACATGGGTTTTCTGTAACAATCCATAATTGAAGGCGGCGATGTAGATTTGTTCAGCGGTAAAAGGCACATCACTTTTATTCTTCGTTATGACACTGCCCGGTTTGGTCATAGCGTTTTTAACAGCATCTCGGCTTACCAATTCATCGACGGTCTTGAGGTCAGAATAACGACCCTTATTCGCAAACATGACCTTGGCAGCTTTCCGGTATACGTCTGGATTCGTAACCCCAGCGAGATACGAAAGGTAAACATCGCCTACCATGTTAATGATGTGGTGTCTCGGATGGTATTTAGTGACACCGGATTTCCACATAGAGACAGCACTAGCAGTAGCTCTGGAAATAGGCGAGCTAGGCCGGTAGAAATCGTTAACCTTACTGAGAGCGATTGAGATCTGATCAGCGATCTCTTTCGGGAAGTACACGCCTTTCAGCCGCTCATGAGCAACTTGAACCGTGTACCCCTTCTGAGATTTGGTCTTTCCGAATTTGGCCGCTAAGTCATCAATAACGGCGTACTCTCGCGACAGTTGTTCGGCAGCCTGAGTAACACCAAAAATGAATTCCTTGACGTCTTTTCCAGACTCAAAAGCTTTTGTCTCCCACGAGTAGAGCCAATCTGTTCCACGACTGTAGTCTCTAATACCACCTGTGACAGGATCCGTCATTTTCTTGTTAGTGAACTGGAATGGGACACGGTAACGAGCCAGCATCTTATTCAGGTCTTTCATAACCATGCCAGCTCTCATAGCTACGGAATTACCTTTAGCTACATGCTCTGGTACTGCCCTACTACGGAAGAACTTCTCTAACTGCCCTGTAAGCACATCAGCAAGCCCACTCAGACGTTCATCGGCTAGCTCTCGTGGACGAGCATAGCGAGCATAGTTCCACGCTTCCAGAATCTCATCATCGGTAAAGCCTTTCATAGCCTTATCGAGTAAAGCTATCTGAGTAGATGCCGCAGCTCTAGCCGAAGCAATAGCATCTAAAGCACGTGGACGAATATCCTTCTGCCCCTGGAAAGTCCTCACTCGGGACAGAATATTGTGCATCTGACCTAATTCGTCTACCGTCTCCCCTGGTTTGAGTACTCGAATTTCCTCATCTGGAGGAAGTACTCTATTCATGGCATTCGTAACAGAGGTTCTGGCCTCATTTAATACTTTGGCCTTAGCAACATCCCTCTTGCTCATGACGCCCAATTTGGCAAAGGTCATTCCTGAACTAGTTCCAGCTTTAGGAACATCTGGTTTGAATTGCTGCGGAGCGCCAGCAGGAATGAAAGACCGATCACGTACTGGCCGATGTGGTCTGGGCCTATTGTAGATGTCTGCTATTTTACGTCCAGCCATTCGGGTTTCTTTGATAGGAATGATTTTCCCTGGACTACTTGGGCTCAAAGTAACTCGACCAGCACCCTTAGGAAAAGTCAGTACCTTAGTCCCGTACTTTAAGAACTGACCTTTTTCTCCTCGGATTTTTTGCTGCACAGGTTTAGAGGCAATATTAAGAGCGATCTTAGAAGCATGCCGGTCAATAGCCTTCTGTGGCACACTTCTATTCTTGGCCATTACTCCTTTAATGATTTCGTTGTAAGTAGTTTTGGCAGGAAGAGAAACACCAACTCCTTTAAGAACTTCCCGAGCATCCTGAATATGCCGAGTGCTTGCTAAAGCCGCTTGCTGTGGAGAAAGAACAGCTTCAGCAATAGCATTTCTTTTAACTGTTTCCTCAATAGCTGTTTCAACGGCTGGAGTATCCTGTACGGCTTTGACAACTGCTCTGAACCCCTCAGGGGCCTTCCCGATAGGGGTCATAGCCGCTCGCTCTGATAATTCCTCTGTAGGGCTTACAGAGCTTACAGAGGCACCTTTCTTCTGAGCCCATCTAGGGGCCTCCTTCCCTGTAGCAGCCGCAATAC
>Ga0164243_10006438_pt1 | contig 17784 bp, 16 predicted proteins | sample OricompcompostOP_FD_108781 | JGI IMG/M metagenome (GOLD analysis project Ga0164243, IMG submission 108781) | Organic Plus compost microbial communities from Emeryville, California, USA - Original compost - Organic plus compost (OP) | ecosystem: Engineered > Solid waste > Mixed feedstock >... | reverse complement strand
GGTGTTCCTCGACGGCCCGCTGGTCGAGGCCCTGCGCACCGGCGCCCTCCTCTACGTCGAGGAGATCAACCGGGTGCCGGAGGAGACCCTCAACGTCGTCATCACCGCCATGAGCGAGCGCGAACTGCACGTCCCCCGGCTGGGCCATGTCGCGGCCGCCCCCGGTTTCCGGGTGGTGGCGGCGATGAACCCGTTCGACGCCATCGGCACCGCCCGCATCTCCTCTGCGGTCTACGACCGGGTGTGCCGGGTGGCGATGGGCTACCAGGAGGAGCAGGAGGAGGTCGAGGTGGTGGCCCGGGAGGCCCCCACGGCCGGCACCGGGCCGCTCGGTCGCCGGGCGGTGCGCGTCGTGCGGGCCACCCGTGAGCACCCCGACCTGCGGGTCGGGTCCTCGGTGCGCGGCGCCATCGACCTCGCCCTGCTCACCGAGCAGCTGGCCGAGCTCCGTGCCACCACGCCCACCGACGAGGCCGTGGGCCTCGACGCCGCCCTCGCCGCCCTCTCGGGCCGTGTCCGGGTGCGCGAGGGCTCGGGTCGTTCGCCGGAGGACGTCGTGCGCGAGCTGTGGGCCGCCCACCCGTTGGTCGAGGACGAACCCGACGACGGATCGCCGGGTGGCGAGGGTGCCGACCCGTCGGGCGAGGGGTCCCCCGGCTCACGGCAGGGGTCGTCGGGAAAAGCCTGACCCCCCGCCCGGGGGGCGTGCGGGCCGACGAGCACCGCGCCGACGAGGAGCGGACCGCGGAGGGCGCCGAGGCGGAGGCCGCCGTGGCCGAGGCGGGCCGCCGCACCACCTCCCGCCAGGCCCTCGCCCGCCACGCCGGCTTCGAGGAGGTCTCGCCCGAGGTCGGCGTGCTCGACGAGGCCGCCTTCGACGACCTCCTCACCACCGACCCCGACGCGGCCCTCTCCCTGCTCGCCGACCTCACCGGGGCCACCGACCAAGTCCTGCGGGAGCTGGCCCGCCGCCTCGCCGGGCGCGTCGTCGTCGACGTCGTCCGCACCGGCGCTCCCCGACGGCGCGGCATCGGTCGGCTCCGCCACGTGCCGGCCGACCGCTCCCACGGCGAGCTCGACCTCGACCGGGGGGTGGAGGCGCTGGCCGTCGCCCGGGCCCACGGCACGGCCCCCGACCTGGGCGAGCTGCACGCCCGCGAGTGGTCCCGGCCGGACCTGGCGCTGTGCCTGCTCGTCGACCGCAGCGGCTCGATGGGCGGCAGCCGCCTCGCCACCGCCGCGGTGGCCGCCGCCGCCTGCCTGTGGCGGGCACCGACCGACACGAGCGTGGTGGCCTTCGCCGACGAGGCGGTGGTGCTGGCCGGGCAGGGGTCGGGTCGGGCCCCCGAGACGGTGGTGGAGGACCTCTTCCGCTTGCGGGGCCACGGCCCCACCGACCTCGGCCTGGCCCTGCGCACCGCCCGCCGCCAGCTCGACCGGTCCACCGCGGCCCGGCGCCTCACCGTGCTGCTCTCCGACGGCCGGGCCACCAAGGGCGATGACCCGGTGGCCGAGGCCGCGGCCCTCGACGAGCTGGTCATCGTGGCCCCCGCCGGCGACAGCGACGAGGCCGCGGTGCTGGCCGACGCCCTGGGCGCCCGGTGGGTGGAGGTCGCCGGGCCGAGCGACGTGCCGGCCGCCCTCGCCGAGGTCCTCGGTCCCTAGCCCTCGGCCGCCGCGCCGGCGTCGGGACGGAGGCTGTCGAGCAGGGCCAGGAGGTCGGACTCCACCGCCTCCCGGGTGACGCCGGTGGCGCTGAGGGGCCCGTCGCCGTGCTCCTGGTCGAGCAGGGCGAGGACCAGGTGCTCGGTACCGATGTAGTCGTGCCCCAGCCGCAGCGCCTCGCGGAAGGTGAGCTCGAGCGCCTTGGTGGCCGCCGGGTCATAGGGGATGAGGTCCGGCACCACGTCCGCCGCGCCCGGCAGCGCGGCACGCACGTCGCCGGCCAGCCGGTCGAGGTCGACGCCCCGGGCGGTGAGGGCGGCGCAGCCCAGCGACTCCCGCTCGCTCAGCAGGCCGAGGAGGAGGTGCGCGGGCGTGATGGTGTCGTTGCCCGCGGCGCGTGCAGCCTCCTGGGCGGCCACCACCGCGTTGCGGGTGCGGGGGGTGAAGCGGGCGAACCCCTGCTGCGGCTCGAGGTCGCTCGACGCCTTGGGCACGAAGCGCTTCTGGACGGCCTGCTTGGTGACGCCCATGCTCCGCCCGATCTCGGTCCAGGAGGCACCCGAGCGCCGGGCCTGGTCCACGAAGTGCCCGACGAGGTGGTCGGCCACATCGCCCAGGTGCTCGGCGGCCAGCACGGCGTCGGTCAGCTGCTCGAGCGGGTCGTCGTGCACCGTGGTGATGGCCGAGATGAGCTCGTCCAGGCGGACGGTCGTCGGCATGGTCACGGGCCGGACCGGGCGGTCGTCGTGTGCGTCTCCCATGCGTCAACCCTACGTTGACGATGCTCTACCGTCAACCGATGGTTGTCGATCACGGCGGCGAGAGAGGGCGGCGACCCCCCGCGGTCGCCGCCCTCGCACCCAGCCGGGTATCGCCGGCCGCAGCCGGTCGACGTCCGGTCAGGCGGCCTGCACGGCGGGCTCGCCGGAGCGATCGAAGCGACGGCTCAGGGCGAGGCCGACCGAGACGATGATCAGCCAGATCGTGCTCAGGGCGGGAAGGCCGGGCAGGCCGGTGGCCGCCATCACCACCAGCGGGAGCAGGGCGAAGAGAGCGCTCACCACGCCGATCCAACGGGGGAGGAGGCGCTCACGGAAGGCGAGCCAGACCGCGGACAGCGCGGCCACGGTGCCGCCCCACCAGACCATCCACGACCCGAGGTCGAGGAACATGAAGATGGCGTAGAGCCCCTCCTGGGACATCATCTCGTGGTCCGAGCCGCCGGGCAGGTAGACCGCCATCGAGCCCTTCAGGCCGTAGCCGATCATCATGGCGCCGGCGCTCGACACGAAGGCCATGGACACCACGCGGGCGGCCAGGCTGTCCGGGGCGCTCCGTGAGGCCCATCGCCGCCAGCCGGCGGCGGTGAACAGCAGGGCGACGACGCAGACGAAGCCGGCGACGACCCCGACGTGGTACGGAGTCGACTCCAGCTTCTCGACGATCGCGCCGCCGATCAGGTAGTCGTCCGGGTCGAGCCTGCTGGCCTGGTCGGTGAAGAGGGTGGCCACCAGGCCGGCGGCGCCGGCGAGGGCACCCCACAGGACCCAGGTGGGGCGGCGCGACCCCGGGGCGGGTGCCCCTGCCCGGGGGACGGCGGACAGCCGGGCGGCGGGTTCGGTGGTCGTGGCGGTGGGGTCGATGGTCGTGGTCACGGTGGGCTCCTCGGTCGGGACGGATCAGGTGTGACCCACGATGAGCGCCGGTTCCGACGGCGGGAACCGTGCTGGCCGGCAGACCGGGGGTGTGGTCAGCACCACCCCGATCCACATGGGAGCGCCCTCCACTCGGCCCTCCTCGCCGGGTTCCCATGGGTGCACCGACCGATCCACCTCTCACGAAGGAACCGTGACCGTGAACCGCACCCTCCGCTCCGACCCCGCCCGCACCCGCCGCTCCCGCCGCATCGGCGCCCTCGGCACCAGCCTCCTGCTCACCGCCGCCCTCGGCAGCGCCCTCGTGGCCTGTGGCAGCGACAGCAAGAGCTCCACCCCCACCACCGGGGCCGGCGGCGGTCACGCCACCACCGTCTCGGCCGAGGCGTGCACCGGCTTCGCCGAGCTCTCCGCCCTCACCTTCCAGATGCCGGAGGAGCCGTCGGACATGGCGGCGTTCCTGGAGGAGGAGATGGTCCCCGTGGTCACCACCGTGGTCGAGGGCCTCCCCCACGAGGCGATGGGAGCCGGCGAGACCGTGCTCGACGCCTACACCGAGGCGGCCACCACCGGGAACCCCGAGCCGGTGATGGCGCCCGAGGTCATGGCCGCCCAGGCCGAGATCGGCCAGGCCCTCTTCGACGGCTGCGACGGCAACCGCCTCGACATCGCCGGCGTCGACTACGCCTTCGAGGGCCTCCCCGACGAGATCCCCGCCGGCCACACCACGATCGCCTTCACCGACGAGGGCAACGAGGAGCACGAGATCATGATCGTGAAGCTCGCCGACGGCGAGGACCTCACCCTCGACGAGCTCCTCGACCTCCCCGAGGAGGAGGTCTTCTCCAAGGTGCAGCCCGTCGCCGTCACCTGGGGCGCTCCCGGGGAGACCGGCTACACGGCCATGGACCTCGAACCCGGCACCTACTTCGCCCTCTGCAACATCCCGATCGGCGGCGGCGAGCAGGGCGCTCCCCACCACACCGCCGGCATGAAGCAGACCTTCGTGGTCAGCTGACCGGCCAACGCTCTGCGACGCTGACGCCGTGACCCTGAACCCCTCCACCGGTGGCCACGAGGAGCTCCTCGTGGCCACCGGCCTGCGGAAGAGCTACGACGTCGACGTCGCACCGGTCCGTGCCCTCCGGGGCGCGGACCTCACGGTGCGGGCCGGGGAGATGGTGGCCGTGACCGGTCCCTCCGGGTCCGGGAAGTCGACGCTGCTCGGCATCCTCGCCGGCCTCGAACGGCCCGACGAGGGCAGCGTGCGGGTCCTCGGCCAGGACCTGGTCGACGCCTCCGAAGCCGAGCTGGCCCGCATCCGGCGGCGCCACATCGGCATCGTCTTCCAGTCGTTCAACCTCCTCGACGGGATGACCGCCCTGGAGAACGTGGCCCTCGCCGCCCTGGCCGGCGGCTCCAGCCGGCGGGAGGCCACCGCCCGGGCCGACGAGCTGCTCGATCTGCTGGGCCTGCTCGGGCGGGCCCGCGCCCTGCCCTCCACCCTCTCCGGCGGGGAGCGCCAACGCCTCGCCATCGCCCGGGCCCTGGCGAACGAGCCCGAGCTGATCCTCGCCGACGAGCCCACCGGTGCCCTCGACACCGAGGGCGGCCAGCAGGTGATCGAGGTGCTCCGCCGCCTCCACGCCGCCGGCCGCACCCTGCTCGTCGTCACCCACAGCCCCGACGTCGCCGCCGCGGCCAGCCGGGTCGTGTCGATGCGCGACGGCGAGGTGCTGCGGTGAGCCGCCGTCCCAGCTCCGGTGCGTCCCGCCGCCTCCGCCGCGTCGCCCTCGTCGCGGCCGCGGTGCTCTCCCTCCTGCTGGTGGTGGCCGCGGCCGCGGCGATGGCCGTGCTCCTGCTCGGTCGCCTGCCACACGACGAGGAGCTCGACGCGGTCGTCCCCGTGCTCGTGGCCCTCGCCGCCGCGGCGCTGGCCTTCGCACCCCTCCACCGGCGCCTCCGGGGCGCCCTGCTGCGCGCCGTCCGCGGCGAGCGGCTCCTGCCCGAGGAGGCCATCGAGCGCTTCGGTGACCGGGCCACCCGGGGCCTCCCCCTCGACGAGCTGCTCCGGCAGTTGGCCGAGTCGCTGCACGCCACCCTCGCCCTCGACTCGGTGACCGTGTGGACCAGCGCCGGCGACCACCTCGCGCCGGCGATGGCCATCCCCGCCCGGCCGGTGCCGTCGCTGGTGCTCGACACCGAGCAGGTCGCCGGTCTGCTGCGCACCTCCCCCGCCGGACCCGCGTGGCTCGAGCTGTGGCTGCCCGAGCTCGTCGACGGACCGGCGGCCCACGCCCCGCCGACGCGCGTCGTGCCCGCCGTGCACTCCGGCGCCCTCGTCGGCCTGGTGGCGCTGCGGCGGGCCCCGGGCGCCGACCCGTTCGACGACGCCGACGACCGCGCCCTGGTGGAGCTGGGGCGGCGGCTCGGCGTCGTCCTGCACAACCGCGAGCTCGACGCCGCCCTCCAGCAGACCCTCGCCGACCTTCGCGCCACCAACGAGGAGCTGCGCACCTCCCGGTTGCGCCTCGTCGCTGCGTCCGACTCCGAACGGCGACGCATCGAGCGCGACCTGCACGACGGGGCCCAGCAGCACCTGGTGGCCCTCGCCGTCACCGCCCGGCTCGCTCGTGACGCCATCGCCGACGACCCCGCCGGGGCCGCCGAGCTGCTCGACTCGCTGTCGAGCGACCTCAAGGCGGCGGTGCAGGAGGTCCGCCAGCTGGCCCACGGCATCTACCCGCCGCTGCTCGTCGACAGCGGCCTCCCCGCCGCGCTGCGGGCCGCCGCCCAGCGCAGCCCGCTGCCCGTCGAGCTCGACGCCGACATCCCACGGGTCGGGGCCGACGCCGAGGCGACGGTGTACTTCTGCTGCGTCGAGGCGCTCCAGAACGCGGCCAAGCACAGCCCCGACGCCCGGGTGGTGGTCGAGGTGCGCACCGCGGAGGGCCCCGACGGCACCGAGGTGCGCTTCCGCGTGGCTGACGACGGACCCGGCTTCGATCCCGCCACCACCGTGCCCGGCCACGGCCTCCACAACATGGCCGACCGGGCGGGCGCCCTCGGGGGGAAGGTCACCTGGACCTCGGCTCCGGGCGCCGGCACCACCATCGAGGGCTGGGTCCCGGCCGGGGAGGCCGGGTGAACCGGGCCCGCTCGGGGCGGCTGGCGACCGGCGCCATCGGTGCGGTCGCCCGCACCGGGCTGCGCGCCCGCTGGCGGCGGCTGCTCGTCCTCGGCCTTCTCGCCGGGCTCCTCGGTTCCGCCGTGGTCGGCCTCGCGGTCGTGGCCCGCCGCACCGCCACCGCCTACGACCGGCTGGCCGCCGCCAACGCCCAGGAGGACGCCGAGGTGTCGGTGTTCGGCGACCCGGCGCTGGCCGACCTCGTGCCCGACCTGCCGGTGGTCGCCCACTCGACCGACGCCACGATGTTCGTCGGCGGGCTCCAGGGTCCGGGGGTGATCTACCTGGCGGTGCGGGCCGCCGGTCCCGAGTCGCTGGGCCGGCCGGTGGTGGTCGAGGGCCGACCGGCCGACCCGGGCCACCCCGACGAGGTCACGGTCAGCGAGGACGTCGCCGGTGCCCTCGACCTGGCTCCCGGCTCCACGCTGCCCCTGTGCCTGCTGACCACCCAGGAGTTCGCCAGCTTCGACACCGGCTTCGGCCAGCCCGACGGGCCCTGCGTCGACCTCCAGGTCACCGGCCTCGCCCGCCGGGCCGGCAGCGACACGAGCACCAACATCTTCACCGGCCCGGCCTTCGTCGAGGCCTACGGCGAGGGCACGGTCGTCGGCCGCGTGGTGGACGTGCTCCTCCACGGCGGCCGGTCGGGCCTCCCCGAGCTCACCGCCGAGGTCGAGGCGCTCGCCGCGTCGAGCCCGCCGCCGCCCGGCGCCGAGGAGTTCCCTCCGGCGGTGGTCTCCTCCCCCGAGGTGACCCGCACCGCGGCCGGGGCGACAGCCCGGGTGCTGGTCGGCGGCCTGGCCCTGTGCGCCGTGGTCGCCGCCCTCGTGGGGCTGCTGCTCGTGGCCCAGGCCCTGGGTCGCCAGCACGAGGCGGAAGCGGCCGACCAGCGCATCGAGGCCGCCCTCGGCCTCACCCCTGGGGAGCGGATCCTCGCCCGGGTGGTCCCCGCCCTGCTCACCGCCGGGGTGGCGGCCGCCGGCACCGTCGTCGGCGCCCTCGTCGCCGCGGCCATCGAGCCCCTCGGCCCCCTCGCCGACCTCGAGCCCGCTCCCGGTTGGGCGCCCAACGTGGCCCTCACGGTGGTCGGGGCCCTCCTGGTCGGCCTCACCACCCTCGCCCTCGCCGCGCTGGCCGCCCGCCGGGCCGGTCGCCCCCGGACCGCCCCCGCCGCGCCCGGCCGCACTGCCGGCCGAGCCCGGCTCCTCGTCGGGGGCCCGGCGACCGCGGCCGGGCTCTCCCTCGCCCTCGAGCCCAGCCGGGGTCCCGGCCGGCTCCCGGTGCGGGCCACGCTCGCCACCGTCGTCGTCGGGATCGCCGGGGTCACCGCCGCGCTGGCGTTCTCGGCCTCGCTCGACCGCGTCGGCAGCGAACCGGCCCGCTGGGGGTGGAACGGCGACGTCATCGTGGTCGACGCCCGCTCCGAGGTGGCCGAGCAGATCGCCGGTGACCCCCGGGTCGGTGCCACGGTGTGGTTCCACCAGGTCTCCGGCACCCTCGACGGCTCCTCCGCCACGCTCGTGTCCTACGAGTCGTCCGACGAGCGGCCGGGGTGGACCGTCATCGAGGGCTCGGCACCCGAGGGCCCCGACGAGGTGCTGCTCGGCACCACCCTGGCCTCCCACCTCGGTGCCCGCCCCGGCGACGTCGTGGAGCTCGGCCTCACCGACGGGACCACCCGACCGCTCCACGTGCGCGGCCTCGGCATCGGCCCCTCGGCCGACGGCAGGGGCATCGGCGACGCGGCCCTCCTGCGGCCCGAAGCACTCGAGGGTGCCGCCGTCACCGGCGCCTTCGACGAGCTGCTCGTGACCGCCGCCTCGCCCGCCGAGCGCGCCGGGCTGATCGACGACCTGGCCGAGGAGCTCGAGCTCGACCGGCCCGCGCCCCCGGGACCGGTGCAGGACCTCCTCGACCTCGACCGGGTGCCCGACCTCCTCGCCGTCTACCTGGCGGTGGCCGCCCTGGCCGCGCTGGCCAACGGCCTCGCCGTCGTGGTCCGACGCCGGGCGCGGCACCTCGCGACCCTCCGGGCCATCGGGCTGGCACCCCACCAGGTGGTGGGCGCCGTGCTCGCCGCCGCCCTGGCCACGGTGGCGGTCGGGCTCGTGATCGGCGTGCCCCTGGGGCTCGGGGTGGGCCGCCTGGTGTGGTGGATCGTCACCGATCGGGTGGGCCTCGCCACCGACGCCACCGTCCCCGCCCTCGCCGTGGTACTGGTCGCAGGCGGTGCGCTGCTCGTGGCCGCGGTGGCCACGACCGTGCCGGCGTGGCGGGCCACGCGCCTTCGGCCCGGCGAGCTGCTGCGCAAGGACTGACGCCCGCGCCCGGTCGGCACGCGACGCGCCGGCTCGGCGGGCTCGTTCAGGCCGGGCCGAGGCGCTCGACCCAGACCTCGCCACGGCGCTCCCACAGCTCCCGCAGCGCCGCGCCGCTGAGCTCCTCCTTGTGGACGTACGCCAGCGCCCCGCACGTGCGGGCCCCTTCGGGGAGGTCGGTGTGGTCGTGGCTGGAGCACAGCACCACCACGGTGCCGGGCCGGTCCTGGAGGACGTGGCGGGTGGCGTCGATGCCGCTCATGGCCCCGAGGTGGATGTCCATGAGCACGAGGTCGGGGCGGAGCCGCTCGGCCTCGACCAGGGCGTCCTCACCGGAACGGGCGTCGCCCACCCAGCGGAAGCCACCGGCCCGGTCGACCACGGCGCGAGCGGCGGCCCGGAAGGGCGCCTGGTCGTCGACGACCATCACGGTGATGTCAGGGGGGATGGGCACGGGGCCAGTCTGACGGGCAGGGGGCCCGGCGACCAGGGTGTCCGCCGGTGGCCGGGGGTGTGGCTAGCTCCCCCCTGCGTCGAGGTAGAGCAGGACCGCCTTCACCCGGCGGTTGACGTCGGGCTCCTCGGTGAGGCCCAGCTTGGAGAAGATCGAGTTGGTGTGCTTCTCCACCGCCCGCTCCGACAGCACCAGGCTGGCGGCGATGGCCGCGTTGCTCTTGCCCTGGGCGATCTCGCCGAGCACCTCGCGCTCGCGGGGGGTCAGGCGGTCGACCTCGCTGCGGCGCGAGGACCGGTTGGCGGTGACGAGGCCCTCGACCACGCGGGGGTCGATCACCGAGCCGCCCGACGCGACCTCGCGCACCGCGGCGGCGAGGTCGTCGGCCTCGGCCACCCGGTCCTTCAGGAGGTAGGCCCGTCCGCCCGAACCGCCGTCGAGCAGGGCCAGGGCGTAGGCGGGCTCCTCGTGCTGGGAGAGCACCACCACCCCGACCGACGGCTGCTCGGCCCGCAGCGCGGCGGCGACCCGGATGCCCTCGTCGGTGCCGGTCGGGGGCATGCGGATGTCGGTGACCACGACGTCGGGGGCGTGCTCGGCGATGGCCCGCTCGAGGTCGCCGAGGTCGCCGACCGAGGCGACCACCTCGATGTCGCCACCCGCGGCGGTGAGCACCTTCTCGATCCCGGCCCGCATCAGCAGGTTGTCCTCGGCCAGCACGACTCGGATCGACATGGGCGCACACGGTACGCGCCCCGCCCCGGCCCCCGGGCCGGCGCCCGACCCGCACGTCGGCGCCCGGGCGCCGGGCGGTCGGCCCGGGGTGGGAGCATGGCGGCGTGACGGGCTCCCTCGCCGACCAGACCTGGCCCGAGGTGGCCGCCGCCGGTGCGCGCCTCCTGGCCGTGCCCCTCGGGAGCGTGGAGCAGCACGGGCCGCACCTGCCGCTCGACACCGACGGCCGCATCGCCACCGCCCTGGTGGCCGGTCTGGCCGCGGCCCGGGCGGATGTGGTCGCGGCCCCGCTCCTGCCCTACGGCGCGTCGGGTGAGCACGCCGGCTTCCCCGGCACCCTCTCGCTCGGCACCGAGGCGCTCACCACCGTGCTGGTCGAGCTGGTGCGCTCCGCCGACCACTTCGCCGGCGTGGTGCTGGTGAACGGCCACGGCGGCAACCTCGCCGCGCTCCGCGCCGTGGCGGCGGCCGCCACCGGCGAGGGCCGGCGGGTGCTGGCCTGGAGCCCCTCGGTGCCGGAGGGTGACGCCCACGCCGGTCGCACCGAGACGAGCCTGCTGCTGCACCTCGACCGCGGGTGCGTGCACCTCGACCGGGCCGAGGCCGGCGCCACCGCGCCGCTGGGAGAGCTCCTCGGGGAGCTGCGCCGGGGCGGGGTGGCCGCGGTGAGCACCAACGGCGTGCTCGGTGATCCCACCGGAGCCTCCGCGGCCGAGGGCGCCGCGCTGCTGCGCGACCTCGTCGCCGACCTGGTGGACGCCACCGACCGGGCGTTCCCCCGGTGAGCGGCGAGCTGGCGGGCCGACGCTTCACCCCCGACCCCTCGGTGGAGGTCCACGACGGCGGCAAGGTGCTGGTCGGCGGGTCGCCGCTGCGGGTCGTGCGGCTCACCGCGCCGGGGGCGGAGGTCGCCCGCCAGGTGCTCGACGGGGAGCCGGTGCCCCCCGGACGGGGCGCCACCGCCCTGGTGCGGAGGCTCCTCGACGGCGGCCTCGTCCACCCCGCCGTCACCGGCTCCGATCCCGAGGGCCCCAGCCGGGGGGCCGACCTCACCGTGGTGATCCCCGTGCGGGGCGAGCTGCCCGGCGACGTGCTGGCCGGCCTCGGCCCGGTGGCCGAGGTGGTGGTGGTCGACGACGCCAACCCCGTGCCGGTGACCGCGCCCGCGACCACCCCCGACGGCGTGCCCGTGCGGGTCGTGCGGCGCACGCAGCTGGGCGGCCCCGGCGGGGCCCGCAACACCGGCCTGGAGGAGGTCACCACCGAGCTGGTCGCGTTCGTCGACGCCGACTGCGTGCCGGCGGCCGGGTGGCTCGACCACCTTCTCCCCCACCTCGATGACCCGGCGGTGGCCGCGGTGGCGCCCCGCATCGTGCCCGCTGGTGACCTCGACGCGGGCGGCAGCGCCCTGGCCCGCTACGAGGCGGTGCGGTCGGCCCTCGACATGGGCCCGGAACCGGCCCGGGTGCGGGCCCGCTCCCGCGTCTCGTTCGTGCCGTCGGCGACGCTCGTGGCGCGCGTCGCCGACCTGCGCGCCGTCGGCGGCTTCGACGCCGAGCTCCACGTCGGCGAGGACGTCGACCTGGTGTGGCGCCTCGACGAGCAGGGCCACGGCGTGCGCTACGAGCCGTCGGCGACGGTTGCGCACCGGCACCGCACCTCGTGGCGGGCGTGGGCCCGGCGCCGGTTCGACTACGGCACCTCGGCCGGGCCGCTCGCCGTGCGCCACCCGGGGGCCCTCGTCCCGGTCGAGGCCTCGCCGGGGAGCCTGGCGGCGTGGGTCGCCGTTGCCACGGGGCACCCGGCGGTCGGGCTGGGGCTGGCCGCCGGCACCGCGGTGCGCCTCGCCCGCCGGCTCGGTGACGTCGAGGACGGCCCCGCCCTCGCCACCGGCGTCGCGGTGAAGGGCCACGTGGCCGTCGGGCGCATGCTGGCGACCGCCCTGGTGCGGCCGTGGTGGCCGGTGACCCTCGCGGTGGCGGCTCTCGTGCCGTGGCGCCGCCTGCGGCGGGCGCTCCTGCTCGGGGCCCTCGTGCCGCCACTCGTCGAGTGGGCCACCGAGCGCCCGTCCCACGGGCCGGTGAGCTGGGTCGCCCTGCGGCTCGCCGACGACGCCGCCTACAGCGCCGGGGTGTGGGTCGGCGCCCTGCGGGCCCGCACCGCCGAACCGCTGGTGCCCGACCTCACCTCATGGCCCGACCCCGGCCGCTACACCACCTGGCGGGCCTCCCAGGCCACCACCGCCTGAACGAGTCGGCCGGTCAGTCGGTGGCGGCGGTGGGGTCGGTGGCGGCGTCGATGAGCTCGAGGACCCGGGCGGGGGGCAGGTGCTGCTCGACGACGCGCACCCCGAGGTGGGCGAGGGCGTCCTCCACCGCGCTGGTGAGCGCGGCCGGCGCCCCGATCGCGCCGCCCTCCCCCACGCCGCGGAAGGTGATCTCCTCGGACGGCTCGTGGTGCACGTGGTGCACCTCGATGCGGGGCACGTCGAGGGCGGTGGGCAGCAGGTGGTCCATGAACGTCGACGACAGGAACTGACCGTCGCGGTCGTAGGCCGACCGCTCGAGGAGCACCGCGCCCAGGCCCTGCACCACCCCGCCGCGCACCTGGCCGTCGACGATCGCCGGGTTGATCACCGCGCCGCAGTCGCCGACCACCACGTAGCGCACGACGCGCACCAGGCCGGTGTCGGGGTCGATCTCGACCTCGCAGGCGTGGGTGGCCACCGACCACGTGCCCTCGGCGGAGTCGAACGTGGCCGTCGCCTCGATGCCCGGCCGACCGTCGGCGTTGGCCAGGCCCGGCCGGACCCATGACAGGCGGCCGACCTCGGCCAGCGGCGTGCGCACCCCCGGCGCGCCCCGGGCGACCACCGCGCCGTCGTCGAGCTCGAGGTCGGCGGGGTCGATCTCCATGAGCTGCGCCGCCACCTCGAGCACCCGCTCGCGCACGGCGCGGGCCACGCCCACCACCGCGCCGCTCGCCAGCGTGGCCGACCGCGACCCGCCGGTGCCCACCAGGTTGAACGGGGTCACCTGGGTGTCGCCGGCCACCACCCGCACCCGGTCGAGCGGCAGGCCCAGCTGGTCGGCGGCGAGCTGGGCCAGGGTGGTCTCGTGGCCCTGGCCGTGCGGCATCTGGCTGGTGAAGACCGTGACGCCGCCGTCGAGCTCGAGCCGGGCCCGGGCCTCCTGCACCGTGCGGGGGGCGGCCATGATCCCCATGGCCCGGATGAGGCTGGGGGAGACCGGGGCCGGCTCCACCACGTTGGCCAGGCCGAGGCCGAGCAGACGACCCTCCTGGCGCGCCGCCGCCTGGCGGGCCCGGAAGGCGTCGAGGTCGAGCAGGTCCACGGTGTCGTGGAAGGTGCGGCGGGGGTCGAACCCCCGCAGCTCGACGCCGGTGGCGCTGGCCCGGGGAAGCTCCCCCGGCGTGAGCAGGTTGCGGTCGCGCACGGCCACCGGGTCGAGGCCCAGCTCCCGGGCGATCAGGTCGAGGAGCCGCTCCCGCACCCAGGTCTCGACCTCCCAGGGCCCGCGGTAGGGGATGTAGGTGGCCTTGTTGGAGGCCACGATCACCGACTCCACGTCGAGGTGCTCGATGCGGTACGCCGCCGGGAAGAGGGCCCGGACGATGGAGACGTAGCCGGTGGCCGGGTAGCCGACCTTCGGGTACGCGCCCTGGTCCATCACCAGCCGGAGCCGCACCCCCAGCACCCGTCCGTCCTCGGCCACCGCGGCCTCCACGTCGACCCGCTCCTCGCGGGCCTGGCCGGCGACGGCGAGGTTCTCGGTGCGGTCCTCGACCCACTTCACCGGCCGCCCCACCAGCACCGCGGCACCCGCCACGGCGATGTCCTCGTGGGTCAGGCCGAACTTCTGCCCGAAGGAGCCGCCGATGTCGCCGCAGCGCACCCGCACGGCGTGGGCCGGCAGCCCGAGCACGTCGGCCAGGTGCATGCGCAGGGCGTGGGGCGACTGGTGGGCAGCGTGCACGTCGAGGGTGCCGGTGGTGGGGTCGTAGGCGGCCACCAGGCCCCGGCACTCCATGGGCACGTTGGCGTGGCGGTGCTGGGCGAACCGGGCCCGCACCACCCGGTGGGCACCGGCGAAGGCCGTGTCGGTGTCGCCGTAGCGGTGTGTCGAGCGGTGCACGACGTTGGTGCCCAGCTCCGGGAACACCGGTTCGGTCCCCCCGGCGAGCACGTCGTCCATGTCACCCACCCCGGGCAGGGGCTCGTAGTCGACCTCGACGGCCTCGACCCCGTCCTCGGCCGCGGCCCGGCTGTCGGCCAGCACGACGGCCACCGGGTCGCCCACCAGCCGCACCCGGTCATGGGCGAGCGCCGGGAACGGGGCCACCAGCAGGTCCGGGGGGCCGGCGGGCACGAGGGGGCCCGCCACCCGGTCGAGATCGGCGGCGGTGATGACCGCCCGAACCCCCGGCACCGCCCGCGCCGCGTCGACGTCGACGCCGCGCACCTCGGCGTGGGGGAAGGGACTGCGGACGAACGCGGCGTGCAGCATCCCCGGCAACTGGATGTCGTCGACGTAGCGTCCCCGACCGGTGAGCAGGCGGGGGTCCTCCACCCGGGTGACGCTGGTGCCGGTGAGGCGGGTGACCATCAGCGCCCGCCTTCCCGGGCGATCTCGGCGGCGCGGAGCACGCCGTCGACGATGCTCTCGTAGCCCGTGCACCGGCACAGGTGCCCCGACAGCGCCTCCCGCACGGTCGCCTCGTCGGGGTCGGGTTCCTCGTCGAGCAGGGCCGCCGCGGTGATCAGCACGCCCGGCGTGCAGAAGCCGCACTGGAACGACCAGCGCTCGAGGCAGCCCTGCTGCACCGGGTGCAGGTCGTCGCCGTCGGCGAGGCCCTCGACCGTGGTGACGACCCGCCCGTCGGCCTGGACGGCCAGCGTGAGGCAGGACCGCACCGGGTTCCCGTCGAGCAGCACGGTGCAGGAGCCGCACACGCCGTGCTCGCACCCGAGATGGGTGCCGGTGAGGCCGAGGTCGTCTCGCAGCAGCTCGGCCAGCGACCGGCGAGCCTCGACGCGGGCCCGGCGGGGCTCGCCGTTCACCTCGAGCGCGACGTCGAGCTCGGTGCGGGGCTCGGGCGGGGTCATGCGAGCCCCCCGGCCCGCGCCGCCGCCCGCTGCAGGGTGCGACGGGCGAGGGTGGCCGCCACCCGGCGGCGGTAGGCGGCGGTGGCGTGCAGGTCGTCGTGGGGCTCGAGGCGGGCCGCCGCTGCCCGGGCGACCTCGTCGAGGGCCTCGTCGGCGGGGAGCCGGCCGGCCAGCTCGACCCCGGGCCGTTCGTCGAGCACCGCGGTGGAGCCCACGCCGAGGAACGCCACCGCGGCGTCGGCCACGGTGCCGTCGGGAGCCAGGCCCACGCGGGCGCACGCCCCCACCAGGGCGAAGTCGCCCGGTCGGCGGCTCACCTCTTCGAACGCGGTGCCGGTGCGGGGGCCGGGCACCGGCACGTGCGCCTCCACCAGCACCTCGTCGGGGGCGAGGGTGGTGGTGAGGTACGACTCGAACAGGTCGGTGGCCGCCACCTCCCGGGGACCGCCCGGGCCCTCGGCCACCACCCGGGCACCGAGGAGGAGGGCGACCGCGGGCCACTCGGCGGCCGGGTCGTTGTGGGCCAGCGACCCGCCGAACGTGCCCCGGTTGCGCACCGCGGCGTGGGCGACGGACGGGGCGGCCTCGGCCAGCAGCGGCGCATGGCGGGCCACCGACGGGTCACGGGCGAGCCGGGCGTGGGTGACCGTCGCGCCGATCACCAGGCGGTCGGGGCGCGCCTCCACCCGGTCGAGGCCGGTGACCCGTCCGACGTCGACCAGCACGCTGGGGCGGCCCAGGCGCAGGGCGAGCAGCGGGAGCAGGCTCTGGCCCCCGGCGAGCACCTTGGCGTCCTCGCCCGCCTCGACGAGCGCGGCGACGGCGCCGGACACCGTGTCCGGCGCGACGTACGCGAACGGCGGCGGCTTCACCTGCCCCTGTTCCCCCCGGACCAGGCCGCCGGCGGGCTAGCCGACGTTGAGGAGGTCGACGACGAAGACGAGGGTCTCGCCGCCCTTGATCACACCACCGGCGCCGCGCTCGCCGTAGCCCTTGTGGGGCGGGATGGTGATGCGGCGGCGACCGCCGACCTTCATGCCGGCGACGCCCTCGTCCCAACCCTGGATGACCTGACCGGCACCGAGGCGGAAGGCGAACGTGTCGTTGCGGTCCCACGAGGCGTCGAACTGCGCGCCGTCGCTCCAGGCGTGGCCCACGTAGTGCACCGTCACCACCGCGCCGGGCACCGCTTCGGTGCCGTCCCCCACCTCGAGGTCCTCGACGACGAGGTCGGCGGGCGGCTCCCCGTCCGGGATGGTCACGTCGGGCTTGGTGTCGGCCATCGGGCCAACCTAGTGCGCCGCCGCCGGACCGTCGTCCAGCCGGCACCGCCCGGCCGGGCCTCAGCCGTCGATCGCGGGTGGGTCCACCGGGTCGCCCACCGCCACGGGCCCGCCGGTGACCACCGACGCGTACACACCGAGGTGGTTGGCGTGCAGCTGCTCGAGGGCGTCGTAGAGGCGGGCCTGGCGCAGCAGCCCGGGCTGGGCCCGGAGCGGCATGGCGCAGCGCACGGTGGGCTTGTCGACCCGGGCCCGGGCCCCGCCGAGGCGGACCTCCCGGCCCCGCCAGCCGTCCTCCACGAACGGGTCGGCCGGCGCCCCCGGGTCGATCACCACGTTGGGGCGGAAGCGCCGGACGTCCCAGTCGAGGTCGGGTCGGGCCGCGGCCACGCCCCGGAGGGTGGCGGTGGAGAGCAGGTGCAGGTCGGCCGCGTCGCGGAACGAGCCGGGTGGGGCGGGGATCTCCACGTACTCGGCGTCGTCGTGGGGCGGGTCGAACGTCATCTCGTAGCCCACCCGCACCCCGGCGTCGACGTGGCGCAGCTCCACGTCGCGGCCCAGCCACCGGGACAGCACGTCCGACGCGCCCGGATCGGTGGCCGCCACCTCGGCCCCTCCCGGCACGCGGAGCACCACGTCGGGGCCGACGGTGGTGGCGGCGGCGTCGAACAGCCGGGCGTGGCGCTTGGCGCTGAGCAGGGTCCCGGTGGTCGGGTCGATGAGGGCCCAGTCGCGGTCCCCCACCACGCCGCGCTCGTCGATCACCAGCTCGTCGACGCGCTCACCCTGGAACGACTTCACCGGATAGCGCCACAGCTGGGCGACCGTGGCGCCCATGGTCAGGCCCTGCGCACGAGCAGGGTGCGCCACTCGTCGTCGGCCACCGTGCCGGCGAGCGAGAGGCCCTGCGCCTCGAAGGCGGCGAGCACGGCGGCTGCCTGCTCGTCGAGCAGCCCGCTGACCACGACGGTGCCGTCGTCGGCCGCCGCCCGGACCAGGGCGGGGGCGAGCTCCACGAGCGTGCCCGCGGCGATGTTGGCCATCACCACGTCGTACGCGCCCGCCTCCAGCTCGGCCGCCGGGGTGTCGGAGGCGACCACCACGCCGGCCACGTCGTTGCGGATCGCGTTCTCGGCGGTGGCCCGCACGGCCTCGTCGTCGATGTCGACGGCCACCACCAGGGCGGCGCCCAGCCGGGCCGCCGCCACCGCCAGCACCCCGCTGCCGCAGCCCACGTCGGCGACTGCGGCGGCCGGCTCGACCAGGCGCTCGAGCTCGGCCAGGCACATGCGTGTGGTGGGGTGGGCGCCGCTGCCGAACGCCCGCCCGGGGTCGATCGAGAGCACGAGGTCGTCGGCTCCG
>Ga0164243_10006437_pt1 | contig 17785 bp, 11 predicted proteins | sample OricompcompostOP_FD_108781 | JGI IMG/M metagenome (GOLD analysis project Ga0164243, IMG submission 108781) | Organic Plus compost microbial communities from Emeryville, California, USA - Original compost - Organic plus compost (OP) | ecosystem: Engineered > Solid waste > Mixed feedstock >... | reverse complement strand
CTTCCTGCAGATCGACGCGGCGGTGAACCGCGGCAATTCCGGCGGCCCGACCTTCAACCTCAAGGGCGAGGTCGTGGGCGTGAACACCGCGATCTACTCGCCCTCCGGCGGCAATGTCGGCATTGCCTTCGCGGTGCCCGCCGAAGTCGCCACGCATGTCATCCAGGAGCTGAAGGATACCGGCTCGGTGACGCGCGGCTGGCTCGGCGTGCAGATTCAGCCGGTAACCGACGACATCGCCGCTGCCATCGGTCTCAAGGACCCGCACGGCGCCCTCGTGGTCGAGCCGCAGGAAGGCAGCCCCGGCGCCAAGGCCGGCATTGAGGCCGGCGACGTCGTGCTCTCGGTCAATGGCGAGCGTGTCGCCGATGCGCGCGACCTCTCGCGCCGCATCGCCAACATCAAGCCCGACACCGACACCAAGCTGACGATCTTCCGCAACGGCGACACCAAGGACGTCACCGTGAAGCTCGGCAAGCTGTCGGAGAACCAGCAGCAGGCCGACAACAGCGACAGCGGCAGCCAGAACGACAACGGCAGCGCCACGCAGCTCTCCGCCCTCGGCCTGGAGTTGCAGCCCGCCTCGCAGGTGGACGGCGCCGGCGACCAGGGTGTCGTCATCACCAATGTCGATTCCGACAGTCCGGCGGCCGATCGCCTGTCGACCGGCGACATCATCCTCGAAGTCGGCGGCGCCAAGGTGTCGTCGCCCCGTGATGTCTCCCAGGCGCTGGCCAAGGCCAAGGACCGCGGTAACCGCTCCGTTCTCCTGCGTGTCCGTTCGGGAGACAACGCGCATTACGTTGCGGTTCCGGTCGAGCGCGGCTGATCCTCCCCGTGCTCGAAAAAGAGCGGCGGGCGGCCTTCCTCCCCGGGCTGCCCGCCGCATCTTGTCAGGTGGAGGGTTCCTCCCGCACAGTCCGCCCCATGCGCATCCTCCTAGTCGAAGACGATCGTGACGCCGCCGCCTATCTCATCAAGGCGCTCCGCGAAGCCGGCCATGTCGCCGACCACGCCGTGGACGGCGAGGACGGTCTCGGCCTGGCCGGGGAGGGCATCTACGATGTCCTCGTCGTGGACCGGATGCTCCCCCGGCTCGACGGGTTGAGCTTCATCGGCGAACTGCGCAGCCGGGGCGACCACACGCCGACCCTCATCCTCTCGGCTCTCGGCCAGGTGGACGACCGTGTCGCCGGCCTGCGCGCGGGCGGCGACGACTACCTGACCAAGCCCTATGCCTTCACCGAGCTGCTGGCGCGGGTCGAGGCGCTGGCGCGGCGCAGCGCGCCGGGCACGGCGGAAGCCGTCTACGAGGTCGGCGACCTGACGCTCGACCGCCTCTCGCACACGGTGAAGCGCGCCGGGCAGGACATTCCCCTGCAGCCGCGCGAATTCCGCCTGCTCGAATATCTCATGCGCCATGCGGGGCAGGTGGTGACGCGCACCATGCTGCTGGAGAATGTGTGGGACTACCACTTCGACCCGCAGACCAATGTCATCGACGTGCACGTCTCACGCCTGCGCTCCAAGATCGACAAGGGCTTCGAGAGCCCGCTGCTGCACACCATTCGCGGCGCCGGGTACATGATCCGTGACGGCGCCCGCTAGGCCCTTCCGCGTCTTCCGCACGACGGCCTTCAAGCTGGCGCTCGGCCTGCTCGGCGTCTTCGTGCTCACCGCCGTCTTCGCGCTCGGCTATGTGCTCTGGCAGTCCAACCGCCTGATCCACGCGCAGATCGCGGAGACGGTGAACACCGAGGTGCAGAGCCTCTCGCGCGAATATGAGGGCGGCGGCGTGCTCCGCCTGGCGCAGGAGGTTGAGAAGCGTGGCCGCCAGCCCGGCTCTTTCCTCTATCTGCTGACCGCGCCGAACGGGCTGCCCATCGCCGGCAATGTCGGCGACCTGCCGCCCGGTGCGCTGGACAAGGCCGGGCAGAACGAAATCCCCTATGCCCGCCGTGGCGAGACGCGGCGCGCCTCCTCGCTGGCCTCCGTCCGCGTGGTGCTGCTGCCGAACGGCTTCCGCCTGCTGGTCGGCCGCGACCTCGCCGAGCGCGGTCGCTTTGCCGCGGTGCTGGTGCGCGCGGTCTTCGGCGGCACGGTGCTGATTGTCCTGCTCGGGCTGGCCGGCGGCCTCATCGTCGCGCAGCGCGTGCTGCGGCGCATCGACATCTTCACCGACAAGAGCCGCACCATCATGGCCGGCGACCTGTCCGGACGCCTGCCTTTGGCCGGCACCGACGACGAGTTCGACCGCCTCGCGGTGGCCACCAACGCCATGCTGGAGCGCATCGAGGGGCTGATGGGCGAGGTGCGCGCCGTCACCGACAACATCGCCCACGACCTCAAGACGCCGCTGACGCGCCTGCGCAACAACGCCGAGGAGGCGCTGCGCACCGCCGAGAGCCCCGACGACTACCGCCTCGCGCTGGAAAAGGTGATCGACGAATCCGACGGCATGATCGGCATCTTCAACGCCATCCTGCTGATCGCGCGCGTCGAGGCCGGCATGGCGCGCGAGATCATGCAGCCGCTCGACGCCGCCGAACTGGTCGAGGGCATGGCCGAGCTCTACGAGCCCGTGGCCGAGGAGGGCGGCGTCGCCTGCCGTGTCGCGGTGCAGCCGGAGCTGCGCGTCTTCGGCAACCGCGAACTGCTCGGCCAGGCGCTGGCCAACCTTCTCGACAATGCTCTGAAATACGCCCACGTCGCCGCCGACGGTACGCAGGGGGTGGTCAGCATCACCGCCGAGCGGCAGGGCGAGCACGTGCTCTTCGCTGTGGCTGACCGGGGCCGGGGCATCGCCGAGGCCGACCGAAACCGCGCGCTGGAGCGCTTCGGCCGTCTGGAGCAGAGCCGGTCCCTGCCGGGCTCGGGCCTGGGCCTCAGCCTTGCCGCGGCGATTGCCCGACTGCACGGCGGCGAGCTGCGGCTGGAGGACAACGCGCCGGGCCTGCGCGCCGTGCTGGTGCTGCCCGCGACCCTGCGCGAGGATGCGCACTGATGTCGGGGCGCTGACGTTTTGGCGTTGCGGCGCCGCCGCGCATCGGTCTTGATGCCCCAATGACCGAAACGCTCGCCAAAGACACGCTCTCCGGAACCCCGCTTGCCCAGCGCCTCGCCGCGCCGGAGAAGGGCAAGGCCAAGGGGAAGGGGGAGGCGGAGCAGCCTCATCTCGCCACCCTCCTGCAGGAGAATCGCGCGCTTTCCGCCCTGGTGAAGCGCGCCCCGCCGGCGGGTGCGCTGCTGGCGCGCATTGCCGATGGGTCGCCCTTTCTCTGGCAGCTCTGCGAGAGCGACCCGGAGCGCCTGCTGCGCCTGCTCGAGGGAGACCCGCAAACCGCGCGCGACGCGCTTCTGGCCGAGGCCCGCGCCGCGGCCGACGGCGAGGAGGTGGACGAGGCGCATGTCATGCGGCGCCTGCGCAAGTTGAAGGCCGAAATGGCGCTGCTTCTGGCGCTGGCCGATCTCGGCGGCGTTTGGGACGTGCCGGTGGTCACCGCGGCCTTGTCGGACTTTGCAGACGCCGCGATTTCCGCCGGCCTGCGCTTCCTGCTGCGCGAGGCTGCGGGGCGGGGCAAGATCGCGCTGCCCGACCTCGCCGATCCGGAGCAGGGTTGCGGGCTGACCGTGCTGGCCATGGGCAAGCACGGCGCGCGCGAGCTGAACTATTCCTCCGATATCGACCTCATCGTCTTCTACGACCGGCAGAATGCGCCGCTCGACGAGGACGACGCGCCGCCGTTCTACATCCGCCTCGTGCAGCATCTGGTGCGCATCCTCCAGGAGCGCACCGAGGACGGCTATGTCTTCCGCACGGACCTGCGCCTGCGGCCCGATCCCGGCTCGACACCGGTGGCGATTTCCGTGGAAGCGGCGCTCTCCTATTACGAGACCGTAGGCCAGAATTGGGAGCGCGCAGCCATGCTCAAGGCCCGCCCCGCCGCCGGCGACGCAAGAGTTGGCGAGGAGGTGCTGCACGCGCTGGTGCCCTTCATCTGGCGCAAGCATCTCGACTATGCCGCCATCGCCGACATCCACGCCATGAAGCGGCAGATCCAGATGCATCGCGGCCACGGCGCCGTGGCCATCGAGGGGCACAACGTCAAGCTCGGCCGCGGCGGTATCCGCGAGATCGAGTTCTTCGTGCAGACGCAGCAATTGGTGGCGGGCGGCCGCATTCCCGATCTGCGCGTGCGCGGCACCGAGGCGGCGCTTGCCGCCTTGGTCGAGCACAACTGGATCGACGAGAAGACGCGCGACGACCTGGTGCGCGCCTATCGCTTCCTGCGCTCGGTCGAGCACCGCATCCAGATGGTGGCCGACGAGCAGACCCACATGCTGCCCGAGGACAGGGACAGCATGGAGCGGTTAGCGCGCTTTGCCGGCTTCGACAGCCGCGACGCCTTCGCCAGGGCGCTGCAGGCCGAGCTGGAATGCGTGCAGGAGCACTATTCGCACCTCTTCGAGGACGCCCAGCCGCTGGCCGCCTCCTCCGGCAGCCTGGTCTTCACCGGCGAGGAAGACGATCCCGAAACGCTCGACACCCTGCACCGCATGGGCTTCCGCGAGCCCTCCATGGTGGCCGGCCTCGTGCGCGCCTGGCACCACGGCCGCGTGGTGGCCACGCGCTCGGCCCGCGCCCGCGAGCTCCTGACCGAGCTCATCCCGGCGCTGCTCGACGCCATGACGCGCACCAGCGATCCGGATTCGGCGCTGCGCGCCTTCGACCGCGTGCTGGCGCGGCAGCCGGCCGGCATCGAGTTCTTCTCGCTCTTGCGCTCCAATCCGGGCTTTCTCGGCCTGCTCGCCGACGTGCTCGGCACCGCGCCGCGGCTGGCCGATCTGGTCGGACGCCGGCCGCATGTGCTCGATGCCGTGCTGGAAGCCGACTTCTTCTCCGCGCTGCCGGACGAGGAGCTGGTCCGCGAGCGCCTCGACCAGACGCTGAATGAGGCGCGCTCCTACGAAGACGTGCTCGACCGCGCGCGCATCTTCGCGCAGGAGCACAAGGTTCTGATCGGCGTGCGCGTGCTTTCCGGCGCCATCACCGCCGAGCGCGCGGGCGAGGCCTTCGCCAAGCTGGCGGACCTGCTGATCGAGCGCGTGCACGCCGCCGCCGAGGCCGAGATGGTGCGCGCGCACGGCACGGTGCCGGGCGGCCGCTCGACCATCCTGGCCATGGGCAAGCTCGGTGGGCGCGAGATGACCTTCGCCTCCGACCTCGACCTCATCCTGATCTACGACCACCCCGACGACGTCACCTCGTCGGAGGGCGGGCGCGAACTGGCGCCGAGCCAGTATTATGCGCGCCTGACGCAGCGCATCGTCTCCGCGCTCTCGGCGCCGACCGCCGAGGGCACCCTCTACGAGGTCGATTTCCGCCTGCGCCCGTCCGGCCATTCCGGCCCGCTGGCCACCCGCTTCAGTGCCTTCCAGCGCTACCAGCGCGAGGAGGCCTGGACCTGGGAGCACATGGCGCTGACCCGCGCCCGGCCGATCTCGGGCGACGGCGCGTTCCGGGCTGAGGTCGAGGCCGAGGTTGCCGAGGTGCTGACCGCCGAACACGAGCGCAAGAAGCTGGCCAAGGACGTGCGCGACATGCGCCGGACGCTGGCCGTGGAAAAGGGCGAGGACGATCCCTGGGAGTTGAAGACGGCGGTCGGCGGGCTGATTGACCTCGAATTCATCGCGCAGTTCCTGCAACTCGCGCACGGCCACGCGCACCCGGAAATCCTCTCCACCACGACGATCCGCGTCTTCGAGGCGGCGGCGCATGCCAAGCTGCTGGCGCAGGAGGATTACGAATTGCTGCGCGCCGCCACCCGCCTGCAGCACGATCTGACCCAGCTCCTGCGGCTGTGCCTGAGCGAAAGCTTCGACCCGAAGACGGCCGGGGCAGGGCTGCTGGCCCTGCTGGCCCGAGCCGGCGGCGATCCCGACTTCGCGGCGCTGTCCTCGGAGCTGAAGGACACGCAGAAGGGGGTGCGGAAGCTTTTCACCAAGCTGGTAACGGCCTGATCCAAGCTACGGAGGGGTAGGGGTTTTCTGCCGTTCGGGTGGCGCGGCTGTTGCTCCACATTCCGTCATTGCCGGGCTTGACCCGGCAATCCAGGGCGGCGAGTCCGGCGCCTGCGGCTCTGGATGCCCGGGTCGAGCCCGGGCATGACGATGGAGAGGTTCCTTCCAAGGCGGCAGCCCCGCACTTTGTCATGCTCCGGCTTGACCAGAGCATCCATGGAGCGGTGCGGCAGGTGGCGAGGTTGCATGGACCCTCCGGTCAAGCCGGAGGGTGAGCCGAGTGTGTGGCGGGCCGGGTGCCTTACGCTTGCGGCTGATCCTCGGCGGTCCCGGCTTCTGCCTCGACCGCAGGCACAGCCTGATCACCGCTGACTTCAGCGGCAACCTCCGCCTCTTCCGTCTCGCGCAGCAAGGCGGCCAGTTCCTCGTCGGCCTTGAGCGGCGCGTCGGCGCGCTGGGGCAGGCGGACCAGAACCACGGTGCCTTCGCCCACCGTCGAGCGGATGCGCATGACGCCCTGGTGGAGTTCGACCAGCGAACGGGCGATGGCGAGCCCCAGCCCCGAGCCCTTATGGGTTTTGGTGAACTGGTTCTCGACCTGCTCGAAGGGGCGGCCGAGCTTGGACATGGCCTCGCGCGGAATGCCGATGCCGGTGTCCTCGACGCAGATGTTCACCGCCTCGCCGACCGGGCGCACGCGCACCGTGACGCGGCCGCCGGCGGGGGTGAACTTCACCGCATTGGCAAGCAGGTTGAGCAGGATCTGCTTGACCGCGCGGCGGTCGGCGCGGGCGACGATGCCGGTCGCGGCCTCGGCGCGCAGGGCAAGGCCCTTTTCCTCGGCCAGCGGGGTGACGACGCGCAGCGCCTCCAGCACTACAGCGTCGAGATCGACATCGTCGAGGCGCAGCTGCAGATGCCCGGTCTCGATGCGCGACATTTCGAGGATGTCGTTGATCAGTTCGAGCAGGTGATGGCCGCTGTCGCCGATGTCGCGGGCATATTCCTCGTACTTGGCCGAGCCGAGCGGGCCGAATGCGCCCGAGGTCATGATCTCGGAGAAGCCGATGATGGCGTTGAGCGGCGTGCGCAGCTCGTGGCTCATATTGGCCAGGAATTCGGACTTGGTCTTGTTGGCGCCCTCGGCCTCGGCCTTCTGCTCGGCGTATTTCTCGGCCAGTTCGGCCAATTGCTGCGCCTGCAGCTCCAGCGTCTGGCGCGACTTCTGCAGGTCGGTCACGGTGGCCATCAGCCGCCGCTCGCTGTCGACCAGCCGCTCTTCGTGGCGCTTCAGCGAGGTGATGTCGGTGCCGATGGAGACGAAGCCGCCATCCTTGGTGCGGCGCTCGTTGATGTGCAGCCAGCGGCCGTCCTCAAGCTGCGCCTCGTAGGTGCGCGCGCCTTCCTCGACCTTGCCTTCGGGGTGGACCTGCGTGCGCACCACCGGCGCGCGGCCCGCCGCGATGACGTCGGCATAGGCGCTGCCAGGTTTCACCGCATCGTCGGGCAGTTCGTAGAGCTGCTGGAACTTGGTGTTGCAGAGCACGAGCTTGTTGTCGGCATCCCACAGCACGAAGGCTTCGGAGACGGTCTCGACCGCTTCGCGCAGGCGAAGATCCGCCGTCATGGTGCGCTCGGCCAGCCGGCGCTCCTCGGTGATGTCGACGCAGATGCCGATCAGCCGCGCGCCGTCCTCGGGCGTGCGCACGACCTCCGCGCGGGCGCGCAGCCAGATCCAGTCGCCGCGCGCATGGCGGACGCGGAAGGATCGGTCGATGACATTGGTGTCGCCGCGCAGAAGCTCGTCCGCCAGCGCGTAGAAATCGCCATCGTCCGGATGGATGGCGTTGTTGAAGGTGCCGAACGAGATCAGCCCGCTGCGCGGCTCGTGGCCCATCAACTCGTACATCGACTGCGACCAGAAGATTCTTCCGCGTGCGAGGTCCCAGTCGAACAGGCCCGAGCGCCCGCGCGAGAGCGCGGTGTCGACACGCTGCTGCACGCGCGCGGCGGTGCGGCTGGCCTGCCGGGCGCGGCTCGCCTGCCAGGAGAAGGCGAGGCCGAGCAGCGCCAGCACGCTGCCGGTGATCGCGAACAGGGTCACCGTGATGTGGACGCTGTCGCGCCAGCCGACCAGCGCGTCGGAAACCGGCTGCACCAAAGCGATCTGGCCGAGCGGCTCCTCGAGATTGCGGACGGTGGCCAGCGCCTGCTCGCCGCCCGGCAGCGTGATCTGCAGCACGCCGGCGTCTTCCGCCATGGTGGTCAGCGGCTGGCCGGCGCCGAGCGCGGCGGTGAGGTTGGCGCCGACATTGGCGATGCCCGTGCCGGTGACGGCGACCACGGTGCCCGAGGCGTCCGAGACGATGAGCCCGCGCCCGTGGTCGGAGGCCTCCGCGGGCAGGCTTTCCCGCACATAGCGCGCCGCCGCGGCGACGGCGTCCTTCTGCCCGGCGGCCTGGGCGGTGAGGTCGTGGCCGATGATGCGCGAGAGGAGCGACAGGTCCTCGGCCATCGAGTCGAGAACCCGTGTCCGCGCCGCGTTGACCTGCAGCGCGGTCGTCACGCCGGCGGCCAGCAGGCACAGCCCGATCAGCGCCGGAACGGCGCGCCGGAGAACGGTCTCGACATTGGGAAAGCGGCTCTTGGCCGAGGTGGCGATGGACCGCGTCAGCCCGTCAGCCTTGTACGGGCGCACGGAAACACTCGTGGCGTCGGAATGCGCCATGAATATCTCCTAGATGATTCGCTGCTCTCGACGAGCGAAACGCCACAGCCCCGCGAGCACGACCGATTTGAATCATCGCGGGGTGATTTGTCCAGCCTTTATGATGGTGCGGTAATCTTGTTTTAACTTTGACAAAGGCGCGACTCATCCTTCCGGGGGAAGGTTGAGGCGCAACACTCTCAGCACGTCAGCGGAGCGAGGCGGAACCCCACACTCCGTCATTGCCGGGCTTGACCCGGCAATCCAGGGCGGCCGACTCCAAGCGTGTGGCTCTGGATGCCCGGGTCGAGCCCGGGCATGACGGAAGGAGAGGTCTGGGGGAGGGGCCTTCGCCCCTCACGCCAGAGCGCGGGTCACCAGGTCGGAGACGTCGCGCGAGAGGTTTTCCTGCGCGGCCAGCCGCTTCAGCGCCGCCTCGGCGTGGGCGCGGCGGGTCGGTTCCAGCGCGCGCCAGCTGCGGAAGGCGCCGAGCAGGCGCGCCGCCACCTGCGGGTTCTTGGCGTCGAGCTTCAGCACCACGTCCGCCAGGAAATTGTGGCCGGCGCCGTCGGGGCGGTTGAACTGGGTCGGGTTGCCGCTGGCGAAGCTGCCGATCAGCGCGCGCACCCGGTTGGGATTGGCGAAGCTGAAGGCCTCGTGCTGGGTGAGCTGGTGCACGCGCTCCAGCGTCGAGGGTTCGGCGATGGCGGCCTGAATGCCGAGCCATTTGTCGAGCACCAACGCGTCGCCCGCATAGCGGCGGTAGAAATCATCGAACGCCGTCTCCCGCGCAACGCCGGGGATCTGCGCCAGGATGGCGAGGCCCGCGATGCGGTCGGTCATATTGTCGGCGTTGGCATAGTGGCGCTCGACGCGGGCGATGGCCTCGTTGCTGCGGGTGGCGGCCAGCAGGTCGAGCGCGGCGGCGCGCAGAGAGCGCTTGCCGGCGCTCTTGGCGTCGGGGCTGTAGGGCTCGGTGCTGGCAAAGCGCTCGATCACCTCGGCCAGTTCGTTCGCCAGCTCGGCGGCGATGGCCTGCCGGGCGTGGTGGCGCGCGGTGTGGATCGCGTCCGGGTCCACGTCCTGCCCGATCTCGCGGAAGATGTCGCTTTCGGAAGGCAGCGCCAGAAGCTGCGCCTGATAGGCCGGGTCGAGGTCGGGGTTGGCGAGCGCGTTGCGCAGCGCCTCGGCAAGGCGCGGCTCGGCCAGCGGACCCTTGCCGGCGCGGATCGATTCCACCGAGCGCGTCAGCAGCCGCGTGGCCACCGTCTGCAGCGTCTGCCAGCGGTTGAAGGGGTCGTCGTCGTGCGCGGCGAGGAAGAGCAGGTCGTCGTCGCTCTGGTCGGTGGTCAGCTTGATCGGGGCCGAGAAGCCGCGATTGAGCGAGGCCACCGGGCGTTCGCGCAGACCAGTGAAGGTGAAGCTCTGGTGCGCCTTGGTGAGCACGAGAATGTCGCCCTCGGGCTGGTCCTCGCCGCTTGCCTGCGGCGTGATCTCGGCGCCGTTGCCACCGAGCAGGCCGAAGCGCAGCGGGATCACGGCCGGCTGCTTGTCCGGTTGGCCTGGCGTGGGCGGCACGGTCTGCGCGATGTCGAGGGTGAAGGTGCCGGCGCTCGCGTCGAAGCTGGACGACACCGTCACTTCCGGGGTGCCGGCCTGCGAGTACCACAGCATGAACTGCGACAGGTCGCGGCCGGACACCTCGGCGAAGCAGGCGATGAAGTCCTCGATGGTGGCGGCGTCGCCGTCATGACGCTCGAAATAGAGGTCCATGCCCTTCCGGAAATCGTCCGCGCCGATCAGCGTCTTCAGCATCCGGATGACCTCGGCGCCCTTCTCGTAGACGGTCGCCGTGTAGAAGTTGTTGATCTCGCGATAGGCCTCCGGGCGCACCGGATGCGCGAAGGGCCCGGCGTCCTCGGAGAACTGCTGGGCGCGCAGCGTGCGCACGTCCTGGATGCGCTTCACGGGGCGCGAGCGCTGGTCGGAGGAGAACTCCTGGTCGCGGAAGACGGTCAGGCCTTCCTTGAGGCAGAGCTGGAACCAGTCGCGGCAGGTGATGCGGTTGCCGGTCCAGTTGTGGAAATATTCATGGGCGATGACCGCCTCGATGCCGGCATAATCGCCATCGGAGGCCGTCTCGGGGCTGGCCAGGACATATTTGTCGTTGAAGACGTTCAGCCCCTTGTTCTCCATCGCCCCCATGTTGAAGTCCGACACGGCGACGACGTTGAAGACGTCGAGGTCGTATTCGCGGCCGAACGCGGTCTCGTCCCAGCGCATGGAGCGCTTCAGCGCGTCCATGGCGTAATGGGCGCGGCCTTCCTTGCCATGCTCGACATAGACCGCAAGCTTCACGTCGCGACCGGACTGGGTGCGGAAGCTGTCGTGCACGGCGGCCAGGTCGCCGCCGACCAGCGCGAACAGATAGCAGGGTTTGGGATGCGGATCGTGCCAGACCGCGAAATGGCGGTTGGTGCCGGCAATGTCGCCGCTCTGGCCGGGATTGCCGTTGGAGAGCAGGAGAGGAGCTTCGTCCTTATCCGCCTCGATGCGGACGGTGTAGACCGAGAGCACGTCGGGGCGGTCGAGGAAGTAGGTAATGCGCCGGAAACCCTCGGCCTCGCACTGGGTGCAATAGGTATCGCCGGAGCGGTAGAGCCCCATCAGCTTGGAATTGGCCTGCGGGTCGAGCGAGGTCTCGATTTTCAGGCGGAAGCGGTCGTGCGGCGGCTTGTGCAGCGTGAACTGGTCGCGCGTGGCGGAAAAGTCCTCCGCCTTCAGCGCGTGGCTGTCGAGTTCGGGCGTGCCGACCAGGTTGAGCGCATCGCCGTCCAGCACGAGGGGGGCGCCCTTCACCCCATCGGGATTGGGGCGGATTTCCAGCATGGCCGAGACGCGCGTGTCGGTCGGGTGCAGGGAGACGTCCAGATGGACCTTGTCGATCAGGTAATCGGTGGGGCGGTAGTCGGACAGCCGGATGGCGCGCGGTTCCTCGGAACGCATGATTTCTCCCTTGCTCTGCGCTGGATTTAGGCCTGCCCCCGGCGGGGTGACAAGGAGGCGGCGCGGTTATTTGGCTGCGGCTTCTTCGCCGGGCACCGTCGTCTCCTCACCAAGCGTGTCGCGGACATAGAGCATTTTCACCGCGACATAGCAGACCACGGTCAGCGGCGCGGCGAGCAGCACGCCGAGCGGTCCGAACACCGTGCCGGCCGCCAGCACGGCAAAGAGCAGCACGGCGGGGGGAATTTCCACCGTGCGTGCCTGCACCAATGGAGAGATGAAATTGCTCTCCACCTGCTGCACGAAGAGGTAGACCGCCGCCGTCCACAGCAGCAGTTCCCAGCCGCCGTTCATGGCCAGAAGCAGGGCCGGAACCGCCGCTGCGATAGGGCCGAGCAGGGGGATGAATTCGGCGAGCCCGGCCAGCAGGCCGAGCGCCAGCGGCGAGGGCAGGCCGACGAACAGCACACCCGCCGTGGTCAGCGCCCCGACGATGATCATGGCCAGCAATTGCCCGAGCAGCCAGAGCCGCAGCGCGCGGCCGGCGGCGGTGACCGTTTCGGCAACGCGCTCGCGCTGCGAATCCGGCACCAGTTCCAGCAGGCCCTCGCTGTAGAGGTCCGGGGTGGAGGCGATGTAGAGCCCGCCGGCAATCACCAGCGCCAGCACGACCAGGCTGTTTCCGACCGAATAGAGAATGCCCGCCACGCTGGACAGGAGATCGGTGTAGCCGCTGCTGGCCTGCTCCATCACCTTCTGGTCGAGATTGGTGATGCCGAGACGGTCCTCGAAGGCCGACCAGGCCTGCGGCAGGGTCTTCGCCAGATCCCTGGCCTGCGCCATGATCTCGGAGCCGAACAGATAGACCGCGAGCGCGATCAGCGCGGCGATGATCAGCGTGGCGATGGCCAGCGCCCAGCCGTTCCTCATGCCGGTGTAGTGGCAGATCGGCACCGAGATCAGCCGCAGCAGCGCCGCGACCACGACCGAGCCGAACACCAGAAGCAGCACGTCGGACACCGCCCAGAGAAACAGCGCCAGCACGACGACCGCCGCGACGATCAGCACGCGCCGAAGAAAGTCGACATCGTCACGCAGGTAACGGCTCGGCAAACGCAGCTCCTTCCGGCTCGCGGGACGGCTTTCCCCGGGAGGGAACGCATGAGGAGCGGAAAGGTGCGGCCGGCGCGCGCCAACGCATACTTGTTATTCCGCAGCGGAGGTGCTTTCCGGGCAGAGGAAGCTCGACGGCGGACGTCGTAATGCCTAGATGAAGAGGCCGATCAACCGAGCTTCTCCGTGCTGACACCCCGCGACATACGCTTCTCCGTCGCCCCGATGATGGAGTGGACGACGACCCAGTGCCGCGTCTTCCACCGCCGGCTGAGCCGCCATGCGCGGCTCTATACCGAGATGGTGACGACCGGCGCGGTGCTGCACGGCCCGCGCGAGCGGCTGCTCGGCTTCGCGCCCGAGGAGCAGCCGCTGGCGGTGCAGCTCGGCGGCTCGGACCCGCAGGCGCTGGCGGATTCGGCGCGCGTCTGCGCGGAATTCGGCTATTCGGAAATCAACCTCAATGTCGGCTGCCCCTCCGACCGCGTGCAGGACGGCCGCTTCGGCGCCTGCCTGATGCGCGAGCCGGCGCTCGTTGCCGAAGCGGTCGCCGCGATGAAGCGGGCGGTGGACATTCCGGTCACCGTGAAGTGCCGCATCGGCGTCGACGACCAGTGCACCGAAGCCGCGCTCGACACGCTTGCCGACGCCGTGGTGGCCGAGGGCGTGGACGCGCTGATCGTGCACGCGCGCAAGGCCTGGCTGCAGGGGCTTTCGCCGAAGGAAAACCGCGACGTGCCGCCGCTCGATTATGCGCGTGTCTACCGCCTCAAGCAGCGCCTGCCCGACCTGCCCATCGCCATCAATGGCGGCATAACCAGCCTCGACGAGGCGGAGGAGCATTTGGCGCATGTCGATGGCGTCATGCTCGGCCGCGCCGCCTATGCGGAGCCGGCGCTGCTGCTGGACGTCGACCACCGCCTGTTCGGCGCCGAGGCCACGCCGCGCGATCCTTTCGCCGTGGTCGAGGGACTGGAAGACTACATCGCCGCGCATCTGGAAGGCGGCGGGCGGCTGTCCAACGTCACGCGCCACATGCTCGGCCTGTTCAACGGCCGGCCCGGCGCGCGTGCCTTCCGCCGGCATCTTTCCACTGCGGGCATGCAGCCGGGAGCGGGGCTCTCCGTGCTGCGCGAGGCGGTTTCCCTCGTGCGAGCCCGCGCCACCGCCGAGGCCGCCTGAATGCTCTTTGGGGTTCCCGCCAGCGAGCTGGCCTGGCTCGCGGCCATCCTCGTCGTCGGCGGTGCGCTGACCGGCTTCCTCGCCGGGCTGCTCGGCGTCGGCGGCGGCGCCATCGCGGTGCCGGTGCTCTACCATCTGTTCGAGTTCATCGGCGTGCCGGACGCGGTGCGGATGCAGCTCTGCATCGGCACCTCGCTCGCCATCATCGTGCCCACCTCGCTCCGCTCGCTGATGAGCCACAACAAGCGCGGCGCGGTGGATTGGGCGACGCTGAAGCTGTGGCTGATCCCGGTGGCTGTCGGCACCGGCATCGGCGCGCTAATTGCCGCCTGGGTGTCGTCCAACAGCCTGAAAGCCATCTTCGGCGTGGTGGCCTTCCTCATCGCCGCGCAGATGCTGGTCGGCACGCGCGCGCTGCGCATTTCCGACGACCTGCCGGGGCGCCCGCTGATGGCTTTCTACGGTCTTCTCATCGGCGTGCTGTCGTCGGTCATGGGTATCGGCGGCGGCTCGTTCGGCAACCTCATCTACGCCGTCCATGGCCGCCCGGTGCATCAGGGCGTGGCGACCGCGGCCGGGCTCGGCGCGCTGATCGCCATTCCCGGCACGCTTGGCTTCATCATCGCCGGACTGCCCGACGAGAGGCTGCTGCCGCCGCTCTCGCTCGGCTTCGTCTCGCTGATCGGCGTGGTGCTGATCGCACCGATGAGCCTGCTTGCCGCACCCCTCGGCGCGCGCCTGGCTCACGGCTTTTCGCGCCGCCAGCTCGAAGTGGCGCTTGGTGTCTTCCTGCTGGTGATGGGCGGCCGCTTCCTCGGCGACTACCTGATCCACACCTTCGCCTGAGGCTTCTCCTCAAAACCCCAGCGCGTCGCGGAAAGCCCAGGCGGCGGCCAGCACCACGATGATGCCGAGCCAGATGGCGATGTCCCGCAGCAGGGTGCCGCTGCGGCCGCGATAGCCGCGGAAGGCGCCGCCGCCGATGAACAGGGCCAGCGCCAGCAGGGCTGTGATCGGCGCGATCTTGCCGTTGGTGAAGGCCTTCCAGCCCAACAGGTCGGCGGCGATCACCGTTGCCGCTCCGACGATGACGACGCCGAGCGCAAGCAGGCTCCAGTCGATCCGCCGCATCAGTCCTGCACCTCCCTGGAAGATTCCCGATCCGCCAGCTCCGCGAGCCGCGCGGGCAGGGCGGCCATGATGGCACGCCGCTCCTGCGGCGAACAGGCGAGCCAGCCGGCGATCTCCGCTGCGGTGCGGCCGCATCCGGAGCAAAATCCCGTGTGCGGATCGAGCCGGCAGATGCCGATGCAGGGCGTTTGAACAGCTGGGTTCATGCTCCGGAGATCAACGCCTCCGGGCGCACAAATGCAATGTCTGGAAGATCAGCCGGCGCGGCGCAGCTTGTGGTCGGGGCCCTGTTCGAGCGGCCCGAGCGCCGCCACCACCCGTGAGGGCGGGAAGGTGACGATAGCCTCGGTACCCTCGCGCAGCTTGCTCTTCAGCTCGAAACTGCCGCCGTGCAGGTCCACCAGCCCCTTGACGATGGGCAGGCCGAGCCCCGCCCCCTGTTCGGCCGTCTTGATGGCAAGCGTGCCCTGGCCGAAGGAGGAGAGCACCACCGGGATTTCCTTTTCCGGAATGCCCGGGCCAGTGTCCTTCACCGAGAGGAACTGCCCGCCCTCGGGTGTGATGCCCACCGTGACGGTGATCTCACCGCTCTGGGGCGTGAACTTGATGGCGTTGGAGAGCAGGTTCAGCGCCACCTGGCGCACCGCGCGCTCGTCCGCCCACAGCGCGTTCATGTTCGGGGTGAAGCTCTGCGTCAGCGTGATGCCGCGGTTGCGCGCGCGCAGCTTCAGCAAGTGGCAGCAGTTCTCGACGATGTGGCAGACGCGCACGGCCTCTTCGTTCAGCTCGTAGCGTCCGGCCTCGATGCGCGACAGATCGAGCAACTCGTTGATGAGATTCAACAGGTGCTCGCCGCTGGCGTGGATGTCGCTCGCATATTCCTTGTAGGTCGGCACGGCATGCGCGCCGAAGACCTCGGTTTTCAGCACTTCCGAGAAGCCGAGAATGGCGTTCAGCGGGGTACGGAGCTCGTGGCTCATGGTGGCCAGGAAGCGGGACTTGGCGACATTGGCCAGTTCGGCATGGCGGCGGGCTTCGTCGGAGATCGACTTGGCCTGCTCCAGCTCGGCGATCAGGGCGTCCTTCTCGGCGCGGTATTGCAGCGTCACCAGCGAGGAGTGGAAGAGCCGCCGCGACAGCACGATGAGGAAGATCTGCGCCAGCGGCGCGATCAGCACCACGGTCAGCGCCTGCGGGCCGCCGGCGAGCAGGAAGAACGCGGCCAGCGCCAGCGTGATCGGCAGCGAGCCGAGATACATCACGATCGGGATCGAGGCGGAGAGGATGGTGCGCACCGCCATGACGACCAGCATGGCGAAGACCAGGAAGATGCGCGCGCTCTCGGAACTGACCATGCCGAGCGGCGGCACGATGGCGGCGAAGGCCGCCGCGCGGGCGAATTCGGCCATCGCGAAGCGGCGGATCCAGACCTTCAGCGGCGTCTCGCCGGCGGTGTCGGCCAGGAAGCGGCGGGCATAGACCAAAGTCAGGGCGTGGCAGCAGGAAACGCAGCCCAGCCACAGCGCCGCCGTGGTGACCGGCAGCCAGGCGGTGATGATGGTGGCAATCGCCGCCTCGAGCGCAAACAGGGCAACGAAGGTGGCAAGGCAGTTCTGGGCGTAGCCGCGCGCCAGTTCGAGGTCGAAGGCCAGCCGCGTGCCGCTGCTCGAGGTCAGCTTCTCACGCGCCTCGCGCACGCGCTGGGTAACCGCGCGGCGATGGTCGCGCGCCTGGACGGCGCGGTCGCCGGTCTCTTCTTCGAGCCGCTGGCGGAGTGCTGAGATGGTCCAGGCCGTGTCTTCGTCGGACAGGGGCGCCCGCGCCACGGATGCTTCAGCTTCGCTGTTCGTACTCTCCATTCAGGCCGCCGGCTTCATCCCTGAAAACGTGGCCACAATGTGAAGTGGAAACCTTAAGACCTGCCTGACGCGATTGACGAAAATTGGCGCTACTTCTTGCCGCTGACCCAGATCCGGGCTTTTCGAAAAAAGTTTGCCGGGCCGCGCAGGGCTGGTCGGGGAGGGGCGTTCAATCAGTACCACCGCCAAGAAGAAGGACTGATCTGATGGCCTCCAAAAAGACCCTGATCTCCACGAGCGCTCTCGTCGCCGTTCTCGCGCTGCCGCTGTTCGCCCTCGGCACGCAGGCGCAGCCCGCGCCCGGCGCAACGCAGACCGAGCAGGCCGCTCCCGACGCCGCCCCCGATGCCGCCAAGAAGGGCAGGCACGGCCACCGCGGCAAGATGATCAATCGGATTTTCTCCGAGTTCGACACCAATGGCGACGGCAGCGTCGAGCGCGCCGAATTCGACAAGGTGCGCGACGAGCGTTTCGCCGCGGTCGATGCCAACAAGGACGGCAAGATCGATCGTGACGAGTTCCGCCAGCACCGCCGCGAGATGCGTCAGGAATGGCGTGCCAAGCGCATGGACTGGATGACCAAGCGTCTCGACACCGACAAGGACGGCTCGGTGAGCGAGGACGAGTTCCTGGCCGGCCCGAAGAAGCGCTTCGAGAAGCTGGACACCAACAGCGACGGCAAGATCGACTCCGCCGAGATGAAGGCTTCGGTCGAGAAGATGCAGGAGCGCATGGAAAAGCGCATGGAGCGCTTCAAGGAGCGTCG
>Ga0164243_10006436_pt1 | contig 17786 bp, 16 predicted proteins | sample OricompcompostOP_FD_108781 | JGI IMG/M metagenome (GOLD analysis project Ga0164243, IMG submission 108781) | Organic Plus compost microbial communities from Emeryville, California, USA - Original compost - Organic plus compost (OP) | ecosystem: Engineered > Solid waste > Mixed feedstock >... | reverse complement strand
TCTGCGTCGGATGATCAGCGTTGCCGGAATAGACCCACGGCTGGATATCGTCGAGCGGTTCGTCCGGCAGTGCCGGTCGCACTTTGGCGAGCACATACGCCTGCTCGTGCCGGTACCGCAGAAAGCGCGTGCGCGACGCGTACTGTTTCACCCAGACGATGTGCCCGACCGCTCGAAACCCCGCTTCGCGCCAGGCTCGAAAGAACGCATCCACCTGACCCCAGCCATAGAAGGAAACGCAGGCGCTGTCGGGCTTCAGCACGCGATACAGATCCGTGAACGCACCAAGCACGCGACTCGGATCATCGTCGTTCGCAATCGTCCGCCCGAAGCTGTCTTGATATCGAACGCCATACGGCGGATCGGTCACGACGAGGTCGATGCAGTTATCGGGCAACCGCTTCAGTACGCGCGTGCAATCACCTTGAAGAACTTGATTGATCGGGAACATGGCGGAGACTCCGCTGGCATCGGCGGGATTGCCGACGCTCGCCCCCGATCACGGCGCGCGGAGCGGTCAAGGATCGAAGACCGCCGCAGGCGGCGAGTGCGTCTTCGCGCTCGTCCTTGACGGCGAGCACGGCGTGGTAGGCTGAGAGAGCAGAGGTAGCCTGCCCTTCTACTCAGAACGAGAGCGAGGTGGTATGCGACTATTGCCATTGGGCAATCTGGCTTCAGTTGCGCAGGAGAGCATTCCATATGACTTATAGGGCGCAGGTGTTCAATGTCATGATCGCGTCGCCATCTGATGTGGCCGCGGAACGCGGACTCGTACGAGAGATAGTGCATGAGTGGAACGCGATACATGCATACACGCGGCAGATCATCCTGCAGCCGATCGGCTGGGAGACTCATTCCTCACCAAGCATGGGCGACCATCCGCAGCAGATTCTGAACGAGCAAGTTCTTGCTAAGTGTGACTTGCTCGTTGGCGTCTTCTGGACCCGCGTAGGAACGAAGACACCCACGTACGAGAGCGGTTCGGTCGAGGAAATCGAAAGACACGTGGCCGCTGGAAAGCCAGCCATGCTCTATTTCTCAAACACTCCCGTGCATCCAGATAGTGTTGACAGCGTTCAGTATCAGAAATTGAAGGAGTTCAAAGCTTCCTGTGTAAGTCGCGGCTTGTACGCCGGCTACGATGGTCTGACAGATTTCCGAAACCAGCTCTATCGCCATCTTCAACTAAAGATCAATGAGGATCCGTTCTTCGCCGCACGTGAGACGCCCTCAGGAACAGCGATCAATATCGTTGAGTCTGGTGTGCCCGTGGCTTCCTTAAGCAAGGAAGCTTCGTTGCTTCTAAAAGAGGCCGCTGCGGATTCTCATGGAGTGGTAATGCTACTTCGGCATCTCGGAGGGACTGACCTCCAAACCAATGGAAAGAATCTCATCGCAGATCGAAGCCGACGTACCGTAGCAATGTGGGAAGCGGCGTTGCAGGAGCTTGTCGAAGACGAACTTCTCGTGGCTCGCGGACACAAGGGGGAAGTGTTCGAGGTTACGAAGAAGGGGTACGAAGTTGCTGAGAACCTCAGAATATAGGACCCAACAATCCTTGCACGCGACGTGCGAAACTCACGCGCGTTATAGGTGCGTTCGGCCGCTAAGAACAAGAACGGGAGAGCAAGCCATGGAACGTTACAGGGATCGCGATGGAGACTCAGGTGTTTACGCGTACGAGATCGGCGCGGACTTCATCAGAGTGCAGTTCGAAGACGGCGGAGTTTATTTGTACACGTACGCCAGTGCCGGCTCGCGGAACATCGAACATATGAAGAATCTCGCAAGATCTGGCGACGGTCTTAACGCGTTCATCACGCGCGCCGTTCGCAAAGGCTATGAACGCAAGGAGCGCTAGCACCTTGGCAGCAGAGTCGTCCGCATGTGCGAGGCGCCGATGCTCGCGACGCGACGGATGTGTTGGCCCATGACGTTGCTCAGACCCATTCTGTGCTTGAGCCTCGCGGGATGCAGCGACAGGTTCACCGAGACATACTCGACCCAGAAGGAACCCGGACAAGATCAAGTTTTTGAACGCGGGTGGCTGCCGGATATTCTTCCGGCATCGGCGCATTCACTTCGCGTCTCTGGTGATGTCGACATCAACAATGGGGACGGAGAGTTCTTGGTGAGTGCAGCAGACCTGGCCCCCTTCGCAGCCAAGCTCACGCCACTAAGGGACGGCCTTCCCGGAGGGCGTTTTGGCACGAACTTGTGAGCTGCTCGGCCAAGGGTACATGGTCCGCGAGTACGCAGAAGCAAACTACTCTTGAGTATTTCTCTGCGGCAAAGCGGAGGAGCGCTGCGAGTATTGCGGCTGGTCTGAACGCTAGCAGGTCCAGCGTTGTCGGCTAGGATTCTTGAGCTTCATCTCCTGCGATGGAAGTCATGTCCTGGTTCCTCGACATTGAGGATATGAACTGCACCCCCAGAACGTAGAGCCCGCGTTCGTCCCGCGCCTTGCCGTTCGTCGTACCATCTCTGCGCCGCATTTGGGACATGTCGGATCAGTTGCGGGCGCCTCAACAAGTATTTCGATGCGTTTGCGATTTGTCGGATCCATGAAGGGCTCCGGTGCTCGCGCTTTCTCAATCATCCCGATCAGCGCAGCGCCATCGATCAGCTCGATGCCGCATTTGCGCGCGAACTCGCGCGCCTCTTGAGTGTATTCGCCAGAGGCAACGAAGAATCCGCCCGCAGCATCGCCGGCGGCGATGACGCCGTGGAGCTCGCGGATCGGCTTCACGCCGACCTTCGTTTGCTTCCACTGTTTGCACTGGACGTAGAACTTCGTACCGTCCTTGCGAAGCACGAGGTCGATGCCTCCATCCGGTCCGTCGACGGCGTTCTCCAACACCGCATACCCGCGACGTCGGAACGCTTCACCGACGATCGATTCGAATTGCCGCCACGATAGCTGACGGACCTGCTCGATCTCCTCGAGGGAGTTGAACTTCAGCTTGATGAATTGCGATCGAATGAAACTCAGGAAGCCGATCAACAGAAAGAACCCAGCTGCGTATGGCGCAAATGACTTCGCGGTAGGAGCGATTCCGGCCGCGAACTGGTTGCTTTGGAAATACGCGGGTGCCGCGAATGCGAGCAGCGTATAGGCCGCTACAGCGACGAGGGCACTGGCCCACCAGGGCAGCACTAGGAGTGCATCGACGAGCGTTTCACGTCGTCTGGCCATAACTCGATCCTTCGATTCTCAGAAACGACAGGCGGAGTCTATCGACGGCAACACGGACCACCTGTGAAGCGGGTTCGAGTTTGCCTAGCTACCTAGCAAAGATTGGCGACGGGCTAGGCCGTTCGTTGGCTGCGGGCGAGAACCTGTGGAGCCACAGGTCGATCGACTTTAAGAACTGGCCGGTCTGGCCGACCGGTCTATGTTCGATATAAGGAACAATTCATTGATGTTCCATATAACGAACAACTCTTCATCCGACCAATGCTGGCCGCGATCGGCGAAGCAGTCGCTGAACCCCAGAACGAAAGCGAGTGAAATCAAGGCGCGCTTCTTGACATTGATTTCTCAATAAGTATCCTGCGCGGCTCATTTTGTGGAGCGCCTCATGCGGACTTTGACGAAAGCGACTCATCAGACTCTCATGCGCTGATTCCAGGTTCACGGGCCTGATGAATCGCGCGCGATTTCATCAGGCCGAGCGCTCTAAGCCCTCGGCAGGAATTCTTGTCGAGGGCTTTTTGCTCTCTGGAGCCTTTGGATATGCGCGAGGATATGTTTAAGGTCATCGTCGAGCGACCGCGGCGTCACAAGTACGGGGACGCAGAAGCGGCGCGACGACGCGATGACATCGAAGGCCCGCAGCATCTCGGCATGCGCGCGGGCTACGGCTACCGCTCCCTGAATGAGAACCTCAGTCCGCTGCAACGCTATCTGCGGTCGCAGGTGGGGCGGCCGTGGAACAAGGTGTACAGCGAGATCGCGGAGAACATCGATCGGCGCAACACCGTACAGCAGCACATTTATCAGCACATCGAGGACTTCATCGCGATTCACGTCGAGCTACGCGACGACGGGCGGCTCGTTGACCTGACCCATCACCTGTACAGCGACGGCAACGTTACGCAGGAACTGTATGTCGATCCGCGTACAGGACTGATCCGCGTCAACAAGAACTACCGTTCCTGGCGCCGACGTTGGCAAAAGCGCGAGCAAGCAAAGCAAGCGGACATCGACGCGCGACGCCGTGTTCTCGACGCAGAGACTCAGCTCCTGCAGCTCGCTGGAGAATGGTTCGAAGTGAAGGTCGCAACCTTGCCGCGCGAGTCCGTGACCATCGTATTCGTGGACGGGCACAAGAAGCGGAGCCGCAAACCGGAGGCGCGCTTCGACGCGGTGTTGAAGCGAAGGATCTCAGGCCTCGACGAGCGTGACGAACGTATCAAGCTCTATGGGTCGGACACTCTCTATGCCGTTTCCAAACGACAATTGTCATGGCGGGAGCTGAAGGCCCATGGTCTGCGTGAAAGAATCAGGTAGGCGCATGGGCGCCAAATGTCCACGGGCCTCCTGAATCCTCCAGCCCGCTCTCTCCGTTCAAAAGTCGCTTGCATACTCCAGAAATCGCCCGCCAGGGGGGCTACGGATACAAAAACGGCCCACAAGGCCACCGGTCCCCGTGCCTGCAGATCTAGGACGATGCGAACCTTGTCCACGTATTGACCATTGTCCACGCGGCATGGACAATGGGCAGCAAATGAACGCCGTACCCCAGAGAATGCCCGAAACAGCCCTGCTCAAGGCCGCCTTGGCGGCAAGCGAGGCTGCACTCGGCCTGCATTGGACGGTTCTGAATGAGCCTGCAGGCCGTCAGAAAACGGCCGCAGACGCACGACTAGAATTGCGTCATGCGGGCAAGACGCTGAAATATCTAGCCGAGGTCAAACGGCGGCTGAGGCCCGCAACCCTGGGTGTGGTCATTCATCAGCTCGCAGCGCATGGTAACAATGCACTGCTGGTCACCGACCACGTAACGCCACCGCTGGCGGATCAATTGCGGGCACAAGGCGTGCAGTTCATCGATGCAGCTGGGAATGCATTCCTCAATGCGCCTCCGTTGTTGATCTGGGTCAAGGGTGAGAAGCCCGCCGAACGACTGACACCGCCGCGAGATCGAGGGCGCGCCTTCGCAGCAACTGGACTTCAAGTCGTGTTTGCCTTGCTTTGCAAGCCGGATGCTGCGAACCAACCGTATCGCGAGATCGGTCAGCTTGCCGGCGTGGCGCACGGAACGGTGGGCTGGGTCATGCCGGAGTTGGAGGGACTAGGATTTATTGCTCACGTGGGCGAACAGCGTCGTCTCATGAATGTCGATCGCCTGTTACGCCAATGGGCTGAGGGCTATATCCGCGCACTTAGACCAAAGCTCGTGCTGGGTCGCTATCACGCGCCGACATTGGAGTGGTGGAATACGATCAAAACAAAACAGTACGACTATGTTCTGGGAGGCGAAGCAGCTGCGGGCAGGCTCACGCAGCACCTTCGGCCGGGCACGATCACCGTCTACGGCGAGAAAGTTGAGCCGCGCTTTCTCGTGGATCACAAACTACGCAAGGATGTCGACGGCGAAGTCGAGATCCTGAAACGATTCTGGCGTTTCGATGAAGAGGAGGAGCTTGCTCCCGTACCCCTCATCTATGCCGACTTGATCCAGAAGAACGACGCGCGTTGTCTCGAAGCCGCACAGATACTGCATGATCGCTTCATCGCTGGATTTGAGCGCAAGGGCTGATCTTGACTGGCTCGCCGATCTGATCGGCGATGCCCAGCAAGCTGTGCCTTCCGTGGAATGGCTGATCGTTGGCGCACTCGCGCGCGATCTGCATCTGAGCTATGCGCATGGCATCCGCATCGATCGCGTCACGACCGATACAGACTTGGCGCTAGCGATAACTGATTGGACGGAGTTCGCGGATGTCCGCGGCGCTCTACTGAGAAGCGGAAACTTCCTCGCCGATCGTCGGGTAGAGCATAAACTCGTCCACCGAAATCAGCGCGCACTCGATGTCGTTCCGTTCGGTGACATCGAGGATCGAAGTGGCGTCATCGCCTGGCCGCCTTCAGGCGCGATGACAATGAGCGTCGTGGGTTATAGAGAGGCTTTAGCTGGGTCCATCACGCTGCGATTGCGTGAGCGGCAGACGCGCATCGTTTCGATTGCGGGGTTGGTAATTCTCAAGTTCATTGCCTGGTCTGAGCGCCACCGCACGGTGCCAGGTAAGGATGCGTATGACTTGCAGCTGATACTGACTCATTACCTCGATGCGGGAAATCTGCAGCGTCTCTACGAGAGCCATGCCGATCTGATCGACGCTGACTTCGACTATCCTTTGGTGAGCGCGCGCCTCGCTGGAAGAGATGCTTCTGCACTCTTGCATCGTCACGGCGATCAGTCACAGTCGGTGCGCAGACAACTCCACAGCATCCTCGAGACGGAGGTAGACCCTGCAGGGCCGCGCGTGCTCATTGGGCAATCGGGCGCGCACGATGCCGAGAGATTTCGGATGCAACTGGTAGCTTTTCAGCAAGGATTGGCTGAGGAATAGCCTGCCGCCGAGAAATGCAGTTTGCAGTAGATGCGAGGGACGCAATGGCTTCTAAAGACACAGAGCGGTCAACAGCTTCGTTACCAAACGCTTTGGTTCACGTGTTCGCCGTTGTGGTCACGGCAGCGGCAGCTATCGCCTTTATTTACTGGCTACAGTTCTATGTCCATCTTGAACGCCCCCTCTCACGAGATCCGGCGGAGTGGGGACAACTCGGAGATTACCTAGGTGGCATTCTGAATCCGATCATCGCGCTGGCTGCCCTCCTACTGCTTGCCATAGGCGTACGAATTCAGAATGAGACACTCCGTGAAGCCAGAGAACAGCTTGCACTGCAGAGAGCCGAGCTGGAACAGACACGTGCGGTACTCAAGCAACAGAGCGACGAACTCGCGCAACAGTCCGAGGCTGCTCGACGACAGGTATTCGAGAGTACGTTCTTTCAGATGTTGCAGTCGCTGCGTCGCCTGGTTGAAGGTTACGAAATATCTGCAACCTCACGCGGCATTACCGCCATGTTCGATTGGGCTGTGGAACTGCGCGACCATGATGGACGGTGCCTAGCCTCCCAAGACTGTACGCCAGACGCCGCCGCAAAAGTTGTGCAGAGGTGGTATCCGACTCATCGTCCACGTTTGGCTTCCTACTTCGCACTCGTCGTGATGATTCTTGAGTTTGTCGAGAAGAACAATCGACCAGATGCGATCTTCTACACGGATATTCTCCAGGCCACGCTATCTCCAGGTGAGCTCTTCTTACTGTTTCATCATGGCGCGGGAAATGGAGGAAATGCTCGCCTCAAAGCTCTCGCAGAAAAATATGGGCTACTCGATAGTTTCGATCCGACCACTTTCGACCTTCCGAATCAGCGGCGTCTTTGGTATACCGTTTCCGGAATTCCGCGAAACTACAGATACGCGTAAACATGGCTCGAAGTCAGCGCTGTACTCTGTGCCATGAACCATTCGAACGCCGCATAAACTCTTCGATGAGCCTCCGCCCTCGGCCGCCCGTCACGAGGTGATGCGTGCGTGCATTCGATCGTCTCTGCAGAGCAATCCACGAGTTGTCGCAGTCGTTGAGCGCATTCATATATCACTATGGCATTGCTGAAGGAATTGCGCTCAACACCGGTACGCCAGCAATTGCAATCGATGATTTCTTCTACTACTGCCTTGCAAAGGGATCAAAGCATATTAGGGCGGCCATGGTCCTCGTGGAGAACGAACTTCCCGAAGACGCGATTGTGGTGAGTCGCGCCGCCTACGAGTGCTATGTCTGCGCCGCGTACGCCATCGCACACGGCACCAAGGCCATAGATGATCTCGTCTACAACCCGGTGGGATTGGATGCAGGAACGGTCGAATACGCCAGAACAAAAACCGGCAAGTGGAACTATCGGCAACTTGTCGATAAGGCAACGGAAACGGTCTTTGACGCTCCGCCCTCCATAGAAAGAATGGTCTTGAGCACAGGATACACAGACGACGCGGTTGTGCATCGCCACTACTATGGCTTCTCATCGCAACATGCACATGTAAACATGGCTGGTTCGGGAAACTACCGAGATGGCGCCGCATATACGGACCACGGCAACGGACAGAGACAGAACGCGATATTTCTCGCCGGATACGTCACTGCAGTTATCGTGGCAATGGCGATAGAAAATACAGACATGGATGGGCGGGAGAAGGCCAGAATCGCGAAGGAACTGCGAATTGCAGTGAGGCAGATCAATGAGGTGCTGGACAAGCACTTCAAAGAACTTGCAGACGACTTCGTGGCGGCGGTCAGATCTCGCCTTGGCCTAGTGCTTGGATGAGAAAATCAGTTCAGCGGATCGCCGGGACGAGGTGAGTTCGTTTCTGTATGGCCGCGCGCGCCCTATCGCAGACTCGACGGCGGAGGCCGTTTTCAACCACTTGCTGCCGTTCACCTGCCACGCTGAATCCGCCAGGAGTAAGCACGTCGGGCGCAGCCCGATTGGAGATGAGATGAACAGGCTTACTAGTCGGTGCGGAAGCTATATAAGAAACGCGGGAATACCACAACAACGACACGAGATTCCGGACCATGCCGAAACGAAACCGAACTCGGGGATTCGAGCACACGATCAATACTTCGCCGGTCCATGAATGGGCAGTCCAAATTGGAAAGCTAATGATCAATTACTCGGCGCTAGAAGCGCAGATTGATAGATGGCTGATTCATCTTTCCGAACGAGCCTATTCAGACGCAAACGTCACTGAAGAAAGGAGTCGTGGTTTTCAGCAGAAGCACAAAGAAGTCACGAAGCTCGCGCGCCGACGCTCTCCTTCAGACGAATGGCTAGGGAAGACACTAGATCGGTTGGAGCGTGCCAAAGTAATTGCAGGCGTGAGAGATCAGGTTGCACACGCTCCTCTCTTTTCGCTGCTCAATGAATCGCACAATCGTGGGCTCGAGAGTTCACGTATTCCGCCGACACCGCGCCAACGGCAGGCGGGGAAGATGACGCACCTGGAATACAAAGGCCTGCAAGCCGCGGTCAATGACGCAGTCATAGTGGTCCAGGATTTGGGCAATTTGCTTCAACAGTGGCGCAATGCGTACAAAGCTGGGAACGTACCACTGAATCTGGCGACGCTGACTCTCCCACAGCGAATTAGGCGTATCGGAGTATATTGGTGGCTTCGCATTCGAGGCACTTAGAGTGATGCAGGGTGACTCGCATAGCCACTGACTGGGCACCCGCGCCTGTCCACGTAACTGCTGCCAACGCTACCGTGGTCACATGAGTGCAATTCATGAGCTCGGAAATGCCCTGCGCGCACGACGCAAAGAGATGGGTTTGAGCCAAGCGCGGGTTGCGGCCCTGAGCGGTCTGTCCAGACAGACCGTAAATCAGATCGAGAGTGGTGCCGTTCCAGACCTGGGCCTCAACAAAGCCGAGCGACTCGCGTCAGTGCTCGGCTTGATGCTACGCATCGACACGGGCAGCCCAAGCCGCGTCACGCGAGCTCGGATGGCCCCGCTGGCACGTGCCGCCGCCACCGCGAGCGTGAGCTACAAGAAGCGTATCGCGCCGGCGACCTTAAAGCGCATTCTGGCGACGGGTCAGATGTCGGAGATGTACTGCCGTATGTCTCTTCCTTGTTGGACGATGCACCCATCTCGCTGCTTGTCGCGATAGCCGAGCAACTCCCCTTAGTCGCGAGACTGCTTGGAAAAATTACCGGAGTCTTGCACGCCAGGTGAGGAGCCGGCGACCAATCTGGAAATAAGCAGCCCGAGTTTCGCGCGAATTTCCCGCGAATCTCTCCACTGACTTTCTTGCGCCATACGCGCACGATGTGCTTCCAGTGACAACTCGTCCCTAGACGACCGGAACGGCATAACGTGCGCAGGTACATATGAACGCCAGCACTTCTAGATCGAGGAAATCAGCTTCAGCTCTCGCCCGCGCTTGTAGCGCTTCCCAAACTGATTGGTTGAATCAGCCGCCACAGGAGCACACGCAAACACGACAAGTCGATCGATGCTACCAAGACCTTCCATCGCTGCGAAGCCCGATCCGAATGCTGCGGCTCGCACAAGTCATCGACGCCACAGGCCTGCGCCGGTCCAAGATTTATGAGCTGCAGGCGCAAGGCGATTTCCCGAGGCGCGTGAAGATCGCATCGCGTTCAGTCGGGTGGGTCGAAGCAGAGGTTCAGGCTTGGCTCGCGCAGCGCATTGCTCGAAGCGGCGCTTCCGAACGCTGACGGCTTCGATTAGGAGCCACGAGCGGCGAAGCGATCATTTGCCGCTCGGCTCAAATGCGGCCATGCGGTTTGAGCAACTGCAGGCGGGTCGTTCTTTGCAGCGCGCAGCTGATCCAGATAGTCAGCCCACCACTGCATCATCTGCCGCCGATCGGCGAGGCGCTGTGCGCGGTTATACGCCGCCCGCACTTTGTTGCGCTCCGCATGCGCGAGCTGCAGCTCGATCAGATCAGGATGCCAGCCCTGCTCGTTGAGACACGTCGACGCCAGTGCTCGAAATCCGTGCCACGTCATTTCGTCGCCGGTGTAGCCCATGCGACGAAGTGCGGCAGTGATCGCGTTCTCGCTCATCGGCTTCGCGTCCGTACGCGGCGACGGGAACACATAGCGCCCGTTGCCCGTCATCGCGTGAAGCTCGCGAATGATCTGCAGCGCTTGGTTTGAAAGCGGCACCACGTGCTCATCCCGCATCTTCATGCGCACGGCAGGGATGCGCCACTCAGCGCGCCCTATGTCGAACTCCACCCACTCCGCCGCGCGCAACTCGCCAGGACGAACGAATACGAGCGGTGCCAGCTGCATCGCGAGCCTCGTGAGCTTGTGTCCGGAGTAACCGTCTATGTCGCGCATGAGCTTACCAATGCGCACCGGGTCAGTGATGGCGGCGAAGTTTTCCGTCCGGACCGGCGCAAGCGCGCCGCGCAGATCAGCGGTCAGATCGCGCTCGGCGCGTCCTGTCACGACCGCGTAGCGAAAGACCTGGCCGCATTTCTGTTTCGCCCGATGACACGTGTCGTGATGGCCTGTCGCTTCGATTCGCTTCAGGACTTGCAGCAGCTCGGGGACAGTAATCGTTGCGATCGGACGCCGGCCGATGTGAGGGAATATCAGCCGCTCGAACATGCTCAGTGCGCGATCCCACGTCACTTTGGCGAACGCAGCGTGCGAGTGCTTCGCATCTGTCTTCGCTTTCATCGCCAGCCACTCGCGCGCAACACTCTCGAAGCTCGCCCTGCGTTTACGCTTCTCCGCCTGGCGCTGCGCGCTCGGGTCGATGCCGGCTTCGATCAGATCCTTCGCCTTCTCTCTGCGCTCTCGAGCGAGCGCCAGGGACACTCTGGGATACACGCCGAGCGACATCGACTTTTCGAGGCCGTCGATGCGGTACTTCAATCTCCACCAGCGCCCACCGCGAGGCGAGACCAACAGATACATGCCGCCGCCATCCGACACCTTGTAGAGCCGTTCTCTCGGCTTGGCTGCCCGCACTGCGAAGTCCGTCAGCATGAAGCGATTCCTCTTCGCTGCACTCTCCACACAACTATCGGCTACCCATCACACAGTCAATCGTCCACCAACGCGCGAACGAATATGGAAATCAGCGGATGTCATGCCGCGCTCCGAGGTTCGAACACGCGCAGCCATTCGCGCTATTTCCCGCGAACCGCATCGACGTTCGCTCGCAGCTGATCCAAGTAATCCGACCAGTGCTGCATCATTGCCCTGCGTTCCTGCAGACGTTGCGCTCGGTTGTACGCGGAGCGAACCTTGTTGCGCTCCGCGTGCGCGAGCTGCAGTTCGATGACGTCCGGATGCCAGCCCTGCTCGTTCAAGCTCGTCGACGCCATCGCGCGAAAGCCATGACCGGTCATCGTTTCGTTGTCGTAGCCCATGCGCCGAAGCGCCATGTTGACCGTGTTCTCGCTGATCGGCCGCAGCGTGCTGAGCAAGGAGGGAAACACGAGCTTGCCCTTCCCCGTGAGCCCACGCAGTTCGTTCAGCAACGCAACCACCTGCCGCGACAACGGCACGATGTGCGCGTCGCGCATCTTCATTTTGTGTGCGGGGATGCGCCAGCAAGGCTCTTTGCCGTCGAGATCGAACTCCGACCACTCTGCGTGCCTGAGCTCTCCTGGCCTGACGAACATGTGAGCGGCAAGCCGCAACGCGTACCAGGTCACTGCATTCCCGCGGTATGCCTCGATGTCGCGGAGTAGCTGCCCGATCTTCTCGGGTTCGGTGACGCTCGCGCGATGAGTTGTCGTGACCGGCGCCAAAGCTCCGCGGAGGTCCGCAGTGATGTCGTGCTCGCATCGCTCGGTGATGATTCCGTAGCGAAAGATCTGGCCACATCGCTGCCGCGCGCGATGCGCTGTCTCGTGCAGCCCGCGATTCTCGATTCGCTGCAGCACCTTCAGGACATCGGCGGCCTTGAGCTCGCTGATCGGTCGACTACCAATGAACGGAAAGATCAACGTCTCGAGCGTCCAAACCGCCTTCGCATATGTAGTAGCGGCGAGCTTCTTCTCTTGCGTCGCCAGCCACTCACGTGCGACCGATTCGAACGTATTTGGATCAGCAATCTTCTCTGCTTGCCGACGCTCGCTCGGATCTACACCCTTCGCGAGAAGCTGCCGCGCGTCGTCGAGTTTCTGCCGCGCGAGTTTCGCCGATGTATCGGGGTAACCACCGAGCGCCAGCGTCTTCTCCAATCCCTCGAAGCGATATCGAAATCGCCAGAGCTTGCTGCCATTCGGCTTGATGAGCAGCGTGAGACCTTTGCCGTCTGCGAGCTTGTACGGCTTCTCGCGAGGTTTGGCGCTGCGTATCGCTTGATCCGTAAGCATGGGCATCACCTGTGGGTACCGCCCTTTTGGAAGGGTCCGGTACCCACAAATGTACCCACAGTTTTTCGAGGCTGGCAACGAACCAGCCCGGCGCTCAGCGGAGCGAAAACACCGTAAATCGCTGTGTTTTCCGGCTCTTACGCAAACCCAGCGGAAGTGCACGAACGTGCTTGGAAGTGAAACTGGTGCCGGCTGAGGGACTCGAACCCCCGACCCTCTGATTACAAATCAGATGCACTACCAACTGTGCTAAGCCGGCACGGCGAAAGGACCGGCATTGTAGTCGGTGACGGGTCGCCGTGCATCCTCCGCTCCGGAAGCGGCTCGGGATGCGCCGTTTCCCGTCCGCAGTCCCTCGATCCAGCGAAAGCCCGCCAGTCGAGCCGTCGAAAAACCGACCCGCTTCAATGCCTCAGCGGGTGCGGCGAATCCACGGACACGCTCGCAAACGGGCGCGCAAGCGAATAATCGTGCGTCTTCATCCCGGGCAGGACGATGTGAAACGCCGCACCCGGAAAGATGTTCTCCGCCCACATCCGCCCGCCGTGCGCTTCGACGATCGACTTGCTGATCGAAAGCCCCAGCCCCAAGCCGCCCGCCTTGCTCGTGACGAACGGCTCGAAAATCCGCCCGATGAGCTTCTCGTCGATGCCGCAGCCGGAATCACACACGCGGAATTCGATCTCATCGTCATCGCCGATCCGGCGTGTCGTCAGCGTCAACTGCCTGCGCTCCTCGGGAACGTCCACCATGGCATCGCATGCATTGATGATCAGGTTGAGCACGACCTGCTGAATCTGCACGCGATCGCCAAGAATGCTGGGCAGCGCCGGCTCGAAATACGCGTTCGCCGTCACCCCCCGCCGCGCGAGATCGCCGCGCGCCAACAACAAACTCTCGTTCACCACGTCGTTCAATCGCATCGGCAGACGCTCGGGCTCCGCGTTGTGCAGCATCGAGCGCAGGCGCTGAATGACTTCGGCCGCACGCAGATCGTCCGCGATGATGTCGTCGACCGCTTCACGAACGACGGCAAGATCCGGGCGCCGCTCGAGAAGCTGCAGCGCAGCCGCCTCCGCATTCGCGAGAATCGCCGCGAGCGGCTGACGAATCTCGTGCGCAATCGCGCCGGCGAATTCACCCAGCGTCGCGAACCGCGCCAAGCGCGCGAGCTGTTGCTGCTGATCCTCCACTTCGAGCTCGGCACGCTTGCGCGCCGTCGCGTCGCTGATCGTGATGACGATCCCGCCCTCGGGACGCTGCAGCGCCTCGATCGTCTGCTCGAACCAATACATGCCGTCCGGCCCGCGCACCGAGAATTCGAACTGGCAGCGCTGCTCCGCGCCGGACATCACGGGCTGCAAGTGCTTGTGCACCGAAAGACATACCGCATCACCGCGCTCCGCCCCGGCCGCGTTCGCTGTGAAGTAGTTCTCGCCCGGCAGCACGATCGGCCGGGCGAGCTTCGCGACGCCCTGCCGCCACGAGTCGTTCGCATTGATGACGACGCCGCTTTGATCGAGCACCGCAATCTGATTCTGCAACGAGGCGAGAACCGCTCGATGCAGCACCTCGCTCGTCAGCAAGGCGGCGCTCGTTTGCCTGCGTTCCTCGAGCACGGAGGCGAGCAGAAGCAACGGAGCGCTGGTGACGATCAAGAACAACACGAGCCACAGCGCGTTCTCGACCGGGTCATCGGTCACGAACGGACCATTGCCGTGCAGAATCCCGATCGTCGCGGCCGCGCCGACGAGCAGCACGGAGGTGCACGCTGCAGTGATGCCAAACCGCACCGTCGCCCAGAGCAGGATCGGCACGGGCGCATACAGGAGCGCGGGCATGTGATCGCCGTTCGGCTCCGGCCAGACGAACACCGCAATGCCAATGAGAAACAAGCTCGAGGCGATCAACAGTGCCTCTGCGGCTTCGCGCCCCGTCAGCCGGGTGCGTACGTGCGGCCGATGAGCGATGACGTGATCGATCAGCGGCACGAGCGTCATCGTGGCAAACGCGTTCGTGAGCGTGCGCGCCACGGTCGTCAACCAAAAGTCTCCGCCCACTCCCGCCAGCGCGAATCCGGCCGCCATCGCGACGCTCGTGGCGAACGGCACGGCGAGACTGCCGATGACGATCAAGTTCGCCGTTGCGCTCAGCCTGTCGAATGCGATCGGCCGCCGCTCGAGACACAACAGCGCCATGGCGCCGAGCACCGACTCGGCGCAATTCACCACATACTGAATGAAGACTTGCGAGAACGGCGAAACCGGCAGCTGCGCGGTGAAATGCACGGGCACGATCGCCAACAGATACATCCACCAGTGTCGCGTCGGCGCGGACAGCAGCGCAGCGAACAGAATCGCGTTCGGCGCCCAGAGCGCAGAGACGGGCGCCGAGGGAAACGCGAGCGCCTCGCCGAGCATCGCCGTCAGGAAGTATGCGATCGCCGTGACGCCCGCGCGGAGCGCAGAGACTTGAACTTCAGGAAGCCGCTCGATGAGGCCTACCCGCAGCGGGGGCGTCACCGCGGGTGTCACAGAGATTGCATCCGACGGCTCCCAAGCTGGCATCGTCAGCTCCGCCTCAAGTCGCTGCTGCGTTTTTGCTGAATTTGATGGGCGACCCTGAAGGTCCGGCTTTGTTGCAGATTCAATGCCCTATGCAGACTAACATGCCAATGAATCTAAGAATGTGGGACCTTGCCGAAACAATGTAGCGCCTCGCTCGAGCGCGCCGGTGACAGTTCGGCAATATTCGGTCATCAACGATTGTCATCGACAACGACATGTTCCTACGCGGGCGCACGTGCGGCACGCCGCAACAAAAACTCCGCGAGCAGAGGAACGGGCCGGCCGGTCGCTCCCTTGCGGTCACCCCTCAGGAATGCAGTCGCCGTCGGGTCGAGATGCGCCCAGCTGTATGCCGCGGCAAAGCTCGACAAGAAGCATGCGGCGCCCACATCACCTCCGCGCTTTGCGGCCTCCGTGCTGATATCCGCGAAATTGCTCTTCAAGGCTTCCTGGCAGTCGTCCCACAGCGGCAGGCGCCACGCGCGATCGCAGGTATCCGTGCCGCAGCGAAGGAGCTCGTTCGCGAGCGCATCATCGTTCGCGAACAATCCGCTCGCGGACGCCCCGAGCGCAGTCGCGCATTCACCTTGCATCGTTGCGATATCGATGACGCATGCCGGATCGAGGCGCTCCGCATAGGTCAATGCATCGCAGAGCATCAACCGCCCGGCATCGGTATCCAAAATCTCGATCGTGCGGCCCGAGAGCGAGCTGACCACATCGCCAGGCCGGCTCGCCGCACCGCCCGGCATGCTCTCGACGGCACCGATGAGCCCGATGACGTTGAGCGGCAGTTGCACGCGGCCGATCATCTTCAAGATGCCGAGCACAGTCGCTGCGCCGCACATCTCGTATTTCATGAGGTCGAGATCTTCGCTGCGCTTGAGCAGGATCGCCCCGCTGTCGAACGTGACGCCTTTGCCGATCAGCACGACGGGCCGCGCGTGCAGCTCGCTGCGGACATGTTTCACGATGATGAACTTGCAGGCCTGATGCTCGGCCGGCGCCATCGCAAGCGCACAGCCCATGCCGAGCCGCTCCATCTCGAACCGGTCCAGCACCGTCACCTCCATGCCGAGCTCCCTGCCGATCGATACCGCCACTTCCGCGAGATAGTCGGGCGTGCATATGTTCGGCGGCAGATTGGCGAGATCCTTTGCGAGCGCGATGCCCTCGCCGATTGCGGCTCCGCAATGCAGCGCGAACTCGAGATCCGGCGTGATGTACTTCGGGATGCGCACTTCGATGCGGTGCGGCCGTTCGTGCGCTTCGCCGTTCTCGGCGCGGCCGGCGCATGCATACGAATAGAAGCCGTCGGCGAGAAAGCGGGCGGTGTGCCGCAGCCGCCAGGCAACGGAGCGTCCGGGCACATGCACTTCCGCGAGCGTGCAGACGATCAACGCAGGCTTCATGGATACGAGCAAGCGGCCCGCCGCCGCCAACGCGCTCGCGAACGCTCGATGCGTGAAGCTCTCGCGCGGCCCGAGGCTCACGAGAATGACGCGATGCGAAGGCCCGCCGGGAAGGTCGTAGAGCACGAGCGCTGCGCCGGCCCGCGCATCGAAGTCGCCGCCCTCGATCACCGCGGTCAACGCCCCGTGCGTCGCGGCGTCGACTCTTTCCGCCGAAGGCAGCAGGGTGCCGTCCGCAAATGCACCGACGAGATAAGTCCCCGCCTGCCGCAGTGGATCGGCAACGCCCTTGAGCACGAACTCGGTCTTGCCGCGCCAGCGAACGATGTCCGCCGAGCTCAACTGCGGCGGCCGCGCGAATCGCGGGCGCACCCGGGTGTCTAGATTTTCGAGCGGTTCGCGCATGGCGCAAACTCAATACCGGTTGAAGGCCTGCTGAATCGCATCGCGGCCCATCCCGCGCGCCAGGCACAACTGCAGCAGGATGCGGCTCTTCTGCGGATTGAGCTGGTCGACCGTGATGAGATTTGTATCCCCGAGCAGATCCATCTCGCGCAGGCTGTCAGCGCTTTCGACCCGGCTGCTGCGCACGACGACCACGCCGTGCTCGGCAACCTCGGCGAGCTCCCGCGCGACGTTCTTCGGCACATTGCCGCGGCCGGTGCCTGCGATCACGAGCCCGCTCGCACCGAGCGCGACGCACGCGCCGACGAGATCGGGAGACATGTCGACGTGGCTATAAAGAATATCGACGCGCGGCAGCCGCTCGCTCAGGTCGGCAGCGAATTGCGACTCGCTCGTATGGCGGCGGATCGGCCGGCGGAAGTAGCGGATGTTCCCCCCGCTCATGATGCCGAG
>Ga0164243_10006434_pt1 | contig 17790 bp, 14 predicted proteins | sample OricompcompostOP_FD_108781 | JGI IMG/M metagenome (GOLD analysis project Ga0164243, IMG submission 108781) | Organic Plus compost microbial communities from Emeryville, California, USA - Original compost - Organic plus compost (OP) | ecosystem: Engineered > Solid waste > Mixed feedstock >... | reverse complement strand
TCCGAGTCCTGTAGGCTGGGCGTGTTCGGCACCGCCCTGATTTCCTTCTTCCTGGCCGAGATGGGCGACAAGACGCAGGTCGCCACCGTCGCGCTGGCCGCGCGGTATTCGGCCTACGTCGCGGTAGTGGCCGGCACCACCCTGGGCATGATGATCGCCAACGTGCCCGCCGTGCTGCTGGGCGAGCGGGTGACCCGCGCGGTGCCCATCCGCGTGATCCACGTCGTGGCGGCATTGATCTTCCTGGCCCTGGGCGTGGCGGCGCTGTGCGGCCTGGGCGCGTCCGGGCGATGAAGAGGAGGCCGCGCGCATGACGGCGGACAGGCAAGCGGATGCGGCAGGCGCGCAGGAGCCGGCCGGCCAGGAGCGCGAGATGCGCGCCCTGGCGCTGCAGGCCCTGGCCCTGCGGGGCTGGGACGAGAAGACCGCCGCGGTGGCGGCCATCCCGGCCGGTGCGCCGGTGGACGCGCAGCGCGAGATCGCCGAGCCGCCGGGCCTGCCCGGCCGGCCGGACGCGCCGGCGCTGGTGTCGCCGACGCGCCTGGAGCGCCGCGCCGTGGGCACGCGCGAGGGCAGGGCGGCGCTGCTGCATGCGCTGGCCCACATCGAGTTCAACGCCGTCAACCTGGCGCTGGACGCCATCTGGCGCTTCGCCGGCATGCCGCCGGACTACTACCGCGACTGGCTGCGCGTGGCGCACGAGGAAGCCCGCCACTTCGAGCTGCTGCGCAGCCACCTGGCCGGCCTGGGCCATGCCTACGGCGACTTCCCCGCCCACGACGGCCTGTGGGAGACCGCGCGCCGCACCCGCGGCGACCTGCTCGCGCGCCTGGCCCTGGTGCCGCGCACGCTGGAGGCGCGCGGCCTGGACGCTTCCCCGGCGATACGCGACAAGCTCGCCCGCGTGGGCGACGCCGGGGGCGCGGCCATCCTGGACGTCATCCTGCGCGACGAGATCGGCCACGTCGCCATCGGCAACCGCTGGTACAAGTGGCTGTGCCGCGAGCGCGGCCTGGACCCGCTCGCCGCCTACCCGGAGCTGGCACAGCGCTACGGCGCGGCGCGCCTGAAGGGGCCCTTCAATCTGGCCGCCAGGCGCGCGGCCGGCTTCGACGAGGACGAGCTGCGCGCGCTGTCGGGGCCGTGACGACGCGGCCGCTTCCCGCGCCTGCGGCCCGCCGCATCCCGGCCGCCCCGGGGCGCTTGCCCGCATCCCGAGGACCGTTTTTCCCATGCCGCCGGGAGGGCTTCCTTCGCCGGCCTCCGCAGGGGCCAACTGGTCAAAAGACGCCTGCCCTGATATGTTGGAAAGTCCCCTTCGCGCAGAGCGATTTCACGGGGGAAAGACGGCCGAAACCCCGTTTTTCGCTGCGCATCGGCGACATGAACGCGTCGCCCTACATACTTTTTCGTTATATGTATATATACGATCCCATAGACCAGCAGATCGTCGAGCAGCGCGTGGCGCAGTTCTCGGACCAGACCCGGCGCTTCCTGGCCGGCGAGCTCAGCGAGGACGAGTTCCGCGTCCTGCGCCTGCAGAACGGTCTCTACATCCAGCGCCACGCGCCCATGCTGCGCGTGGCCATCCCCTACGGCATGCTGCGTGCCGACCAGCTGCGCACGCTGGCCTACATCGCGCGCCGCTGGGACCGCGGCTACGGCCACTTCAGCACGCGCCAGAACATCCAGTTCAACTGGCCGCAGCTGCCCGACGTGCCCGACATCCTGGCCGAGCTGGCCAAGGTGCAGATGCACGCCATCCAGACCAGCGGCAACTGCATCCGCAACACCACCACCGACCACTTCGCCGGCGTGGCGCCCGACGAGCACATCAACCCGCTGGTGTGGTGCGAGCTGATCCGCCAGTGGTCCACGCTGCACCCGGAATTCGCCTTCCTGCCGCGCAAGTTCAAGATCGCCGTCAGCGGCGCGACCACCGACCGCGCCGCCGTGGGCGTGCACGACATCGGCCTGCAGGCGGCCGAGGAAGACGGCCAGGTGGGATTCCGCGTCTGGGTCGGCGGCGGCCTGGGCCGCACGCCCCTGGTGGGCAAGCTGATCAAGCCCTTCGTGGCCTGGCCCGACCTGCTCACCTACCTGCAGGCGACGCTGCGCGTCTACAACCTGCACGGCCGGCGCGACAACAAGTACAAGGCGCGCATCAAGATCCTGGTCAAGGACCTGGGCGCCGAGGAATTCGCCCGCCAGGTCGAGGAAACCTGGCAGCCGCTGCGCGGCGGGCCCGACACCATCACCCAGGCGCACCTGGACGAGGTCGCCGGCCGCTTCACCCAGCCGTCCTATGACCCGGCCGCGGCCGACGACGCCGACGCCTGCGCGCCGCTGGCCGCCGGCGACCGCAGCTTCGCCCGCTGGCTGCGCGTGAACACCCATCCCCACCGCATGCCCGGCTACGCCGCGGTGACGGTGTCGCTCAAGGCCACCGGCTCGCCTCCCGGCGACATGACGGCCGAGCAGATGGAAGCGGTGGCCGAGCTGGCCGAGCGCTATTCCTTCGGCGAGCTGCGCGTCTCGCACGAGCAGAACCTGATCCTGGCCGACGTGCGCCGGCGCGACCTGCCCGAGCTGTGGCGCAAGCTGGACGCGCTGGGCCTGGCCACGGCCAACGTCGGGCTCATCACCAACATCATCGCCTGTCCGGGGGGTGATTTCTGCGCCCTGGCCAACGCCGTCGCCATCCCGGTGGCCGAGGCCATCCAGCGCCGCTTCGACGACCTGGACTTCGTGCACGACATCGGCGAGCTGGACCTGAACATCTCGGGCTGCATCAATTCATGCGGCCACCACCACGTGGGCCACATCGGCATCCTGGGCGTGGACAAGGCGGGCGAGGAGTGGTACCAGGTCACGCTGGGCGGACGCCAGGCCAGCGCCATCGGCGCGTCCGAGAACCTCGCCGAGCGGCGCGGCGGCGGCGCCGCCATCGGCCGCATCATCGGCCCCTCGTTCGCGCGCGCCCAGGTGGCCGACGTGGTCGATCGCCTGGTGCAGACCTACCTGCGCCTGCGCGACAGCGAGGCCGAGCGCTTCATCGACGTGGTCGACCGGGTCGGCATCGATCCCTTCAAGACCGACGTGTATGCCGACCCGCGCCTGGCCAAGCCCAAGGCGGAGGAGGTGGCCCATGCCTGAGCAGCAATCCGGCCAGCAGGCCCGCCTGATCCGCGGCGGCGAACTGGTGGTCGACGACAGCCGCGCGTTCCAGCCCCCCGAGGGCGACGGCCAGGCCCTGCCGCCCGACGAGCCCGGCTGGGTCGTGCCGCTGGACACCTGGCTGGGCGCGCAGGACGCGCTGCGCGCGCGCAGCCATCCGGTGGCCGTGCAGATCTCGCCCGACGACGACGTGGCGCGGCTGGCCGGCGAGTCCGGCGCCGTCGATCCCCGCGGCATCGCCTTCATCGCCGTGAGCTTCCCGGTCTACACCGACGGGCGCGGCTATTCGCAGGCGCAGCTGCTGCGCCAGCGCTACGGCTGGCAGGGCGAGCTGCGCGCGGTGGGCGACGTGATGATCGATACCATCCATTACCAGGCGCGCTGCGGCTTCGACAGCTTCCTGGTCAAGCCGGGCCACGACCCCCACCGGGCGCTGGCCGCCTTCGGCACCTTCACCCAGCACTACCAGCAGGCCTATCCCAAGCCGGTCCCGCCGCAGCGGGCGGCGTAGGCCGGCACAGCGGCCTGGCCGCTGCCGGCGGCGGGCACGGGCGGGGCGGCGCAATGCCGCCCCGCCTTCATTTCCCTTCCCTCATTCCCCTCCTGCCAGGCCTGGTTACCACTGCGCCGCCTGGGCCGGTTCCGTCCCCTCTACAATGGCGCCGCGCGGGTTGCGCGCGACTCTTCCAGCGGGAACCAATACCAGGGTGCACCGATGAGCCATTCGAAGCTGCAATACCGATTCTTCCTGTTCCTGCTGGTCGTCGTCTCCGTCCTGTTCGGCTGGCTGCTCTGGCCCTTCTACGGCGCGGTGTTCTGGGGGACCATACTGGCCATCCTGTTCGCGCCCGTGCACCGGCGGCTGGTGCCGCTGCTGGGCGACCGCCGCAACCTGGCGGCGCTGACCACGGTGCTGGGCTGCCTGCTGATCGTCATCCTGCCCACGGTGATGATCACCGTGTCGCTGGTGGGCGAGGGCGCGGCGATGTACGCCCGGGTCAAGTCGGGGGAGCTGGATTTCGGCGCCTACTTCCAGCAGGTGTTCAACGCCATGCCGCCGTTCGCCCACGAGCTGCTGGCGCGCCTGGGCGTGACCGACGTGTCCAGCCTGCGCGAGCGCCTGACCAGCGGCCTGATGGAAGGCGGCCAGTTCATCGCCGGCCAGGCGCTGAACATCGGCCAGAACACCGCCCAGTTCGTGATCAGCCTGGGCATCATGCTCTACCTGCTGTTCTTCCTGCTGCGCGACGGCGCCGGCCTGTCGCGCCGGATCAAGCAGGCCATCCCGTTGAGCGACGAGCACAAGCGCACGCTGTTCGTGAAGTTCACTGCCGTGGTGCGCGCCACCGTCAAGGGCAACATCGTCGTGGCCGCCGTGCAGGGCGCGCTGGGCGGGCTGATGTTCTGGGTGCTGGGCATCCAGGGCGCGCTGCTGTGGGCGGTGGTGATGGGCATCCTGTCGCTGCTGCCGGCGGTGGGCGCGGGCCTGATCTGGGGGCCGGTGGCCATCTATTACCTGGTGGCCGGGCAGTGGCTGCACGGCCTGGGCGTGATCGCCTTCGGGGTGGTGGTGATCGGGCTGGTGGACAACATCCTGCGCCCGGTGCTGGTGGGCAAGGACACGCAGATGCCCGACTACGTGGTGCTGATCGCCACGCTGGGCGGCATGGCGCTGTTCGGCCTGAACGGCTTCGTCATCGGCCCGCTGATCGCCGCCCTGTTCATTTCCGCCTGGGACCTGTTCTCGTCGGTCGGCGAGGCGCAGGAGGGCCAGGCCCTGCCCGGGCCGGCGCAGGACGGGCCGCGCTGAGCGCTGCGGGCCGGCCTGCGCCGCGCCGCCGGCGGCTATCCCTCCGATGGCTCGTCCGGATCGACCGGCGCCATCGGCAGGCCCAGCATCTTCATGAGCGTGCGCGCGTCGGCGGGCGCGCGCACCTTCACGTCGTTGTCGAAATAGCAATACACGTCGCGCCGGCGCGCGCGAGGCCCTGCGCGGCCGTCCGCGCGGCGGGCGTCGTCCGGCTCGGCGCCGCGGGCCCAGGCGCGGATGCGCGCGGCCCAGCGGCGCAGCGCGGCGTCGCCGTAGCCGCTGCGGTAGATGGCTTTATCGCCGTGCAGGCGCAGGTACATGAAGTCGGCGGTGACGTCTTCCAGCAGCGGCCACTTGCCGGCGGTGTCGGCCACCACCAGCGCCACGCCGTGGCGGCGCAGCAGGGCGATGCAGTCCGGGTCGGCGAAGCCGGGGTGGCGCACTTCCAGCGCATGGCGCAGCGGCCGGCAGGCGTCGGTCGCCAGGCTGCTGCGCCCGGCCATGCGCGCCTCGCGCCGGCGCGCCAGGCGCCGCGCCGCCTCGGTGTCGTGCGGTAGCAGGGCCAGGAATTCCTCCAGCACGCCGGCGTCGAAGGGCAGGCTGGGCGGCAGCTGCCACAGGATGGGGCCGAGCTTTTCCTTCAGTTCGAACACGCCCGAGGCCAGGAAGTTGGCCACCGGCGCGGCCGCGTCGCGCAGGCGCCGGGTGTGGGTGACGTAGCGCGGCGCCTTGACGCTGAAGAGGAAGCCGCGCGGCGTGGCCGCGTGCCAGCGGGCGTAGCGCCCGGGCGTCTGCAGGGAATAGAAGGAGCCGTTCAGCTCGATCGACGGCACCTGGTGCGAGGCGTAGGCCAGCTCGTCCTTCTGCGCCAGCCCTTCGGGGTAGAACACGCCGCGCCAGGGCGCGTAGCGCCAGCCGGAAATGCCGATGCGTATAGCCATGCGTCCATGCTACCGGCCGCGCCTGGCGGGAGGGGGCGCGGCAAGCGGCAGTTACACCTTCCCGGATATTGTCATCGGCGCTTCGGCCCGCGGCGGCCGCGGTCGCGCGCACGCGGTGCTAGGATAGGGCGCATGGCCCAATACTTTTCCGTGCATCCCGCCAACCCGCAGCCGCGCCTGCTCCGCCAGGCGGCCCAGCTGCTGCGCCAGGGCGGGCTGGTGGCGCTGCCCACCGATTCCAGCTACGCGGTGGCCGCGCCGCTCGACGACAAGGCGGCCGCCGACAGCCTGCGCCGGCTGCGCGGGCTGGACGAGCGCCACCACCTGACCGTGCTGTGCCGCGACCTGGCCGAGATCGCCCAGTTCGCGCGCGTGGACAACGCCCAGTACCGGCTGCTCAAGGCCGCCACGCCGGGGCCCTGGACCTTCATCCTGGAAGCCACGCGGGAAGTGCCGCGGCGCGTCTCGCATCCGTCGCGCAAGACCATAGGCATACGCGTGCCCGACCACCCCGTGGCGCTGGGCCTGCTGGAGCAGGTCGAGGGCGCGGTCATCTCGACCACGCTGATCCCGCAGGGCGAGGAGGATCCGCTGAACGAGCCCGAGCAGATCCGCAGCCGCTACGAGCACGAGCTGGCGGCGGTGATCGACGCGGGCGCCTGCCCGCTCGCGCCCACCACGGTGCTGGACCTGACCGTCGATCCGCCCCAGGTGCTGCGCCGCGGCCGCGGCGACCCCGCGCGCCTGGGGCTGGAAGCCTAGCGCGGCCGGCGTCCCTGCGCGGCCTTTCGCCATCCGCGCCGACTGGGCCTTGGCGCGCCGCCGCGCCGGTTCCGCGCGCTGCGCGCCGCATACAATGCCAGCATGAACGATTTCATCCAAGCCATCGCCGTCTATGCGCTGCCGGTATTGTTCGCCATCACGCTGCACGAGGCCGCGCACGGCTACGTGGCGCGCATGTTCGGCGACCCGACCGCCGCGCAGGCCGGGCGCATCACGCTCAACCCGGTGCGCCACATCGACCCGGTCGGCACCATCCTGGTCCCGCTGGGCATCCTGCTGGCCACCAAGCTGATGGGCGGGGCCGGCATGCTGTTCGGCTGGGCCAAGCCGGTGCCGGTGGACTTCGGCCGGCTGCGCCGGCCCAAGCGCGACATGCTCTGGGTGGCCGCCGCGGGCCCGGCCGCCAACCTGCTGATGGCCATCCTGTGGGCGCTGTCGCTGCGCCTGCTGTTCGAGGCCGGCTCCAGCGAAAGCTTCTGGTTCCAGATGGCGATCGCCGGGGTGCAGGTCAACCTGGTGCTGATGGCGCTGAACCTGCTGCCCATCCTGCCCCTGGACGGCGGGCGCATCCTGTTCAGCCTGCTGCCGCAGCGCATGGCCTGGCAGTACTCGCGCATCGAGCCCTACGGCATCGTCATCGTCGTGGTGCTGCTGGTCAGCGGCGTGCTGTGGACGCTGCTCGAGCCGGTGCTGGCGCTGGGGCGCGGGATCGTCGGCCTCTTCCTGTAGCCGGCGTTCCGGTATCCGGTAAAATTCCCGGTTTGTTCAGCCTACCCATATCGCCCGGCGCAGCGCAGCCCCGGGCCAGGAGCGTCAGCAATATGGCATCCCGAGATCGTTCCGGCCGCCCGGTGTTCCAGGGCAGCATGGTGGCGCTGGCCACGCCCATGCAGCCCGGCGGCGGCCTGGACTACGCCGCCTACCGGGCCCTGATCGACTGGCACGTGGCCGAAGGCACCGACGCCCTGGTGGTGGTCGGCACCACCGGCGAATCGCCCACGGTCTCGATGGAAGAGCACGCCGAGCTGATCCGCGTGGCGGTCGAGCACGCGGCCGGGCGCATCCCCGTGATCGCCGGCGTGGGCGCCAACTCCACCGACGAGGCCATCCACCTGGCGCGCCACGCCCAGAAGGTGGGCGCCGACGCCGGCCTGTCGGTCGTGCCCTACTACAACAAGCCCACCCAGGAAGGCCTGTACCGGCACTTCAAGGCGGTCCAGGAGGCGGTCGACCTGCCGACCATCCTGTACAACGTGCCGGGCCGCACCGTGGCCGACATGGCGCTGGAAACCACCCTGCGCCTGGCCCAGGTGCCGGGCATCGTCGGCATCAAGGACGCCACCGGCGACATCGGCCGCGGCGCGCTGCTGCTGCGCGAGAAGCCGGCCGACTTCCAGGTCTTCAGCGGCGACGACCCGACCGCCGCCGCCCTGATCCTGCTGGGCGCGCGCGGCAATATTTCGGTCACGGCCAACGTGGCCCCCCGCCTGATGCACGAATTGTGCGTCGCGGCATCGCAAGGCGACGTCCCCAGGGTGCGTGAACTAAACGCCCGCCTGGCGCGTCTGAACAAGGCTTTGTTCGTCGAAGCCAATCCCATTCCCGTCAAGTGGGCGCTGGCCGAGCTGGGCCGCACCGCCCTGGGCTACCGGCTGCCGATGGTCGAACTGGGCAGCCAGTACCACGCCACGGTGCGCGACGCGCTCAAGGACGCGGGACTGCTCTGATGCAAACGAGGATACGTATGAAAACACGCCACGCCGGGGTGGTGGCCCTGATCGCGCTGCTGTCCCTGACGGCCTGCAGCGACATCAACGAGCTGCTCGGCAACGAGGAAGACTCGGTGGACTACAAGAGCGCGCGCCGCGGCGAGTCGCTCAGCATCCCCCCCGACCTGACCCAGGCCGCCAACGACCCGCGCTACCGCGCGCCGGATTCCGGCAGCACCACCTTCTCCGAATACCAGCAGCAGGGCGCAGCCGCGCAGGCCCAGGCCAACGCCGGGCCGGGCAACGTGCTGCCCGAGCGCAACGACATGCGCGTCGAGCGCGACGGCCAGGTGCGCTGGCTGTCCATCGACCGCCCGCCCGAGCAGGTCTTCCCCAAGCTCGTCGACTTCTGGAACGAGCAGGGCTTCAACGTGCGCACCAACAATCCCCAGGCCGGCCTGATCGAGACCGACTGGGCCGAGAACCGCGCCAAGATCCCGGAAAGCTGGATCCGCCAGGCGCTGGGCTTCATCCTGGAGTCGGCCTACGACAGCGGCGAGCGCGAGCGCTTCCGCACCCGGGTCGAGCGCGTGGGCGAGAACCGCACCGAGGTCTTCATCTCGCACGAGCAGATGCTCGAAGAGCGCAGCGGCTACGACAACGGCAGCGTGTCCTGGACCCACGGCAAGGAAGACCCCGGCCTGAACGCCGCCATGCTGGCGCGCATGCTGGTCTACCTGGGCACCGACGTGGACCGCGCCCGCACCCTGGTCGCTCAGGCCGAGCAGTCCGCCCAGCGCCCGCGCGTGGAGCAGGCCGACGCCGCCAGCGGCGCCGAGCTGCACGTGGCCGAACCCTTCGACCGCGCCTGGCGCCGGATCGGCCTGGCGCTGGATTCGGGCGGCTTCTCGGTGGACGACCGCGACCGTTCCGCGGGCGACTTCTACGTGCGCTACCTGGACACCGACACCGGCGAGAAGCGCGAGCAGCCCAACCTGATCAGCCGCATGTTCGGCGGTCGCAACATGACCGAGGCCGAGCAGTTCCGCATCCACCTGGCCGGCCAGGGCGACTCCACGGTGGTCACCGTGCTGAACGCCCAGGGCGAGCGCAACACCAGCGCCACCGCCCAGCGCCTGCTCAACGTGCTGGCCGACAAGATGTAGGCCGCGGGCGCGAACGGCCGTCGCAAGGCGGGCCGTTCGCGTCCTGCCCTGTGCCCGGTCGACGGCCCGGGGGCATGCCGCCCGGCCGGCCGTACCGTGGCCCCACGCAAAAAAGCCCGGCCGCCTGTGAAGGCGGCCGGGCTTTCTCGTTTTCGAAAAGGGGCGGGCGTTACTGGGTGCCGCCGGGCGCCGCGGGAGCCGCGCCGCTGTCGCTGGGGGCCGGCGTGGGCGCAGGCGCGGGTTCGGGCGCCGGGGCGGGGGCGGGTGCGGGCGCAGCCGGAGCCGGGGACTCGGCAGCCGGCGGCGCGGCGGCATCGCCTTCATCGTCCTGGCCGCAAGCGGCCAGCGTGACGGCAAAGATCGAGGCGAGAATCAGGCTCTTTTTCATAAGACTCAACTCCGTAGTGGTTGTGGATCCCGGTTGCCCGGGCACGCCCATGCAGACTACCGGAATCGACCTGGCCTTTCCGTGTGGAAATGGAAGCGGGCGTTCCCCAAAGGCAACGATTTTTGCGTATTTGTGTCCGGCATTGCTTCTTGTGTCGGCGCGTCGCCGGGCGGCATGCCCATTTTGCTAAGGGAAAACCAGAATGCCAGCCTGCCTACCGTTACATCGTGTAATGCAGCCAACCGTTGTCCAGCCACTGCACCAGGCAGCCCCGTTCGGCCGGCGAGGCGCGCCGGCAGGCGGGGGCGGCGCAGTCGAGCCGGCGCTCGTCGGCCAGCCGGCGCAGCAGCGGCGAGGCGGGCACGGGCGCCCGTTCGCCGTTGATGAAGAGCTCGCGGCCGCGGTAGAGCATGCGCGTGCGGCGGTCCAGGCGCAGCGCGCCGGCGGCGGGCCAGCCGGCCGCCAGGTCGGGCGGCGGCGTGGCGGGCTCGTCGAAGACGGCCTCGCGGTGCGGCTCGGTCAGCCAGCAGCCCAGGAAGCGGGCGGCCAGCGCCTCGTCCAGGCTGACCCGGGCCGCCGCGGCCAGGGTCTCGTCCAGCAGGCGCTGCGGCAGCTCGGCCGGGTGGCAGGCGGCGGGCTGGCCCGGGTCGCGGTAGCGCGCGGACAGGTCCGGCCCGGGCAGGGGCGGGTCGCCATAGGGGCCGGCGCCCAGGCCGGCGCGCGCGGCCACCTGCTCGGCGGCCGCCTCCAGCATGCCGCGCGCCAGCGCCGCGCGGTCCGGCGCGCGAAAGCCCACCGAGATCGTCATGCAGCCGCCGCCTTCGGCCACGCCGTCGTGCGCGACCTGGGGAGGCAGGTAGAGCATGTCGCCCGGCTCCAGCAGGTATTCCTCCTCGGGCACGAAGTCGCGCAGGATCTTCAGCGGCAGCCCGGGCTCCAGGCTCAGGTCGCGCTGCCGGCCGATGCGCCAGCGGCGCCGCCCCTGGGCCTGCAGCAGGAAGACGTCGTAGCTGTCGAAGTGCGGGCCGACGCCGCCCGCGTCGCCGGCGATGCTGATCATCAGGTCGTCCAGGCGCGCGTCGGGCACGAAGCGGAAGCGCTGCATCAAGTCGCTCGCGGCGTCGTGGTATTGCTCCACGCTTTGCACCAGCAGCGTCCAGCCGGCGCTGCCCGCGGCGGGCAGGCGGGCGAAGGGGCCCGGCTCCATGCACCACTGGCCGCCCTCGCGCCAGATCAGGCGCGACTGCACGTCGTCGCGCCGCGCCATGCGGCGCAGCTCGGCGGCCGGCACCGGCGGGCGCAGGCCGGGGATGGCCTGGCGGATCAGCAGCGGGCGGCGCTGCCAGTAGCGCCGCATGAACTGCGCGGGGCTCAGCCCGCCCAGCAGCTGCAGGGGGAGGTCGGGGTGCGGGACGGCGCTCTCGGGCTTGGCGGCTGCGCCGTATGAAACGGGTGCCGCTCGATCGCGGGCACCGCGGAGCCGGCTTTGCCGGTCCGCCAGTGCCGCCCCCTGGGGGGCGCGCGTCAGCGCGTAGGGGAGGGGCTTCATAGCAGATTCTTCAGGCGGTACAGGGCTTCCAGGGCTTCGCGCGGCGTCAGGCTGTCCGGGTCGACCTGCGCCAGCTCGTCGCGCAGGGCGGCCAGCGCGGCGTGCTCGTCGTCCTGCGCGGCGGGCGGGTCGTCGCCGGACGCGGCAGGCGCGGCGAACAGGCCGAGCTGGGGCGAGGGCGCGCCCTGGGCCTCCAGGCGCTCCAGCTCGCGCGAGGCGTGGCGGATGACGGCGGCCGGGACGCCGGCGCGCTGCGCCACCTGGATGCCGTAGCTGCGGCTGGCCGGCCCGTCGCGCACCTCGTGCAGGAAGACGATGCCGCCGGGCGACTCGGCCGCGGCCAGGTGCACGTTGGCCGCGTGCGGCTGCTCCGACGGCAGGCGGGTCAGCTCGAAGTAATGGGTGGCGAACAGCGTCAGCGCGCGGTTGTGCGTGAGCAGCCGGTGGGCGATCGCCCAGGCCAGCGCCAGGCCGTCGTAGGTGGACGTGCCGCGGCCGATCTCGTCCATCAGCACCAGGCTGTGCGCCGTGCTGGCGGCCAGGATGGCGGCCGCCTCGGTCATCTCCATCATGAAGGTGGAGCGCCCGCCCGCCAGGTCGTCGGCCGCGCCGATGCGCGTGAAGATGCGGTCGATGCGGCCCACCGACGCGCGCGCGGCGGGCACGAAGCTGCCCATGCGCGCCAGCAGCACGATCAGCGCCACCTGGCGCATATAGGTCGATTTGCCGCCCATGTTGGGGCCGGTGATGAGCAGCATGGCGCGGGTGGCGTCGAGCCGGCAGCCGTTGGGCGTGAAGCGTTCGATGGCGCGCTCGACCACCGGGTGGCGGCCGGCCTCGATGTCTATCGCGGCCGCTTCGGTCAGCTGCGGCGCGCACCAGCCGTGGCGGCGGGCATGGTCGGCCAGCGCCGCCAGCGCGTCCAGCTCGGCGGCCGCGGCGGCCGCGGCCGACAGCGCCGGCACGTGCGGCGCCAGCGCGTCCAGCAATTGCTCGAACAGCCACTTCTCGCGCGCCAGCGCGCGGTCCTGCGAGGACAGCACGCGGTCTTCCCAGGACTTGAGCTCGGGGGTGATGTAGCGCTCGGCGTTCTTGAGCGTCTGGCGCCGGCGGTAGTCGTCGGGGACCTTGTCGGCCTGGCCCTTGCTCACCTCGATATAGAAGCCGTGCACGCGGTTGTACTCCACGCGCAGGTTGGCGATGCCGGTGCGCTCGCGCTCGCGCGCCTCGATCTTGACCAGCACGTCGCCGCTGTCGGTGGCCAGGGTGCGCAGCTCGTCGAGCTCGGCGTCGTAGCCCGGCGCGATCACGCCGCCGTCGCGCAGCGCGGCCGCGGGCTCGGCGGCGACGGCGCGCCCGAGCAGCTCGGCCACGGCCGGGTCGATCGCCAGCCGGGACGCCAGCTCGGCCAGGCGCGGGGCCGCGCCCGGCTTGCCCAGCACCGGCGCCAGCAGCGACAGCAGGCCGGGCAGGGTGGCCAGGGCCTCGCGCAGGCTGGCCAGCTCGCGCGGGCGCACCGAGCGCAGCGCCAGGCGCGCGGCGATGCGCTCCAGGTCGGGCAGCGCCCGCAGCGACTGGCGCAGGGCAGGCAGCAGCGGCGGCGCGCCCAGGCCGTCGTCGGCATGGCCGGCGGCCGGCGCGCCGCCGGCCTCGGTGTTCGTCCAGGGGGCGCCGCCGGCCTCGGCGGCGAAGGGGCCGGCCGCCTCGCCGCGCGCTTCCAGCAGGCAGGCGATGGCCTGCTGGCGCGCCAGCGCCGGCGCGTTCTCGCGCAGCGGGTGGTGCAGCCAGCGGCGCAGCAGCCGGCTGCCCATGGGCGTGCGGCAGTCGTCCAGCATGGAGAACAGCGTGGGCGCGTCCTCGCCCGACAGGGTGCGGGTCAGCTCCAGGTTGCGCCGGGTGACCGGGTCGAGCAGCACGTACTGGCTGGCGCGGTCGGCCGACACCGTCTGCACGTGCGCCAGCGACTGCGACTGGGTGCGCGCCGCGTAGCGCAGCAGCGCGCCGGCCGCGCGCACCGCCGCGGGCATGTCCTCGATGTCGAAGCCGGCCAGGCTGTCGGTGCCGAAGTGCGCCAGCAGCTGGCTGCGCGCGTTGTCGGCCTCGAAGTGCCAGTCGGGCACGCGCGAGCTGGCGCCTTCGAACGTCACCGGCAGGCGGGCGTTTTCCGCGTGGACCAGCTCGGCCGGCGCGATGCGGTGCAGTTCGGAATCGAGCTGCTCGGGCGCGCATTCGGTGACGCGGAACTCGCCGCTGGCCAGGTTCAGCCAGGCCAGCCCCGCCATGGCGCCGCGCCCCTCGCGCTGCGGCAGGCAGGCGGCGGCCAGCGCCCGGTCGGCCTTGGCCGGCAGCAGCGCCTCGTCGGTCAGCGTGCCAGGCGTGACGATGCGCACGATGCGCCGCTCCACCGGCCCCTTGCTGGCCGCGGGGTCGCCGATCTGCTCGCAGATCGCCACCGATTCGCCCAGCGCCACCAGGCGCGCCAGGTATTGCTCCAGCGCGTGCACCGGTACCCCGGCCATGGGAATGGGCGAGCCGTTGGACGCGCCGCGCTTGGTCAGCGTCAGGTTCAGCAGCCTGGCCCCGCGCTCGGCGTCCTCGTAGAACATCTCGTAGAAGTCGCCCATGCGGTAGAAGAGCAGCAGCGGGCCGGCCTCGCCTTTCAGGCGCAGATACTGCTGCATCATGGGGGTGTGGCCGGCGTGTGGATTAGTATCTGATTTTTTCATTAAAAATCAATAACTTATGTTTTTTTTAAGATGACGTTGGGGCAAATTTGGGGCAATGTCTCAATATGCCTATATTCATGAGTGGCAAGATCATAGCCCGGTGATCAAGAACGGCTCCCATGCTACAGTGCCCCTTTTCATGGTCGCGCAAACCAATAACAATCGCCGGTCTCCGAATGTTCGATACCGTTACCGCAACTCGTTACATTCGTTTCATCGGTACAGGTCGCACCAAGCCCGCGCTTATGGAATGCGAGCGGGAAGATGGTACGCTGGTCGAAGCCATCGTGAAGTGCTCCAGTGGCATGATGGAGGGAACACGTGCCTTGGCGAATGAGGCCATTTGCGGCATGTTGGCTCGCGACCTGGGCCTGCCCATTCCCGAGTTTTTTGCAGTGCAGGTTCCCCGCGATTTTGTTGCGGTGGTGGGCGACGCGGATCAGCAGCAGGCGTTTTCCAACAGCGACCCGGTGGCTTTCGGCTCCAGGGCGCTGCCCGGCGGGTTCGCCGTGTGGGGACGAGACCAATCCGTGCCGGAGTCCCTCTGCGACATCGCTGCCGAGGTCTTTACTTTCGATGCCATCGTGGTCAATGCCGACCGACGCCCGGAAAACCCGAATTGCTTGTTTTCCGGGGCCGAAATCGCCATCATCGACCATGAGTTATGCTTTACGATTGAACTGTTCTGGATAGCCCCGTGGCTGCCGGATGGGTTCAAGACCCGGGCCGCATCGGAAGCCCACATCTTTGCGAAGCCCCGGCTTAGCAGGTGTCCGGTCGAGTTGCCCCGTTTTGAAGCCGCATGGAAAAGCATTACCCCTGAAAGATTGAATGAGTATTTCCACGCCCTTCCGCCGTCTTGGGCGTTGCCTGAAGACGAGCAGGATCGCATCAAGCGCCTGTTGTTGGATGCGCAGGCCAACATCGGCGACATTGTGAGGCAGTCGTTGGGAGTGCTGAGATGAACCGCTACCGTTATAGCTACTCTGTTCTTCACTACGTCCACGACATTGCAACCAGAGAGTTCTTTGCTGTTGGGGTCGCCGTGCATTCTCAAGAGGCCGGGGTATTGGCGTTTCGTCTGCGCAAGAACCTGGGGTTGGCGGGCAGCATCTTTGACGAAGAACAGGTCAAGAGCTTTCGGACTTTGATGCGCTTCGTGGACGTGCGCGCGCAACACATCGTCCAGACTTTTGAAAGCAACGTGTTCGCCGGTAACCTTGGTGGTTCTATGTCGACCGGTTTGTCTGACTATCTATTGACGCTCTTTCCCAAAGACGACAGCGCCTTGCAGTGGACACAGATTCAAACCGGACTTGCTCGTGATGTATCCGTCGTGGCTGATCGCTTGTATGAGCGTTATTGCGCGAAGTACGACCGTCCTAGGGGGCAGCACAAGAAAACCGACCAGGATGCCTGGTCTGCCTTTCACAAGAAACTGAAAGATCGTCGCATGGATGGCTATTTTTCAGAAAAGGCCATCCAGGGTAAAAACGACGAAGTGAAGTTTCCACTGGCTTGGAAGAATGGCATATGGCATTGCATCGAGCCGGTATCGTTCGATTTGGCGGACGCAGGAGCCATTCGGGAGAAGGCTCACAAACGGGCCGGGGAGATTGTGGGAGTTAGCGATGTCGCTAAAGAGTTCGCTGTCTATTATGTGCTGACTCCGCCATCCGATCGTGACTTACAGGATGCCTTTGACAAGGCGGTAGGCATACTCCAACAAGCTCCTGCATCGAGAACCGAAGTGTTTACCGAAGGTAAAGAGACTGATCTGCTCGACAAGTTGAACACGCAGATTACCCAGCATCCTGTTGGATTGCACTGAACTGATTCTCCGATGTCATTGGTTCGATTTGGAGCGAATGGCAGTCTGGATAATTAGGTTAAGACGGCTGACCAGCGTCAGCGGGTTTTCCCCACATCAATGTATCCGACAGGTTTCAATAATTTTTATGTGCGCTGCGCGGCTTTTGCCGCCTGTGCTGCGCGAACAAGAAGGATGCATGGATCGCGCTCGGGTGTCAGAATCGTCGCTTTTGATTTTGCACGGGTCACGCTGACCCGGAAATTGTATGTGGCATTTGTCATGTGGTCGCCGTCTACGTTTCCGCGCACGATACGATGAGGATTGCCGACAATCTGGTTTTTAACTCGCCGTGGCCACCCCTCGAAGATAATAATCTCGTCGAACTGCTTTCCTTTCGCCTTGTGCATGTTCATGACAATGACGCCGGTTTCTTTTCTCGCCGATGTTGCGAAGTGTTCTAGAACAAAGGCTTCGCGGACAATCTCCAAGGCGTTTTTGTATGTGCCATTTGTACGCCAGTCCAAGGACAATTGCTCCCGGAGATGTGTCCCTCTGTCCAATAGCCGGACATTCCGTGCTTCCTCTGCAAGGGTAGCTAGTCGCTTGCAGCCACAGTCGGCGAGGAATCGCCTAGCTTCCAACCAATCTGTCTCGGGATTGCCAGTTTTTGCCAGGGCAATGACACCATCATAGCCTGCCAAAATTGCGCGAATGATGCTTTTTGGGGGAAGTGCTTTCCCCTTCGCCGCGCACGCCAAGGCGGTCTGAAAAGCCTTTTCTATGGTTGCAGCCTCGTCAATGTCTGTGGCTGTGGGGTTATCTCCGCCTTTTCCCCGGAAGAAGTTGCATAGCAAATCTACGAATTTCCCAAAGCCATCTTGGCCTTGGTGAGGTTGAAGAGAAAATGCAATGAGTTCAGCGGACAGAATTGCACCCTCCATGTCTATCGCCGCACGGTGTTCGACCGGCGGCATAGTTCCTTGAGTTTGTCGGAGAGCATCGGAGACTTCACGCATGAAGTCTTTAGTTGGAACAAGAATGGCAAGCGACCACTCATCCCCTTTCGCGACTTTTAGGCGTTTGATGGCCGCGAGCGTTTGGCTCTTCAGTGCGGCCATTGCCTGGTTCTTGTTTTCTGGAAATTTTAGGCAATTGATACCTCGATATGGGCCTGAGAGCTTTCCTGCCGTCACGTCATTTCCGAAGCGGGCAATGTCTGTTCCGTTGCTACGATGATTCGTCGTGCCAAAGTCAAATTCCAGTGGCTTGAATACTTGGCGGAAATGATTCAGGCGTTCTGGGTCGGCGCCCGCGAAGTCGTAGATGCGTTGTTCTTCATCGGCCAGGGCAACCAATGTACTGGCGCGCCCAAGGCTTTGCACGACCGCCCATTGTCCTGCGCTGGTGTCCTGAAACTCGTCCAGAATGATGATGGGATAACGGGATGAGACGAGATTGCGCAATTTTTCGCTTTCACTGAAAAGCGTGGCCACCAGCTCGGAAAAGAGGTCGAAGCAGATCCTTCCATCTTCAAATGCTAGCCTTCTTAGTTCGGTGTCCTGTTTTTCATCCCGATCTTTTTTCTGCTCGGTGGTAAGTTTTTTTGTGTTGCCAAAGGAATGTTTGATCGGAGTCAGGGCAATGGCGCGTTCCGGCGGCGTCATAATGGAAAGACGACGGGGCAGGCCAACGAGATACCCGTGGGTTTTGAGTAAGCGCCAAAAGAAG
>Ga0164243_10006433_pt1 | contig 17791 bp, 17 predicted proteins | sample OricompcompostOP_FD_108781 | JGI IMG/M metagenome (GOLD analysis project Ga0164243, IMG submission 108781) | Organic Plus compost microbial communities from Emeryville, California, USA - Original compost - Organic plus compost (OP) | ecosystem: Engineered > Solid waste > Mixed feedstock >... | reverse complement strand
GCCGTACGGTCACGCTGCGGCTCCGGTTCGACGACTACACCCGCCTCACCCGGTCGCGCACGCTCGCCCAGCCGACCACGGAGACGCCCGTCATCCTGGGGCTGGCCCGGGGGCTGCTCGGGGTCGCGCGGCCGCTCATCGACGCGCGCGGGGTCACGCTGCTCGGCGTCACGCTCGCGAACCTGTCCGGCGACGGCGCGGTCCAGCCACCGCTCCCGTTCGACGCCGCCCCCGGCCTGGACGCCGCGCTCGACGACGTCCGCGACCGCTACGGCGCGGCGGCCGTCACCCGGGCCGCCCTGCTCGGTCGCGATCCCGGGGTGAGCGTTCCGCTGCTGCCGGACTGAGCCTGGACGCCCGGGTGCCTGTGGCGCCGGCGGTGCAGGCGGTGCCGGCGATGGCCAGGGCGAGCAGGAGCGCCCAGCCGCAGAAGGCGAGGACGGTGATGACGGCCGCGGCGGAGACGGCGGCGGCGCCGCGTACCCGGCCGCGCAGGGCGCGGACGCCGGAGACGGTGCAGCCGAGGTAGACGGCCAGGAAGAGCGTGGTCGGCAGCGCGACGAGCTGCGCGGTACCGATCACCCCGGCGGCCGCCCCGGCGAGCAGCAGCACCCCGGCGCAGGCCACCCCGACCTGGAGCAGCGCCCCGCCGCGGGCCCTCTCCGTCGGGTGGCGGCGCTCGGGGGCGCGGCGGAGGATGGTGAGGAGCTCGGCGGCGCCGGTCAGGTAGGCGTTGGTGGCGGCGAGGGTGAGGACCACCGCGGCGACGGCGGCGATCACCCGGCCGGCCGGGCCCACGGCGATCTTGAGGAGGACGGCCAGGGGGACGGTGGTGCCGGCGTGGGTGCCGAGGACGGCGATGGTGGTGGCGGACAGTGCCAGGTAGACGGTCGCCGTCACGGCGAAGGCGGTCGCGATGACGCGGGGGAGCTGGCGCGCGGGGGCGCGCAGCCGGGCGGTGAGCGGGGCGACCGCCTCCCAGCCGACGAACGACAGCATCAGGGCCGAGGTCGCCGCGCCCAGCGACGCCCAGCCGTGCGGGGCGAACGGCGTCCAGTTCGCCGCCCGGGCCGCCGGCGCCGCCCCGGCCACCGCCGCCGCGACCAGCGCGATGAGCAGGCCGACCAGGCCGAGCTGCACGGTGGTGCCGACGCGCGCGCCGCCGAGGGTGAGCGCCACGACGGCGACCAGCAGCCCGGCCGCGGCGAGCACCGCGGTCGTCCGCCCGGCGCCGAGCGCGGCCGCGATGTACGTACCGCCGATCAGGCAGACCACCGGCGCGCCGAGCACCACGCCGGTCAGGAAGCACCAGCCGGCCGCCCGTCCCGCGCGTTCGCCCAGCCCGGCGGCGGTGTACGCGATGACCCCGCCGCCGGACCGCACCCGGGTGCCGAACGCGGTGAACACCCAGGCGAGCAGCCCGGACACGGCCAGCAGCCCGGCCCAGGCGAGGATCGACGCGGGCCCGGCCAGGGCGGCGGCCAGGCCCGGGAGGAGGAGCAGGCTCGGCCCGAGCAGCGCACCGACGTACAGGGACACGGCGCGGCCGGTGGACAGCTCCGGATGCGTTAACTGCGTCATGCCACGAATCTGCCGCGAAACCCCCGGCACGCGCTGGCGAGTTCGGCCGTACGGCGGGGTCGCTGCGCAACGATCCGCCAGGAATCCCCCGATATGCTGAAGAACATGCCGGAACCCCAGTACGACCCGACAGACCGCGCCATCCTCGACGTCCTCCAGCGCGACGGCCGCATCGCCAACGTCGACCTGGCCGAGACCGTGTCGCTGTCCCCGTCGTCCTGCCTGCGCCGCACCAAGGCGTTGGAGGCCGACGGCCTGATCGCCGGGTACCGCGCCGAGCTGGACCGCGAGCGCGCCGGCCTCGGCCTGACCGTGTTCATCGCGCTGAAGGTCGAGCAGCACTCGCGCGAGACCTCCCGGACGATCGAGGCCGCGCTCACCGCGATCCCCGCCGTCGTGGCCTGCCACGTCGTCTCCGGCGAGGCCGACTTCCTCGTCGAGGCCGTCGTCCCGAGCCTGTCGGCGTACGAGGAGGTGCTGCTCGACCGGATTCTCGCGATCGGCCCGGTCACCGACGCGCGCAGCACCTTCGCCATCCGCACGGTGCTCAGCCGGGGCCCGCTGCCGCTCGACCACTGGGCGCGCCGCCGGTAGCCGCGGGAAAACCCGTCGACCGCCCGCGTCCCGCGCGGCTAGGGTGCCCGCCATGGCGTTCTTCTTCCGACTCTGAGCGGCCCGTCGGCGCGTCGCGGACCCACCCGGCGCCGGCGATGCGGGACGGCCGGTCCGCCGTCCCGGGCTGCGACGTGGGAGAAGACGTGCGCCTGGTGGCGCGGTGCGTGCACGGCCTGGAGTCCGTGCTCGGCGCCGAGATTCTGCGATGTGACGGTGCGGTCGTGGACCGCGTGGGCCACCGCGAGGTGGGCTACCGGACCCGGGGCGGTGGCGCGGCGCCGCGGACCGCGGACGACGTGTTCCTGTTCGCCGGGCGGCGGCCCGACGTGGGCCCGGCCCGGGCGGACCTGGCGGGCTTGGCCGCGCTCGCCCGTACGGCCGGCCTGGACCGGCTGCTCCGGGACCGGCGGGCGTGCGGCGGGCCGCCGGGGCTGGACGGCGTCGCGGTGTCCGCGTCGTACCTGGGGCGGCGCGCCTACAACCGGTACGACATCGAGGACGCCGTCGGGCCGGTGCTGGCCGCCCGGGCCGGGGTGCCGTACCACGCGCGCCGCGGCGGCGCCGTGCCGCCGTCGGGTGCGGCCGAGTGGCGGCTGACGCTCGACGGCGCGCACGCCACGCTGTTGCTCCGCGTGGCCGACCGGCCGGCGCACCGGCGTGCGTACAAGACCGCGTCGGTTCCTGGCACGCTGCATCCGCCGGTCGCCGCCGCGATGGCGCGGCTCACGCGGCTCGGGCCCGGGCAGCGGGTGGTCGATCCCTGCTGCGGGGCCGGGACCCCGCTCATCGAGGCGTGGCAGCTGTCGCCGGGCGTCACGCTGACCGGCTTCGACCTGGACCCGGCCGCACTGCGCGCCGCTCGCCGTAACGCGGCCGGCCTACCCATCCGGTTCCGCCGGGCGGACGCGGGGGCGCTGCCCGTACCGGACGCGGGCGCCGACCGGGTGCTGTGCAACCCGCCGTGGGGCGCCCGGGTACCGCCACGCGGACGGCTGACCCGGGGCGCGGAGGGCTGGTGGCGGGAGATCGCCCGGGTGCTGACGCCGGACGGCACCGCGGTCGTCCTCCTACCCGACGCCCACGCCCTGTCCCCGGCCCTCGAGTACGGCCTGGTCCCGTCCTACGTCCGGCAACTCAGCATCGCGGGACGCCATCCCCTGCTGGCCCGGCTGGATCGCCGCTAGGGGGCGCTTCCGCGAGACCCCGCCTCGCGCGCTCTCGCGCGAGAAGGCCTCGCTTCGCGAGACTGATTTATTTGCGCGTGCGGCCGCCGTAGCTGGCGGGCCGCCGTTTGCGAAGTGCGGGTGTGATGCCCGCCGCAGGCGACGCTTCGAACCCTGGCGGTACCACAACGCCCCCGTGCCTGGGATCTGCACAGGCCCTCGCCCCGCACCCTGCCCGCACTTCGCAAACGGCGCCCAGCCACAACGGCGGCCGCACGCGCAGATAATGAGTCTCGCGAAGCGAGGCCTTTTCCACGCGCGCAGCGCGAGGTGCGCGGGGGGCGAGGTGCGCGGGGCCCGGGAACGCGTGGTGCTGCGGTCTACGCGCGTAGCCCCGCGATGAGGAATCCCACCAGGCGCCTCGCGTCGTAGTGGTCGTCCATATCCGCGCCGACGCAGAGGCTGCCGACGCCGAGCATCAGTTCGTATGGGCGTACGTCGGGGCGGATCTCTCCGGCCGTGGCGGCGGCTTCGAGGAGGTGGGTGCATACGGGGAGGAGGCGGTCGATGAAGTACGTGTGCAGTGCCTCGAACGCCGGGTCGTCGGAGCGCATCGCGGTGGCCAGGCCGTGCTTGGTGACCAGGAAGTCGACGAACAGGTTGATCCACTCCGCGAGCGCGGCGTGCGGTGACGCGGCGCGTTCCAGGAGTACGGGCCCGGCCTCGGCGCAGGCCTCGACCTGGTGCCGGTACACGGCGATGATCAGGTCCGCCCGCGTCGGGAAGTGCCGGTAGATCGTGCCCATCCCGACCCCGGCCCGCGCCGCGATGTCGCGGACCGGCGCCTCCACGCCCGCCTCGACGAAGACCGAGGCGGCCGCGGCCAGCAGGTTCTGCTCGTTGCGCCGGGCGTCCGCGCGCTTGGCCCGCCCGGTGCCCTGGCCGGCGTCGCTCACCGCGCCGCCCCCTCCGCGCGGCGGGCGATGATCGACTCGACGCCGTCGAGGGTGAGGGCCAGGCCGAAGACGAAGTCCTCGCCGGGGCCCTCGTCGGCGAACGCGCCGGCCTGGACGGCGGCGATCAGGTGCGGGTGGGTGGCGGGGTCGAGGAGGGCGGCGATGGCGCGGGCGTACTCGGCGGTGGTCACGCCGTCGCCGCTGGTCATCTCCTGTTCCAGGCGGGCGGCGTTGAGCACGGACAGGGAGACCACGCTGACCAGGCCGACCTTCTCCTCGGGGGTGAGCGGGGTGTCGTCGAGGACGGCCAGGCCGGCCTCCAGCCAGCGCAGCGTGCCGGGGGACAGCGGCGGGCCGGCTACGGGCATGGTCGCGCCCCACGGATGCGCGCGGAGCACGTCGAGCTGCGCGTGCGCCCACCGCTCCAGGGCCGGGCGCCAGGGGGTGCCGGGCGCGGGCCGCGGCGGGTCGGGCATCGCGCGGTCGAACATCACGCCGACCAGCTCGTCCTTGCTGTCGACGTACCGGTACAGCGACATCGTGGTGTAGCCGAGGGCCTTGGCGACGCGGCTCATCGACACCGCGGCCAGGCCCTCGGCGTCGGCGATCGCGATGGCGGCGTCGGCCACCTCGTCCAGCGTCAGGCCCGGGCGCGGGCCGCGCTTCGCCGGTTCCTCCTGCCCCCACAGCCGCCGGTAGCGGCGCGGGATGCGGACCCCGCCGACCTCGTCGTTCATCGCGCCGATCCTAACCGCTTGCGGCGTACCCAAATCTGTGTACGCTATAAACCGTTTATAGCGTACACAATTAAGGGGAGCGTATGGGGGACACGGGGATCGCGGTCACCGGGCTGACCAAGGCGTACGGCGGGCACGTCGTGCTCGACGGCGTGGACCTGGCGGTCGCGCCGGGCACGATCCACGCGCTGCTCGGCCCGAACGGCGCGGGGAAGACGACGATGGTGCGGATCCTGGCCACGCTGATCCGGCCGGACCGCGGGCGGGCCGTGGTGGCGGGGCACGACGTGCGCGCGGAACCGGCCGCGGTGCGCCGGGCGATCAGCCTCACCGGGCAGTACGCCTCGGTCGACGAGCTGCTGACCGGCGCGGAGAACCTGCGGATGATGGCCCGGCTCAACCACCTGGGCCGGGCCGCCGTACGGCGCCGTACGGCCGAGCTGCTGGAGGAGTTCGACCTGGCGGACGCGGCCGACCGGCCGGTGCGGACGTACTCCGGCGGCATGCGGCGCCGCCTCGACCTGGCCGTCGGCCTGCTGGCCCGGCCGCGCGTGCTGTTCCTCGACGAGCCGACCACCGGCCTGGACCCGCGCAGCCGGCGCGGCATGTGGGAGGCGATCCGGCGGCTGCTCGGCGACGGCGTGACCGTGCTGCTCACCACGCAGTACCTGGAGGAGGCCGACCGGCTGGCCGACCGGGTCAGCGTGCTGACCGGGGGCGCGATCGTGGCCGAGGGCAGCGCCGCGGAGCTGAAGCGCGACCTGGCCCGCGAGCGGCTGGAACTGGAGCTGGCCGACGACGCGGCGTACGCGCGGGCGGTCGCCGAGCTGCGCGCGTGGGACGTGGCCGCGGACCCGGGCGCGCGCACGGTCGGCGTGGCCACCGACGGCTCGGCCGAGGACGTGCGGCGCGTGCTGGTGTTCCTGGCCGCGCGCGACGTCGCCGTCGCCCGGGTACGGCTCGCGGAGCCGTCGCTGGACGACGTGTTCTTCCACCTGACCGAGGGGGAGACCGAGGAGACGACCGGGGAGGCCGCGGCATGACGCTCGCCATCCGGTACGCCGCCGGGGACGTCGCCACGATGATCGGGCGCAGCGTGCGGCACGTGTTCCGCAACGTCGACACGCTGCTGGTCTCGCTGGTGCTGCCGGTGATGCTGATGCTGGTCTTCGTGTACGTGTTCGGCGGCGCGATCCGTACGGGCGGCGTGCGGTACGTGGACTACGTCGCGCCCGGCATCATGCTGCTGTGCGCCGGGTACGGCGCGGCCGGCACCAGCCTGGTGGTGGCGCAGGACATGAGCCGCGGCGTGATCGACCGGTTCCGGTCCATGCCGATGTCCCGGGTGGCCGTGCTCACCGGGCACGTCTGCGGCAGCCTGGTGCGCAACGCGCTGACCGCCACGCTGGTCGTCGCCGTCGCGCTGCTCATCGGCTGGCGCCCGACCGCGTCGCCCGGGGAGTGGCTCGCCGTGATCGGCCTGCTGGCGCTGTACGTCATGGCCATCGCGTGGATCGCCACGGTCGTCGGCCTGCTGGTGCGCGCCCCGGAGGCCGCGGAGGGGTTCGCCTTCGTCATCTTGTTCCTGCCCTACATCGGCAGCGGGTTCATCCCCACGGACACGATGCCGTCGTGGCTGCGGGCGTTCGCCGACCACCAGCCGACCACGCCGGTCACCGAGACGCTGCGCGGCCTGCTGATGGGCACGCCGATCGGGTCGTCCGGGCCGGTCGCGCTGGCGTGGTGCGCCGGCCTCGCGGTGGCCGGGTGCGCCGGCGCGGCGGTGCTGTACGGGCGGCGGACGGCCCGCTGATCAGGCCCGGGCGCGGTGGCGGGTGTCGTCGAGCAGCAGCGCGGCGAGCATCTCCCGGTAGTGCACGAGCGCGGTGCGCAGCTCGTCGGTCATCGGCGCGTCGTCGGGGACGCGGGCGCTGACGTCGTGCGCCGAGCGGTAGTCCTCCACCGTACGGCCGTGGCGTTCGGACAGGGCGGCGAGCCGCTCGCCGAAGTCCGCGGGGTAGCCGCGCGCCCGGGTCAGGTCGGCGAGCAGCCGGTCGGCGTCGTGGACGCTGCGGGCGGGGGCGCGCGGGAACCGCCGCTCCACCTCCGCCCACGCCCGGGTGTACCGCTCCCGGGTGGCGCGGTCCAGGTGCCGGATCCCCTTGTGCGCCCGGCGCCGGGGGCGGGCCCACCAGAGCCCGGGCAGGGCGGCGAGTGCGAACACCGCGGCGATCATCAGCCCTAATGTCGCGGTCATGTCCGCGCCCGTGCCCGCCGCGAAGCCCCCGAAACAGGATGTTTCAGCGGAAGTCGCCGGCGTGCGCCCGCGCCCACTGCGCGAACGTGCGCGGCGGCCGGCCGGTGACCTGCTGGACCGTGGGCTCGACCGGGGACTCGTCGAGCGTCCCGGTGACGTAGAAGTCGAAGAAGGCGTCCACGTACGCGGCCGGCATCGACGCCGTCAGCTCGGCGCGGGTCTCCTCGTCGCTCAGCTCCACGCAGCGCAGGTCGCGGCCGAGGACCTCGCCCAGGACGGCGACCTGGTCGCGGGGGAGCAGCGCCTCCGGGCCGGAGACCTCGTACGTACGGCCCTCGTGGTCGCCGGACGTGAGCGCGCGGGCGGCGACGGCGGCGATGTCGTACGGGTCGATGACGGCCGCGCGGACGCCGGGGAACTGCACGCGCACCTCGTCGCCGGCGGTGAGCTGCGGAAGCCAGCGCAGCGCGTTGGACATGAACGCCCGGGGGCGGACGATGGTCCACGGCAGGCCCGAGGCGCGTACCGCCCGCTCGGACTCGATCATGTACCGGGACACCGCGTTGGTCAGGTCGCCGCTGCCGGCCGAGCCGCCGGACAGCAGCACCACGCGCGCCACCCCGGCGTCGCGCGCCCGGGCCAGCAGCCCGGGCATGTCGGCGTATCCGGGCAGCAGGAACACGGCGTCCACGCCGGTCAGTGCCTTGGCCAGGGTCTCGGGGTGGTTCAGGTCGCCGGTGACGGCCTCGGCGCCGTCCGGCAGCACCACCGCGTCCGGGTCGCGCACCAGGGCCCGTACCGGTTCCCCCGCGCCGGCCAGCGCGGCGGCCAGTTCCGATCCGACGTTGCCGGTCGCTCCGCTCACTAAGTACATGGAGCCCATAGGATCACGCCGTGACGACCGATATCTCCTATTTCCAGGCCGCGCGACGGATGTGGCAGCAGTTAGAGCCCGTCCATGCGCTCGTCTACTACGCGCCCGAGGTCTTCGCGGAGTTCGCGGCGCTCGGGTACGACACCGGAACGCGGTGGCCCACCTACTTCCCGCTGCGTTCGGCGCCGCTCACCGCGCCCGGGCCGCGGCGGGTCGCCTCGGCGTTCTACAGCTTCAGTCCGCACATGGTGGCCGAGTACGCCGGCCCGGCCTGGGACGTCGCGAGCACGGAGCAGGTGCTCGCCGCCCGGCTTCGCGGCGTCGACCGGATGCTCCGCACGATCATGGGCGATCAGCTCGGTACGCCGGAGTTCGCCGAGCTCACCGGCCTGGTACGGCGGGTCGCCGAGGCGGCCGACACGAGCGGGCGGCCGCTGGCGGCGGGCAACGCCGACCTGGCCTGGCCCGACGAGCCGCACCTGGTGCTGTGGCAGGCGATCACGATCATCCGCGAGCAGCGCGGTGACGGGCACGTCGCGGCGCTGCTCACCCACGAGCTCGACCCGTGCGAGGCGCTGGTCTCCTTCGCCGCCATCGGCGCCGCCCCGGCCGCGACCTTCGACAGCCGCCAGTGGAGCGCGGACGCGTGGGCGGCGGCCGCGGACCGGCTGCGCTCGCGCGGCTGGATCGACGCCGACGGCGCCGCCACCGAACGCGGCGCCGCGGGCCGCGACCAGGTCGAGCGGCTCACCGACCGGCTCGCCGCCGGGCCCTGGCGAACCCTGACGGAGACCGAGCTGGCGCGGGTCGTCGAGCTGAACGAGCCCGTGCTCACCGCCGCGCTGCTGTCCGGCCTGCTGCCGGCGACCAGCACGCTGGGCATCACCACCGTGCCGGCGCCGCAATGGTGACGCGGGCGGGTCAGTCCGGGCGGGCGCCGGTGAGCAGGCTCTCCAGGACGGTGCGGTAGCCGCGCAGCGCTTGGCGGAGCGGCTCGGTGCCGGACTCGGCCAGCGGCGTCGCGTGCAGGGTCTCGCGGACCAGGTCGTCGGCGGAGGCGACCGCGGTGGGCGGGTCGTCGACGAAGCCGGACTGGATGTCGCGCCAGCGCTCCCGGAGGGCGCCGGCGCCGGCCGGGCCGTCGCCGCCGGCGGGCGTCACGACGTCATCGGACGCCGGTACGCCGCGGGCGCGGGCGTCGGGCCCGGCGGGCAGCGGCGACCCGTCCGGGTGCGCGTCCTCGGCGGACGCGACAAGGCGGTCCTCCTCGGGGCGGATCATGACCGGTCCTCTCTCGGCGCGGTCGTACGGGCGGCGTCCGGGTGCAGCGCGTTCCGGAGCCGGGCGGCGATGCCGGGCCGCGCGCCCGGTCCGCGCCGGCCGGGCGCGCCGGGGTCGGGTTCGCGTACGTCGTCGCGGGTGGCGTCGGCGAGCAGGTCGCCGAACATCTCGCGGAAGTGCACCATGGCCTGGCGCATCTCCTCGGTCTCGGCCTCGGCGCCGGAGATCCGGGTGCTGATGGCGTGCGCCTCCCGGTAGTGGCCGAGCGTGTGGCCATGGCGGACGGACAGGTCGGACAGCTGCTGGTCGACGTCCTCGGCCGGGTAGCCGCGTTCCCGCATCAGCGCGGTGACCAGGCGGTCGGCGTCGTGGATGCTGCGGGCGGGGGCGTCGACGAACCGCTCCTGCACCTCCGCCCACTCGCGCGCGTACCGGTCCCGGGCCGCGGCGTCCAGCGGCCTGAGGTCCAGGCCGGCGTGCCGGCGCTCGCGGGCGCGCAGCTCGCTCTCGGCCTTCTCCCGGTTCGGCGCGGACGCGGCGACCCGTTCGTACTCCGGGCCGAACCGCGTCCGCAGCCGCCGGGTGCGCGCCGACCGCAGCGCGGCCAGCGTGACGAGCGCGGCCAGCACCGCCAGGACGAGGACGATCACGATGGTTAACGACGTGGTGTTCATACCGGCGCCGCTACCCGGGTCAGCCGGGCGAAACGGCCGGCGGCCCCGCGGGCGGCCCGTACGCGGGGGCGTCCGGACGCCGCCCGAGCAGCCGTTCGCAGGCGGCGGCGAACTCCAGCAGGCGGTCCTCGGCGAAGTACGGGGCCACGGCCATGACGCCGACCGGCAGGCCCGCGTGCTCGGCCAGCGGCAGCGACATGGCCGGGTGGCCGGTGGCGTTGAGCGGCGAGGTGTTGGTGAGGTTGGCCCAGCCGCGCAGCGCCCGGGAGACCGGGTCGAGATCCGGCGCGACCTCGTGCGGCAGGTTCGGCGTCGTCGGCATGACCAGCAGGTCCACGTCCTCAAGCGCCCGGTCGTACGCGGCGCGCTGCACGCCGCGCAGGTGCGTGGCGCCCGCGTACGCGACGCCGTTGTACCGCTCCCGGAGGTACGTGCCGAACAGCAGGTGCGCCTTCACGCAGGCGCTCAGCTCCCCGCCGTACCGCTGCAGCGCCGCGCCGAGGAAGCGGGCCAGGCCGGTCGGGTAACGGCCCTCGCGCTGGCTGCCGTTGCCGCCGGACTCCACGGCCGCGCAGAACCCCTCGAACGTGACGGCGAAGCCGCCGGCGCCGGGCAGCGCGTGCTCGGGCAGGTCCACGTCGACGATCTCCGCGCCCGCCGCGCGCAGCCGCTCGACCGCCTCCTTCACCGCCGCGACCACCTCGGGTTCGGCGCCGACCTCCGCGCCGAACCCCTGCCGTACGACGCCGACCCGGGTACCGGCCAGGGACGTGGCGGCCCGGCCGCGGACCACGGCGTCGGGGTAGTCGGCGACGCGCGGCTCGCGGCGGTACCGGCCCTCGCGCGGGTCCGGCCCGGCGATCGCGGCCAGCACCGCGGCGACCGTCGCGACGTCGCGCGCCAGCGGCCCGGCGTGGTCGATGGTGGCGTCCAGGCCGAGGCCGCCGGTGTAGGGCACCAGCCCGAACGTGGGCTTCAGGCCGAACACGCCGCACCAGGCGGCGGGCGCGCGGATCGAGCCGCCCTGGTCGGTGCCGATGGCCGCGTCCACGCCCGGGTAGTACAGGGCCGCGCCGGAGCCTCCGGAGGAGCCGGCCGCGGTGCGGTCGTGGTCGTACGGGTTGCGCGTCGGCCCGTAGCAGCTGGTGTCTCCGCCGCCGGACAGCGCGAACTCGTCCATGTTGGCGATCGCCACGATCCGCGCGCCCGCCTGGAGCAGCCGCTCGGTGACGATGGCGTCCTCGGACGGGGTGTAGCCGCGCAGTACCCGGGAGGCGGCGGTCATCGGCACGCCGGCGACCGGGAGGCTGTCCTTGATCGCCAGGTTCATCCCGGTGAGCGGGCCGTCCGCGGCGCCGGTGACGTCGCACCAGCGGACGACGGCGTTCAGCGGGTCCTGCTCCGGGGTGGGCCGCGGGCCGGCCGAGCGGCGGGTGGCGGCGTCCGGGGCGGGCGGCGGGTCGATGTCGGTGGGGTCGAGGACGCCGAGCATGACGTCGGCCATGCCCGCGTAGGCGTCCAGCTCGGCGTCGCTCAGCCGCAGGCCGAAGCGGTCGGAGATCGCGGCGAGGTCGGCAGGGGAGGGGCGCTGGTACATGGGGGGCTCCTGGGTCTCGTCGGGACCGTGCTCAGCTCAGGTACATCTCCCGTACGCGGGCGTGGCTGAGCTTGCCCGACTCCGTACGGGGCAGGTCGGCGAACTCGACCCGGGTCGGGCACTTGTACCGGGCCAGGTGCGACCGGCAGTACGCGATCAGCTCCTCCGCGGACACCTCGCCGCGCGGCTGGACGACGGCGACCACCCGGTTGCCCATCTCCTCATCGGGCAGCCCGATCACCGCGGCGTCGGCCACCGCGGGGTGCTGGTGCAGCACCGCCTCGATCTCCGCCGGGTAGACGTTCACGCCGCCGGCCAGGATCATGTCCACCCGCCGGTCGCACAGGTACAGGTAGCCGTCCTCGGTGAGGTAGCCGACGTCGCCCGGCACGAAGTACCCGTCCACGTGGCTGTCCGCGGTCTTGCGCGGGTCGCCGACGTAGTCGAACGCGTACCCGCCGCGGCAGTGGATCAGCCCGGGCTCGCCGGGCGGTACGGGGGCGCCGTCCTCGCCGATGATCCGGATGTCGTACCCCTTCCGGACCCGGCCGACGGTGCCGGGCCGGGTCAGCCACTCCTCGCTGCCCACGATCGTGGCCATGCCGGTCTCGGTGGAGCCGTAGAACTCGATCAGCACCGGGCCCCACCACTTGATCATCGCCTGCTTGGTGTCCACCGGGCAGGGCGCGCCCGCGTGCACGACCTCGCGCAGCGAGGACACGTCGTAGGCGAGCCGCTCCTCCTCGGGCAGCGCCAGCATGCGGTGGAACATGGTGGAAACCATGAAGGAGTTGGTCACCCGGTGCCGGGCGATCAGGTCGAGGGCGCCCCGGGCGTCGAACCGGTCGGCGAGCACCACGGTGTGGCCGAGGTGCAGCACGCCGAGGGCCTGCGCGTTCGGCGCGGAGTGGTACAGCGGCGCGACGGCCAGGTGCACGCCGTCGCCGGCCCGCAGGCCGTAGTGGTCGCGGTACCGGCCGCCGAACCACTGTGCCTGCGCCTCGGGCGGCTCGCCGGACAGCCGCTTGCGGATGCCCTTCGGCTTGCCGGTGGTGCCCGAGCTGTACAGCAGGATCTGCCCGGCCGTACGGGCCTCCGGCGGGGTGTCCGGGGCGCCGGCCAGGAAGCCGTCCAGGTCGCGCAGCCGCGGGTCGGGGGTCGTGGTGAGGACGCGGCCGGGCTCCAGGCCGGCGGCGCCGGCGGCGGTCAGCGCGACGTCGGCCAGGCGTGCCTCGGTGATGAGGTACGCGGCGCCGCAGTCACCGAGGATGTAGCCCGCCTCGCCGCCGGTCAGGTGGCCGTTGATGGGCGTGAAGTACAGGCCGGACTGGAGTGCGGCGAGGTTCGCGGCCAGGAACGCGGGGGTGTTGCGCAGCAGCGCGGCCACCGTGTCGCCCGGGCGCAGGCCGGCCGCGGTGAAGGCGTTGCTGAGGCGGTTCGTCCAGGCGGCCAGGTCGCCGTACGTGAGGACGGCGCCGTCCTCGGTGATCGTGGCGGCCCGGCCGGGGTGCGCGGCGGCGTACCGCCAGAATCCGGGGATCTCGGGCACGGGGTCCTCCGGGGGACTCGTCGGGCTGTCTCGGGGGGTGCCGTACGGGCAGGGCGCAGAGCCGTTCAGGGGCGCTTCCGGCGCGGCCTCAGCCGATGACCCCGGACTCGCGCAGTTCGGTGATCTCCGCGGCGTCGTACCCGGCCGCGCCGAGCACCTCCTCCGTCGCCTCGCGCGGCGGTGGGCCAGGGGTGGCCGGGGTGGCGGAGAAGCGCGGCGCCGGGGCGGGCTGGGTGATGCCGTGCGACTCCACGAACGTGCCCCGGGAGACGTTGTGCGGGTGCCGCGGCGCCTCGGCCAGCGACAGCACCGGGGCCACGCAGGCGTCCGAGCCGTCGAACACCGCCACCCACTCGTCCCGCGTACGGGTGGCGAAGACCTTCGCCACGCGCTCGCGCAGCCGCGGCCAGGACGCCTTGTCGTACCAGGCCTCCCGGTCCGGGTCGTCGGCCGGGACGCCCAGGCCGTCCAGCAGCTCGGCGGTGAACTGCGGCTCGATCGCGCCGACCGCGACGTACTCGCCGTCCGCGCAGGTGTACGTGCCGTAGAACGGGGCCGCGCCGTCGAGCATGTTCGCCTGCCGCTCGGCCGTCCACCGCCCGGCGGCCAGCTGGCCGTGCATCATCGCGGTGAGCAGCGCCGATCCGTCGGTCATGGCCGCGTCCACCACCTGCCCCTCGCCGGTGGCGCGCGCCGACAGGATGCCGGCGACCAGGCCGAACGCCAGCAGCATCCCGCCGCCGCCGAAGTCGCCGATCAGGTTCAGCGGCGGGGGCGGCGGCGCGTCCGCCGGGCCGACCGGGTGCAGCGCGCCGGCCACCGCGATGTAGTCGATGTCGTGCCCGGCGGTGGACGCCAGCGGGCCGTCCTGCCCCCAGCCGGTCATCCGGCCGTACACCAGCCGCGGGTTGCGCGCCCGGCAGTCCTCCGGGCCGACGCCGAGCCGCTCGGCGACGCCCGGGCGGTACCCCTCGTACAGCGCGTCCGCCCGCTCGGCGAGCCGCAGCACGACCTCCGCGCCGCGCGGGTCCTTCAGGTTCACCGGCACGGTACGGCGGCCGCGCGCGGCCACCTCGTACGGGTCGGGCGCGGCGCCCGGCCGGCCGACCCGTACGACCTCGGCGCCCAGGTCGGCGAGCATCATGCCGCAGAACGGGCCAGGCCCGAGCCCGGCCAGCTCGACGACCCGTACGCCGTCGAGCGGCCCGCTCATCGGTCGCCCTCCAGCAGTGCGGTGATGCGGTCCAGGTGGCGGCCGCCGTCGCCGAGCAGGTGCTCGTCGGTCTTGGCGCGCTTGTAGTACAGGTGCGCGTCGTGCTCCCAGGTGTAGCCGATGCCGCCGTGGTACTGGATGGCCTGCGCGGCGGCGTTGAACGCGGCGGGGGAGACGTACGCCTGGGCCACCGCGGCCGCCAGCGGCAGCCGGTCCGGCTCGTGGTCGGCGGCGTACGCGGCGTCCCGCACCGCGGACTCGGCCAGCTCGCAGTCCGCGTAGACGTCGGCCAGGCCGTGCCGGACCGCCTGGAACGAGCCGATCGGCCGGCCGAACTGGTACCGCAGCGAGACGTAGTCGACGGTCATGCCGAGGGCGCGGCGTGCGATCCCGAGCTGCTCGGCGGCCAGCACGACGCGGGCCCGGTCCAGCGCGCGGTTCAGCGCGGCGGTGGCGTCGGGCGGGCCGAGCCGGACGCCCGGGGTGCCGGACAGCTCGACGCGGGCCTGGCGGCGGGTCGGGTCCAGGGTGGCCAGCGGTACGCGGGTGGTGTCGGCGGCGGCCACGTCGAACACGGCCGGGGCGCCGTCCAGGCGGGCCACGACGAGGATGCGGTCGGCGGCCACGGCGTCGGTCACCGGGCGCTTGGTGCCGGTGAGGACGTCGCCGGCCGCCTCGGTGCCGTCGCCGTCGTCGAGCGCGACGGTCACGATCCGGCCGTCCGCGACCTCGGCGAGCAGCGCGGCGGCCTCGGGGGAGTCGCCGGCCAGCTCGGTGAGCAGCAGCGCGCCGAGCACCGCCGAGGCCCAGAACGGGCCGGGCACCAGCGCCGCGCCGAGCTCCTCGGCGGCGACGGCCAGCTCGGCGATCCCGTACCCGGCGCCGCCGTGCTCCTCGGGCACGGCCAGGCCGCACAGGCCCAGCTCGGTGGCCATGCGCCGCCAGGCGTCCGGGTCGTATCCGTCGGCGGAGTCCATCAGCGCGCGCACCCGCTCCGGGGGCGACACCTCGGCACAGAACCGCTTGACGGAGTCCCGCAGCGCCTCCTGCTCGTCGGTGAGGATCAGGCTCACGTGCACGCACCTCCAGCCGGACCCGGCTCTGCGCCGTACGACGACGGCGTGGCCGGCGCTCTGCGCGTCATCCCCGCCCGCCCTTCTTGATCTCGCTGAACGGGACGTCCTTGTCCGCCGCGGGCTCGCGCGGCAGCCCCAGCACGCGGTCGGCGATGATGCCGCGCTGGATCTCATCCGTGCCGCCCGCGATGCGCGTCGACGGGGCGTCGTTGATCGCGTACGCGAGCCGCTCCGCGTCCGCGTCCCCGGTCTCCCAGGCCAGCGCCGCCGGCCCCATCGCCTCGACCGCCACGTCCACGGACAGCCGGGCCAGCCGCGCCCCGGCCAGCTTGCCGACCGAGCCGCGCGGCCCGGGCGCCCGCCCGGCGCGCGCCTCCTGCCCGAGGCGGGTGGCGAACAGCTCGGTGACCCGCTCGGTCACGTACAGCTGCGCGAGCCGCCGCCGCACCGCCGGATCGGCACCGGCCGCGGCCGCCAGCGACGCGTACGACGCCGCGTGGTCGCGCGGCCGGATGCGGTCGCCGATGGCCACCCGCTCGTGCCCGAGCATGCGGATCGCCGCGGCCCAGCCCGCGCCGACCTCACCGATCACCGCGTCGGCCGGCAGCCGCAGGCCGTCGAAGAACACCTCGTTGAACCGCGACCCGCCGGTCATGTCGCGCAGCGGCCGTACGGTGACGCCCGGCGCGTGCATGTCGATGAGGAACATGGTGATGCCCCGGTGCTTGGGCACCGACGGGTCGGTGCGCGCGATCAGCGCGCCCCAGTCGGCGAAGTGCGCCCGCGACGTCCACACCTTCTGCCCGTCGACGACCCATTCGTCGCCGTCGCGCACCGCCCGCGTCTGCAGCCCGGCCACGTCGGACCCGGCGCCCGGCTCGGAGAACAGCTGGCACCAGATCTCCGCCCCGCTCAGCAGCGGCGGCAGGAACCGGGTCTTCTGCTCCTCGGTCCCGAGGTCGAGGATGGTCGGCCCGACCATGCCCATGCCGATCAGGAACGGGTCGCCGGGCAGCTCGTACGCGGCCGCCTCCTCGGCGAACGCGCGCTGCTCGGCGGGCGTCAGGCCCTGCCCGCCGTACGCGGCCGGCCACGTGATGCCGGCGAACCCGGCGTCGTGCAGCCGCGCCTGGAACGCACGCGCCTCGCCGAGGTCGGTGATCGGCGCGCGCGGCGCGTGCTCGGCCAGCCACGCGCCGGCCCGCGCCCGGAAGTCGTCGTTCATCACGGTCTCCGATTCGCGAACACCAGGGTCGCCGCGGCCGTGAACATGCCGCCCACGCCCTGCACGACGCTCGTCTCCACCCCGTCGACCTGCCGGTACGCCTCACCGCGCAGCTGCCGTACGGCCTCCTGCATGGCGAACATGCCGTACATGCCGGTGTGGGTGTAGCACAGCCCGCCGCCGCTGGTGTTCATCGGCAGCCGGCCGCCCGGCGCGGTGTTGCCCTCCTCGACGAACGCGCCCGCCTCGCCGCGGCCGACGAACCCGAGGTCCTCCAGGCCGTACAGCGGCAGGTGCGCGAACGCGTCGTAGACCATCAGGTGGTCCACGTCCGCGGTGGTGATCCCGGCCTCCTCGAACGCCGCGGCGCTCGACCGGCGGAAGCCCTTGGACCGGGTCAGGTCGTCCATCTGCGACACCAGCGGGCTGTCGCACGCCTCGCCGGTGCCCAGCACGTACACCGGCGGGCGGCGCAGGTCGGCGGCGCGCTCGGCGGAGGTGAGCACCAGCGCGCCGCCGCCGTCGGTGACCACGCAGCACTCCAGCTTGTGGAACGGCCAGGCGATGACCCGCGAGTTCTGCACGTCCTCGACGGTCACCTCCTTGTTCCGGCTGGCCCGCGGGTTGCCCGCGGCCCACTTGCTCTGCGCGACCGGCACGGAGGCGAGCTGCTCCAGCGTCGTCCCGGTGTCCTTGAGGTACCGCATCACCGGCAGCGTGAACATGGTCGGCGGCCCGAACACCCCGAACGGGACCTCGAACTGCTGGAACACCGCGTCCGGGGACTTCGCGCGCGGCGGGCGGCCCACCTGGGAGCGGCCGGACTCGCCGTGCAGCACCAGCACGGTGGAGCAGAACCCGGCGGCGATCGCCGCGGCGGCGTGCCGGACGTGCACCAGGAACGAGCAGCCGCCGACGCTGGTGCCGTCGTACCAGGACGGCGTGACGCCCAGGTAGTGCGCCACGTCGATGGGCGACTCGGTCGCGGAGGTG
>Ga0164243_10006432_pt1 | contig 17792 bp, 9 predicted proteins | sample OricompcompostOP_FD_108781 | JGI IMG/M metagenome (GOLD analysis project Ga0164243, IMG submission 108781) | Organic Plus compost microbial communities from Emeryville, California, USA - Original compost - Organic plus compost (OP) | ecosystem: Engineered > Solid waste > Mixed feedstock >... | reverse complement strand
CGCCGGCGCCAATTGGGATGCTCGTCTATGGTGCCCGGCAGGTTGGGCTGCTCCACCTCGCCCAGCGCATCCTCGATCTGCACCGCCACAAGGTCGGCCGCGCCCCGCGCCAGCGCCAGGTGCAGGGCGTCCGCCAGGGCATCGCTCATGTCGGGCGGCGGGTTGTGGATATCCATGCCCTCGGGCAGCAGCCCCTCGCGCTCCAGCATGACGAGCAGCATGTGCCGCGCCCCCGCCCGCTCGTTGCGGGCATGGTGCGCCGCCTCGTCGCCGGTATGGCCCACGGCACGCCGCCATTCGATATCCCGTCCCTGCCAGAAACCGCGCATGGTGGGCGTGTCATGGGTGCCGAAACTGGCGATGGAGAGCGGCCGGTAGGCATGGGGCGAACGGAACTCCCAGCCATGCTCGCGCTCGAACTGCATGATGGTGCAGCCATGCATGCCGGCGGCGGCCAGATCCTCGCGGAACCCGTCGGGCACCACGCCCAGATCCTCGCCGATGACGACGGTGCCGAGCCGCCGCGCCTCCACCGCCATGATGGCGAGCAGCGACTGGAAGGGATAGGCCACATAGCCGCCCTGTACGCCGTCATTGCCCTCCGGCACCCAGAAACTGCGCTTGAGCCCCAGCGCATGGTCGACCCGGATGAGCCCGGCATGGCGCATGGTGGCGCGCAGCACCCTGAGAAAGGGTGCATAGCCCTCGGCCCGGAGCGCCCTTGGCGCATAGGGCGCGAGGCCCCAGCGCTGGCCCACCGGGTTGAAGTGATCCGGCGGCGCGCCCAGCGAGACGCCGCGGGCGAAGACGCCGGGATTGGCCCACACTTCGGCGGACACCGGCTCCACCCCCACCGCCACGTCGAGATAGAGCCCCAGCGTCATGCCGGCATCGAGCGCCGCTGCCTGCGCCGCGCCAAGCTGCCGGTCCGCCTGGAACTGCAGGTATTTGTGAAAACGCACCCGTTTCGCCTGCGCGGCGGCGAAGGCTTGCGCGTCCAGGCTCTGCGGCGCACGCAGCCCCTCCGGCCAGTCCGGCCAATGGGGGCCATATTGCTCGCTCGCCGCCTCGAAGATGGCGAAGCGGTGCAGCGCCCCGCCCTGCCGCCCGCAGAAGGCGGTGAAGTCGTCCGATCCGCCCGCGGCCTCGAAGGTCTCGAACAGCGCTTCCAGGATGGCGCGCTGCGCGGGCGCGACGGGTCCGTAGTCGATCAGGGGGCCGGACGCATCCGGCCCCTGCTCCTGCCGGTACTGTGCCAGCAGGGCCCGGGCCCTGGGGCTGTGGGCGAATTCCGCCACCTGGTCCGGGGCGATATGGGCCGTGTTGAAGAAGGCCCGGTAGGTGGGCGAATAGGGGCTGATGCGCGCACTGCCGGCCCCCAGCGCATGCACCGGGTTGATGCCCAGGAAACCGGCGCCCAGCCCGCCCATGGCGCGGGCCATGTCCGCCAGGTCCCGGTAGTCGCCAAGCCCCATGTTGCGGGCCGAGCGGATGCCGTAAAGCGCGGTGGTCACGCCCCATATGGCCGGGATGCCGGCGAACGTCGCCAGGTCCGCCTGGCTGCGCGGGCGCACGATCAGCAGGCTGCGGCCCGCCCATGACCGGCCATCCAGCTCCAGGTGGTAGAGGCCGCAGTCGAGCGGTCCGACGACCAGCTCGCCCGCCGCCCGGCCCTCGCCGAGCATGTCGCCGGATGCTTCATCGACCAGCCTCCAGCCGGCCGCGCCGGAGAGGGGGACATGCACCGGCTCCCCTTCCATGGCGATCACGTCCTCCGGCGCCAGGCGGGCCGCCGCCCCGGCCTCCAGCCGCATCAGGTGATGCACGGCATCGCTCTGCGACCGGCAGGCATGCCCCATGGCCGCCAGCAGCGCCAGGCGGGTCTCCTGCGTCATGTCGTGGAGCTGGCCCTCTATGTCATAGTAGGAGGGCAGGATGCCCAGAAAATCAGCCAGACGGCGGAAGGCGTCTCCATCCGTCATGCCGGGCCGGCTCCGGCCTTCACCGGGGAAAAGACCACCACGCTCTCTGCCAGGATGAGCGGAAAACCGCCATAAACCACCGGCGGCGCGCCGGGCGCCGGGTCCGCCGTGTCGATGCTGCGCTCCCAGCCCATGCCGTCCGCCGGCTCCGGCAGGGTGAAAATGACATCCTTGGCCTGCCCGTTGACCACGATGATGAGCCGGTCGCCGCACTGGTCGTAGTCGGGCGCGTCCCCGGCCACGCCGACGGTCAGCACGAAGGCGCGGAAGCCCATGTCCTCCCAATGGGGCGGCGTGCCCTCCAGCGTCGCCCAGGTGACGTCGGGCTTGCCGTCCACCGGGCTGGCCCTGCCGTGCAGGAACGGCTTTTGCGTCAGGACCGGGTGCGCCTTGCGGAAGGCGACGAGCCTTTGCGTGAAGGCCAGCAGGTCCGGGTCCGCCGCCCCCCAGTTGATCCAGCCGAGGGGGTTGTCCTGGGCATAGGCATTGTTGTTGCCGCTTTGCGAATTGCCGATCTCGTCGCCGGCGAGCAGCATGGGCGTGCCCTGCGAGAGGAAGAGGGTGGCCAGCATGTTGCGGCGGCGCAGCGCCCGGCGGCGGTTGATCCGGGGATCGTCGGTCGGCCCTTCCACGCCCAGATTGTCGGAATGATTGCCGTTGTGCCCGTCGCCGTTGGCCTCGCCATTGGCCTCGTTGTGCTTCTCGTTGTAGGCGGTGACGTCGGCCAGCGTGAACCCGTCATGGGCGGTGACGAAATTGACCGAGGCCCAGCTCGGCCGGCCGCTGTGGTCGAACTTGCTCGCGGTGCCGAGAAGCGACTGGGCGATGTCGGCGGCGCTGCCCGGATCGCCCTTCCAGAAGCGCCGCGTATTGTCGCGGAAAGTATCGTTCCATTCGGCGAAGGGATGGGGAAAGCCCCCCACCTGGTAGCCGCCGGGGCCGAGGTCCCAGGGCTCGGCGATCAGCTTCACGGTCCTGAGGACCGGGTCCTGCCGCAGCGCGTCGAAGAAGCCGCCATTGGGGTCGAAACCGTTCTCCTCCCGCCCCAGCGTGGTGGCCAGGTCGAAGCGGAAACCGTCGATACCATAGGCCGTCACCCAGTATCTCAGACTGTCCATCACCAGTTGCAGCACGCGGGGATGGCGCACATTGACCATGTTGCCGGTCCCCGTGTCGTTGGCGTAATAGCGCGGATTGTCGCGCAGCAGGACGTAATAGGACAGGTTGTCCAGCCCGCGGAAGCTGAGGGTGGGGCCCGAATGATTGCCCTCCGCCGTATGGTTGTAGACCACGTCGAGAATGACCTCGATGCCCGCCCCGTGCAGGCGCTCGATGGCCAGGCGCAGCCCCGCCGCCCCGTTGGGCCCGAAATAGCGCGGCTCCGGCGCGAAGAAGGCGATGCTGTTGTAGCCCCAGTAATTGACGAGATTCCGCTCCAGGAGGAATCCCTCGGTCATCAGCGCCTGGATGGGCAGGAGCTCAAGGGCCGTCACCCCCAGCCTGGTCAGATGCTCCAGCACGGCGTCGCAGCCCAGCGCCTCGTAAGTCCCCCTGAGCTCGTCGGGCACGCCCGGCATCTCCATGGTGAGGCCCTTCACATGTGCCTCGTAGATGATGGTGTCGGTCCAGGGGATGCGCGGCCGCTTCTCCTGCGGATAGGGCGCCAGCGCCTCCGGCACCACCGACCTGGGCATGCCCGAGGCGCTGTCCAGCCGGTTGAAGGAGAGGTCCTTGTCCCTCGCCTTGGGCATATAGCCGAGCAGGTGGCGCCCGGGCTCCAGCCGGCCGTGCAGGCTCGGCGTGTAGGGGTCGATCAGCAGCTTGTTGGGGTTGAAGCGGTGACCCTGGTTGGGGGCGTAGAGGCCATGTGCGCGGTAGCCGTAAAGCGCACCGGCCTTGAGCCCGGCCACATGGCCGTGCCAGATGTCGCCGGTCTTTTCCGGCAGGTCGAGACGGGCGATCTCCGTCTGGCCCGTCTCGTCGAACAGGCAGAGCTCCACGCGCTCGGCATGGGCCGAGAAGACGGCGAAATTGACGCCCTCGCCCGCCACATGGGCGCCCAGCCGCTCGTCCGATCCGGCGGTGACGGTGAAGGGATGGTCGCTCATGCTGAAGCCTCCCTTGTGCTGTGGAGGTCCGTGTAGAGGTCCAGATAGTCCCGCGCCGACTGGTCCCAGCCCACGGGGTGGGCCACGGCGCGTCTCACCATGCGCCGCCATGCCTGGCGGTCGCCATAGATGGCGATGGCGCGCTGGATGGCCAGGCTGAGGGCGGAGACGGTGACCGGCGCGAACTGGAAGCCCGTGGCGGCCCCGGCCTTCAGCGCCGCGTCATTGGCGTCGATGATGGTATCCGCCAGCCCCCCGGTGCGGGCGACGACGGGCAGGGTGCCGTATCGCAGGCCGTAGAGCTGGGTGAGCCCGCAGGGCTCGAACCGCGAGGGCACCAGGATGGCGTCCGCCCCCGCCTGCATGAGGTGGGACAGGGGCTCGCTGTAGCCGATCCTCACCGCCACGTCGGCCGGGTGCTGCCGGGCGGCCCGCTGGAACGCCTGCTCCATGGGTCTCTCGCCGGTGCCGAGCACCACCAGCCGCCCGCCGCCCGCCACCAGGGCCGGCAGCGCGTCGAGGAGCAGGTCCAGCCCCTTCTGCCAGGTGAGGCGGCTGATAACGCAAAAGAGCGGGCGCTCCGGCGCGGGCTCCAGGCCGAAGGCCGCCTCCAGCGCCGCCTTGTTGGCCGCCTTGGCCCGGGTCACGGAGCCGTGGAAATGCCGCGCGATATGAGGGTCGTCGCCGGGGTTCCAGGCTTCCAGGTCGATCCCGTTCAATATGCCCTTGAAGTCGCCGGCCCGCGCCGCCAGCACGCCCTCCAGCCCCATGCCGTAGGCGGGGGAGAGGAGCTCGCGGGCATAGGTCGGGCTCACCGTCGTCACCCTGTCGGCATAGACGATGCCGGCTTTCAGGAACCCCACCTGGTCGAAGAATTCATACCCCCTCATGGTGAATTCCGACGGCGGGAGACCCAGGAGCCCGATGCGCGATTTGTCGAACAGCCCCTGGAAGGCGATGTTGTGGATGGTGAGCACGGTGGCGGGCGCCGGCGGCCCTGCGAATTTCAGATAGAGCGGCACCAACCCGGCCTGCCAGTCATGGGCGTGGACGATATCGGGCGTCCAGCCGTTAATACCCCCGAGCGCCACCTCGCGCGCCGCCTGGCAGAGGGCGGCATAGCGGCGGTCATTGTCGGGCCAGCCCTCGCCGTCGGCATCAGTGTAGGGGTTGCCCGGCCGGTCGAAGAGATGCGGCGCGTCGAGCAGGATGAGCCTGAGCCCCTGGGCCGTGCCGGCGATGAGCCGGGCGGACCCGCCGAACATCTCGCCCAGCGGCCCCAGCTCCTGGCGCCCCTCCAGCGCCTCCCGCACGCCGGGATAGGCCGGCAGGAGAATGCGCACATCGGCCCCCAGACGGGCGAGCGCCCGGGGCAGGGCGGCCACCACATCGCCCAGGCCGCCGGTCTTGACCAGCGGCGCGCATTCCGAAGCCACGAAGAGGACATTCATGCCGGTCAGTTCCCCAGGGCGTCGATCATGGTCTGGGTGATGAGCGTCACCCCGTTCTCCGTCACCCGGAAGCGGCGCATGTCGTCGTCCCGGTCCTCGCCCACCACCAGGCCCTCGGGAATGGTCACGCCCCGGTCCACCACCACGTTCTTCAGGCGCACATGCCGGTTGATCTTCACGTCCGGCAGGGCCACCACGCACTCCAGGCGGCTGTAGGAGCGCACATGCACGCGGGTGAAGAGAAGGCTCTGATAGGCCATGGCGCCCGAGAGGATGCAGCCGCCCGAGACCAGGGAGCTGATGGCATGGCCGCGCCGCCCGTCCTCGTCGTGGATGAACTTGGCGGGGGGCGTCAGCTCGCTGTAGGTCCAGATGGGCCAGAGATTGTCATAAAGGTCCAGCTCCGGCTCGAAATCGGTGAGGTCGATATTGGCGCGCCAGAAGCTGTCCACGGTGCCCACGTCCCGCCAGTAGGGCGCCTTCTCGGTGCCGTTCATGATGCAGCTTTCGGAAAAGCGGTGAGCATAGGCGTTGCCCTGGCTCACCAGGAAGGGAATGATGTCCTTGCCGAAATCGTGGCTGGAATTGGGGTCCTCGGCATCCTGGCGCAGGATTTCAAAGAGCAGCTTCACGTCGAAGACATAGATGCCCATGCTGGCGAGCGCCAGGTCCGGCTGGCCGGGCATGGCGGGCGGGTCCGCCGGCTTCTCGAAGAACTGCTTGATGCGCATGGTCCGCTCCACATGCATGACGCCAAAGGCAAACGCCTCCTCGCGCGGCACCTCCACGCAGCCCACCGTCACGTCGGCGCCGGTCGCGATGTGCTGGCGCAGCATGGCCTCATAGTCCATCTTGTAGACGTGATCCCCCGCCAGGATGATGATGTAGCGGATGGGATAATCCTGGATGATGTCGATGTTCTGGGTCACCGCGTCGGCCGTGCCCAGATACCAGTGCCCCTCCGACACGCGCTGCGAGGCGGGGAGGATGTCCAGCATCTCGTTGCGCTCGCGCCGGAAGAAGTTCCAGCCCATCTGCAGATGGCGGATGAGGCTGTGCGCCTTGTACTGCGTGGCCACGGCGATGCGCCTGATGCCGGAATTGACGGCGTTGGAGAGGGCGAAATCGATGATGCGCGACTTGCCGCCGAAATAGACCGCCGGCTTGGCGCGCCGATCGGTCAGTTCCATCAGCCGGCTGCCGCGCCCCCCCGCCAGCACGAAGGCCATGGCTTGCTGCGAGAGACGGTGGCTTTCGTTGGCGTCCTTCATGGGGTGCGTCCTTCAGGCGTTGGCAGGCTGTTTGTGGTCGAGCGTTACACCTTTCGTCATCCGCCGGTTAAACCGGCGAATGACGAGGAGAGATGGGTAATCGCGCGAAATCATCATGCGTCATACATCAAGCTGGAAAATGAGCGTGGTCAGCGGCGGCAGGGTGACGGACAGAGAATGCTCCCGCCCGTTCCAGGGCACGGCCTCGCTGTGCAGCCCGCCCAGGTTGCCGCTTCCCGAACCGCCGTAACATTCGGCATCGGTGTTCAACACCTCCCGCCAGTGGCCGGGCCGGGGCACGCCCACGCGCCAGCCGCTGCGCCCGACCGGCGTGAAATTGCTGATGGCCAGCACCGGCGGCGCATCCTCTTCACCAAAGCGCAGCCAGGCGAAGACGGACTCGCTGGCGGCGCCCGCCTCCACCCAGTCGAACCCGTCGGCCCGGCAGTCCCGCTGATGAAGGGCCGGCGTGCCGCGGTAGAGGCGGTTGAGGTCGCGCACCAGGGTCTGCATGCCGGCGTGCCAGGGATGGTCCAGCAGGTGCCAGTCCAGGCTCGTCTGGTGGGACCATTCCCGCCCTTGCGCGAATTCCTGGCCCATGAACAGCAGCTTCTTGCCCGGATGCGCCCACATGAAGCCCAGATAGGCCCGCATATTGGCGAATTTCTGCGCCCCCTCGCCGGGCATGCGGGTGAGCAAGGAGCCCTTGCCGTGCACCACCTCGTCATGGCTGATGGGCAGGATGAAGTTCTCCGAGAAGGCATAGTAGAGCCCGAAGGTGATCTGGTGGTGATGGAACCGCCGGTGCACCGGATCGCGGGAGATATAGTCCAGCGTGTCGTTCATCCAGCCCATGTTCCACTTGTAGCCGAAACCCAGCCCGCCCGTGGAGGTGGGCCGCGACACGCCGCCCCAGGCGGTCGATTCCTCGGCCACCATGGCAATGCCGGGGTGGCGGGCGTACACCGTCTCGTTCAGGCGCTTGAGAAAGGCGATGGCCTCCAGGTTCTCCCGTCCGCCGTGGATGTTGGGGACCCACTCGCCGTCCTTGCGGCTGTAGTCGCGGTAGAGCATGGAGGCCACGGCATCGACCCGGAGCCCGTCGACATGGAATTCCTCCAGCCAGTAGAGCGCGTTGGCGATGAGGAAATTGGCCACCTCGTGCCGCCCGTAATTGTAGACCAGCGTGTCCCAGTCCGGGTGCAGCCCCTCGCGCGGGTCGGCATGTTCGTAGAGATGCGAGCCGTCGAAGCGGGCCAGGCCATGGGCGTCGTTGGGGAAATGCCCCGGCACCCAGTCCATGATGAGGCCGAGCCCCGCCGCGTGGCAGGCCTCCACCAGGGCGCGGAATTCGCGGGGGGTGCCGTAGCGGATGGTCGGGGCGAAAAGGCCGACGGGCTGGTAGCCCCAGGACCCGTCGAACGGATGCTCGCTGACCGGCATCAGCTCGATATGGGTGAAGCCCATGTCCCTGACATAGGGCACAAGCTGCTCGGCATGCTCCAGATAGGAGAGCGGGCGGTGGCCGTCCTCCGGCACACGCTTCCAGGAACCCAGATGCACCTCGTATATGGAAACGGGCGCATCGACGGCCTGCACAGCACCCCGCCGCGCCATCCACGCGCCGTCGCCCCAGTCATGGCCCCGCAGGTCGCGCACAACGGAGGCGGTGGCCGGCGGATGCTCGGCGCCCAGTCCCACCGGATCGGCCTTGAGCGGCAATATCTCGCCCCCGTGGGTCCGCAGCTCGTACTTGTAATGCACGCCGGCGCCCAGGCCCGGCATGAAGATTTCCCATATGCCGGTGGAGCCGCGCCGCCGCATGACATGGCGCCGGCCGTCCCACATGTTGAAGTCGCCCACCAGCGACACGCGCTGGGCGTTGGGCGCCCAGACGGCGAAGTGAATGCCCGCGACTCCCTCATGGTCCCGCGCATGGGCACCCAGCACCTCCCACAGGCGCATATGGGTGCCCTCGCAGACATAATGCTCGTCCTCAGCGCCGATCACCGGGCCGAAACGGTAGGGATCATCCGTCTGCCACTCCGCCGCCCCGCCACGGCAGGCCAGGCGGTAATCGCGGACGCCCTCGGGCAGAGGCCCCGTGAAAATCCCCGCCTCGTGCACCCTGGACAAGGCGCCCAGGCGCTCGCCGCTCCCGCCGTCGATCACCGAAACGCGGTCGGCGCCGGGCATGAAGACGCGCAGCACCCGGCCCTCAGCCGTATCATGCGGCCCGAGGACGGCAAAGGGGTCGTCGAACGTCCCGGCGGCGATGCGCCCGGCCTCCGGACAGGCGGGCGGAGCCGCCGCAAGCGGCCGTTTCACGCCCCTGCCCCTGGCCGCCATGGACGTCACAATTGCGGCTCCACCTTCCAGATATCCTTGGCGTATCCGCGGATGGTGCGATCGGAGGAGAACCAGCCCATCCTGGCCGTGTTGGCGGCCGACATGCGCACCCAGCGGTCGGTGTCCTGGCTCACCTGGTCCACCTCGCGCTGCTTGGCGTAATAGGCTTCGAAATCGGCGGTCACCAGGAAATAATCATGCTCATAGAGGAGCGACACAAGATGGCCGTAGCGGTCGCGATCGTTGGGCGAGAAGAAGCCCGAGCCGATCTGCACCAGCACGCGTTTCAAGACCGGGCTGTGGTCGATGGCCTGGCGGGCGAAATCGGGCACCTGGCGGCGGGCCATCACCTCCTGCGCCGTAAGGCCGAAGAGGAAGAAATTCTCCTCGCCCACATGCTCCCTGATCTCCACATTGGCGCCGTCGAGCGTGCCGATGGTCAGGGCGCCATTGAGGGCCAGCTTCATGTTGCCGGTGCCCGAGGCTTCCATGCCGGCGGTGGATATCTGCTCGGACAGATCGGCCGCCGGGATGAGCGCTTCGGCCATGGAGACATTGTAGTTCTCGGGGAACACCACCACCAGCCGCCCGCGCATCACCGGGTCGGCATTGATCACCCGGCCCACATCGTTGATGAGCTGGATGATCTGCTTGGCCACCACATAGCCGGGCGCCGCCTTGCCGCCGAAAATCTTCACCCGGGGGCGCCAGTCGGCCCCCGGATTGTCGCGGATGGCGTTCCACAGCGCGATGGTCTCCAGGATGTTCATGAGCTGCCGCTTGTATTCGTGGATGCGCTTGATCTGCACGTCGAAAAGGGCGTCGGGATTGAGCGGCTGCCCGCCCTGCTTCACCAGCCAGTTGGAGAAGCGCTCCTTGTTGGTGCGCTTGGCGGCGGCGAATTTCTCCCGGAAACCCGCATCGTCGATGAGCGGCATGAGTTTCTGCAGCTGCTCCAGGTCATTGGGCCAGCTGTCGCCGATGCTCTCGGTGATGAGCTGGCGCAAGGGCGCATTGCAGGAATAGAGCCAGCGGCGCGGCGTGATGCCGTTGGTCTCGTTGACGATGCGGTTGGGGTACTGGTGGTTGAGCTCCGAAAAGACCGTGCTGCGCACCAGGTCGGTATGCAGCGCCGACACGCCGTTCACATGACTGGCCATGATGAAGGCCAAATCGCCCATCTTCACCGACCCGTTCTCGATGATCCTGACCGTGCCGCCGTTCTGCAGGTGCCAGCTCTCGATCATCTCGATGATCTGCATGTGCCGGGGCAGGACGCGGCGCATCAGGTCGATGGGCCAGCGCTCCAGCGCCTCCGGCAGCAGCGTGTGGTTGGTGTAGGCCAGGCAGTCGCGCGCCACCTCCAGCGCCTGGATCTGGTCCATGCCGTGTTCGTCCACCAGCAGGCGCACCAGCTCCGGCCCGGCGATGGCGGGGTGGGTGTCGTTGAGCTGGATGGCCACCTTTTGCCCCAGATCCTTCAGGTCGCCATGCTCGGTGAGGAAGCGGCGCACCAGGTCGCGCACCGAAGCGGCGGTGAAGAAATATTCCTGCTTGAGGCGCAGTTCCTTGCCCTGCTCGGTGGTGTCGTCGGGATAGAGCACGCGGGAGATGGTGCGCGCCAGCGTCTCGGGCTCCGCCGCTGCGGTGAACTCGCCGCGGTTGAAGCGGTTCAGGTCGAAGGCCTTGATGGGCTTGGCCGCCCAGAGCCTGAGCGTATTGGCCCATTTGGCCTGCCAGCCGATGATCGGCGTGTCGTAGGCCTGCGCGATCACCGACTCCTCCGGCTCCCAGACCGTCCAGTTGCCGCCGCTCTTCACGCTGCCGCCGAAGCCGATCTCATAGGAGACCTCGGGCCGCTCGAACTCCCAGGCATGGCGCTGCTGCAGCCAGTCCTCCGCCTCCTCCACCTGCCGGCCGTCCTCGAAGCGCTGGTGAAACAGGCCGTGCTCGTACCGGACGCCATACCCGAAGGCGGCCACGCCGAGCGCCGACATGGAGTCGATGAAACAGGCGGCGAGCCGCCCCAGGCCGCCATTGCCCAGCGCCGCGTCGGGCTCGTCGGCCATCACCTCGTCGAAATCAGTCCCCAGCTGGTCCAGCGCGGACCGGCAGGCATCCTCCAGCCCGAGATTGACCACCGCATCCTCGATCAGCCGCCCGATCAGATATTCCATGGACAGGTAATAGACGCGCTTGCGTTTCTCGCCATAGACGCGGCGAGTCGTCTCGAACCAGGGCTCCACGATGAGGTCGCGCAGGCTCAACGACAGCGCCATGCGCCAATCGTAGAGGGCGGCGTGCGAGGCATCCTTGCCCAGCGACGTCCTCAAATGATGTTCGATATTGCTGCGGATCTGATCGGCGGTGGCGGAGTCTGTCTCGGGCATGGGTCCCAGCTTTCTCGAAGCGTCCGCCTGCGGGGCCGGCTCACCGCCGGTCGGCGGACCACCTGGCGTCTTTACAAGAATGGACGAGCCGTTCCCGGCCGGCTGCGGCGGGTCGGAAGAGCGGCGTCACCCGGCAACAGTATGGGGCAAAATTCCGGCAAAAAAAGCAGGAATTTTTGCGCTGCATCATTCCGGCCGGCGGACCGGCCCCATTGGCGGAAGACCTTAAACGAAGGTATAAGCAGACTTATATGGATGCAATGCCGCTGCACCCGTCTGCATAGTGGTTTGGGACGAGCTGTTGCCTTATAGGCCCCCAAAGCGAATTCCCGGTTACAGGACAGGATCATGCGGACAATTCTGGTCATCGATGACGACGCGGATTTCAGGGCCTATATGGAAACCCTGCTGGAGCGGCAGGGTTATCACGTCGTGGCGCTGGCGGGCGCGCGCAATCTGGCCCGTGTCGTCCGTGACCGGCAGGTTGACGCCGTGATCACCGACCTCTATATGCCCCAGGTGGACGGGCTGGAAGTGGTCACCTTCTTCAACCGCTACGACCCGCAATTGCCGGTATTCGGCGTCACCGGCTCGGCCAGCGAAAGCGACCAGGTCTGCGCCAGGGCGATGACCATCTTCGGCGCGCGCGAGGTCTTCACCAAGCCCCTGGATTCCGCCCTGCTGCTGGCCGCGCTTGCCCGCGCCCTGAAGCACACGGCGGACGACGCCCAGGGCGTTCTGAACCTGGAATTCGCGGACGAAGAAGAGACGCTGGCCAGATAGCGGATCGCCTGGATCATCCCGGCATCCGGCCATTTTTATTGTCTGCGTTTTAGAAAGGGGTAATACTTTAGTAGTATACCCGCATGCGTTAGTATAGATCGACGCCGCTCAGACAGGTTGGCATTCGTGGGCACCCTGAAGCAGATACTGCTGGTCGACGACCACCCGCTCTTCGCCGAAGCGTTGAGCACCCTTGTGGAGCGCAGTTTCCCGGACAGCTCGGTCACCACCGCCACGACCCTGGAGGACGCGCAAGCGCATCTGGCCGGCGGCGCCTTCGACCTCATTCTCCTCGATGTTCAGCTTCCCGGGACCAAGGGGCTGGACGGCGTGCGGCACATGCTCGACCGCTATCCCTCCATTCCCATCATCGTCGTCTCGGGAGCCGCCAAGGGATCGGACGTGGCGCAGGTGATCGAATGGGGCGCGCGCGGCTTCCTGCCCAAGACCCTGCCCAGCCGGGCGCTGGCCTCCGCCATCGAGACGGTGGCCAACGGCGGCACCTATCTGCCGGCCGATCTTCTCTCCCAGATGCTGCAGCATGAGAAGGAACAGGACGACGCGCACCTGAACAACCTGTCGCCCCGGGAAACGGAAATCCTGCACCTCCTGGCCAAGGGCCAGTCCAACAAGGAGATCGCCCGCGAGATCGGCCTGCAGGAGATCACGGTCAAGGTGCATCTCTCCAGCATCTACCGCAAGCTCGACGTGCGCAATCGCGTGGAGGCCGCGCTGCATTACCGCCGCCAGCACAACGGCTGAGAGCAGCCTGCGTTCAGGCCGGCTGGCCGCCCCACCCTTGAGCATGATGCGGGAAACCCGGCGCCCAAAGCGCGATACTCCGCCACGGGCGTCCGGTGTTCCACAGGCGGGCCGTAAGCGCACCACATCGCCGGCCCGCTACGCTACTCAACTGGAAACGGTCTTCTTCAAGGATACTGTTGTTGGGGGATGGGTTCCTCTCGGCTGGAGACGCGCCATACTGTCCGGAACCCATCCCTATCCAACTTCCGCCTGGCAGTCCGAAAAACGCGCAACTCAGCACCGGACCGCGCCGACTACGCGGATACTCAACCCTGCACGCCGGCAGCCGCCCGGGGGTTGGGGGGAGGGCGGCATGCCGTCGGTTGCGTGTCGGTTGCACTCGGGGGCAAGCCAACATACGCGGCCCTTACGAGCAGAATCACCCCCATCGGTCCCACACTACTTAATCGCATATGCCTGATTTTCCTATACATTCAGAGGCATAGCGGCCCCTATACCAAAGTATAGGGGCGCCTGCGAAAGCAGCAGACGGGCCCTGGTCACGGCTTGGTCAACTCCCCGCGAACTTATTGAAATCACTTCAAATCTTTCCGGATTGCGGCGTATACTAACGGACAGTCGTTATGGATCGTCCGCCGGTCCGGAAAGGACAAAGATGAAGAAAATTCTGATCGGCGTCGTCGGCGTCATCGTTCTGCTGATTGTCGCCGCTGTCGTCATTCCCCTCTTTATCCCCGTCGAGAAATACAAGGCGGAAATCACCAACCGCACGCGGGAGGCCACGGGCCGGGAGCTGGTCATCGACGGCCCCCTGCGCCTGAGCCTCTTCCCCAGCATCGGCCTTTCCGCCGAGGATGTCCGCTTCAGCAACCGGCCGGGCGGGCGCGCCGAGGACATGGCCACCATCGACCGGCTCACCGTGTCGGTGAAGCTGTTGCCCCTTCTCACCGGCTCGCTGCAGGTTGATGGTTTCGAGCTCATCAACCCGGTCATCGCCCTCGAGGTGGACAAGAACGGCACCGGCAACTGGGAAATGGCCTCCGGCGAGACCCCGGCACCCCAGGCCGAAACCGAGTCGGGGGGCGGGGGCATGTCCTTCCTCAAGGACCTGCGTCTCGACGATGTTGTCCTGCAGAATGGCCGCGTCAGCTACTGGGATGCCGCCACCGGCGAGGAAATGGCGGTGGAGAATATCGACGCGTCGCTTTCCCTGCCCGCCTTCAACCAGCGGCTCAGCGGCTCCGGCAACCTGGACTGGAACGGCGAGACCATCGACCTCGATTTCGCGTTGGAGAACCCGCAGGGCTTCCTCGACGGCGACGCCCAGCCCTTCACCATGTCGGTCACCTCGCCGCGCGTGACGCTGGATGTGGACGGCTCCGCCCAGATGGCGGAGACGGCGGCGGTGAACGGCACCGTGACGCTGGACGTGCCCTCCATCCGCGAGCTGGCGGCCTGGGCCGGCACGCCGCTGGAGATGCCGGGCACCGGCCTGGGGCCGCTCAAGATTTCGGGCAAGCTTGCCTACAAGGGCACGACCACGTCGTTCACCGACGCCACGATCGCCCTCGACAAGATGAACGCCACGGGCTCCCTCAGCCTGGATACCGGCGGCGCCCGCCCCAAGGCGACGGGCCGGCTGGACGTGGACACGCTGGACCTCAACCCCTACATGCCGCCGCCCACCGAGGAACCGGCAGAGATCGTCTGGAGCGAGGAGCCCATCGACGCCAGCGGCCTGAAGGCGGCGGACCTGGATTTCCAGTTCACCGCCGACCGCATCCTCGTGCAGAAGATCGCCATCGGCAAGAGCGCCCTCGACCTGACCATCCAGGATGGCGTCCTGAACGCGGCGCTGACCGAAATGGCGCTCTATGAGGGCAACGGCCAGGGCAAGATCAGCCTGGACGGCCGGCAACCCGATCTCGGCCTCGCCGCCAATTTCAATCTCGACGGCGTGCAGGCCGAACCGCTCCTCAAGGACGCCGCGGAGATGGACCGGCTGACCGGCACGCTAACCACCGATTTCGACGTCAAGGCCACGGGCCGCTCGCAGAAGGCCCTGATCTCCACACTGGGCGGCGGCGGCAAGTTCGAGTTCCGGGACGGCGAGCTGCGCGGCGTGGACCTGGCCAAGATCGCCAGCGTCATCGAGCGGGTGGTCAACGGTGTCAGCGACGGTGGCAGCGACTTCCTCAAGACGCTGGTGAGCGGCGACATCACGGGCACCCTCTCCAGCCTCGGCGCCATGTTCGGCGGCCAGGGCGAGGTGAACGAGACCACCAAGTTCACCTCGCTGGCCGGCAACTGGACCTCGGCCAGCGGCGTGGTGACCAACGACCAGATGGAGCTGGTCGGCCCGCTGGTGAACGACCGGGCGCTGCTGCGCATGACCGGTATGGGCACGCTGGACCTGCCCAACCAGATGATCGACTATGAAGCCAACCTGCGCTCCTTCTCCCAGACCGACACCAGCGACAAGACCGGCATCGGCGGCACCGTCCGCCTGAGCGGCATGATGACCGAGCCGGATGCCTGCGTCGTCATCGGGTCGCTCTGCGTCGGTCCCGGCACCAAGCCGCAGGACCTTATCGGCCAGAAACTTCTGGGAGGCGGCAGCGAGAGCGGCGGCTCTCCGGAGGACAAGGTGAAATCCGTCACCAAGGGGCTCAAGAACCTCTTCGGCGGCAAGGACAAGAAAGAATAGGAGCAGCCCCGCCGTGTCATCCCGTTTCCGCGCCGCCCTGATGCGGCAAGCGCTTCCCGGCCTGGCCGTTGCCGCCGTCCTCGGCCTGGCGGCGGCCCAGGCCGCCCCGGCCGGTTCCGCCGGCCTGCCGGCCGCCGCCGCCGATGGCGACCGGGCGGCGGTGCTCTCCCTCCTGGATTCCGGGGCCGACCCCGATCTCCGGCAGTCGGACGGCACCACCGCCCTTATGTGGGCGGCGCACCGGGGCGACCTGGAACTTGTGGATGCGCTCGTCAAGGCGGGAGCGGATGTCTCGGCCGTCAACGAATACGGCACCTCGGCGCTGCACGAGGCGGCGATGATCGGCTCCACGCCGGTGATCAAGCGCCTCCTGGACGCCGGGGCCGATGCCAACGAGGCCAATCCCGAAGGGGAAACGGCGCTCATGGCGGTGGCGCGCACCGGCAATGTGGCGGCCGCCAAACTGCTCCTCGACCATGGGGCCAAGGTGGACGCGACGGAGCATTGGGGCGGGCAGACCGCCCTGATGTGGGCCACGGCGCAGAGCCAGCCGGAGATGGTGCGCCTGCTCATCAAGGCGGGAGCGGACGTGAACGCCAGGGGCAAGGTGCGCAACTGGCAGCGCAAGATGACCGCCGAGCCGCGCCCCAAGGACATGAACAAGGGCGGATTCACACCCCTTCTCTATGCCGCGCGGGAAGGCTGCATCGACTGCGCGCGCTATCTGGTGAAGGCCGGCGCCGACCTGGAGGCGGGAGACCCGGACCGGGTGACCCCGCTCATCCTCTCCATCATCAACCTGCACTGGGACCTGGCGGCGGAGCTGGTGCGATGGGGCGCCGACGTCAACCGCTGGGATTTCTACGGCCGCTCGCCGCTCTACGAGGCCATCGACTTCAACACCTTCCCGGCCAGCGGGCGCAACGAGGTGCCGCCCACCGAGAAGACCACCCCGCTGGAGCTGGCCAAGATGCTGCTGGAGCGCGGCGCCAATCCCGACATGCAGCTCAAGCTGCGTCCGCCCTACCGCCACGCCATCTTCGACCGGGGCTCGGACAATATCCTCTCCGCCGGGGCCACGCCGCTCCTGCGCGCCGCCCGCGCCAGCGACAATGACGCCATCCGGCTGCTGCTGGCCCACGGCGCCAGCGTGGACCTGGCCAATGCCGCCGGCGTGACCCCGCTCATGGCCACCGCCGGTCTCGGCTACGGGCCGCGCAAGAGCAGGGGGGCCTACAAGACCGAGGAGGAGGGGCTCGCCTCCCTCGACCTGCTCATCGCCGCCGGAGCGGACATCAACGCCCGCACCTACGATCCGCGCGGCCTCCAGGGCTATGCGGGGCCGGACAATTATTTCTCCAACTACATGCCGGCCGACGGGCAGACCGCCCTGCACGGCGCCGCCAAGAACGGCTGGAACAAGATCGTCCGCTATCTGGTAGCGCACGGCGCCAGGGTCGATGTGGCGGACGAGCACGGCACCACGCCCTACGACCTGGCCATGGGCCGCTACGAGCCGGCCTTCCTGGACACGCCGCCCGAACCGCTCGAGGACACCGCGGCCCTGCTGAAGACGCTCTGCAGCCAGCAGCCCGGATGCCGGATCGGGGACGGCTCGCCCGCCGGGTCCTGAAAGAACAGCAACAGAGCCAGCAACAAAGGGAGCGTTTCATGTCCGATTCACAGAACCCCAGCCGCCGCGGCCTGCTGAAGGGCGGCACCACCGCCCTGGCCGCGGGAGCCGCCGCGGCGGCGGGCTTCACGGTTCAGTTCAACAGCGCCGAGGCCAGCGAGAACCGCAAGGGCGACCGCGTGCTCACCGTGCTCTTTCCCAACGGCGAGAACGCGCATTTCGATTTCGACTATTATATCGGTCACCATATCCCGCTGGTGCTCGGCATCTACGGCAAGTCCATCCGCCGCTATGAAGTCATCAAGCCGGCGGCGGGCCTGGGCGGACAGCAGCCGCCCTATATCGCCATTTCG
>Ga0164243_10006431_pt1 | contig 17792 bp, 14 predicted proteins | sample OricompcompostOP_FD_108781 | JGI IMG/M metagenome (GOLD analysis project Ga0164243, IMG submission 108781) | Organic Plus compost microbial communities from Emeryville, California, USA - Original compost - Organic plus compost (OP) | ecosystem: Engineered > Solid waste > Mixed feedstock >... | reverse complement strand
CGCCCTCAAACATCCCGGGGATCCGGGCGATCCGAAGACGAACCCTCTTCCCGGCCCGTACTACGAGGGGAACGCCAAGGGGCATGGAAAGCCCGGTGACGACGCCAAGAACCCAGCGGATAAAGCTTCTTCGTCTGCCGACAAGGGCGGTCCTTCCACTACGGAGTGGGTCCTGTACGGCGTGGGGGCAATCGTCGTTCTGGGTGCGGCAGTTGGCACCCCGCTCGTGATGAGACGCCGTCGTGCGCCCGCTGCGCCGCCGTTGACCGTGAGCGCGCCGTACGAGCAGCCCGCTGCGCCGCCGCAATGGCCGCCGCCGCCACAGCATCACCCTGACGACCAGCGCCATCACTGACGGGAAGGCAGTGGCCGAGCGGCGGGCAACGCAAGGGGGGACGGACCTCAGGTCCCGTTTAGGTGGCTGCCGGAACATTGGTACAGCGACGACGTCCGACTGGTGAGGGAGCATGAGTTTCGACGAAGAGTGGGCAGGACTGGTCGCAGAAGCGCGGGCGCGGCAGTCCGTCGGGACCCAACTCGACTCCGCGGGCGGCGAGTCGGGCGGTTCGTCCAAGAGCAAACTGAAAGTCACGCCGTCCGTGTTGCGGGAACGGGCGAAGCGTGCTGAGAAGACTGTGGCCAACGAGTTTCACGATGCTCAGAAGGGCGCCGCGTTCGCGACCCGTGAAGTAGAGGGAACCATGGCGGGTTTTGCGTGCGACGAAGCTCTGAAGGACTACATGGACAGCTGGAAGAAGAAGGTCGCCTATGTGAAAGACGAGCTCGGTTCGGACGGCGTGGCAGGTGCACTGCGTTCTGCAGCCGATCACTTCTCGGGCGAAGACTTGCGTCAGGGCAGCAATTTCGGCAGTGGAGACCACGGCGTGCAAACCCCTCGTAGGCGCCCCGGCGGCACCCCGCCCGGCAAGCCGTACAAACCGGGCGACGTCGTCTGAGGGACGTGAGTTTATGCCTAGCTACACCCAAGTGAAGAACGTGAACCTGGACAAGCTCGCTGCAGCAGTGGAGAAGTGGGCCCAACTTCCCGCTAAGTTCTCGGCGGTCGAGACGACCTTCAACACGGAGGTCGTGAAAGGATTGCATTCCTCCGGATGGCACGGAGAGGCGGCTGAGGCTGCTTTCGCGGCGTTTGGCGATGTCCGGTACGACATCGATGCGGCGGGCAAGGAGGCCCATAGCATCCACGGTCTGCTTTCCGGCGGGTTGCGCGCTTTTCGCAGTGCGAAGAAGCAGTTGGACGCCATCGTGGATTCCGTGGACGGACACGAGCACTTGTCTCTCAACCACCATGACGGCTCCGTGTATGTCGACCCCGACAAGGTCGACCCGGAGCAGTTGGGGGCCCTTCGGAAGACGTATCAGGAGACTATCCAGAGCTTCCGTAAGCGCCGGGACGATGCTCTGGAGACGGCCGACGAGGCTGATGCGACGCTCAGTTGGGCGTTGAAGGACCTGGGCGGCTACACGATGGGATTCAACAACGGTGCCTACACCAGTCTGAGAGACGCCAAGGCGAACCGTGCCAGGCAGAGAGGGGACGGCAAACCCCTGTCCCTCAAGCAGTTGTCTGATCAGGAAGTCGCGACCCAGGCCGACTCGGTACCTGGGAGCAGCACCCTCAAGCCTGCTGCGGAGTTCCTCAGTTTCCGGCCGGGGATCAACAGCCTTGATCCGTTCATGCATGGGCACTTCGGGGAGGGAATCAACTCGCTGACAGGTCTGATTCCGTCCGTGGTTGCCGGCGAATCCTCCAAGCAGTTGGGAAAGCGCTGGAAGGGAGGCCCAGGTGCCGGCGGCCGACACCGGAAACCTTCCCTCGTGAACAAAACAGGCGGGTTCGGCGCCAAAGTATGCGACGTGCCCGCAGGCATGCTGGCGACCGTGGTGGACTACGCCTACACGCCAGCAAGTGATTCCGAGGAGTTGCGGAAGAAGAGCAGAGTGGTGGCGCCGGATGCGCCGCAGCCGACGAAGTGGAACTAGCGTGGCATACAACGGAGACTCTCCCCATCCGCCAGGAAGGCACCGGAGCCCGGAGCCCGCGGAAGGGGCTCAGCGGTCCTTCGGGGAGCGGCTGAGGCATGCCCTGCGTGTGGCCGGGCCGTATTTCCTCCCATCCACCTGGCGGTCTGTACTCGTGGGAGTCATCCTCACGTTCGGGGGCGTCATGGCCGTCATCCGTGGGGCGGGAGGGTTTTGGCCGACTGCGGGGGCCGGGGCTCTCGGCGTGCTCGGGGCCGTGATTGCAGTGGTTGCTCTCCGAGAGGTCAGCCGGGAAGAAAAAAGCGGAGGCAGGTGACTGACGCCCCTCGCGGCTGCTGCGGTCCTGGGGCGGGCACCGTGCAGTGGAACTCAAGTCCATCGGCTTCCCACCATGTCGTCCCTGTTGGCGGTTGTCTGAAAGGCAGGGGCACGATCGCGTAGGAAAAGGAATCGCTTGTGACCGACGGTCTGGCGAGTGGCTGGGGATCGTTGGGCGGCTGGTGCCGGATCCACGGCTGTGACCGGCTTTGCTCAGCTTGTGCTGTGGGCCCTGCGAAGAGCTGCTGAAGACCGTCGCCGGGGTGCGCGGGGCAGGCGCGCAGACGGCCGGTGTTGCATGCGCCGTGGGCACGGCCGTCCCGCGCGCATCGGACTGGACGACGGTGAAGATGCCGTGGAGGACGGGTCACGTACGAGAGCACGGCTACTCGATCGAAGGCGCGGACGAGACTCGTCAGGCCCGTCTCGTTCGGAGTCTGCAGCGGCGGAGCCGCGCGGCAAGCGGCTGGCCGTAGTCGTCGACATGGGGAACAAGCCCGCCTGCGGAGTGGCTGGTTGGTGGACGCTCGCCCGTTCCCGTCACTCACGCAGAAAATCCACCACCAGCCGCACCAGCGACCCCGGTGCGTCCACCCACGGGTAGTGGCCCGCGCCGGGGAGGGCGTGGTGGTGGACGCGGGGGGAGTGGGGGAAGGAGGCGGCGACGGCGTCGCCGGCGCGTACGCCTGTGACCGCGTCGAGTGTGCCGGTGACGATCAGTACCGGGGCGTCGACTTTGGTGAGTCCGTTCAGGATCTCGGTGCGGGTGGGCTCATCTACGCCTTGCCAAAAGCCCGCGCGGGGAACGGGGTTGAGCTGGTCGCCTTCGGTGGCGGCGTGGGCGCGCTGGGGGGCGCGCCAGTGGGCGTAGGCCATGGGGGCTGCGCGTAGCAGGAGTTGGCGTACTTCGGCGAGGTCGGTGGCGTTCTTCAGTTGCCGTACTGCCGTGTGTACGTCTTGCCATCGTTCCGCGTCTTCCGGGGTTTCGGCTGCGCGGGCGGCGAGGATCTGCCGGGCGTCTTCGGGGAGTTGGCCCTGTAGCCGGGAGCCGGGGTTGAGGAGGACGAGGTGGCTGAGGCGGTCGGGGTGTGCTGCGGCGTACGCCTGGGCGGTGGCTGCCGCGGCGTCGTGGGCGAGCAGCGCGAACCGGTCGAGGCCGAGGTGGTCGCGGAGGGCTTCGAGGTCGTCGGCGAGCCGCGGGAAGGCGTAGACGACGGGGTCGGCGGCGGCCGGTGAGGCGTCGGTCCGGTCGCTGTGTCCGGTGCCGCGGGCGTCGGGGACGATCAGCGGGCGGTGCGCGGAGAGGCCGCCGAGGTCGCCGAGGTAGGCGGCGTCGCGGGCCGGTCCGCCGGCGAGGCAGAGGAGGGGCGGCCGGCCGCGGCCGTGGCCTTCGGCGCCGAGGACGCGGTAGTGGAGTGCGGCACCGTCGTACGAGGGGAAGTACGGCATAGGCGTCAGCGTGCCGTACCGGGCGGGCGAGGACGTGCAGGTGCGCGGTGGGTCCGCGGGTGCGTTCCGAGCGGTACGGGGTGGCTCCAGGACAGCGGCGGGGGCGGGGGTTTGCGGCGGGGTCGTACGGGTGACGGGGTGTGCGGGCCGGTGGGCGGCGGAAGGCACCCGCGGCTGTGTGCCGGTGTCCCGGTGTCGCGTGGGCCGGGTCGGGATTCGGGCCGAGATCTTTCGCTCGGGACGAATCGGATCTCCCGGACCGTGCTGTGCTCGCGTCGCACGTCAGCGGCGTCCGCGAGCCCAACTCCGGGAAAGCCAGGGGCGCCTACCCGACGACTGTGATGCGAAACATAGGTTCTGAAGATGCGTCCGGAATAGCTCTGCTGCATCCTGAAGTTGTACGGAACGGAACGGGCTCACAGAGCCCGGACCGCCCTTCCGGACACTCAACTCTCACCTCTTCGTATCCAAGGACGCGCTATGACTTCGATGTGGGCTGCTCTCAGCGCAGAAGCGCTCGTGCTGTTCGTCGTTGCCGGCACCGTGACCCGCGTGCTCCGTAGCCGACTTCGTCTCGGGGCCGGGTCCGAGTCGATGACCAACTCCTCTGCGGAGTAGTCGAGTCGGCGGGGCGGAAGCTCCGACTCCGTACGGAAGAGAGCGTGGTGGCTTCGGCCCCACGCTCTTTTCGTGTCCCGCCGTGTGCCGGTCGCTGCCACGGTGCAGGTCCCGGGTCCAAAGGCGGAGGGTGTTCTCCGACCGGCGACAGGGGTGGAACCGAACGATGGGCCTTACAGTTCCGGCACGGGGGTGGGGGCCGAGGGGTGAAGTGCGCTAGCGGAACGGGGAGGGATACGGCCATGGACGTACAGGGCGGTGGCGGCGGTGCGCAGGGGCTCGCCCCCGAGGACCGGCCCAACGCGGCGCCCGCGCCCGGGAGTTCGGAGTTCGCGGCGGAGGCGGGCGAGCCCGCGGGCGCGGTCGGGCCCGACGGGTACGCGCCCGGCGAGACCGTACTCAGCCGCGCCTACCGGGCGTTGACCGTCGGGATCGTCTGCACCGTCCTCGTCATCGCCTTCGAGGCCACCGCCGTGGGCACCGCGATGCCCGTCGCCGCGGACGATCTGCACGGCGTCTCGGCCTACGCGTTCGCCTTCTCCGCGTACTTCACGACCGCGCTGCTGGGCATGGTGGTCAGCGGTCAATGGGCGGACCGGCGGGGGCCGTTGCCGCCGCTGGCCGCCGGGATCACGGCGTTCGCGACGGGGCTCGTGCTGTGCGGCACGGCGGGCGCGATGTGGGTGCTGGTGCTGGGCCGGGCGGTTCAGGGCACGGGCGGCGGCATGGTCATCGTGGCGCTGTACGTCACGGCCGGGCGCGCGTACCCGGAGCGGCTGCGGCCCACCGTGATGGCCTCGTTCGCGGCGGCCTGGGTCGTGCCCTCGGTGGTGGGGCCGCTGCTGTCCGGGACGGTCACCCAACAGCTGGGCTGGCGCTGGGTGTTCCTCGGTATCCCGCTGCTGGTCGCGCTGCCGCTGGGCCTCATGCTGCCGCCGCTGCGCCGCGCCGCGTCCGGGCCGCCGCCGCGCTCGCCGGGGGAGCCGGGCCCGGGTCCGGTGGACCGGCGGCGGCTGCAGTACGCGGCGGCGCTCGCGGTCGGTGCCGGTCTGCTGCAGTACGCGGGGCAGCGGCTGAACCTCGTCTCGCTGCTGCCCGCGCTGGCGGGCGTCGCGCTGCTGGTGCCGGCGGCGCTGCGCATCATGCCGCGCGGCACGTACCGCGCGGCGCGCGGTCTGCCGGCGGTGGTGCTGCTGCGCGGCGCGGCGGCCGGCGCCTTCGTGGTGGCGGAGAGCTTCGTACCGCTGCTGCTGGTCACGCAGCGCGGGCTGTCGGTGACGAACGCGGGTCTGGCGATGGCGGCGGGCGGACTCACGTGGGCCGTGGGCTCGTTCACGCAGTCGCGGCCCCGACTGGAGCCGTACCGCGCGCAGTTGGCGCAGGGCGGCATGGTGCTGGTGGCGTGCGGCATCGCGTACGCGCCCGCGGTGCTGGTGCACAGCGTGCCGGTGTGGACGCTGGCGGCGGGCATGGCCGTGGCCTGCTACGGCATGGGGCTGGCGATCTCGTCCACGAGCGTGCTGCTGCTGCAGCTGTCCGCGCCGGAGGAGGCGGGGCGCAACTCCGCGGCGCTGCAGATGTCCGACAGCCTCTCCAACATCGTGATGCTGGCGGTCACGGGTGCGGCGTTCGCGGTGTGCGGGGGCGGTTCGGTGACCGTGGGCGCGGCGGGCGGCGGCGCCTCGCACGCGGGCGCGGGCTCCACCGGCGGGCAGCCGCTCGCGTTCGCCGCCGTGTACGCGGCTTCGGCGCTGGTCGCGGCGGTGGGTGTGGTGGTCGCGGGGCGGATGCGGGAGAAGCGGACCGCGGACTGACCTGGAGTGCGCGGCGGTACCCCGCGGCACCGTCGGCGCAGCCGCGGTGCCAGAAGCCGAAGCGGGGGGATTGTGCCCGTACCCCAAATTCTGCTTATGGTGCGGCCATGTTCGACTCCCGGCACATCCGTACTTTCCACGAAGTGGTCCGGGCCGGTTCGTACTCCGCGGCGGCTCGGGTGCTCGGGTACACGCAGCCGGCGATCACGCAGCAGATGAAGGCCCTCGAACGGTCCGTGGGCACACCGCTGTTCATACGCACCGGCCGCCGGATGCGGCTGACCGAGGCCGGTGAGGCGCTGGCGCGGCACGCGGAGACGATCCTCGGCAGCATCGCCGCGGCGCAGGAGCAGATGTCGGCGCTGACCCGGCTGCGCGCGGGGCGGGTGCGGATGTGCGCGTTTCCGAGCGCGGGCGCGACGCTGGTGCCGGAGGCGCTGGCCCGGCTGTCGTCGGGGCACCCGGGCGTGCGCGTGGAGTTGCAGGAGGGGGAGCCGCCGGATTCGCTGCGCCGGGTGGTGGCGGGGGAGTGCGACATCTCGCTGGCCTTCACGTATCCGGGGCTGCACGAGCAGGTGCCCGAGGAGCTGGTCGAAATCCCGCTGCTGGAGGACCAGTTGACGGTGCTGCTGCCCACCGGGCATCCCATGGCGCGGCGCCGGGCGGCCAAGCTCGCGGAGCTGTCGGAGGAGCGGTGGATCGCCGGGTGTCTGCGGTGCCGCACCAACTTCCTGCACGAGTGCGCGGAGTTGGGCTTCGCGCCGGACATCGCGTTCACCACGGACGACATTCTGGTGGTGCAGAGCCTGGTCGCGGAGGGGCTGGGCATCGCGATGATGCCGGGCCTGGTGCTGTCCTTCCTGGTGCACAGCAAGGTCGAGGGGCGGGCGCTCGATCCGGCCTCGCGCCGCCAGGTCTCCGCGTACGTGCTGCGCGAGCATCTGGAGGTGCCGGCGACCGCGCTGGTGCTGGAGGAGTTGAGGACGGTCGCGGGGCGCCGGGTGGGCTGCTGAGGGCGCGCGGTTCCGGCGTACGGCCCGGCCATAAGCGGAAGTTGAGGCACCGCGAAGAGACCGTCGTTGGACGTGCCGTGCCGTCGGCGCGACGCTGCCGTACATGGCCCCTTCGACCGACTTCCGCCCGCCCGCCGCTGCGACGACCGCGCGTCTGGACGCTCTTGTCGCGGACGTACGCGAGGTGGTGGACCGCGGGCTGCCGCCGGACGTGACCGCCTATCTCGTGGGCGAGAAGCTGGCGCCGCACCTCGGCGCGGACGGGCCGGACGGTGCGGACGGTGTGGCGGCGCCGGAGGGCGCGCTGCTCACGCCGGAGCAGTGCGAGGGCGACCCGGAGCGGTACCGCCAGCATCTGCTGCACGCCGAGCCCGGCGGCGGCTTCTCCGTCGTCGCGATCGTCTGGCTGCCGGGGCAGTGCACGCCGGTGCACGACCACGTGTCGTGGTGCGTGACCGGAGTGCACCGGGGCGAGGAGCACGAGCGCCGCTACCGGCTGCTGCCCGCGGAGCCCGCGACCGGTGCGGGCGCCCGGCTGGTCGCCACCGAGGACGTGGTCAACCCGCGCGGGGCGGTGTGCGGTTTCGCCCCGCCCGGCGACATCCACCGGGTGTGGAACGGCGGTTCGCGGAAGGCGATTTCGATCCACGTCTACGGCGCGGACATCTCGCGTCTGGGCAGCAGCGTCCGGCGCGTGTACGAGCTTCCCGCCGACTGCTGATGGCGCTGCTGGGGGAGGGCGCACAGCGGACGGCGGACGGGGAGCCCGCGGAGGGGGACACCGGCGAGACGGACGCAGCCGGTACGGACGCAGCGGGCGCCGGCCGTGGAGCTGCGCAGAGCGGGCGATCGGCGCCCGGCGGCGCGGAGCCGGGGCGGCCGGTTCGGCTGCCGTCCCCGCACGGTGCGTTGCCCGCGCCGCTGCCCGGGCTGGTGCTCGCCGCCGTCGGCGTGGCCGCCGCGGCGGCCGTCCATGCGCTGCTGCCGCCCGTGCCCATGCTGACCGCCGCCGTGGTGCTCGGCATCGCCGCGGCGCATGTGCCCGGCCTGCGCGGCCTCGTACGCGGGACCGCGCGCCCGGGTCTCTCGCTGGCCGGCAAGCGGCTGATGCGGCTCGGAGTGGTGCTGCTGGGGCTGAAGTTGAGCATCGGGGATGTTGCGGGGCTGGGCTGGGCGACCGTCGGCATGGTGCTGGCCGTCGTCGCCGTCACCTTCGCGGGGACGGTCTGGCTCGGCAGGAAGGCCGGACTGAGCGGGGACCAGCCGCTGTTGATCGCCACGGGGTACGCGATCTGCGGGGCGTCGGCGATCGGCGCGGTCAGCGAGGTGCGGGAGAGCGAGGAGCGCGACGTCGCCACCTCGGTCGCTCTCGTCACCCTGTGCGGCACTCTCGCGATCGGCGTACTGCCGCTGCTGCACCACGTGTTGGGGCTGGACGACGGGCAGTTCGGGCGCTGGGTCGGCGCCGGGGTGCACGATGTCGGGCAGGTCGTCGCGACGGCGCAGACCGCGGGCCCGGCGGCGCTGGGACAGGCGGTGCTGGTCAAGTTGATGCGGGTGGCGCTGCTGGCGCCGTTGGTGGCGGCGGTCGCGGCGTCCGTACGGGCGCGGGGGCGTACGCGCCGGGAGCCCGGTGCGCGGCCGGGCGCACAGTCCCGGCGCCCGCCGCTCGTCCCGCTGTTCGTGCTCGGTTTTCTGCTGATGGTGGCGGTGCGCACGGCGGTCCGGCTGCCGGACGGCGTGCTCGGCGCGGCCGCGACCGCGCAGGAAGTGCTGCTGGCCGCCGCCCTGTTCGGACTGGGCAGCGCGGTGCATCTGCCGACGCTGGCCCGCACCGGCCCGCGCGTGGCCGCGGTCGGGCTGTGCGCCTGGGTGGTGATCGCCGGGGTGTCGTACGCGGGAGTGCTGCTGACCACGGCGTGAAGGACGGCGTGCAGGGGCGGCGTGAAGTACGGGCCGCGGGGCGGGAGTTCGGCGGCGACCGTGCGTACGGGGCCGGCGGGCCCGAAGCGCGGGCTTGGCAGCGGAGCCGAGAGCGGAGCCGGCGCCGGGAGAGGCGAACCTCTCCGGAAGGTTCCGGTTTGCCGCTGTTGCGGACGGTGCGTGGTGCGCTGTCCCGATCGATGCCCCTTAAGGCGCGGTGGTCCGTACGGGGGTGCGGGCGGTGTCGGTGGGGTCGCGTAGCCTGATTCATCGCGGTTTGTTCACGGCGTACGGCGGTCGGTGCAGGCCCGTACGCACGAGGACCAAGTACGGCGCGGTGCCGGAGGGTTGGGGGCCCAGGGATGAGCGTGGATTTCTACTGGCGGCGGGTGCGCGCCGAGGTGCCGGAGGTGTCGTCGCCGCGGCGGCTCCAGGAGTCGGTGCCGCTGTGGAGCGACGACGAGTTCGGCACGCTGCAGAAGAACGAGGAGGTGCTGCTGGTCGAGCGCCACCACGCGCTGCTGGATTTTCTGCTCAAGGACGCGGGGGCGCACGACGGGCGGCCGCACGAGCTGCCGGTCTTCGGCGGCGAGCGGCGCACCGAGCACGAGGTCGAGCCCGGCTGGTTCGAGGTGGACGTATGGGTGCTCGATCCGCGCAGCGTGCGGGAGGCGGCGGAGTTCCTGGCCGCGTTCCCGGTGGAGCAGCGGATGCGCGAGCTGTCCGGTGAACTGGCCGAGGAGGCCCGCGCGTTGGGCTTCAGCAGTCCGTGGGACGCGGAGTGGCAGTCCGAACTGCGGCAGGACCTGCTGCGGTTGAGATCCTTCTTCGCCGCCGCGGCCGAGGCGGGCGAGGCGGTGCTCAAGGTGGAGCGGGACTGAACGCCCGTTGTGCTGGCTGCGCTTCCGTGCGGCCTGCCGCTCGGTACGGGCAGGGGAAGGCGGGGCGGCGGCGTTGCCGGCCCGCCGGTTTCCGCCGGCCGGTTGCCGTGCCGGTCGCTTTCGTTGCCGGTGTGAGGTGAGTCCCAACCGCCGTGTGCGGAGCGGGCGTTCCCGGCCGGGCGGAGTGCGGCGCGGGTAGGCTGACGCGGTCGCGTCCGGCCCGGCACCGCCGCCGAGCCCGTGCTGCGGCGCTGCCGTACCGCTGCGCTGCCGTACTGCCGTGCCGCGTGGTTCCGTGCCGCCGCACTGCCGCACGCCGAGCCCTTGGTACGGACCCGGGTGCGGTAAGCCCGCCGCGGCCGGCGCGACCGCCGCATCGCCGGTCCGGCCGCCGGACCGACCCGCGACTGCCGGCCGCGTCCGCCCGACCGCCGAGCCGGCGGGCCGTACTGCCGGAGCAGACGAAACCGACGACGTAGACGAAGCCGACGACGCCGACCCCTGACGGAGACCGTGACTTCCAGCACCTCCTCCAGCCACCACCTGTCGCCCGCGTTCCCGGGCCGCGCCCCGTGGGGCACGGCGCACAAGCTCCGTGCGTGGCAACAGGCGGCGATGGACGCGTACTTGGAACGGCAGCCGCGGGACTTCCTCGCGGTCGCGACCCCGGGCGCGGGCAAGACGACGTTCGCGCTCAGCCTCGCGTCCTGGCTGCTGCACCATCACGTCGTGCAGCAGGTGACGGTCGTCGCGCCGACCGAGCATCTGAAGACGCAGTGGGCGGAGGCGGCGGCCCGTATCGGCATCAAGCTGGATCCGGGCTACAGCGCGGGCCCGCTCGGCAGGGAGTACCACGGCGTCGCCGTCACGTACGCCGGGGTCGGGGTGCGGCCGATGCTGCACCGGAACCGCGTGGAGCAGCGCAAGACGCTGGTGATCCTGGACGAGATCCATCACGCCGGCGACAGCCGCTCCTGGGGCGAGGCGTGCCTGGAGGCGTTCGAACCGGCCACCAGGCGGCTGGCGTTGACCGGCACCCCGTTCCGCTCGGACACCAACCCCATCCCGTTCGTCGAGTACGCCGAGGACGCCGACGGCGTGCGCCGCTCGGTCGCCGACTACACCTACGGCTACGGGCACGGCCTCGCCGACGGCGTCGTGCGCCCCGTCATCTTCCTCTCCTACAGCGGCAACATGCGCTGGCGCACGAAGGCCGGCGACGAGGTGGAGGCGCGGCTGGGCGAGCCGCTCACCAAGGACGCGATCTCCCAGGCGTGGCGTACGGCGCTGGACCCCAAGGGCGAGTGGATGCAGGCGGTGCTGCGCGCGGCCGACCAGCGGCTGACGGAGGTGCGCAGGTCCGTGCCGGACGCCGGCGGCCTGGTGATCGCGGGCGACCAGGACTCGGCGCGTGCGTACGCGAAGCTGCTGCGCGGGATCACCGGGCACGCGGCGTCCGTCGTGCTGTCCGACGACAGCGGTTCCTCGCAGCGCATCGAGGACTTCCGGGAGTCGTCGGAGCGCTGGATGGTCGCGGTCCGCATGGTCTCGGAGGGCGTGGACGTGCCGCGGCTCGCGGTCGGCGTCTACGCCACGACGATCTCCACGCCGCTGTTCTTCGCGCAGGCGGTCGGCCGGTTCGTGCGCTCGCGGCGGCGCGGTGAGACGGCGTCGGTGTTCCTGCCGACGATTCCGACGCTGCTGGGTTTCGCGGGCGAGATGGAGGTCGAGCGGGACCACGTCCTGGACAGGCCGAAGCGCGGCGGCGAGGACGACCCGTACGCAGAGGAGGCCGACCTCCTCAAGGAGGCCGAGCGCGAGCAGGACGAGGACACCGGCGAGCAGGACCAACTCCCTTTCGAGGCGCTGGAGTCGGACGCGGTCTTCGACCGGGTGACGTACGACGGCGCCGAGTTCGGGATGCAGGCGCATCCGGGCAGCGAGGAGGAGCAGGACTATCTGGGCATTCCGGGTCTGCTGGAGCCGGACCAGGTGCAGTTGCTGCTGCAGAAGCGGCAGGCGCGGCAGCTGTCGCACAGCCGGAAGAAGCCGGACGCGGAGGCGGACCTGCTCGAAGTGCCCGCGGACCGGCGGCCGGTGGTGACCCACAAGGAGCTGCTGGAGCTGCGTAAACAGCTCAACTCGCTGGTGGGTGCGTACGTGCACCAGAGCGGCAAGCCGCACGGCGTGGTGCACAACGAGTTGCGCAGGGCGTGCGGCGGCCCGCCGAGCGCGGAGGCCACGGCCGGCCAGATCGAGCAGCGCATCGCGAAGGTACGGGAGTGGGCGACCCGTATGCGGTGATCCGCGCGCCGGGCGGGTCCCCGGGGGACGGGCACAGTGCCGTCGGCCGCGCCGGGCGGCGCTCCGCGGAGTGCCCGCGAAGTGACCGCCTAGTACGCATGCTTCCTGCTGGCAAAGGAAGTTGACCGGATTCTGGACAAGGTCTTCCGGACAGCGGTGACTGTCGCTAGGTTTCGGCTCACACACGCGCCGTGGCTCGCTCGCCGCGGAGCGCAGCCGATGAGCACGGGCGGTGGGCGACCCGGCCCGAAAGCCCATCCAGCCAAGCCAGTTGACCCAGTGGACCGGTACAGGCGTCTGCGTTCACGTCCGTACCACCGTGACCGTGCGGCGCACGCCGCGCCGCCGTCGGACGGGCGGCGGAACGCAGCCGGCGTCGCGCCGCCGCCACTCACCCGAGAAGGGGGCGTCGTGACCGCGGAGACCTCTCAGACGCTCGACCGGGGACTGCGCGTCCTCAAACTGCTCGCCGACACCGACCACGGGCTGACCGTCACCGAGCTGTCCACGAAGCTCGGCGTCAACCGCACCGTCGTCTACCGCCTGCTCGCCACGCTGGAGCACCATGCGCTCGTGCGCCGCGACCCCGGCGGCCGCGCCCGGGTCGGACTCGGAGTGCTGCGCCTGGGCCGCCAGGTGCATCCGCTCGTACGCGAGGCCGCGCTGCCCGCGCTGCGCGAGCTGGCCGAAGACGTGGGCGCCACCGCCCACTTGACGCTCGTGGACGGCGGTGAGGCGCTGGCCGTCGCGGTCGTCGAGCCGACCTGGACGGACTACCACGTCGCCTACCGCACCGGTTTCCGGCATCCGCTGAGCAGGGGGGCGGCGGGCCGCGCGGTGCTGGCCGGGCGCCGCCCGGACCGGGAGCTGGGGCCCGGATTCGTGCTCACGCACGGCGAGTTGGAGGCGGGCGCCAGCGGGGCGGCGGCGCCGCTGCTCGGCGTGGCCGGCGTCGAGGGCAGCGTCGGGGTGGTGATGCTCGCGGACGAGGTGCCGAACCAGGTGGGCGAGCGAGTGGTGCGCGCAGCGCACGAGGTGGCCGGAGCGCTGCGCTGAGCTTCCGCGCGCTGCGCGCTCCCTGCGGCTGCGACCGCGCGTGCCGCCGGATTCCGTACGCCGGGCGCACGGGCCGGGCACACGGGATACGCCGGGCGGCACACCGGGTACGCGCTCCGGCTCTGCGGTCCCGAACGGCCCGGACCAGGGCGGCCGTTCGGAGCTCGGCACGGTGCCGGGCGTGCCCGTAGGCGACAGCGCCGGTTGCTAGGTTTCGGGGGTGACCTCCAGCACTCCCGACTCCTCCGGTTCCCCCTCGAACGACCGCTCCGGGCGCGGCTCCCGGCGCGTCCCCGGGTGGTCCGGGCTGTCCGCGCGCCGCCGTACGCTCCTGGTCTGCGCCGTGCCGTTCGTGGCGCTGCTCGTCGTGGCCGCGTCCGCGCCGCTGCCGTTCGCGCTGGCCCAACCGGGCGTCACCGCCGATGTGTTGGGCGAGAACCGCGGCAAGGAGGTCGTCACGGTCACCAAGGGAGCCGCGGCGGGCGGCCGCGGCGGCGCCGACTCCGGGAAGCTGCTGATGACCACGATCGCCGCGACCCCGCCGGGCGCGACCGTACGGCTGCCGGACGTCGCGCAGGCGTGGTTCGCGACGGACCGTGCGGCGATGCCCGCGTCCGCGGTCTATCCGGGCGGCGGCAGCACCCGGCAGATCGAGCGGCAGAACGCACGCGAGATGACCGCGTCCCAGAACGCCGCCGTCAAGGCCGCGCTGCGCCAACTGCACCGCTCGCCCGAGGACGTTCACGTACGGCTGCGGCTCGCGGACGTCGGCGGGCCCAGCGCGGGGCTGCTGTTCTCGCTCGGCATCGTCGACAAGCTCGGCGGCGGCACGGGCTCGGGCGGCAACGGCTCCGGCGGTACGCGCACGGGCGGTACGGGCGGCCTCACCGGCGGCCGTACGATCGCCGGCACCGGCACCATCGACGCCCGCGGCAACGTCGGAGCCGTCGGCGGGGTGCCGCTGAAGACCCAGGCCGCCCAGCGCGACGGCGCCCGCTACTTCCTGCTGCCGAAGGCCGAATGCGCCGAAGCCAAGGGGACGTTGCCGAAGGGACTGCGGCTGATCCCGGTCACGTCGCTGGACGATGCGCTCAGCGCACTGAAGGCGCTGCGCGGCGGCGGGCACGTACCGCGCTGCTGACACGTACGCGAATCCGTACGGGCACCGGCGGCGCCAACTCCCGGAGCCAGCCGGCGAGTCGGGCCGGCGCCCGGCCAACGGGCGGCCCGGACCGGGCGGTTCAGCCGGTGTGCTCACCCGGCATGCTCAGTCGGCGGCGTCACCGGAGTCGAGCCCGGCCGCCTGCCGTACCAGCGGGGTGATGCGCAGCGGCACCGGGTTCTCCATCACGATCGCGGTGGAGGCGCGCACGATCCCGGAGAAGCCCACGACGCGGTCGATGACGCGCTGCAGATCCGCGTTCGAGCGCGCGACGAGCCGGCACAGCATGTCGCCGCTGCCGGTCGTGGTGTGCAGTTCCAGCACCTCCGGCACGGAGGCGAGATGGGCCCGTACGTCCGCGCCCCGCCCCTGCTGGATCTCCAGCGTGGCGAACGCGGTGACCGGATAGCCGATGGCGGCGGGATCGACGTCGGGGCCGAAGCCGCGGATCACGCCGGAGGACTTGAGCCGGTCCAGTCTGGCCTGTGCGGTGCCGCGGGCGACGCCGAGCCGCCGGGACGCCTCCAGCACCCCTATCCGCGGTTCGTGTGCGAGCAGTTCGAGCAGTCGTCCGTCGAGCCGGTCGACGGTCATGGGCGTCCTCCTCGGCGACATCCTGGACAGCTTGCACAGATCGTCCGGTGCTTCTCCTCCTCAACTGTGCAGTCTGCACAGCGAATACGCGAAGTATTGCGCACCTTGTGGAACGGCGGCAGCCTGCCCCTATGACTGAGACCACACACGCGACCCCCGGTACCGCAGCTCACGAGGACGCCCGGCAGGCCGACCCGTTCCCGGTCAAGGGGATGGACGCGGTCGTGTTCGCCGTCGGCAACGCCAAGCAGGCCGCCCACTACTACTCCACCGCCTTCGGCATGCGGCTCGTCGCCTACTCCGGACCGGAGAACGGCAGCCGGGAGACGGCGAGTTACGTACTGGAGTCGGGTTCCGCCCGATTCGTGTTCACCTCTGTCATCAAGCCGGTCACCGACTGGGGCCGCTTCCTCCACCAGCACGTCGCCGCGCACGGGGACGGCGTGATCGACCTCGCCATCGAGGTCCCCGACGCCCGGGCCGCGTACGACCACGCGGTCTCCCGCGGTGCCACCGGCATCGACGAACCGTACGAAGTGGAAGACGAGCACGGCACCGTGGTGCTCGCCGCGATCGCCACCTACGGCGAGACCCGGCACACGCTCGTCCAGCGCACCGGCTACAACGGCCCGTATCTGCCGGGGTTCGCCGCCGCCGAGCCGCTTGTCGAGCCGGGCAAGCGGAACTTCCAGGCGATCGACCACTGCGTGGGCAACGTCGAACTCGGCAAGATGGACGAGTGGGTCGCCTTCTACAACAAGGTGCTCGGCTTCACGAACATGAAGGAGTTCGTGGGTGACGACATCGCGACCGAGTACAGCGCACTGATGTCGAAGGTGGTCGCCGACGGTCACCGGAAGGTCAAGTTCCCGCTCAACGAGCCCGCGGTCGGCAAGAAGAAGTCGCAGATCGACGAGTACCTGGAGTTCTTCGGCGGCGCGGGCGTCCAGCACATCGCGCTCGCCACGAACGACATCGTCGGCACGGTACGGGCGATGCGCGCCGCCGGCGTCCAGTTCCTCGACACCCCCGACTCCTACTACGACACCCTCGGCGAGTGGGTCGGCGAGACCCGGGTGCCGATCGAGACGCTGCGCGAGCTGAAGATCCTTGCCGACCGGGACGAGGACGGCTACCTGCTGCAGATCTTCACCAAGCCGGTCCAGGACCGCCCGACCGTCTTCTTCGAGATGATCGAGCGGCACGGCTCGATGGGCTTCGGCAAGGGCAACTTCAAGGCGCTGTTCGAGGCCATCGAGCGCGAGCAGGAGAAGCGCGGCAACCTCTGACCGCGGCGACCGCCGATCTCCGCGGCCGCGGCACGCTGAACTCCGCGGCCGCACGGCCCCGGGCCGTCGTACGGGCTTTCCGGCGCACGGCCCGGGTGACACCGTAGAAGCATGAGCGACCTACTCGACCGGCTGCGCGAAGGACTCCCCGGCGAAGCGCTGTCGGCCGACCCCGACGTCGCCGGCTCCCACTCCCGCGACATGGCCGGCTTCTGCCCGGCGGGCGTCCCCGCCGTCGTCGCACGCCCGCGCACGGTCGAGCAGGTGCAGCACGTGATGCGCACCGCCACCGCGCTGCGCGTCCCCGTCGTACCCCAGGGGGCGCGCACCGGGCTGTCCGGCGCCGCGAACGCGAGCGACGGCTGCATCGTGCTGTCCCTGACGGCGATGGACCGGATCCTGGAGATCGACCCCGTCGACCGGACCGCCCTCGTCGAGCCCGGCGTCGTCAACGCCGCCCTCACCCGCCGCGCCGCCGAGTACGGGCTCACCTACCCGCCGGATCCCTCCAGTTGGGAGGAGTGCACCATCGGCGGCAACATCGGCACCGCCTCCGGCGGACTGTGCTGCGTCAAGTACGGCGTCACGGCCGAGTACGTACTCGGGCTCGACGTCGTGCTCCCCGACGGGCGGCTGCTGCGCACGGGCCGGCGCACCGCCAAGGGCGTCGCGGGCTACGACCTGACGCGGCTCGTCGTCGGCTCGGAGGGCACCCTCGGCGTCGTCGTACGCGCGGTGCTGGCGCTGAAGCCCAAGCCGCCCGAACAGCTGGCGCTGGCCGCGGAGTTCCCCTCCGCGGAAGCCGCGTGCGACGCCGTGTGCCGGATCATGGAGAGCGGGCAGGTGCCGTCGCTGCTGGAGCTGATGGACCGCACGTCGCTGCGCGCGGTCAACTCCCTTACCGGCATGGGACTTCCGGAGACCACCGAAGCGCTGCTGCTGGCCGCGTTCGACACCCCCGAACCCCGCGAGCAGCTGGCGGCAGTCGGCGCGCTGTGCGAACAGGCGGGCGCCGCACGGGTGGTGCCGGCCGACAGCACAGCGGAGTCCGAACTGCTGCTGTCCGCGCGGCGCCGCGTCCTGACCGCGCTGGAGGCCATCGCGGGCACGACGCTGATCGACGACGTGTGCGTGCCGCGCAGCCGGATGGCCGAGATGCTGCGGGGCGTCGAGTCCATCGCGGACGGCCACCAACTCACCATCGGCGTCTGCGTGCACGCCGGCGACGGCAACACGCACCCCACCATCTGCTTCGACCCGGCCGACGAGGACGAGACGAGGCGCGCCCGCGCCTCCTTCGACGAGATCATGGAGCTGGGGCTGCGGCTGGGCGGCACCATCACCGGCGAACACGGCGTCGGCGTACT
>Ga0164243_10006430_pt1 | contig 17796 bp, 17 predicted proteins | sample OricompcompostOP_FD_108781 | JGI IMG/M metagenome (GOLD analysis project Ga0164243, IMG submission 108781) | Organic Plus compost microbial communities from Emeryville, California, USA - Original compost - Organic plus compost (OP) | ecosystem: Engineered > Solid waste > Mixed feedstock >... | reverse complement strand
TAGCGGCTGGAGTATCTTCTCGCCGATCTCGGTGCCTAGGTCCCGATCTCGCGGCGTTATCACTCCCGACACACCACCTCATGCGCTCCTCGTCGGTGTCAGCTGTGTAGGAATCCGTGTAGGAATTCGGAGCCATGTTCACCGGTCTGATGTTCGCGAAATGTTCGCGCGAACTTCGTTGTAACGATTTCGAACAGCATCGCGAAACATTCCATCAGCACCCCAATCGAGCGAAATGACATTTTCGAGACTCAGTCTCATATACTGTAATCGCCGTAGCTCGACGCGCTCGCATCTTGGCGTGATCGTCTCGAGCTCAGTTCGTGAGAATCCCCGCAACGATGGGGAAATCGCGGACGTTGATCGCGTGCATGAGGAGCATCCTGCTTCGTGTGTTCGCGAAATGTTCGCGAAATGTTCGCGCGAACATCATGCGAAGTTCCCGCGCAGTTCGCAGCGTGTTCGCGCGAAGTTCGCATGCCAGATACAGATACAGATATCTGTATCCCCCTGTAGTCCCCCAGGGGACGACAGACGCGTTCGCGCGAACAGCGCGATGCGCTGACGTTGACCGCTCCGAGCGATGCGCCCACCCCGATTCCCGACGTTTCGCTGCCCCCTTGCTGCCGAGCACCCGGCGTGCTACGATGCTCTTGCCGTGTCTCAAACTGGTTTGCATTGCTGTACCCAGGAGACGCCGGTGGCCGATCACGAATCCCCCACACAACCCAAGCCACTGACTGCGAAGCAGCGCCGGTTCGTCGATGCGTACGTCGGCGAGGCGAGGTTCAACGCGTCCCGTGCCGCACTGGATGCCGGTTACGCTGATGCGCGCGAAGGCTGGCGATTGCTGAAAAATGCCGAAGTCCGCGCGCGCATCGAGGAGATCCTCGAAGCGGAGGCGATGTCCCGAGCCGAGACGCTGTCCGTGCTCACCGAGGACGCCCTGCGGACCGATGACGACATCCTCGACATTGCCGAGCGTGCTCCCGGTGTCGCCGCTCAGGCGTCCGCCGTGTCAGCGCTGATCTCGGCGAGGACGACCGCTCGCACGAACCTCGCCAAGGCGCACAGTCTGCTCACCGAGCGCAAGGAGATCAGCGGGCCCGGAGGCGGCCCGATCCCGATCCAGGCGATCGAAGTCGTGCTCGGCGACGAGGGTGACGCCTGATGGTCGCGCAGCTCGCCTCAGCATCCCGAACCGTCCCGCAGCTCGTCGAGATCGACGGCGGTCGCATGCGGCTCAACCTGCACCCCGGCCAGCGGCGCGCGTGGACATCGCAGAAGCGGTTCATCTGCGTGATCGCCGGATCCCAGTCCGGCAAGACATCGTTCGGTCCACATTGGCTTCGACGCGAGATCAGCCAGTGTGGTCCTGGCGACTACATGGTCGTGACGCCGACCTTCCCCCTGCTGGAGATCAAGGCCCTCCCCGAGTTCCGGCGGCTGTTCGAGCAACAGCTGCAGCTCGGCGTGTTCAAGGCGTCGCCAACACGGCGCTTTGAGGTCTCGCCGGAAGGGGAGGTCCGCCTGTTCGGAGCGCGCCAGGATGTACCGACCACGATCTGGTTTGGCTATGCCACTGACCCTGATTCGCTCGAGTCGGCGACGGCTAAGGCCGTTTGGATGGACGAGCCGGGGCAGGACAAGTTCAAGCTCGGATCGTGGCAGGCACTGCAGCGACGCCTCGCGCTCAACCAGGGCCGCGCCCTCATGACGACCACACCGTACAACCTCGGCTGGCTCTACTCCGAGATCTGGCAGCCATGGATGGCGGCCGGTGGCGATCACCCGTACATCGACGTCATCAACTTCGACAGCACCATGAATCCGGCGTTCTCGAAAGCCGAGTTCGAGCGACTGCGCGCCGAGCTTCCCCCGTGGAAGTTCGACCTGTTCCATCGCGGCATCTTCACGCGGCCAGCGGGCCTGATCTACGACAACTGGGACGACGCCTGGTTCATCGAGCCATTCCCAATCCCCGAGCATTGGCCGCGCTATGCCGGCGTCGACTTCGGTGGCGTGAATACGGCCGCGCTCTTCACCGCCGAGGAACTCGACGAGAACAATCAGCCGACTGGCGTGTGGATCCACTATCGCGAGTACCACGCGGGCAACCTGAGCGCCGCCGAGCACGTGGCGGCGATGACGCGGGGAGAGCCGCGTGCCGCCAACGGCAAGACTGCGGTCAAGGCCTACGGAGGCGCCCCATCGGAGGACCAGTGGCGACGCGAGTTCGGACGCGCTGGTCTGACGATCCGGAAGCCGCTCGTCACTGAGGTTGAGGTCGGCATCGATCGCGTCTACGCCGCGCAGGCTGCCGGGCGGATTCGGGCCTTCAAGACGCTCCGTCTCTACCGCGAACAGAAGCGCACCTACACCCGCGTCCTCGACGAGCGCGGCGAGCCGACCGAGAAGATCCAGGACAAGGAGACGTTCCACGTGCTCGATTCCGAACGCTACGTCATGTCGTACTTGATGGGGCCGAAGCCCTTCGTGGGGATCTTCTGATGGGCATTCGAGACCGTATTCGCGATTGGTTCGGCTCGCCGGCCGAGATGATCGAGGGGCGCTACGACCCCGCCGTCATGAGCGTGCGCGCAGCAGCGGGGAACGTCGGGGTGTACTTGCCGAAGTGGGCCAACAACCAGCCGCAGTGGCTCCCGCACAACATCGAGACGTACGACACCGAGGGGTTCCGCAAGAGCACGCTCGTCTTCCGGTGCACGCAGTACCTCGCCAACGCCGCCGGGAGTGCCCCGCTGCGCGTGTACCGCATGGTGAAGAACCAGCCGACGGAAGAGGACGACCACCCGCTACGCGCCTTGCTGAGCCGCCCGAACGGGATGCAGGGCGAGGCGCAGTTCATCGCATTCACGGCGATGGTGATGGCCGTGGCGGGCTTTTGCGTCATCGAGAAGGAGCGCGATCGTCTCGGGAACGTCATCGGTCTGTGGCCGCTCCGCTCCGACTGGGCGCGTCCGATCCCGCGCGGCGCGCAGCCCGCCGACTGGGAGTATCGCGTGCCGGGCTACGCCGAGCCGTACGTGCTCAAGGCCGAGGACGTCATCGTCGTCACCTACTTCGATACCCCTGACAACCGCCTCACCGGCATCGGTCCGCTCGAGGTGGCGCTGCGCGAGATCGGGATCACGAACGCGCTGGGCGACTACCTGAAGTCGTTCCTCGACCGGGGCGCGATGCCGATGTACTGGGGCATCCCTAGCGACAACCCCGACGTTGCCGAGATGTTCCTCGATCAATCACGGGTGGACGCCTTCCGCGAGGCGTTCCGGCAGCGCTACGGCGGCCTGACGAACGCGGTGGACATCGGCATCTTCGGCGGCATCAAGGACCTGAAGCAGCTCGGGTTCAACATGGACGAGCTCGCCTATCGCGAGCTCAACGACCTGAGCGATTCACGCATCTGCCAGGTGTTCGGCATTCCGCCGGTGCTCGTCGGCGCGCAGGTCGGTCTCGAGAAAGCCACGTACAACAACACGACCGAGATGCGGCGCTCGTTCTACGAGGACACGATGACGTATCTGTGGGCGCGCCTCGACGACGCGTTCACCCGGCATCTCCTCCCCGAGTTCGAGACCGGGTCCGACTACTCCCTACAGTTCGACACGTCCGCGCTGGCGGCGCTGAAGGAGGACGAAAGCGCGCTGTGGAGCCGGGCGGTCGTCGCGCTGAAGAGCGGCGGTCTCACGCTCAACGACTACCGCCGCACGATCGGCTACGAGCCCGTGAACGGCGGCGACATCTTCCTGATGCCTACGGGCTCGACGCCGGTTCGGCTCGAGGACCTGCCGACCTTCGGCGCGATCCCGGATGAGCCGCCAGCGCTCCCGGCGACGGTGGACGATGACGACGAAGGCGAGACGCCGTCGGCCGAGGACGACGACGAGCAGGAGGAGGCGCGACGTCAGCTGATGACCGGCGGGCGCTGGACGGAACAGCCCGGCGAGGAGCGGTCGGTGCCGCCGATCTCGGACGAGGAGGTGCTCGTGACAACCAGTGACGTCGACAAGGCGATCTCGTGGTTTGACGAGGAGTTCCCCGACCTCGCGGGCATCCTCGACGCCGAGCCGTGGGACGGTGATGCGTAATGGCCTTCCGCTGGGACATCAATGCGCGCCGCTACCGCGACGCCGAGAGCGGCAAGTTCATCAGCGAGGCGAAGGTCCGCGCCGCCCGGCAGGACATCATCGATCGCTCGACGGTCCTCGTGGACGCGCTGAGCGCGCAGCTGGACGCCGGCGAGATCGACGTCGAGACGTGGACGCTCCGCATGCGCGAGGTCATCAAGACGACGACCATCGCGCAGTACGTGCTCGGGCGCGGCGGGCGCAACGTCATGAAGGCGTCGGACTGGGGCCGCATCGGCTATCGCCTGCGCGAGCAGTACGGATTCCTGCAGCGCTTCGCCGAGCAGGTGGATGTCGGCCAGCTGAGCCCGGCGCAGATCGCCGACCGGGCGCGCATGTACGTCGACGGCACGTGGTCCGTGTTCGACCGGGGCAAGGGCGCCGCGTGGGACATCCGGCTGCCCGCGCATCCAGGCGATGGGAGTACCCGATGCATTACGGACCCTTCTGCTCGCGTATGGACGGATCAGGGACCAATCGCAATCACCGATGTACGGGTTGGCATGATGGTGCTCACCCATGAGGGTCGCTTCCGCCCCGTGACCGCGACCATGAATCATGAAGTCATCGACAAGACGAACCATCTCATTCGCGTGGAAGGTGGAGAACCGTTCTCGCTCACCGGAGATCACTCTGTGCTCACCCCTGACGGATGGATGCCATTTGACGATGCGATCGCGCGAAGCCTGCCGCTATTGGCGATGACAGAGGTGTCTCATGAAGACGAAGAAATGTCTCGACTGTGGAACGCTGATCGATCGACGAGCAACGAGATGTTGGTCCTGTGCGAGCAAGATCAAGGCCAAGAATCAGTGGAGCGATCCGGAAGTGCGGGAACGCATGATGGATTCGATGATTGCCGTCGCGAAGACGAAGCGGACAGTGTTCGCGGATCTCTCGCTGGAATCGAATTGGATTGCCAAGACGGACGGGCGGCGATGGATCTGGTACTGGGAAGGGGATCGCAAGCGGACGATCTACCGCTATCAGTGGCTATGGATTCATCATCACGGGCCGATTCCTGCAGACCATCACATCCATCACATCAATGGCGACTGCACGGACGACCGAATCGAGAACCTGCAGTGTCTTCCGAGACTCGTGCACAACAGGCTTCACGGCAACGAGCGGTGGCCGCAACTGCTTGCGAAGCGGGGCGTTACGCCGATTGGGAAGATGGCGGCACAGTGCGAGCACTGCGGTCTGGAGTTTCAGGTGAAGACCAGGGTGAAGCCGAATCGGTTTTGCTCGCGCGCGTGCCGGATCGCATCGATGCAGACGATTCGAATCTGCGCTCACTGCAGGGAGGAGTTCATCGGTGGGTTGGATCATGGCAAACCCCGGAAGTATTGCAGTCGATCGTGCTCGGACAATTCACGACGGCATTCGACCTCGAAGTCGCCGATGACCACTCCTTCGTCGTTGAGGGCGCAGTAGTTCACAACTGCCGGAGCCGCTGTCGGTGTTCGTGGGACATCCGGCGGAACGACGAGGACCACGTCATCGAGGCTAGGTGGAAGCTCGACCCGGGCGCCGAGCACTGCGAGGACTGCGTCCGCAATGCGCAGACGTGGGACCCACTCATCTTCGCGATCGTGAGCTATCCGGACGACATCGACCCCGACACGGGGATCTACACGCCAGCGGCGTGAGGAGGCAGACATGGCAGGCACGTTGGAGCTCGTGATCAAGACGGGCAGCGAGATGATCCCGGGCGAGTGGGAATCGCGGGGTGTGCCGATCCTGAGCAACGCGACGGCCGCCGAAGCGCTGGTCATCGCGACGGCGCTGTGGGGTGTGACGGACGCGGAGGCTATCACCGAGCCGACGAACGGCGCGCTCGGTCAATGGGCATGCCAGACGCGGGAGTACGTGAGCGCGCTGCTGACGTACTGGCCGGAGAGCGAGGTGCGGACCGTGGCGGTGCCGACGGGAGGTGACGCGTGAGCGAGCAGACCGAGGTGATCCTGCCCGACGAGCTGAGCGAGTGGACGGTTGAGGTGATCGAGGGCGACAGCGTGCGCGTCATCCTGCAGCTCAAGCGGGACGGGCGCGTGATGGCCGACTGCGGTGGCAGCGCAGCAGACGTGGCCGGAGCACTGGCGCAGGCGGTCGAACAGGCGATGGCATGGCAGGCGGAGAAGGGGCGGTGATGGTGGCGCGAACGAGGCCGACGGCGGTGCCGAGGCCGAAGCCTGAGAAGTCGTCCGCGTGGGTCTCCGTGCTGTGCTCGAACTGCGGTCGAAAGATCTGCGAGGCGTCGCCGGGGAGCGCGGTCAAGATCGTCTGTAAGCGGTGCAAGAAAGAGGTCGTGTCACAGGTCGCGTGACGTGATACCATATGGTCAAGTTAAGAAGTGGCCCTATGTGGCCCAACGTAGTGAGTGGACCAGCGCGTCCCTGACCGGCAGACCGGTTGGGGACGCGTTTTTTGTGTTTCGGCGGAGCGGATCATGGGCGCATCGAACATCCAGTACCGAACCAGCTTCGACTTCCGGGCATCAGCTGATGTCGACGGATTCGAGGGGCATGCCGCGTCCTGGTGGTCGGTCGACTCCTACGGCACCGCCTTCGCTCCGGGGGCGTTCAAGCGCACCATCCGCAACCGCATCCCGAAGATCCCGGTCCTCTGGAACCATAACTCCGACCATCCCATCGGCAAGCACCTCGAGATCAAGGAGGACGACCGTGGCCTCTACGTCAACATCGGCATTGCCGACGATGGCGCCGAGGGCTCGGTCACGCTCAAGCGGCTGCGCTTCGGCGTTCCGCTCGGCATGTCCTTCGGCTTCGAGACGCTGCAGGATCGCACCGCCGAGGATGACGACCCGATCGACATGTCGACCGCGCCGGCGTGGCTCGGCACGGGCAAGAGTGCCCGCAAGAACGTCCGGGTCATCACCGAGGTCAAACACTGGGAATCCAGCCCGGTGACCTTCCCCGCCAACGAACAGTCCACCATCGACGCGATCCGCTCTGCCCGACTCGGGCAGGAGGCGGATTACCTCACCTCCCTCATCGAGCAGATCAGATCCGGCGACGTCCCTGACGATCACGCCGCGCTGATTGCCGCCCTCGTCACCGCGTATCAGGACCGACCCGGACTCGGAGCCCGCGAGGCCACCACTCCACTCGAGATCGAGCACGCACGACGACACCGACGCATTGACCTCACGTTGGCACTGGCGCAGGCCAGCAGCCTCATCGCCTAGGAGACCTTCTCATGGCAACGATTACCGAGATGCGCGGCCGGGTGACCGCCATCGTTCAGGAGATCCAGCAGCTGCGCGATCTCGACGAGCTGACCGCCGAGCAGGAAGCGCGCGCCGACCAGCTGGTCGACGAGCTCAACGACATCGGCCCACGGATCCAGCGCGCCAACGCCCTCGACGCCGCGATCGGCGCGAACCTGCCGCTGACCGAGAGCCGCGGCCGCGTGAGTGGCATCGACCCGGTCATGGAAGGCGGGCGCGCCGTCGACCCGCGCGATCGCAAGTCGCTCGGCCTCCGCTTCCACGAGAGCCCGGAGCTCGACGCCTTCCGTCAGGCGAACGGCCCGACCAGCGGCTCGGGCGCGTTCCAGTTCGGCTCGTTCTTCGAGGAACGGGCGATCGTGAACACGCCGCTGCTGCCGACGGGCTATCTGCAGCCGGAGCGGCTGCCGGGCATCCGTCGCCCTGATGATCCGTATGGATCGCTGCGTGACGTCCTGCTCGTCGGGCAGACCAACAGCGATGCGCTCGAGTGGTACGAGGAAGCCTCGTTCACGAACAACGCGGCGGTTGTGGGCGAGGCCACGGCGACGACCGGGACGACCGGCATCAAGCCGGAGTCGGCGATCACCTTCACGAAGAAGTCGGGCACCGTCCAGACGATCGCCCACTGGATCCCGATCACGAAGCAGATGGTCTGGAACGCGCCGGAGCTGCAGAGCTACGTCGAAGGGCGCCTCATCGACGGCCTCCGCCTCAAGGAGGACGACGAGCTCCTCAACGGGGACGGCACGAGCGGCCACCTGACCGGCCTGCTCAGCACCACGGGCATCCAGGTGCTCGATGCGACGTACTTCGCCGCGAACGAGGTGGCCGACGAAGGCACCGTCAACGAGCTGTTCAACCGCCTGCTGCGTGCGCGCACGCTCATCCAGTCGGTGGGACGCGCCCAGGCGAACTTCATCGTGCTGAACCCGGCCGACCATGAAGTGCTGATGACCACGACCGACGCGCAGCGCCAGTACTTCGGTGCCGGTCCGTTCAGCGGTGCGGGCGTGAGCACGCTCTGGGGGCTCCGGGTCGTCATCAACGAGCGACTCGACGCGGGCACCGCGCTCGTCGGCGATGGCCGCCAGGCGATGATCCGTGACCGCATGCAGGCGACGCTTTCGATCGGATTCCAGAACGATCAGTTCGTCCGCAACATGTTCACGATCCTCGCCGAGGAGCGCCTTGGCCTGACCGTCTTCCGCCCGAGCGCGTTCGCCGCGGTCGAGCTGGCGGTCACGGCGTAATGGACCGCCTCGCAGCGGGGCACCACGCGGGGATCACGATCGTGATCCCCGGCACGGGAGATGAGGTCATGGGCACGAAGGCAACACAGCGGGGCGTGTACACGCTGAACGGCGGCCGCTTCCACATCCAGCCGGGCGACGAGCTGCCGGAGGGCGCAGTGCTCGACACGGCCCCGACAGATGAGACGCCGGCCGAGGAGCGCGCCAAGAAGGCCGCCCCGGAGAACAAGGCGGCGAAGGCGGCCCCCGAGAACCGGAGCGCCTAGCCGTGGCCGTGAACTACGCCGACGAGGCTGTCGTCTTTTCCGAGCTTGAGATCGACCCGACGAGCGCCGATGACGCGCCTCGCCGGGAGAAGGTCGCGCAGCTCAACGAGCAGCTCTCACGCACCTTCGACGAGAAGACGGGCCGCACGTTCGGTGGGGGCGTCATCGCGCCAACCGTGCGCGAAGTCGGCGTCAACGGTTACGACACGCTGGTGCTGCCGTGGGCGGCGATGAGCATCACGAGCATCAGTACGGGCGGGACGTGGGACGGGAGCGGATGGACGGGTGAGACCGTGCTGCCGCTCTCCGCATGGCGGCCGTGGCAGCAGGACGACGCGGGACGCATCTGGGCGCTCAAGCGGATCGGCGGGACGTGGGACGGATCGTATCGCATCAGCGCCGTCTGGGCCGACAACCCGGGCGGTGTGGTCCCCGAAGACGTGATCTCGCTCGTGACCAATCTGGTGGTGAATCACGACCTGCTCTATCGCACGTCGCCGTCCGGCATGGAAGGGCCCGACGAGAACGGCATTCGCCCACTCAACCCATGGTCGCTCGAAACGACCAAGGCGATCGTGCGCAAGTACCTGCTTCCCCGGATGGTGGTGTGACATGGAGATCGATACCCGCGACATCACCAACTTCGCCGCGGCGCTGGCGACGGCACCGAAGGAGTTTCAGGCGACGCTGAAGAAGGGCCTCGACGGCCTCCTCAGCTACGGCGTGAAGACGGCGAAGGGGTTCGCGCCGAAGCAGACCGGCGCATTGGCCGCGGCCATTCGTGTCCTTGAGCCGACCTCCATTGGAGCGACGATCACCGGCAGCTACGGCGTGCAGAAGACCTCGGCGCTGCCCTATCCGTTCATGCGTGAGTACGGTGGCACGATCGTCCCGGTCCGCGCCAAGTACCTCGTGTTCCGTGGTCGTGACGGAGGACTCGTGTTCGCGAAGAGCGTCACGCAGAAGGGGACGCGCTACATGAACCGCTCGTTCGACATCGTCCGGCCGCGTCTGATTCCCGTCGCGGAAGCGGCGGCGGCGCGACTGCTCGCGAGGTTTGGCTGATGGCGTTCGACTTCCCTGACCTCTTCGAGGCGATCCGCGCATACGCAGCGGCACACGTGCCTGGGCTGAAACAGACCAGCTACCCGGCTCCGAGCCGGATCGTGGCAACACCCTGCCTCATCGTCGTGTCCGGCAGTGACCAGACGGCGGGGTGGGACATCGCGCATGAGGGACCGGGCGAGCAGATGCTCACGGGGCAGGCGGCCATTCAGCTGCTGGTCGTGCGGGTGAAGGATGCCGCGAAGGAGGGCACGCTCGCCGACCGGATGGTGTTCCCGATCCTCGACGCGTTCAGCGTGGACCGGGACGGGTTGGGCGTGGAGTTCCCGGATCTGGATCAGCACATCGACCGGTGCGTGGTGACGCACTACACCGCCAATGCGTCCATGACGTACGGCGGTGGCGAGAAGTACGTCGGGGTGGAGTTCGTCCTCGACATCAAGTTCCACCGCGTGTGGGATCAGGAGTAAGCAATGGCCACGGACGAGAAGGCGGACGTGAAGACGCCGCCGAAGAGCGAGACCAAGGATGCAGCGAAGGCCGACACCCCGAAGCGCTGGACGCAGAACGAAGCCTACCGCTACGTCGGGGGCGGCATCATCCCCGGCGTGCCGGATCGGGACCTGACGCCGTTCGACGTGCAGCGTCTGCCGATCGACGTGCATCGGGCGGTGGCCCACAGCGCGTTCTACCAGGCGATTGACGCCAAGGATGGTGAATGATGGCTCTGACGAAGGTTCCTAACGACGTCGTCAATAACCTGCTGCTCGTCGGCGTGCAGACCGCTCCAGGCGTGCCAGCGGTGGTGACGCATCGCATGAACGGCAACCCGGACATCGACATCGCTCCGAGCGTGACGTTCGATGACGATGCCAACGGCACGTACCTGACCAAGACGTCCCCGATTCTCGGCATTCCGGCGAACACCGGATCCTGGGGCGAGACGGCGGCCTCCTTCGAGCGCTTGCCGAGCTTCCTGCGTGCGATCTGTCGCTCGGGCGGCACGCCGGCGTCGGGCTCCGGGCCGGACTACTCCTACGAGCAGACGCCGTCCCTCACGGAGGACGACGTCGACCTGTTCACGGTCATCTTCGGCACGCCGGGTCTGCTTGAACGCTACACCGACCTGCGGTTCAGCGAGCTGACGATCGCGGGTGACGTCGATAGCAGCACCGGCGCATGGACGGTCACGGCGACGGCGATGGTCGGCAAGGGCGAGCAGCTCATCGGCTTCGATGGCGTCGCGACGGCGGGCACGACCACCACGATCACGATGACGGCCGCAGGGTGGACCGTCGACCAGTGGGCGGGCGCGTATGTCTTCCCGCACTTCGGCGACAACCGTGCTGGCGCGCGGCGCATCGTCTCCAACACCGCCACGGCGATCACGGTGGAGACGCCGTTCGACGTCGCGCCAGCGGCGGGTGAGCGCTTCCTGATCGGGTTCCTGCCGCCGGACGACATTCCGCTGCTCCAGGAAGAGAAGATCAAGGCGGCGGGCACGAAGCTGTTCCTCGACCACGGCGCGACGCCGCTCGGCACGACGCAGATCAAACTGCGCTTCATCAGCTTCAGCATCACGATCGCACTGAACATCGAGAACAAGGTGTTCATGGAGAACGAGAACGAGCGCTCTGGCGTCTACGGGCGCGGCTCGATGGACATCACGGGGCAGGTGCGGCTCGAAGCGGACCGCCCGGACGAGTTCCGGCAGCTGCTCGACGGCACCGACCTGAAGATGCGCATCGAGAAGGAGGGCACCGACCTCGGTGGCGGCGTGCGCAAGCGAGCGCGCATCGACATCCAGGAGCTGAACTGGACCCAGCGCACCAAGGACACCCGCAACAACAACAAGACGCAGACGCTGGCATTCCGCGCGACGTCGGCCGCCGTGCCGATCCTGTTCGCGACCCGCAACGGCCTCGCGACGCTGCCGAGCTAAGGAGATCTGACTGATGGGACAGCTGCTCTATATCCCCCAGGTGAAGACGCGCACCGTCACCTGGATTGACGCCGACGATCCGGAGGGCACGCCGTTCGTGGTGACGGTGCGCTCGAACCTCACGTTCGGGGAGCGCAACGAGCTCATCTTCGACAAGGAGACGGTGATGACCGAGGTGCACGAGCGTCTCGCACCGTTCGTCACCGCGTGGAACATCGGCACGCTCGATGCGAAGGGCGAGCCCGTGCCGGTGGCACCTCCGGCCGAGGCGGGCGGGAGCGCGTTCGAGCAGGTGCCGAATGCGCTGTTCTGGTTCGTGTGGAACGAGGTGCGCAGCTACGCGGTGCAGCGCCTGGACCCTACACCGCCCAGCGATGCCGAGAGTTCGGACGCGCCGTCCGACGAAGCCAGTACCGCAGCGTAGAGATCCCGGAGCCGCCGGAGATCCTGGCGCTGGCATTGCGGTGGGATCTCTCGGCGCTCCGGCCGTGGGAGTTCTGGCAGACGGACGCCCGGGAGTGGACGCAGGCCGAACAGGCGATGAGCGAGTACCGCAAGGGCCTCGCGGACGCCGAGGACGAGCAGCGGGCTCGCCAGGAGTTGGGGTGATCAGTCTTCGTAGAAGTTGATCTGCGGGACAGAAACATTCGGCTGGAATACATCCGTGATGTCTACGGGGAATCGAGATAGGTCCACCGTATAGAAGTACTCGCCATCGACTCTCAGTGTGTAAAAGGGCGAGGTTGGCACCTGAATGGTGAGGGTGACTGCGCAAAGACCAGAATCCCCGCCAAGGAACGTCATCTCCCGATCATCGTAGCCCTGAAGGTCTCTCACCCCAACGATCGCCCCCTCTGCATTCTCGACGATCAGTTGGTGGGGAGCCGTAAACACATGAGGCGGAGTCGACTGAGCGCCCGTGTAGCAGGCGGAGTTGTCGCTCGACGAGTTGCCGTAAACGAGGACAGGAAACGCTGACTGATCGCTTTGGGCCGCACTTCCGATGCTTGAATAACCGACCAGCGCTGCGATGACGATGCACACGACTCCGACAACCCCGAGTATCCGCGCTTTCATGCTGTGACCTTTCGATTCGAGCGAATGCCGCACCTCCGAGTATAGCGACGAAGTGGAGCTGCACAGGTGGCCAACAACGATCTGAAGATCACCCTCAGTGCCCAGGACAACGCCTCGAATGCCTTCGAGGCGCTGGCGAAGGCTGCCGAAGCGGCCGCGGCTGCCCTGAAGGATGCTGAGAAGAGCGGCAGCGGCAGCTTCTCGAAGGTGGCAGACGAAGCTGAAGAGGCCGCGGGGGGAATGGCCAAGATCAGCGATGCCGGCGATGGGGTCATTCGCACTTTCGAGGGGATTGACGACAGCATCGTGAAGCTGGGCGCGGGTCTGAACACGGTCGGCAACACGCTCGACATGCTTGGGGGCAAATACCTCGAGCAGCAGCGCCAGATCACGGCGCTCAACTACCTCTACGGTGATGCGTCCGCCGAGTTCCAACGGTACGCCGATCAGATCCAGAACACCACGCTCTTCAGCGACGACCAGGCACGGCAGGCCGAGTCGTATTTCGCCACGTTGCGCACGAACTACGGAGTCACGGAAGATCAGATCAAGCGCCTGATTGACGTGTCGGCCGACCTCGCGCAGATCCACGGGACGTCGCTCGAGGATGCGTCGCTGCGTGTGCAGGCAGCCGTCCGGGGTGAAGCGGAGAGCGTTGAGGCCTTAGGGCTCAGTATGGGGGCCCAGGCCATCGATCGCGACAACCTGATGATGTCGATGAGCAATCAGGAAGCCGCGCAGTTCCGCCTGAATGCGCTATGGGAGCAGACCGCTAACGTTCAGGGCGCGGCGGCAAACGCCACGGGCACGCTCGTGGGGCAGTGGACGCAGCTGAAGAACGAGACGCAGGACCTCGCGCAGGCTGCAGGCTCGGTTGTGGGCCCGATCGGCGATATCTTCTCGACGATCGGTGGTGGCGTCACCACTGTTGGCGAGACGGTGCGCGGATTCAAGGACATCAAGTCTGGCATCGCTGGGATTGTTGCCGCCGGTGCGCGGATGGGGCCAACCGGCCTTGCAATTACCGGTGTCGTCGCAGCGCTCGGCCTGGCGGGCTATGCCTTTCTGAAGTCCCGTGAAGACGCCGCGGCAGCACGCGCAGAGTGGGAGGCTGCTGGTGCCGCGATCGACGATCTGAACCAGAAGGCGATGGAGCTCGCGCTCTCCGGGTTGACGGGCGCTGCGGGCTGGGCTGGGCAGGTCGCGAATGACACCAACAAATACTTCGATGATCTGAATGCCAATATCAAGTCTGTCCAGAACGAGCTCAATAAAGTCGCTGATCCATCGACACTCACGGGTATCGGAGCCTCCTTCTTCGAGGTCTTCCAGAACTCGCTCAACGACGATTCGGATCTGATGAGCGAGTGGCTGACAACACTCTTTACGCCGGAGATCGAAGACAGCTCTAAGATGTTCTCCGACTGGCTCGGGAATACACTCAACTCACCGGAGCTCCAGCAGGCAATCGGCACCGAACTCTCCGACCTTTTCTCCCTGTCCAACAATAGCTACGTCGATCAGGATGCTTTACGGAGCGGTGTGAGCGACATCATCTCCGAGATGATCGACACTAACGACATTCCTCAGGCGAAGGCCGAGCTCGAGGCGCTGTACAGCTCACTCGCCGAGGGCGCTGGCAAGGCGCAGAAGGCGATGCAGGACCTCAAGCGTGACTTCACGCTCGACGATCTGCGCGCCCAGGGCAAGTTCGACATCGCCGATGACCTCGAGCGCTCAACGGCCCTGCTCGACCAGATGGCGGCGGGCTGGCAGCAGGTCACCGTGGCACAGGAGACCTGGGCGTCACTCCCTGCCAGCGATCAGGCGGCCGTCTGGGACCAGAACGCGGCGGCGATGTCGATGTCGGTCGAGCTGAGCGATCAGTACGCCGAGGCGCAGGACCGCATCAACGAGAAGGTCGCGAGCGGCTCTCTGAACAACGGCCAGCTGCTCGACGACCTCGCGGCCATCAACCAGCAGCGCGTCGTCAATATCGCGTCGGGCATGGACGAGGCCGAGGCGAACGAAGCGGCAGCGCGTGCCGTCATCGCGCTGTCTGAGAACACCGCCCAGTACACGACGCAGCTCACGGCTGCCCAGCAGGCGCAGATCGCATTCGCCTCATCGACGAACCAGATGCTCACCAGCCTGCAGGCGTTCGGCGGCGGCTATGCTGCAGGCTCGGCCATCACCGCTGATCAGCTCGGCGTCTCGCTCGACAAGACGGCGAAGTCGCTCGATCAGGTGCTCGGGATCTACGACCAGATCGAGTCCCTGAGCTCGCGTTCGTCGTCGGCGTCATCGATCGCCGAGACCCTGATCGGCAACGCCGACGAGATCGGCGCGCTGCCAGCGCTCATGGATGAGATCGCCGCCGGCACGTCGCGCGCCACGCTTTCGCAGCAGGAATACGTCGAGGCGATGGGCGCGGGCAACGCGATCGTCGCGAGCAATGCCCAGGTGCAGGGGCTACTGACGAGCATCCAGGCGCAGCAGTTGCCGTACCTCGCTGCCCAGCAGACGGCGTATGAGAATAACATCGCCTCACTCGAACAGATGAGTGCCGAGGAGCAGCGACGCGTTCTGCTCCTGCAGGACAGCACCGTGCAGCAAGGGCTCGCGACCGCGGCCGAGATCCAGGCGACGGCGGCCACCAGCGGCATGACGCAGGCGATGGCGGATCAGCTCGCCACGCAGGCGCTGCTCAATCCACAGCTCTCCGACGCGTTGGAGATGTACGGCGCGCTCCGGACGACTGCTGACGGCTACTACCAGGTGCTCGGCGCGGATGGACAGTGGATCACGACAACGATCACCGCGCAGACGGATGCAGTCACGGCGAATACCGCCGAGGTTGCGGCGAATGGCGAGACCTGGGCGACGTGGGCGGCTGAAGCGACCGAAGCGGGACTGACGGTTGAGGAGCTGCAGGAGAATCTCGGCGGCTTGCGAGACACCATCACCGAGATCAGCGGTATCGACGCGAACCTCGCCAACGTGATCGGCCTGACCGGCGGTAACGAGATCATGGCCCTCGCGGCCAACCTGCAGCAGGGCGGGGCCGCGCTTGATAACGCCTACCGCGTCATCGTGTCGAACACCGAGGCCATCAAGTCGCAGTTCCAGGGACTCTACGACTGGGCGGACAACCTCATCGCGGAGGAAGGCGTGTGGTCTCGCCTCGATGAGCTGCTCGATGCCGGGACGATTTCGGGCGAGCACGGGGTGTTCGAGGGCGACAGCGATTACGCCCAGGCGCAGCAGGCCTACAACCAAATCAAGCAGCTCAACGACGAGGTCGCTCTCTACGTCGACACGTTGCAGGCCAAGCTTGCCCCGACACTCGCCGACGTCGCACAGACGCAGGCGAACTACATCCAGACGCTCTCCGAGCAGGACGAAGCGACGCAATTGGCCGCTCTCGGGTGGATGGACTCGGCGGAATCCGCACGGGCCTACGAGCTCGCGACGCTCGCCGCCGATGCTGCGGCCGGGAAGTTCGGCGAGAGCGGCATGAAGTGGGCGAACGACGCGATCCTCGCGGCAGCCGCAGCCGATCCGGTGATGGCTGGCATGCTGGAAAGCATGGGGCTCATCTCCGAGGAGATTGACGAGAACGGCAACAAGACGTTCAAGGTGAACTTCGACGATTCAGCGTCGCAGCCCATTGATGAACTCACCACGTCGATCCAGACGCTGGTTGACCTGCTCGACGATGGCGTGATCAACGGCTCCGTGAACTTCGAGGTGAACGGCAAGGACGACGTCGACGCCGCCGCGGAGGATGTCGAGAACCTGCCGGACAGCAAGGACGTGACGGTCACCTATTCCATCCAGGGCAACGCAGTCGTCGGGGACGGCACGGCGGGGCCGGTGAATGCTGCGGGCGACATTGAGCTTCCGGACGATAAGACGATCACGATCACGGCGGACGATCAGGCCTCGGCTGTCTTGACCCCCGTGCAGCAGGCCGCCGAGGCCCTCGACGGCCAGACCTCGACCGTCGATCTCGCGGCCGACGATCAGGCCTCCACGCCGCTATCGATCGCCTACAACAACTTCACGCTCATGAATGGCCAAGTCTCCACGCTCGGGCTCGCCCTGGATGATCAGGCATCGGGTCCGCTTTCCATCGCGTTCAACAACTTCGTGCTCATGGACGGCCAGGTCAGCACGCTCAACCTCAACGCCGACACGTCCGACGCCTCGGCCGCCATCTCTTGGGCCCAGGCCTATGACGGTTCGATCCTCGCGACGAGCTACGTCGACATCATCACGCGCCAAACGACGGTCACCACGGGCAGTGCGCGCCGCAATGGCGGGACGCTGCGGGCGTACGCGAACGGCGGCTCGCTCGCCCCGGACGTGCCGTTCTGGGCGGGGGAAGCGGGGCCGGAGCTCGCGACGTTCGCGAACGGCGGCACGGCCTACATCCCGGTCGAGGGGCTCTACACGGCCCCGGCGGGCACGACGATCACGCCGGCGCACGCGACGCAGCTGCGCCCAGGGAGCGGGCAGGAGCCCGCCATCAACGTCACCATGATCGTGAACGGACCGATCATCGGACTGGACGATCTCGATCAGGTGATGCAGGAACGCTACTTCCAGCCGCTCGCGCGCCTCATCAGTGAGCAGCGAAGGGGGCAAGGACTATGAGCATCTGTGACTGCCAGCGATCAAACGTCGCGCCTTACATCGGCTTCGACGACGTGCACTTCCGGATCTTGCGCGACTCGTCGTCGCTCGGGCAGGTGGCCGACTGGTCGCTCAACCCGGTCATCCCGTC
>Ga0164243_10006429_pt1 | contig 17797 bp, 16 predicted proteins | sample OricompcompostOP_FD_108781 | JGI IMG/M metagenome (GOLD analysis project Ga0164243, IMG submission 108781) | Organic Plus compost microbial communities from Emeryville, California, USA - Original compost - Organic plus compost (OP) | ecosystem: Engineered > Solid waste > Mixed feedstock >... | reverse complement strand
TTTGCGCGAAAGCCAAGCGGGCGGACGCCCGCGCCCGGCGCCTGAGGGACAATAAAAATGAAGCGCAGCGACTATGCCGCGACTGCGGCGCGCGCACTTTTGCGCGAAAGCCAAGGGGCACGGACGTGCCCCGCCCGGCGTTTGAGGGGCCGATAAATCAGTGAACCTGCGCGGGTTCCAGGCAGTATACGCCGCGCTTGCCGGGGACGGGCTTGAACTTGGGACAGAGGCCCAGCACGGTTTCGGCGGCGCCGAGGAAGAGGGAACCGTGCTCCGGCAGCAGGCGGCTGATGCGGTTCAGCACGTCGGCCTTGGTCTCCTGGTCGAAATAGATCAGCACGTTGCGGCAGAAGATCACGTCGAACTGGCCAAGGCTGGCGAAGCTGTCCAGCAGGTTGAACGGCTTGAAGGTCACCATGGCGCGAATCTCGGGAGAGATCTGCCACATGTCGCCCACTTCCGAGAAATACTTGATGAGCATCTGGATGGGCATGCCGCGCTGCACCTCGAACTGGGAATAGAGGCCCATGCGGGCACGCTCGATGACATTGGTGGCCAGGTCCGTGCCCAGGATCTCCACGTTCCAGCCCAGGAGCTTGTGCGCCTCTTCCTTGAGGATCATGGCGAGGGAATAAGGCTCCTGCCCGTTGGAGGCCGCGGCGCACCAGATGCGGATCTGGCGGCGCTGGGCCTTCACCTTGAGGAGCTCCGGCAGCACCGTCTCGCGGAAGATGTCGAACGGCGTCTTGTCGCGGAAGAAGAAGGATTCGTTGGTGGTCATCGCCTCGATGACCTCGCGCTTCAGCTCCGGGTCCGTATTCTGGCGCACCGCCCGCACCAGCTGCTCCAGGCTGTTGAACTTGCGCCGGTTGGCGATGGGGTTCAGCCGGCTCTCCAGGAGATAGGTCTTCTCCGTGGTGAGCATGAGGCCCGAGGAAGCCTTCAACATTGTGCTGAGATACTGAAAATCGTCGGAATTCACTTTACTTCCCCGTTTACTGATTTCTGCAGAAGGGCAGACATTTCGCTCAAGGACACGATTTGGCTGCACAGGCCGGCGGTGGCCACGGCGCCGGGCATGCCCCAGACGACACTCGATTCCTGATCCTGGGCGATGACCGTGCCGCCGGCATCGGCGACCACCCGCGCGCCGGCCAGACCGTCATGGCCCATGCCGGTCAGCACCACGGCCATGCACTGGCTCTTGTAGACCACCGCGGCCGAGCGGAACATGGGGTCCACGGCCGGACGGCAGAAATTCTCCTGCGGCCCCTGGTCCAGGCGGATATGGGGGTTCCTCGGCCCCTGCTCGACGAGCAGGTGATAATCGCCCCGCGCCAGATAGACCACCCCGGGCACCAGCGGGTCGCCGTCCTCCGCCTCGCGGCAGCGGATCTGGGCTTCCGAATCCAGGCGCTTGGCCAGGATGGTGGTGAACGCCGGGGGCATATGCTGGGTGATAACGATGGGGATGCGCGGCGGCGTCTTCCATTCCGAGAATATCCGGATCAACGCCTGCGGGCCGCCCGTGGACGAGCCGATGAGCAGGATCTTGGGCGGAAACTTGGCAGGCGGACGCAAGGTAATGGGTGCCGCCTGGACCGGACGCGGCGCGCTGGTCGCGGGGGCCGCCGCGCGGCCCGTTACCGGGTGCGGCTCCACCAGTCCCTGGCGGCGGCGATGGGCCTGGCGGGCGGTTTCGCCCAGCGCCTTGACCTTGGCCAGAATGTCGCGGCGGAAATTCTCGGCGGCGCCGTCGCGCCCGCTCTGCGGCTTGGCCACATAATCGGACGCGCCGGCGCTGAGCGCCCGCAGACTGATTTCGGCGCCGGCATAGGTCAGCGTGGAGACCATGATGACCCGGGCGGAAGGCGCGGTCTTCAGGATGCCGGGCAGCGCCTCTATGCCGGTCATGCGCGGCATTTCGATGTCGAGGAGAACGACCTCGGGCTGCAGGCGGCCGGCCGCTTCCACCGCCATCTGCCCGTCCGTGGCGACGCCGATGACCTCGATCTCCGGGTCGGCGCGGAGCCACTGCGACAGCATGGTGCGGATCACCGCCGAATCATCGACGACGAGCACTCGGTACTGTCCGGCTTCACTCTGCCGGGGCTTGGGAACGGGGAACGCCGACATAGACCCTGCTTAGACGAGGCCGACCTGGGTGAACTTCGCTTCGATGATGTCCCGGTCGAACGGTTTCATGATGTATTCGTTGGCGCCGGCCTGGATGGCGGCCCGGATGTGCGCCAGGTCATTCTCGGTGGTGCAGAACACCACCACCGATTAGTTGCCGCCCTCGATCTGGCGCAGCTCCTGCAGGAACTCGATGCCGTTCATCACCGGCATGTTCCAGTCGAGGAGGATGGCGTCGGGCATCCTGGCCTTGCAGCTCTCCAGCGCGTCCTGTCCATCCACGGCCTCGGTGATCTCAAAGCTGAGTTCTTCGAGGATGCGCCGGGCAACCTTACGAATGACCTTAGAATCGTCGACAATCAGGCAGGATTTCATGTTCAAGGCTCCAAATCGTGCAAATGTCTGTCAGCAGGCGGTTGAGGTTTCAGGCAATCGGCTGCGCGAAGTTCAAGAGGCCGTCCACGTCCAGGAGCAGCAGCAGCTCGTCCTCGAGCTGATAGATGCCCTTGGAGACCGCCCGCCAGTTCTCCGGCAAAGTCGGCGGATTGGCGTGGCAGTGCGCGGAATTGATGGCCAGCACCTCGCCCACGGAATCCACCAGCAGGCTGTAGGGCTCGCCATTGTGCTCCACGACCACGCTCATGCATTTGCTCAGATCCTCCAGCGGCTCCAGGCCGAGGCGGCGGCGCACGTCGATGGCGGTGACGATGCGCCCGCGCAGGTTCAGCACGCCGGCCACGGCTTTCGGCGACAGGGGAACCGGGGTGATGGTCCTGGCCCCCAGCACGTCGTCGACCATGAGCACCGGAATGCCCAGCATCTGGCCGTCGATGACCACGGTCACGAACTCGGTCATCAGGTCCTTGGCGAATTCGGCGCCGGGAAGGCCCGCCCTGCCCTTGCTGCCCGCCTGGGTGTCCATCTGCATGCTCATGCCGCCACTCCCTTCTCGTCATTCTCGGCAAGCGTGGCCAGGATGGTGAGCAGGCTCTCCTGGTCGAACTTGACGACATGGTTCACAAAGCCGGACTTCTTGCCTTTCTTCACCGACTTCTCGTCGGCCAGGCCGGAGAGCGCGATGATCGGCGTCTGCGTCCACGGACCCTCGGCCTTGACGCTCTGGGCGAAGGTGAAGCCGTCCATGTCGGGCATGTCGAGGTCGCTGATGATGATGTCGAAGAGCTTGCCCTTCTCCCTCAGCTTCAGCGCCTCGGTGGGGCTGGAGACCAGCGTCACGTCATAGCCGGCGGCCGCCAGCAGGGGTTTGAGCATGTTGCGGAAGAAGGGGCTGTCGTCCACCACCAGCAGACGGCGGCCGTTATAGTCCGCCTCGGTCTTGGCCTTGCGGCGCTTCACCACCTTGCCGAAGGCGCGATTGAGGTAGTAGCCCACGTCCACCACTTCCGACGCCTTGCCGGCGATGATGCTGGTGCCGATGATGCCGGGATTCTGGCGGGAGATTTCCACGTCCAGCCGGTCCTCGATGATGTCGACGATCTCGTCCACGGCCAGGCCCATGTTGCGGTCGTCGTCGGCGAAGACGAGGATGGGCTGCAGGCCCTTTTCCTTGTACTTCACATTGTCGTTGGCCCTGACCAGCGGCATGAGCTGGCCGCGATACTGGATGACGTCGCGCCCGCCCGCCTGTTCGATGGTAGCCACGTCCAGCTCCTCCAGGCGCGCCACCAGCGACAGCGGCACGGCCTTGGGCGTGCCCGAGCCGGCGCGGAACACGAGAAGCGTTTCCTTCTCGCCGTCCACCAGCTCGGCCGCGGCCACTTCCTCGGCGTCCTCATGGTCGTTGGAGACGGTCTGCGTGGAGGCCGTGGCGACGCCGTTGGGGTCCAGGATCATGATCACGCTGCCGTCGCCCAGGATGGTGTTGCCGGAATAGAACTGCAGGTCGCGCAGGATGGGCGAGACCGGCTTGACCACGATCTCCTCGGTATCGAACACGCGGTCCACCACGATGCCGAACGTATAGTTGCCGACCTGGGTGACCACCACGAACCCCTCGTCGGCGGCCGGGCGTCCGCCGTCGTGGATCTCCAGCAGCTCGTCCAGATGGACCAGCGGCAGCAGGCGGTCGCGCAGCCGCAGCACGGGAGTGCCGTTGATCTTCTCGATGCGGTGTTCGCTCTGCGCCGAGGCGCGGACCAGCTCGGAGACGCTCAATTGCGGGATGGCGAAACGGTGCTTGCCCGAGCCGACGATGAGCGCCGAGACGATGGCCAGCGTGAGCGGAATCTTGATGGTGAAGGTCGTGCCCTGGCCTTCGACCGACACCAGGTCGATGGTGCCGCCGATCTTCTCGATATTGCTCCTGACCACGTCCATGCCGACGCCGCGGCCGGACACGCTGGTCACCTTCTCGGCGGTGGAAAGGCCGGGGTGGAAGATGAATTTCTGGATCTGCTGGTCCGTCATGTTGGCGGCTTCGGCCTCGCTGGCCAGCTTGTTGGCCACCACCTTCTTGCGGATGCGCTCGACGTTCAGGCCCTGCCCGTCGTCGGAAATCTGGATGAGGATGTAGCCGCCCTCATGATAGGCGTTGAGCTGGATGGTGCCCGTCTCGTCCTTGCCGGCGACCTTGCGCCTGGCCATATCCTCGATGCCGTGGTCGGCCGAGTTGCGCACCATGTGGGTGAGCGGGTCCTTGATGAGCTCCAGCACCTGGCGGTCGAGCTCGGTGTCCTCGCCTTTCATCACCAGGTTGATCTTCTTGTTCAGTTCGATGCCGAGGTCGCGCACGATACGCGGCAGCTTGGACCAGGCATTGCCGATGGGCTGCATGCGCGTCTTCATGACGCCTTCCTGCAGCTCGGTGGTGCAATGGTTGAGGCGCTGCAGCGGCACCGAGAATTCGGTGTCGCCCACGCGGCGGACCATCTGCATGAGCTGGTTGCGGGTCAGCACCAGCTCGCTGACCATGGTCATGAGGTTTTCCAGAAGATCGACGCTCACACGGATGTTCTGGCTGGCGAGAGTCGATTCCTTGGCGCCGCCGGATGCGCCCTTGGCGGCGGATGCGGCCTGCATGGCGGCGATGGCGTCCTGCATGTCCTGGTGAACGGGGTCTTCCCTCGGCGCCTCTTCGGCGGGAGCCGTCTCCTCCCCGTTCGCCACCGGCGGCGGGGCCATGTCTTCATCGGGCTCGATGGAATTCCAGGCCGCTTCCAGCGCGTCCAGCTCCTCACGCGACAGGCCGCCCTCGGTTTCCGGCAGCTGCATGCCGCCCACCTTCTTGGATGTCCCCTCCGCCCTGGCGGAAACCTTGCCGTCCGCCATGGCATTCAGGCGGGCGATGAGGTCCGCGTCGTCGCCGGCGGGTTCCTCCTGGTTGGTTTCCAGCTCGAGCAGGATGTCCTTGATGCAGTCGAGGGATTCCAGCACCAGCGTCACCGCCTTGGCGTCGGGGATGATCTCGCCGTCGCGGAACTTGCCGAGCACGTTCTCCGAGGCGTGCGCCACCTTTTCCAGGCGCGGCAGCCCCAGGAAACCGCAGGTTCCCTTGATGGTGTGGACAATGCGGAAGATATTATCCAGAACCGACTTGTTGGTGGGATCCTGTTCCAGTTTCACCAGCTCGACATCGACGATTTCGATGCTTTCGGCGGTTTCGGTCAAGAACTCGTTGAGCAGATCATCCATCGCGAGGGGTCACCCATGCTTTTACGTGTTTGGCGGTGCCTGATGCGGCCCGGACTTGGGGATGCAACCCCACGGTCCGAGCATCGGGAAAACACGTTAAAAAGCTGTAAAGGCCCCTCCCCCGCTTTCGCCCCAATTCGTCACTCGCCGGCTTGACCGGCGAGTCCAGTATCACGGGAGATGCCCCACTGGATTCGCCGGTCAAGCCGGCGAATGACGAGGATGAACGTGTAGCGCGGCTTGGAAGCTAACCGGCGTCTACGGCAAGGTAAATGCTGTCGTCCTGCGGCTTGATCACCAGCTCGGCGCGGATTTCATCGAGCAGTTCCCTGATGAGCGCCACGGGCGCCAGATGCGGCATCGGGTTGTCCAGATTGCCGGCCAGCACCTCCTGCGCCTCGTCCCGGATACGGCAGCCCTGGCCGGCGGCCAGGATCTCGATGCGCCCGTCCGCCATGCCGGCGGTGAGCCGGCCGCCGCGGGGCAAGCAGTCACGGCCGAGCAGGATGAGATTGGCAAGCAGGCGCGTCTGCATCTTGGACAGCGGTACCACGTCGCCCGGCCACTCGAAGGTGACCCGTTCCTCGCCCAGATAGTTGGTCGCCGCCTTTACGACATCCCGGCTGGCAATGTCGCCGGCGGCGCTGGCGCTGGCGCCGAAGGCCATGCGGTAGAAGGTGAGCTTATACTCGGCCTGGCGCACCGACATGTTGAGGAGGTCGACGGCCTGCTTGATGATATCCGGATCGTCCTCTTCCGAGATGATCTCCAGGCCGTTGGAGATGGCTCCGACCGGACTGACCAGGTCATGGCAGAGACGCGAGGCCACGAGCGCGCTCAAATCGGTAATTCTCACAGGAGTTCCTTGATGTTATTTCCCCCGGCAGACAGGCTGCTTCAACCATGCCCGTTTCACCGGAGCTAGACAAGCCCCCGGCCGACGGGATAAGCAGGATGGGATACCGCCCGCATTGCCGCATTGGGGCCGTATTCAGAAAGGATAGTCCGTGCCAACCCTGATCACCCCCGGCGATTTCGTCCGCCACCCGGACCGGGAGGATTGGGGCCTCGGCCAGGTTCAGTCGGTGATCGGCCACCGCATCACCGTCAATTTCGAACACGCCGGCAAGCAACTGATCAACGCCGAGGTCGTCACCCTCGTCCCCGTTTCCATCGACCGTCCCGGAGGATCCTGATTGTGACTCTGCAAACCCTTGATCTTGAAAAGCTTCTCGGAAATCTCAAAGAGGCGGTCCTGGCCGCGGGCCGGGAGATCATGGCCGTCTATGACGGGGAGATCACCGTCAATCACAAGGACGACGCCTCGCCCCAGACGGAAGCGGATATTCGCGGGGAGAAGGCCATCCTGGCCCATCTGGACAAGACCTATCCCGACATCCCCGTGGTGGCCGAGGAAGCCGCGGCGGCCGGAGAGACGCCGGACGATTTCGGCGACCGTTTCTTCCTGGTGGACCCCTTGGACGGCACCAAGGAATTCATCAACCGCAACGGCGAATTCACGGTGAACATCGCCCTGGTGGACAAGGGCGTGCCGGTGGCCGGCGTGGTCTATGCCCCCGCCATCGGCCGCCTGTTCATGGGGGCGCGGGGCCATGGCGCCACCGAGACGGCGGTGGAAAACGGCGTCCCCGGCGCCCCGCGGCCCATCGCCATCCGCCCCAGGCCCGCCGGCGGGCTGACGGTCGTCGCCAGCCGCTCCCACCGCAGCCCGGAGACCGACACTTACCTGAAGGATTTCGAGGTGGCGGACCTGAAATCGGCCGGCAGCTCGCTCAAATTCTGCGTGGTGGCGGCCGGCGAGGCCGACCTCTACCCCCGCCACGGCCCCACCATGGAATGGGACACGGCCGCCGGCCACGCCGTCCTGCTGGCCGCGGGCGGCACCGTGGAAACCCTGGACGGCCACCCCCTCACCTACGCCAAATCCGATTTCCGCAACCCCTACTTCATCGCCAAGGGGAACGTTTGAGGCCGCTGAGCCATGTCTACTGGATCGGCGGCGGCAGCGGCTCCGGAAAATCCACCGTCGCTCGCCGCCTGGCGAAGAAACACGGGCTCAGACTCTATTCCTGCGACGATGTAATGGGCGACCACGCCGAGCGGTGTCCGGTGGACGACTGCCCACTTCTTGCCGACTTCGGGCAAATGGATATGGATGAGAGGTGGGTCAATCGATCACCTGAAGTTATGCTGGAAACCTTCCATTGGTATCAGGGTGAGGGCTTCCGGTTCATCATTGAAGACCTATCGTCTTTTCCTGCCGAAGAACCTGTTATCGCGGAGGGATTCCGGCTCCTCCCCATTCTCGTGCAGCCTCTGCTTTCAGCACCAGAAAGAGGAATCTGGCTTCTTCCTACGCCCAAATTTCGGGCTGCCGCCTTTGAGAGCCGCCGAACGTTGTGGGCCATTCCGAACAAGACCAATAATCCGGAACGGGCACTCCGGAACCTGCTTGCACGGGATGCAATGTTCACACATCGGATCGGGACAGAAGCAACAGCTGCGGGTCTTGCAACCATTCCAGTCCATACGGATATGACGGAGGACGCTCTTTACGGCATCGTGGAGAAATATTTCGGGCTGTGATCCTGCAGCAAAACACCGTTCGCGCTGAGCCTGTCGAAGCGCGGCCACATCCCGAGCGCTGGCCGTGCTTCGACAAGCTCAGCACGAACGGTTGGGTGTGCCATCCAGCCCGAACATGGCGAATTGCAGGCTCTGGGCGATGCGCTCGGCGCGTTCCATGAAATGGTCTACCGCCGCAGGCGTTGGCGCCGTATCCTCCAGCGTGGCGCGGAAGAGGCCGAGCCATCTCTGGAAATGCCGGGGCGTGACGCCATCGAGCTTCACATGTGCCGGGACGGGGCGGCCGGAATAGCGGCCGGCGTGGTAGGCGACGGAGGCCCAGAAATCCTTCATTTTGGCCAGATGCACGTCCCAGTTGCCGCCGATCACGCCATTAAAGATCGGCGCCAGTTCCGGGTCGGCGCGCACGCGGTCATAGAAGCTGTCCACCAGGAGGGACACATAGGCATCGTCAATACCCTTCTCCGCCGCCTCGCGCTGCAGCTTCGCGCGGCGTTCCTCCGCGGTCATGCTCAGGATGTCCATGGCTCCACCTCTTAAATATACATCAAGAATATATGTTTTAAGGCGGGGTTCGCCAAGGGCTTCCCAGCCGCAGCGACATTATGTCAGGACGTGAAGGGCCGGGTCAGGCGGTCCTGCGGTTGAGCTTGCCCTCATAGAGCCGTTCATAATCCTTCAGCATGCGGCTCAGGCTGAATTCCTCCTCCATGCGCCTGCGGGCGAAGGCGCCCTGGCGGGCGATCAGCTCCGGCTCTTCCACATATTTGATGATGGCTTCGGCCATGGCCTGGGGGTCCCCGGCGGGCACCAGCGTGCCGGCGCGGCCGTTGGCCACGATCTCCGGATTGCCGCCGACCGCCGTGGCGATGACCGGAACGCCGCTGGCCTGCGCCTCCAGGAGCGTGTTGGAGATGCCCTCGCGCACGGAGGGCAGCACGAAAATGTCGAAGAGATTATAGAAGCGGGACGCTTCGGCCTGGAAACCCGCCATCCAGGCGATATGGCTGGCCCTGGCGGCTCTCAGCACATCCTCGACGCGGTTGCGCAACTCGCCGTCGCCGACGATGACCAGCCTCAGCCGCTTGGAGAGGCCGGGCCGCAGTTCCAGCGCGCGGGTGAAGGCGCGGGCCAATGTCACCTGGTCCTTGACCGCCTGCAGCCGGCCCACGGTGCCGAGGATGATGGATTTCCCGTCGGCAAAGCCGTCGGGCAGCAGGTCGAGCGGTTTCTCCTCCGGGCGGAAACGCCTGGTGTCCACGCCGTTGTAGAAGACGCTCACCCTGTCCGCCGCCACGCCCACGTCGGCGCGCAGCCAGTGGGCCAGGTCCGCCGACATGGCGACATAGTGCTCGACGAACGGGCGGGTCCAGCGCCGCAGCCGGTTGTACTTGGCGTTCTTGCCGTCGAGCTCGAAGACATCCAGCCCGTGCTCGCTATGAACGATGCGCTTCACCCCGGCCAGGCGCGCCATGAAGATCATGTCCACCGCCGACAGGTTGCGGGTGTGCACCAGGTCGGGCGCCAGGGACCGGAGCTGCCGCCAGACCCGCCAATAGGCGCCGGGGTCCTTGCCCTCACGCTTGTGAATTTCTACGATCCGCGTATCCGGATTGGTGATGCGCGCCTTGTAATCCGTCGCATCCGCAAGGCACATCACCGTGTGGCGGAAATGCCGGCCGTCCAGCCCGTTGATGATGTTCACCAGGCCGTTCTGCAGGCCGCCGAATTCCAGACGGTGGATGATATGGCATATATGAAGGGGCGGCACGGTCACGGGGCAGGTTTGACTGTTTCCAAATATGTTTGCCTCGGTATATCAGAGGGGCGCAGAATGCCTAGAAAAATCCAGGCCGCCAGATTCCAGGCCACAAGTCCGCAGGTTGAGAGGACCAGACAAGAATGACGATTCCAGACGCCGCCGCCAATGCCTTTTCCACGCTCCTGGGGGACCGCTATGTCACCGCCCGTGGCATCCGCGACCAGCATCGCGCCTTCGCCGGCCCCAACACGAAAGTCGCACCCGATGCCGTGGCCTTCGCCGCCAGCACGCAGGAGGTGTCGGAGATCGTCAAGATTTGCGCGCGGCACAAGGTGCCCATCATCCCCTTCGGCATCGGCACCTCCATGGAAAGCCAGGTGGCTGCAACAAGAGGCGGGCTCACCATCGACCTGTCGCGCATGGACCAGGTGCTGGAGGTGAGCGCCGAGGACCTGGACTGCACCGTGCAGGCCGGCTGCACCCGCGAGGCGCTGAACCATCATATCCGCGACATGGGCCTGATGTTCCCCATCGATCCCGGCGCCAACGCCACGCTGGGCGGCATGGCCTCCACCCGCGCCTCGGGCACCAACGCCGTGCGATACGGCACGATGATGCAGAACGTGCTGTGCCTCAAGGTCGTCCTTCCCGACGGGCGCATTATCAGGACCGGCACCCGCGCCCGCAAGTCGGCGGCGGGCTACGACCTCACCCGCCTGTTCGTCGGCGCCGAGGGGACGCTCGGCATCATCACCGAGGTGACGCTCCGGCTCTACGGCATTCCGGAAGCTACATCCGCCGCCATCTGCGCCTTTCCCGACCTGGAATCCGCCGTCAATACGGTGATCCTCACCATCCAGACGGGCATCCCCGTCGCCCGCATGGAGCTGATGGACGAGCTGATGGTCAAGGGCGTGAACGATCATTCCAAGCTGGGGCTGGAGGAGAAGCCCACCTTGGTGATGGAATTCCACGGGTCCGAAGAAGGCGTGAAGGAACAGGCCCTCGCCGTGCAGGCCATCGCCGAGGAGCTGGGCGGCTCCGACTTCACCTGGGCCACCCGCCCCGAGGACCGCAGCCGCATCTGGAAAGCACGCCACGAGGCCTATTTCGCCTGTCTGGCCATGAAGCCCGGCTCCATCCTCATGGGCACCGACGCGGCCGTGCCCATCTCCCGCCTGGTGGATGTCATCCTGGAGACCCGCGCGGACATCGAGGAGCATGGTTTGCTGGCTCCCATCATTGGCCATGTGGGGGACGGTAATTTCCATTGCTCGCTGATGGTGGACCCGGAGAACGAGGAGGAGGTGGCGACCGCGGAGAAGCTGGCGGAGCGTATTTCCGACCGCGCCCAGCGCATGGGCGGCACCTGCACCGGCGAACACGGCATCGGCCTCGGCAAGCGCGAAAAGCTGGTCAAGGAGCTGGGACCGGACGCCATCGACGTCATGCGCACATTGAAGATGTCGCTGGACCCCCACAACATCATGAACCCGGACAAGATTTTCCTGAATTAGGCTTAGATTGTCGAAAGATGGCCGTTTCTTGAGCGCTGGCCGCCCTTCGACAAGCTCAGGGCGAACGGTCTTTTCTGAGGACACGGGAGCGTTAGCAAAAACCCCGTTCCACTGGCTGCGAAACGGGGTTCATGGCATCAGTTCGGCAGGGCCGTCATCTCCATGACCGGCTGGCCGTTGGAGGTTTTCTCCGCCGAGCGGCCGGTGAGGTCCACCGTGCAGGTGATGCGGCGGCGGAAGGCGGAAAAGCTCTCGAAGGTCACCACGTCCACCGGCTTGTCCAGGTCCAGCGTGAAGCGGTACCGGCCGGAGTTGGAGTAGGCGTTGACCCCCACCACCCTGGCGGTGAAGGGCTGTCCGAGATAGCGCCCGCCGACCCGGGCGCCGACGGTGAGCGGGATGTTGGGATGGCGGATGCCGGCGCTGGCGGAAAGCGTGTTCCAGTCGCGGTAGCCATATTGCCGGGCGACGAGCTCCAGCGCCCGGGCGTGGCTCGTGCTGTTGCCGGCATCGGCAAGGCTGGCGCGCAGGCGCTTGGCCTGGGCCTTCAGTTCGTCGATGGTGGGCAGGGTGTTCTCAATGGTCATGACGATGCCTCATTCAGTCATACTGCGGTGGCGATCGACGGGGCTCGCATTGCCGTGATATCGGTCCGCATGGATTGAACAAAGCGGGTCGATCATGAACGAGGGGCTTCACCATGGCTTTCGCCTGCGAGCGGCAGGGGCCCTCTCCCGGTGATGGGTAGATAGGGTGCGCCCCTGCCCCTGTCAATCCCCTCGCCCTTTCCGTCTGGCCTCCGCGCCAAAGCCTGATACACTCTGGCCGATTTTCATTGGGGCAGAGGTCATGACCACACTCAAGCGCGACCGGTATTACGATTTCGTCATGGCCGCGTTCGTCGGCATCCTCCTGCTCTCCAACCTCATCGGCGCGGCCAAGGTGGCCAATCTCGGCGGTTTCGCCTTCGGGGCCGGCGTGCTGTTCTTCCCCATCTCCTATGTGCTGGGCGACGTGCTGACCGAGGTCTACGGCTATGCCAAGGCGCGGCGCTGCGTCTGGGCGGGGTTCGTGGCGCTGGGGTTCATGAGTTTCATGTCGCTGGTGGTCGTCGGCCTGCCGCCCGACGCAAGCTGGCACGGCCAGGCGGCCTATGAGGAGGTATTCGGCCAGACGCCCCGCATCGTCATCGCCTCCATGCTGGCCTTCTGGGCGGGCGAGTTCGTCAATGCCTATGTGCTGGCCCGCATGAAGGTGTGGACCGGCGGCCGCCATCTGTGGACACGCACCATCGGCTCCACCATCGTGGGCCAGGGCGTGGACAGCCTGATCTTCTATCCCGTGGCCTTTTTCGGCATCTGGGATACGTCCCTCATGCTCACCGTGATGGCGAGCAACTTCGCCCTGAAAGTCGGCTGGGAAGCGCTCCTCACCCCCGTCACCTACCGCGTGGTCGCCATGCTGAAGAAAGCGGAAGGCGAAGACCATTTCGACACCGACACCAATTTCACGCCGTTCAGCACCAGCGTCGAGGACAAGCCTTAAGTTATAGATTGATGGTCATTCCGGAACCCGGTTTGCCCCAAGGCTCTGCCTTGGCCGGCAAAGCGCGGTATCCGGAATGACGGAAACACCCACCAAATCTGGCGCCCGGTCACGAGAAGCTGATTCCACGGTGGGCCGCCTCCGGTATAGACTTGTCGCTCCCTTGAAGGAGGCAACGATGACCAGACTACGTTACGGTATTGCGCTTCTGATTGGCTGCACGGCGTTCGCCGCCACGCCCGCCCTCGCCCATCACGGCTGGGCCTGGTCCACGGGCGAGAACGTCAAGCTCACCGGCAAGATCACCAGCGTCAAGCTGGGCAACCCCCACGGCCATGTGACGATGGATGTCGACGGCGAGACCTGGGACATGGTGGTGGGCCAGCCCTGGCGCAACGAGCGGGCGGGCCTCAAAGATGGCGACATCGCCGAAGGGGTGGTGATGACGGTCGACGGGGAACCCTCCGCCGACGGCCAGAAAATCCTGAAGGTCGAGCGTCTGTGGATTGACGACCAGGAATATACGCTCTATCCGGACAGGCTGTAGCCTCAAGAGGCGCTTTTCGGAAAGGGTATGCCGTGTCGCGGCCCATGGTGGCGTGTGTTCTGGTGTTCGGTCTCGCGGCGGCATGGTTCCCTGGTGCGGCTCCGGCCAGGGCGCATCACAACGCCCATTGGTCGCGGGATGAGCATGTCTCCCTCGCCGGCACCGTCATCAGCACCTATATCGGCTATCCGCACAGCATCATGAAGCTCGACTGCGAGGGGAAGACCTGGGCGATCTATCTCGGCCAGCCCTGGCATATCGAGGATGTCGGCCTGCCCGTGGAGGAGCTGGTGCCGGGCACCCTCGTCGAGGTCGTCGGCAGTCCCACCGAGGCGGGCGGCGACCGCCAGCTCATGGTCACCAAGCTGGCGCTCAAGGGCCATACCTACATCTTCTGATCCCACTCCCCAGGCTGCGGCCCTATCCCCCCGCGCGCGACCATGAGGGCACAAGGCCCGGTAGAACAATATTAACGGTAGTGCGCCTACGATCCTCGCTTGAACCGGCACTTGGGAGCAAGCGAGCCTATGCAGAACGTCTGCCGCGTATTGATGGCCCTGGCATTACCGGCATTCCTGTTGATCGCCCCCCGCATCGCGGCGGCCGCCCCGGTATCGGCGGGCGAGGTCAAGGAACAGCTGGATTATGTCTGGACGCTGGTCGCAGCCGGGCTGGTGCTCCTGATGCAGATCGGGTTCCTGCTTCTCGAAGCCGGCATGGTCCGCTCCAAGAACTCCATCAACGTGGCCGAGAAGAACCTGCTGGACCTGGCCTTCTCGGTGGTGGTCTTCGCCGCGTTCGGCTTCATGTTCGCCTTCGGCCAGAGCGCCTTTGGCGTGGCCGGGTTCGAGACGTCGCACCTGCTCCTCGCCAACGCGGACAATTGGGTTCTCGCCTTCTTCACCTTCCAGGTGATGTTCTGCGGCACCGCCGCCACCATCGTCTCCGGCGCCGTGGCGGAGCGCATGAAACTGCAGGCCTATGTGCTGGGCTCGGTGTTCATCGCCGGCATCATCTATCCGGTCTTCGTGCACTGGAGCTGGGGCGCCGCGCTGAGACCCAACGCGGGCGCCTTCCTCGGCAATCTGGGTTTCGTGGATTTCGCGGGCTCGACGGTGGTGCATTCCACGGGCGGATGGGTGGCGCTGGCCGCCTGCATGGTCCTCGGCCCCCGCCTCGGCCGCTTCCGCGCCGACGGCAGCGCCGTGCGCATCCACGGGCACAATCCGGTGCTCGCCACAGCCGGCGCCATGCTGCTGTTTGTCGGCTGGCTGGGCTTCAACGGCGGCTCCACCGTGGCCGCGACGACGGATATCGCCCCCATCATCGCCAATACCGTGCTGGCCGCCTGCGTGGGCGCCAGCATCGGTTATGTGTTGGGCCGCTGGCAGGATGGCGTGGTCCTGCCGGAGAAAACCGCCTGCGGCATGATCGGCGGGCTGGTCGGCGTGACCGCCGGCTGCGCGGTGCTCACCCCCGCCGGGGCCATCGCCATCGGCGCCATCGGCGCGGTGGTGGGCATCTGGGGCAACGGTCTGCTGGAAAAGCGCTTCAAGGTCGATGATGCGGTGGGCGCCATCGGCGTGCACGCCTTCTCGGGCGTCGCCGGCACCCTGGGGCTGGCCGTCCTGGCACCGGCCGGCAACCTGCCGGCGGGCGACAATTTCACCCAGTTCGGCATCCAGTCGCTGGGCGTCGTCATCAATTTCGCCTGGTCCTTCGGCACCGGCTATATCTTCTTCAAGCTGCTCGATACCCTCATGCGCATCCGCGTGTCCCCCATGGAGGAGGAGCAGGGCCTCAATATCGCCGAACATGGCGCGCGGCTCGGCATCGGCCATGTGGAGGAGGCGTTCAGCGGGCTGGCCTACGGGCAAATGGACCTCTCCACCCGCCTGCCCGTCGAGCCGGGAGACGAAGCGGAGCGCCTGACCCGCATCTTCAACTCCCTCATGGAAAGTCTGGAGAAGGACGAGCTGAAGCGCAGCGCCACCATCGAGGAGGACCGCAAGGCCAAGGAGGCGGAGCGCATGTCGGCGCTCGCCAACGCCACCTTCGAGGCCATCTGCATCTCCTCCCACGGCCGCATCATCGACGGCAACGACGCCTTCGGCCGGCTGCTCGGCTGTTCCATCGAAGACCTGAAGGGCCGCAGCCTGAAGGACTTCGTGGAGGCCAAGGACTGGGAGCGCGTGAGTTCCCACAAGGGCGGCGATTTCGGCGCGCCCTACGAGGGCACCATCCGCGACATCAACGGCCATCGCATTCCCATCGAGGTCCGCGCCCGCGAAATCACCTACCGCGACGCCCCGGCGCGCATTTCCGCCCTCATTGACCTGCGCGAGCGCAAGCAGGCGGAAGCCCAGATCCGCCATCTGGCCCAGCATGATCCCCTCACCAACCTGCCCAACCGCGCCCTCTTCAACGAGCGGCTGCCGGAGATGGTGGAGGAGACCAAGGCGCGGCAATCCATGTCCGCCGTGGTGCTGGTGGACCTCGACCGCTTCAAGGACATCAACGATCTCTACGGCCATGCCGCCGGCGACGACGTGCTGCGCGAAGTCGCGGACCGCCTGCGCGCCGAAACCCGCTCCTCCGACATGGTGGCGCGCTTAGGGGGTGACGAATTCGCCATCCTGGTGTGCCCCATCGCCTTCGCGGCCCAGGCGGCGGACCTGGCGCACCGCCTCATCGCCCGGCTCAGCCTGCCCATGACGGTGAACGGCAGCGTGTCCATCCGCCCCGGCGCCAGCATCGGCGTCGCCATCTGCCCGCGCGACGGTATCGAGGACGTGACGCTGATGACCCGCGCCGACACGGCGCTCTATCACGCCAAGAATCACGGCCGCAACCAGTACGCCATCTTCGAGAAAGGCATGGACGCCGAAATCCGCCGGCGTCAGGAGTTGGAGATGCATCTCGAAAACGCGGTGGAGCGCGACGAGTTCGAGCTCTATTTCCAGCCCCGCCTCGACGTGGCGACGGGCCGGATCGTCAGCTACGAGGCCCTCATCCGCTGGCACCATCCGGAAAAGGGCATGATCAGCCCCGCCGATTTCATCCCCGTTGCCGAGAATTCGGGGCGCATCATCGCCATCGGCGAATGGGCCATGCGCCGGGCCTGCGAGATCGCGGTGAGCGAGCTGGAAAGCCATCAGGGCATCAGCGTCAATGTGAGCCCCATGCAGTTCCGGGAGAAGAATTTCGTGGACATGGTGCTGCGCGTCATCCGCGACACCGGGATCGGGCCCCACCGGCTGGAGATCGAGATCACCGAAAGCCTGCTGATCGACGACGACCAGCGCGCCATCGCCATGCTGAACGCCTTGAAAAAGCAGGGCGTGCGCGTGGCCCTGGACGATTTCGGCACGGGCTATTCGTCGCTGGGATATCTCAGCCGCTTCCCGTTCGACACCATCAAGATCGACCGCTCCTTCGTCGACGACATGCAGTCGGACGAGAACGCCATGGCCATCATCGAAACCATCATCCGCCTGGGGCGGGCGCTGGACATGTCCATCGTGGCCGAGGGCGTGGAGGACCTGGAAGCGCTGCGCATGCTGGCCGAGAAGGGCTGCGACGAGGTGCAGGGCTTCGCGCTGGGCCGGCCGCTGCCACTGGACCAGCGGGTCAGGGAACCCTCCAAGGCGATCATCGACGTGGTGAAGGGCGCGCACAAATCCGCCGCCACCGGCCTGGACGCCAAGGGCCTGCGCGACCACGCGGAACAGATGCTCGCCGCGGCGGGCGACAGTGATGCCGGGGACAAGGCCCGGCCCCAGGGCAAGCGCCAGGCGTCCTGACCCACCCTGTCCGGAGGATTATTTCTCCGGGTCGACCAGCGCCTGGTAGACAGCGGTGCGCGACAGGTTGTGCATGTTCGGCCCGCCCATCATGCGCTGCACAAGACCGACCACCACCACGTCATAGGCGGGATCGATCCAGAACCAGGTGCCGGCGGCGCCGCTCCAGTAATAGGTGCCCTTGCCGTAAAGGCCCCCGGCCTTGACCGGATCGGTCACCACCGCGAAA